>WNFI01192962.1_pt1 | contig 44342 bp, 41 predicted proteins | sample 5400471 | NCBI WGS metagenome assembly WNFI01 (sample SAMN13153348, study PRJNA577476) | soil metagenome | isolation source: 100 cm saprolite on Douglas fir-dominated hillslope | place: USA:California | collected 2013-09-17 | reverse complement strand
GCTACCACCATGCAGCGATGGGGTCCGATTGTAGCAAATCCGCAGGGCATCGCTTCGTCGTCACCAAACAATCGATCACCGTGCAGCTCGATGGAATCATTGAACGTCAGCTTCAAATAATCCAAGGCAAACGGACGTGCCGTGTGCCGGGCAATGAGGACGCGCTGCCAAGCGGTGAGATTTTGGTAAATCTGCTTTCGGGTCTCCTCGATCTTCTGCTCCATCGCTTTGACTTCACGCTCGAGATCGATAGCCTCTAGTTTGGAATGTTTCTTCAGCTCTTCTAGCTGCTTTTCCAACTCGACAATCGGCTTTTCGAATTCTAGAGGGTGAGGTTTCATCGGATGGTGACCAGAGAATCTCTACCGACTAACGAGTACAACTCCTCCGTCTCATCGGCGGAGATTTCAATGCCAGATTTGGCTGCTGCATTTGGCTCTATCGAGCGGGTGCTGTCTTCGCTCCGCCTTCTAACGTTCAATGAGTTCAACTGACTCACGGCATGCTCCTTTTTGTCCCTTTTTTTGAAAACGACGCGATCGCGCTGATGCGCGTCCTGCTTGCGGAGCATACTAACGGGACTCGGCGTCCGAGTTCTTGCCGGCGCTTGCGTTCTTTTAGCCGATTCTTGCGGAAGCCCGAAACCGTCCTGGCTTGACGCCGGCGATCCGCTTGAAGTGGAAGAAATCAGGTACACCGGCGGAGGAGCCCAAGCATTCCGGCCAATCTTGCGAATCTGAAAGCGGATTTCCGCAAGAAAAACGTAAAAGTCCGCAAGCTCCGGCAAGAACTCGGACGCCGAGTCCCGTTAGTATGCTCCTGAAATAGGGCGCGCGTATCAACGTGTTCGCGTCGCAGTCAAAAGACTGAAACAAAGAAGGAGGAGTTGCTTGAATTCATTAAACGTTCGAAGGCGGAGCGAATCGCTGCGTCCTCATGCGGTCAAAACACAGATATTCATTAAAGGTTCCGATCGGATGCGGGGATTCCGCAGCGTGTTTCCTGGCTCCTGCAAAACCGAGTTTGTTGACAGACTGCTTTGAGTTACGCACGAATCGCGCTCAACATTTCAGGATAGATATGGGATTGCAACAGCATGGAAAAACCCGAGTCGGCTTTTTCCTTGCCCAGAACAGGATGCCACTTCGTTATTCCCATTGAATGGGTGGCGGCCGGCAGCGCCAGAGATCGGCGCGTCTGGACAGCTTCATATGGCCACTTTACGAAGGTTGGCATTGGAAAGATAAATTGAAGTCTCGGCGCTGTTTTACCTGGGAAACAGCAAAACACGCGGCCAGGTAAACTGTTGATCGAAAGCTGTCCTTATCTACACCGGCAACGTCGGCAACAACGGAGCGCTTCGACCAGCTTGCTCAACGACTCGTAGTGATTATCCATTGATCGCCCGCTCTTTCACTACTTGCCCGAAGAAACTCACTTGCACGATCTCTCGACCGCAGCCTAACATGACGTTCCATCGAAAAGAGGAGAACCCAACTTGGATCTGGCCGACATCAAAGCAATCATTGACTTAATGAAACAAAACGATCTCGCCGTTTTCAAGTTGGAGCGAGAGGGATTCAAGCTTGAATTAGAAGCCCAACGACCAATCGCTCCGGTGGTTGCAGCAGTGCCGCCGGCAGGGATTACGACCCAGACCTTACCGGCCAACGTTACCGGATCGAGCGGGGCAGGGGCAGGGGGAGAAGAGAAATCAAAGCTGAAAGAAATTGTCTCGCCGATGGTTGGCACTTTTTATCGAGCTGCTTCGCCAGATTCGGCGCCGTATGTTCAGCCGAATCAAGAGATCAATGAAGGATCGGTAGTTTGCATCATCGAAGCAATGAAAGTGATGAACGAAATTAAAGCGGAGGTGCGCGGTATCATTGTGGAGGTGTTGGTGGAGAACGGCACCCCCGTCCAGTTCGGTCAACCGCTTTTCCGAGTGAAGTAGCGTGTTCAATAAAATTCTGATCGCGAACCGGGGCGAAATTGCGTTACGCATTATCCGGGCCTGTAAGGAACTTGGAATCGCCACCGTTGCTATCTACTCCGAGGCGGATGTCGATTCCTTGCACGTCCACCTGGCCGACGAATCGGTTTGCGTTGGACGGGCGCCCAGCGCCGAAAGCTATCTAAAGATCGATCGGATTATCAGCGCCGCAGAAATCACGGACGTTGACGCAATTCATCCAGGATACGGATTTCTAGCCGAGAATGCGCATTTCGCGGACGTGTGTGCCAGCTGCAATATCAAATTTATCGGACCTCCGGCGCTAGCCATTCGAGCTATGGGAGATAAGAACTCTGCCCGCGAACAAGCTCGGAAAGCTGGCGTTCCAGTAACACCCGGCAGTGATGGGACCATCGACACCGAGCAGCAGGCGCTCAAAATCGCAGAGAAAATCGGGTATCCGGTCATGATCAAGGCAGTGGCCGGTGGCGGCGGTCGTGGAATGCGTCCAGCTCACAACGACGGCAGCCTGATTCAGGGTTTTCACGCTGCTCGAACTGAAGCCGAGAAGGCTTTTGGGAATAGTGGCGTCTATATTGAGAAGCTTATCGTTTGTCCCCACCATATTGAGTTTCAAGTCATTGGCGATAGTCACGGTCGCATCATTTATCTCGGTGAACGCGATTGCTCGATCCAGCGGCGCAACCAGAAGATCGTCGAGGAGTGCCCTTCCCCACTGGTTGATGATGATCTCCGCAAGAAAATGGGTAACTGCTCCGTAAAACTAGCAGCAGCGGTTGGTTATGAAAACGCGGGCACGATGGAATATCTGGTCGATCGAGACGGTAATTTCTACTTCATGGAAATGAATACGCGGATTCAGGTAGAACATCCGGTTACCGAAGAGGTATACGGGTGCGACCTGGTGCGCGAACAAATCAGAGTCGCTTCCGGAGAACATCTTTCCGAACATGTCGCGAATGCCCGGCCCCGGAGTCACGCAATCGAATGTCGAATCAACGCGGAAGATCCCGACGCTAATTTTCAGCCGTCACCCGGGACCATCGATCTCTATTACGCCCCAGGCGGACGGGGCGTACGGATCGACTCACATGTTTATTCCGGGTATACGGTTCCCCCCCACTATGATTCGATGATTTCGAAGCTGATCTGTGTGAGCTCCACTCGCACCGGGGCGATTCGTCGAATGGCCCGAGCGCTCAGTGAATACCTGATCACCGGTATTAAAACGACAATTCCATTTCAGGCAAAAATCATGAAGAACGCAGACTTTCTGCGAGGAGATTTCGATACCGGTTTTATCGAAAAAATGATTCGGATGAAGCAGCTTGAGATGAAACGTTAGTATCCCGCCGGACTTGTTATTGAGTTGTATGAACAGCTCGGCGTCGGGCAAAGGCATGAATACTACGCCGCGGTGGCGCGACCGGAGCGCACGAGCCAGCATAGTCATGGGGGTGGGAGGTGACCCAGGACACTAGGACTGACGAAACCAATTCTCATAAATGGCTAAGCGTTGCGCGCAGGTAACAATTCTGACTCAGCGCGTTTACCGAGCGGTACTAGCCGCTAAAATCTTGTATATAGAGTGCTGCAATCAAACTCAGCGGGTTGCACCAATCAGGTAAAATCCTACACCATTGGGGATCACATTCTGACGTTCACACTGGAGAGATCAGCGAGATACTAGTAAGCGATCTCCTCCAGCGACTTCGGTTGCATTTACTCCGGTGCCGCTTGCTATCAGCGCATTGGTTAATCGATTTCACATTCGCTAGATTGGCCTGGAATGCTTGCGCTTTGCTGCCGCTCTGCCTGCTCGCCTCCACTTCGAGCGTATCGTCAACGCCGCGCCGGGGAGAATTTTAAACTTCCGCAAGAATCGGCTCAAAGTCCGCAAACTGCAGCAAGAAATCGGACCCCGAGTCCTGCTAGGCTGCTCTTCAAGCAGGACGAAGATCAAGCTGGTGGCGGAGATGGATTTTAACGGAGAATATATCCGCTTTGCTTATTATTTTAAGGGTAATTATCAAAGTTTACACACACCGACTGATTCCTTGGGCTTTAGAGATCGTCCGCTGTAACCCGATTTCGGTTCTCGGTTTTCTTTAGCATGTTTAGCGATTGAACGGATCCAACATCATGTCGCATGAAGATTTTGTCCTCGGTTATACGAACGGTCGGTTGGGCTGTAGTGTTAGCAGCTTGCTCACTCTCTGGCTATTCTTGGTGGGCCGGATTCGTACAAGGCGAGTGGTGATCCGTCTGGTTGGCTGGTCACTCGGTTTACTCCTGTTGATCGGTCTCTCTATCGTCGGGTTTCTTTGTCTCTCTGCATTTTGGACGTCTCTCGGTACAATCAGCTCGTTAGCAATCTTTGTGCTTAGGTTTGTCCACCAAGTAAGTGCGCTGATCGTATCGACCGCCTTAATCGACGCGCATTTTTACCAGTTTGCCTTAGCGGAACGTGCTTTAGTTGTTTCCACTGATGGCGAGGCCAATATGGCCGGAGCTACCGAGTCAATCATCCGTCTGGTCGTGGACCCGGGCCAAGGTAAGGCCGAGGCGAGGTTGGAGAGTCTTTTGGAACAGTTCGAAATTCCGCCTAAAGCGACGGAACGAAGTCAGGTGGAAGAGAATTGAGAGCTCTGGATTTTCAGAGGTTCGCTCCCGTGCTGCATTTGCCACGAGTTAATGATGACTTTGGTCGAACAACCAGAGATGTACTCGATTGAACAATGATCTGCGCAGGATTGTAGACCTTACTATCGCTCGTCATTACAGCGCGATATGCTGGTTAGTCGGGAATGAAAACAATCAAGCGAGGGTTGTAACTGGAGGAACGAGAGACTTCCGACGAGCGGCGAAATTGGCCTAAGGGCCTTTTTCATGGGTTTTAACCCCTTTGAAGTAAAAAGGTGTAACTCTTTCGGGCTAATCCTAGGCACGGTCCTTCTCCTGCAGCCGAGACAGTTTCGGATTTCCGCAAAAAAGGCGCAAAAGTCCGCAAGCTCCGGCAAGAACTCAGGACGCCGAGTCGGTAGCATACTCGTCAATTAGGACGCAGCTAACTTGAACGCGCTGCGGTCAAAAACCTAGACGAAAGAGGAGTTCGTGGATATTTCACTTTTTCGCAAATGGCTCGCTGAGTTTATTGGAACGTTTTTTCTGGTCTATGTTGCAGGCTGTGTATCACTGCAAGAGCACCTCTGGCAATCGGAGCTTCACTGATGGTGATGATTTTCGCGGGGGGCCAGATCAGCGCTTTGGTCTGCACGGTTTTGAACGTGGCAACTGCCCCGGCCACTTCTGGCAATTCGCTTTATGGACTGGCGATTGGTTTTGCCGTGTTCGCTCAAGCCGTTGCTGTCGGAAAGGTCTCCTGGCGAGCGCGTCATCTCTGGCTGCCGGCTTATGAATTAGACCGCACACCGGCAAGACCATCGAATCACCGAACACTAATTCTAACCAATTAACGAATATGGCTAAAGAACCAGCACCGGCAACACGCCGTTGTAAGATGACACCACCGAGGAACGGGTCGGCGGCCAAGAAAACTCCTGATAATTGGTCTTTTGGGCATTTAAATGTGGTTTGCTCGTTTTAGCGTAAATGGACCTTTTGCATCTACCCTTTATCTGTAAAATTCGAAAGGCTTGTCCCCGATGGAGCTTCGGCAATTACTTCACTTTGTGGCGGTCGCGGAGGAAGAGAGCTTTACCCGCGCGGCACGCCGTACAAACATCGTTCAGTCTGCTCTCTCGACATCCATTCGCCTGCTCGAAGAAGAACTCGGCGCAAAGCTCTTCATCCGCAGCACACGTCAAGTCAGGGTGACAGCGGTCGGCCAGGCGTTTCTGGAGACGGCACATGTCGCACTTCAAGCGCTAAAGGAGGGTAAGAAACTAATCGCCGACATCACGTCGCTTCGACGCGGAAAGCTCGTGCTCGGCACGGTGCAAAGCCTTCTATCTTTTCTTGACTTTCCGGCCTTGCTGGAAACCTTCCATGATCGGTACCCAGAGATTGAAGTCCGTCTATGCCAAGGATGCGCTAGTCACCTGATCGAACAAGTTCGCTCACGACAAATCGAGCTTGTAATCCTGCCGATCGGAGAAGCCCATCCAGATCTTTCGACCGAGATCGTCTGCTGCGATAGTTTGGTTTTGGCTTGCGCAACCAACCATCATCTCGCGAACGCGGCGACGACGAGTTTACAAGGGCTGTGCGGAGAGTCGTTTGTTGATTTCGAACCCGCTCACGGTACTCGCAAACTCGTTGATCGGGCTTTCGCAGAAGCCGGCCTCGAACGGAGGATCGCTTTCGAGCTGAGCGATCTCAATAGCCTCCTGGCTCTCGTCGCCCGCGGATTGGGAATCGCGCTCGTCCCGCAGGCGATCGCTTTGGCACGAAGGGATAGCATCGCCCATGTGCCGCTGAACGACGTTGAAATATGCTGGGAACTGGTTGTCGCGTACACCGGGGATACATCGTCCGAAAACGTTCTGGACGCCGCTCCTGCGGCATTTTTGAAGCTCCTAGTGGACCAGGGTGCAGGAGACCGAGGCGAGAAGGCGCCGCAACGAGAGTCAAAGGTTATTAGTTATTAGCTTGTCTCCTCCGGCACCTTTTCCACGCCGAGAGAGTCTCGGATTTCCGCAAGAATAGCGTAAAAGCCCGCAAGCCCCTCCAAGAAATCATGTGGCGGCCCCACTAGCCTGCTCCTCAAGCAGGATACAGATCAACCTCATCGCGCTGGAGCTCTCACCGGACTTACCCCACACGGTTACGTCTACGAAACTGGTGACCTGCTGGCGTTCGCCCTCGCCGTCGTTGAAGAATTCATTGTAAGCGATAGTGACGGAAGCGACTCGAGTCCGTGAGTTAGTTTCTCTTAAGGTTGAGTTGAAACGAGGTTACCACTTGTGATTTCATGAAGTGCCAGAGCAGGTGTTTGCGGCTTAAAACAGGTCGGGTGGTTGAGACCATCCTGCAGTCCCACGTCTCCGGTTCATGTTTAGAACCTTGCGAAGAAAAAAGGAAAGGCGTGCGGTCCAACGACGTTTGGTGGAGGTATCTAGACAATAGTTGCGGCAGTTAGAACAAAGAAGCGCTGGTATCCAAGGTACTGGAGCACTGTGCTCAACTAAACACATGCAGTCAGACCATTGCGGTCAGTGCTGCCAGATCGGCAAGGGGAGTACTACCTATGAAATTGGGTTTTATCTGTCTTAGCCAGACAAGCCACCTGAATGCAAGCGCCATAGGACAAACCTTATATATCTATTGGAGAGATAAATGTTAGCTATAACTCGCATTTGAAAGAGTCAGAAAAAAGCGATCGTTAAAGACGTAGTAATACTACGCAAGGAAACAATGAGCCCCCAGATACGATTAGTTCAGGCAACTGATGAATACGGACGCAAGAAAAGAATTTCTGGGCCTCACTCTCAAAAGGGCGACCATGGGGGCAGCGACTGGGTTTGTTGCCGCAGCAAACACCGCGGATATGGTGATGCGGCAAGAGGAAAACAGTCTCAAAGAACTCGAAGCACTGCAAAAGATCGTCCCGTTTGCCCCGTTTGCAGAGATCAAGACATTGCATCCATTTGCTCTGAATGCCTACTACTCAGCACTGCGAGAAAGGATTTTAGCGACGAGCTATGGGATGGGATGGAAGGGACTGCAAGCGGTTCGCATGGAGAGTCCGGGCGGTGAATTTAGTGCGGTGATCACAGCGAGCACGCATGTGCTTGTCCTAAGCGTCCGGCCGCCGGAAAAGATGGACCTGCGGTATGAGGGCGTAAAGCGGGACCTGCCGCCTCCCGCGGGTTCGATCGCGGTCGTGCCAGCCGGGAGTTCCGTGCTCTCGCGTTGGCAGGGGAGCAAGGACTCACTCCTCATTTATCTTGAGCCGAGCCTGGTCGAGCGGGTCGCTGCCGAGTCGTTCGAATTAGATCCAACCCGGACGGTTGTGCCACCGCTGGATGGCTTGAACGTGCCTGAACTCCGCTCCGCGATGTTGGCGGTGGATGCCGAATTGAGGGTCGGCGGCGTCGGCGGGCCGCTGATGGTCGAGTCACTGGCCAACGTTTTAGCCGTTCACTTGATCCGTCATACCACCGGTGCGCACCGGCTGCCGGCCTCGACGGACGGCGAACTTCCACGCCGGAAGCTCCGCACAGTCATCGAGTACATCATGGAAAATCTCGGAGGCAGTCCGACGCTGGAGCAAATGGCAGCCGTCGTTCATCTCAGCCCCTACCACTTTGCGCGGCAGTTCAAAGCGGCCACCGCGTTGCCGCCGCGCCAATATGTGATCGCGCGCCGCGTTGAACGAGCGCAGCACCTCCTACGGGCAAATGGCGAGCTCGGCTTGGTGGATGTCGCGCTCCGCGTCGGCTTCTCGGACCAAAGCAAGTTTTCCTTTCACTTCAAGCGGATCGTCGGCGTCACGCCGGGACAGTTTCGGATCTCTGCGAGATGAGCGCGGCATCAGAAGGCCAGAAAATCTTACTTCCCTCATCGATTCGTTCCCCGCGAGGATTATGTGAACGACATTACGACGATCTGGAAAGTGACTAAGTGCTTCACTTCCATGACAGATCTGAACCTGGTTTATGACGCCATAGGCAACGGCAAATGGGGTGGGGGTGCCGCGCAGTATTTCACCTATGCCCTCACCGATTGGCTACAACTAGGAGTGCGCGCCGAGATTTGGCGGGATTCAGCGGGATTCTATGTCGCCCAGTTTCGAGCGAATAACGACGTCATTCATTTTGCCCGCGGCGATAACCTTAGACCCAGCTTTCCTCGCGATCCCAGCAACCTTGGCGGCGGGCATACAACCTACTTCGAGATTACCGGGGGTGTGACGATTAAACCGCCGATGCCGAAACCGTTCACCGGCCTATTGATCCGTCCGGAAGTTCGCTATGACCGAGCGCTGATCGATTCTTTCAAGCCGTTCCAGCAGAACACGAGCGACCATCAATGGACACTCGGGATCGATGCAGTTTTGGAATTCTAGCCTGGGGGCGGATTCGCAGATCAAATTAGACTTACCCTTGGTCACTCTTCGCTGAAATATGGATGCTTCACGAAAATTAGCGTTATAGGCCAGCCGAATGCTGGATCACTTAAAGGCAAACAACCGGGTCTGGGCGGAGCGGATGATAACCGCAGACGCCAGCTTCTTCAGACGGCTTGAAGATCAGCAGGCGCCAGAATACCTGTGGATCGGTTGCTCCGATAGTCGGGTGCCAGCTAACGAGATTGTCGGCCTCGACCCTGGTGAACTCTTTGTGCACCGAAACGTCGCCAATCTGGCATCGCCGCAAGATGCCAACTATCTCTCAGTGCTACAGTTCGCGGTCGATGTGCTAAAAGTAAAGCACATCATGGTAGTCGGCCACTACGGCTGTGGCGGAGTAAGCGCTGCGATTGATGGCAAACGAAGAGGACTCGTGGATCACTGGTTACACCCGATCCGCGAAATCTATCACGAGCACCGCCACGAGCTGAACGAGTTAGAGGATTCACGCGCCCGTCTCAACCGTTTGTGCGAACTAAACGTTATCCGACAGGTAAGAAACGTCGCATTAGACGTTTTTGTGCAGCAGGCTTGGGCGCGCAACCAGGACCTCTGCGTCCACGGCTGGATCTATTCCCTGGCCAACGGATTGGTCAAGGACCTAGAGGTTACAGTGAGCCGCTGGGAGGAAATCGAACGTGTAGCTTAGCCGAGGCTCAGGCACTATATCACTTCCGGCTCGCGGCGCATAATTTTTACAAATGGAGGAGTGACCCTAGATGCTAACAGGCTCTTGGGTTACAGAGCTACACGATTTCACTAAGTGTTCCTCAATTGGCTGAAAATATTCGTCAGGGGAGGCCCACGCTGGGAGTCTGGATTCGCGGGATCTGTAGTAGCCGAGGCTAGTGATCGGGATCGTGACAGCACTGGCTGCCGGGTTTCTCCTTTGGTAACGGTCCTTCTCCTGCAGCGTCGACGGTCACGCCGGCTCAGGTGACTCGAGGGCTTATTATGATGATGCAACAAAAGCAAAACAGTCGGATCGTCGGCGTCACACCGGGACAGTTTCGGAGTTCCGCAAGAATCGGCTCAAAGAACGCAAGCTCCGGCAAGAACTCAGACGCCGAGTCCTATTAGTGTGCTCCTCAAGCAAGACGCGTATCAACTTGATCGGGTCGCTGTCGAAAAACTGAACAAAAAGGAGTATGCCGTGAGTTATCTGAATTCATTGAACGTTAGAAAGCGGAGCGAAGACGGTGCCGGTCACACTCGGTTCCACCATACCGGACGTTTTCACGATGGTAACGGTCGAATAGGCGTCGATTTCCCGTGGGAGCGATTAACCAGGGAACCTCTCATCTACGCGTCTATGGGAACAGTGCAGACTGGTCTGGCGGATGTCTTCCGCGTGGTTGCGACAGCGGGCATGAAGCGCAAAGACTTTCAACTGGTGCTTTCCGTCAGTCACTATCTCGATCCAAAGGAAATCGGACCGCTCCCAAGCAATACCGTCATCGTCAAGCGCGCACCTCAATTGGAACTTCTGAAGCGCGCGTCGGTCTGCATCACCCATGCCGGAATGAGCACGGTGCTGGAGGCTTTGGCCCAATGCGTTCGGCAGGTCGAGATCCCGGTCACCAATGATCAGCCCGGTGTTGCCACGAGAATCGCCAACAAGAAAATTGGGCTGTTTGTGCCGTTAAAGGATCTGACCCCATCCCACCTTTCGCTACTCCTGGATAAGGTGCTCAACGACTCTGCGTATCGGCTGATCCTGCTTACAGGCGAAGGGTCGCGGAAGCTCTAGGCGTGACATCACCGCAAGAAAAAGTAGCGGTCACCAAGTAAAGTCAAGTAGTCTCATGGATACCACGCGAATCGCAGGGGCGAGTACTAGTCGTGTAATCCCCACCTGATCGGGAAAATTAAAACCCGTCTGTTAGCTGGGATCTTGGATTTCCGTAAGAATCGGCCAAAAGAACACAAGCTCCGGCAAGAACTCGCACGCCGAGTCCTGTTAGTACGCTCCTCAAGCAGGACGAAATCGACCTCGCTTTGCTGTACAAAACCTGAACTAGAAAGGAGTTTGTCAGTCTTATAAGGACTGTTTCTGCAGGAATTCTGTGAGCAACTGGTTCGCTGTGCTGGATTAACAGATATTGGGTTTGGTCAACTATGTAGCGCACTGCCATTTGTCTTAACTGATCTCAGCAATAGTAAAAACTAACCGCTGCAATTCTGACCATAACGATCGATCGCTCTGGAATGCTAAGGTCGACCGTTGAGCGCCTCTATGCTTGATCAAAGGTAACTGAACCTTGATTCGGTACAGGTCGGACGGCTAGACGTAGTTGATCCGTATCAGTCATTCGCGGTATCGCGGACTCCTTTTTGCAGAAAATTTCGACAAGCCAAGATGCGAGTGCTGCCAATGAAATCAGAAAATAGAAAGCCGGTTTCAAAGGGCTAGCCGGCTCGACTGAATATTTGTGACGGGCTGCAGGTTTGCCGAGATTAGAAGTTTTAAAAGCTACTTCTCGGCATACTCCTTTTTGTTCAGCTTTTTTACAGCGACACGATCACGTTGATACGCGTCCCGCTTGAGGAGCGTACTAACAGGACTCGGCGTGCGAGTTCTTGCCGGAGCTTGTGTTCTTTTGGCCGATTCTTACGGAAATCCGAAACGGCCCCGACGTGAGGCCGATGATCCGCTTGAAGTGAAAGCAGAACGGTGGCGTCTAGGGGTGAAGAGTGCCTATATCGGCTGGGAAATTCAGTATCCTCATGCCGCCCAGCATAACCAGCATGACGACCTTCACGAAACCAAGCGCTCGAGCAATGCCTTTGGCGAAGCCTCTATTCCCAATGATGAGAAGCAGCCACAGCGGCAGAACTGGAGAAAGCGTCGAGTGACATGACCGTAGGAAGAAAGGGCCACCACCTGGGCATCATTTCTCAAGCGACGCTCCAAAATTCGGTTAGACCCTGCCCAGACTTTTTAGAAAAAATATCAAGTTTTGCGCACAGTAACTTCCAAGTTTTTTGCTTCGGTGTTGAAGACGCAATGCTGAGGGGGCAGGAGGACAGGTCTGACAAAAAGCTGTTCGTGACGAGGATGACGCGCACAGTTGAGACAGCGATTGCGGCAACTGGAACAAACAAGGTCCGCTCCTCCAAATCGCTGGTCTATCTTTTGCGCAGAAATGAAATGGGACAACGCGGACTTGGCGCGCTCTTAAAAGGAGCCAGGTCGCGAACACTTTACAATAAGGTAGCTATGCTAAAAACTCAGCCTCCTCGTCTTCTTCATTGTGCGACGTACGCTCATGCAGCTAAGCCTCTCATGACCCGCTTAAGGCATCAATTAACCCGCTTTTGGGCTCGCCGGCTTTACTATGGCCACTTGGGCGAGTTGCTCCACGTCAGCCATTGCACGGGGCAAAAAAGGGCTAGAGAGGCTCAGGCTGCCGCGCGAATTCGAAATCATTCTACCACGGTTAGGAATCAGCATATCTACGCCAGCATACCAAGGACTGCTGCAGATCGTGCAACACCGCAATCCTTGCTCGGCACTACTCGGCCACGGGCCAGCGTTCTACCGTGGGTTCAATCATTATGGAGAGACGTTCAACAACCGTATCGTTTGTGCGTGTGAGCACGCCAGCTTAGGTGACGCGGCAGGGCTTATCATGGTGATGCAACAAGAGGAAAACAGTCTCAAAGAACTCGAAGCACTGCAAAGGATCGTCCGGTTTGCCCCGTTTAGAGAGATCAAGACGTTGCATCCTTTTAATCTGAATGGCTACTACTCAGCGCTGGAAGAAAAGATCTTCGCGACGAGCTATGGGATGGGATGGAAGGGACTGCAAGCGGTTCGCATTGAGAGTCCCGGTGGTGAATTTAGTGCGGTGGTCACACCGAGCACGCATGTGCTTAGCCTGAGCGTCCGGCCGCCGGAAAAGCTGGACCTGCGGTATGCGGGGGTAAAGCGGGACATGCCGCCTCCCGCGGGTTCGATCGCGGTGGTGCCAGCCGGGAGTTCCGTGCTCTCGCGTTGGCAGGGGAGTAAGGACTCACTCCTCATTTATCTTGAGCCGAGCCTGGTCACGCGGGTCGCAGCCGAGTCGTTCGAATTGGATCCAACCCAGGCGGTGGTGCCACCGCTCGATGGCTTGAACGTGCCTGAACTCCGCTCCGCGATGTTGGCCGTGGGTGCCGAATTGAGAGCCGGCGGCGTCGGCGGGCCGCTGATGGTCGAGTCACTCGCCAATGTTTTGGCCGTTCACTTGATCCGCCATACCACGGGTGCGCGCCGGCTTCCGGTCTCGCCGGACGGCGTACTTCCGCGCCGGAAGCTCCGGACGGTCGTTGAGTACATCATGGAAAATCTCGGCTGCGGGGAGACGGTGAGCTCGGCTTGGCGGAGGTCGCGTTCCGCGCCGGCTTCTCGGACCAAAGCCATTTTTCCTCTCACTTCAAGCGGATCATCGGCATCACGCCGGGACAGTTTCGGATTTCCGCAAGAAAAGCGTAAAAGTCCGCAAGCTCTGGCAAGAACTCGGACGCCGAGTCTGTTAGCATGCTCGTCAAGTAGGACGCGTATCAATGTGGTCGCGTCGCTATACATTATAGCCATCCGATCAGTCACGAACCGGCCAACCGCGAACCGACCCCCCGGAAAGATGAAAGATTCTATGTCACAACGCACTTGGTTCATCACCGGCATCAGCAGCGGCTTCGGCCGTTACACGACCGAGCAACTACTCGAACGCGGTCCGGTTGCGGTGACCTTCCGCAACCTGGAAGCGGTCGACGACCTGAAAAGGCAGTACGGAGCCACGCGAGAGAGAACCGAGGGAGGAGCCTATCTTCCGCCGGGCGATCCGGCCAAGATGATCCGCGCCGCGGATTAAAGAAGAAAAACAACTATGCGATCCGAAGCGTACAACAGGCTTTTGGGTGGGCAGGGCTTATCATGATGATGCGAGAAGAGGAAAACGGTCTGAAAGAACTCGCGGCATTGCAAAAGATGGCCCCGTTTGCCCAGTGCGCGACGAGCTACGGGATGGGATGGAAGGGACTGCAAGCGGTTCGCGGTGAGAGCCCCGTCAGTGAATTTAGTGCCGCGGGCACACCGAGGACGCATGTGCTTGGCCTGATGTTCCGGCCGCCGGAAAAGATGAACCTGCGATATGAGGGGGTAAAGCGGGACAGACCGCCTCCCGCTGATACGATCGCGGCGGTGCCAGCCGGGAGTTCCGTGCTGGTGCGTTGGAAGGGGAGTATGGACGCGCTCCATGTTTACCTTGAGCCGAGCCTGGTCGCGCGGGTCGCAGCCGAGTTGTTCGAGTTCGATCCAACCCGGACGGTGGTGCCACCGCTCGTTGGTTTGAACGTGCCTGAACTCCGCTCTTCGATGTTGGCGGTGGATGCCGAATTGAGAACCGGCGGCCTCGGAGGGCCGCTGTTGGTGGAGTCACTCGCCACTATCCTATCGGTTCAATTGATCCGTCATATCAGGGGTCCGCATCGGTTGCCGGCCTCGGTTGCCGGCGTACTTCCGCGCCGGAAGCTCCGCACGCTCATCGAGTACATCATGGAAAATCTCGGAGGCAATCTGACGCTTGAGCAAATGGCTGCCGTCGTTTGTCTGAGCCCCTATCACTTTGTGCGCCTGTTCAAGGCGGCCACCGGGTTGCCGCCGCACAAGTATGTGATCGCGCGCCGCGTGGAACGAGCGCAGCACCTCCTGCGGGCAGATGGCGAGCTCGGTTTGGTGGAGGTCGCGCGCCGCGTCGGCTTCTCGGACCACAGCGATTTTTCCTTTCACTTCAAGCGGATCGCCGGCATCACGCCGGGACAGTTTCGGATTTCCGCAAGAAAAAGTGTAAAGGCCCGCCAGCTCTGACAAGAACTCGGATGCCCAGGGAAGCTCGCCGCCAGCTGTGTGGCCCCAACACGATGGTCGACATACGTGATCTGCGGCGCGAAGACCGGAGGATCAGATTTGATACCTGCCTACAAACTTACCGATAGGTCGATTATTCGCCTTGTCATTTCTTCACTCCTGTTTTGGATTGAGATTCTTCGATGCCTTGGATTAGCCGCGGGAAACTGATCGGTTTGACGAGAAACGGTTGTCCATTGATCCGTAAGACCAGACCCGTCAGAAAGACAACCAGGATTCTGCGCAATGTCGGATCGGATCGAATCCGCGAACGCAACTTCGCCAAGGCGATATTCTGGAGCTGACGAATTCGCTTTCGCGTAAAGCCAAACTTCTCAGCCACTTCTTGGAGCGTCTTCGATTTGCCACCACCTAGTGCGAACCGCTGGAAGATTATCTTGCGCTCCCGGTCGTCGAGGACTTCAAGCAACTTGCTCACCTCATCGCGCAGGTTTTTGCCTCTGAGCACCGCGAACGGCGTCTGAGCATCTTCATTACCAACAATCTCACTGACTTTAGTCGAAACGTCAGCCAAGACCATTAAGAGTAATCGCAGATAGGAATTCGTATTCATAGATATTGGATTCTCCTGCTACCGAGTTCCATTTGTTACCGCAGAGCCTGGCAGCAGAGGACGAGCGCCTGGCGCTAATTCGAAGGCGAACTCATAGATTTGTTAGTGGAAGCCTTATCGCGGGCCGGATCCAACACAGAACTATTTCTTTGAAGGCGGCTGGTGCGTGAGACTGTGCGACGCGAAGGGCGAAATTACTACGCGGATAATCAGAGTCCGGTCTCTCTCGGAAATTCTGTTCGGCTCTCAGCTAACAGCCGTGAAGCCAGCGATGGCTTAGAATCGGAAACGGTTTCTGCGTCGGCGCTATACTGTTCGCCCCACGGCTCTCCACATACTGCGCAGAACCGGCCACGGCGGTCTCGCGTCCAAACCCTGGATCCACAAGCACAGCTCATATCCAAAAGTGAAGCGATATACGCCAACGAAATTACAACTAAGATTTTAAACACCACAATCAACAAAATTACCTTACTCATTTTAACAGAATCCTTTTAGCCGTTGCCCGTGCGCCACGGAGCCTCATGAAAGGTGCGTATTGCAATCGGTTGTCCAGATAGATCTGGAAACCCACGAATCGCCCAGCCGGCGCGTAGATCTCGAATATCTCAGCGGTCCCGTATCTGCTCTTGACGGTCTCCCGATACTTGTCTGTGTAGCCTGACAGTTCTAGATTAGTGTTCATTGTATTTGTTTTTCGCAACGCCGCGTGCATCCTATCGATAATTCCACACAACATGAGGGCGACGTGGTCACGTTGATCCGCGTCCTGCTTGAGGAGCATACTAACAGAACTCGGCATACGATTTCTTGCCGGCGCTTGCGTTCTTTTAGCCGATCCTTGCGGAAGTCCGAAACTACCCGTGGCGTGCCGACTTCGCTACCTCCATGGCTCCTGGAGCCGATCAGAACTCTATGTAAATCAATTCGAGCGAACCGGCTATCGAGGCGGTCTGAACTGGTACCGAATATTAGATCAGAATTGGGAATTGATTGCAACCCAGGTCCAGAAGCTCCAGTCGCCAATTGGAGAATTCCGATCACCGCAACCGGTCGAAGATTTAGATTCTCTTAGTCGGCTTAGTCGGCTTCTTCACCACTCCCATGACCGTCTTTGGTCGCTATACTGTTCGTCCCACGAAAGTTACCTTAATCAATTCAACGGGATCCTTTTAGCCGTTGCACGCGCGCCACGGAGCGTCATGAAGGGTGCGTATCGCGGTCGGTTGTCCCGATAGATCTGGAAGCCAACGAATCGCCCAGACGGCGCGTAGATCTCGAATATCTCAGCGGTCCCGTATCTGCTGCTGACGGTCTCGCGATGTTTCTCTTTGTAGCCTGACTGTTCTAGATTAATATTCATTGTCTCCTTTTCACAGCGCCGTGTGCATCGTATCGATGATGCCCATGGCATGAGAGCGACGCGGTCACGTTGATACGCGTTCTGCTTGACAAGCATACTAACAGGACGCGGCGTCTGAGTTCTTGCCGGAGCTTGCCTTCTTTTGTCCGATTCTTGCGGAAGTCTCGAAACTGTCGCTGGCGCTCTTGGCATCACGACTACCAGACCGGGCCAGTTATCTTATACCCGAAAGAGTTATATCAGGCTGGCTCTGTCGAAAGACTCCGGTGAGGTGGTCGCGTTTCAGGATGAAACGAAAGCCCGATCGGGGATCATGACAAAATGCTTAACAAAAGAATAGCAGGTAAACTGTCTCGATTAGATTGCTGGGAACTGGACGAGTCCAAACTCTCTCCAGTTCTGCCGCAGTGGCTGCCTTTACTCATTGGGAATAGAGATATTCGGCTAAGGCATTACTTGAGCGCATACTGTTATGAAGCTTATCACGTCTGCCTATGCTGACGGGCATGAGGATACTGAAAGTTCTACCTGAACAGAGGCGCTCTTCACCCCAGACGCCAGAGTTCTGCTTTCACTTCAAGCGAATCTTTGGCGTCACGGCGGGACAGTTTGGGATTTCCGCAAGAATAGCGTAAAAGTCAGCAAGCCCCGGCAAGAACTCGGATGTCCAGTCCGCTAGTATGCGCCTCAAGCAGGACGCGTATCAAGGCGATTGCGTCGCGGTCAAAAGACTGACAAAGAAGGAGTATGCCGTGGGTTACTTAAATTCATTGAACGTTAGTATACGGAGCAATGAGAGCGCTAGGTCGAGGGTAGTCGAAGCGATTAGCGATCATCCTCTCCCCGCAGTAGGATGTTCATCAGTGGCAGCGTGTCTGCGATCGATTCCCGAAATGAATTTGAGGGTTCTCCGATCGATCCGGCTATTAAAAGCAAAGTTAACGAAATCGGTGGCAACCCGAAATACACGGAAACTAATTACCTCGTCGATTAAGACGCTTAAAATCGCGGAGCCCGCAGCTATCTGAAAGTTATGACTTTCCGCCATGGAAGAATTGCCGGGGTCGCGAGTGTCGTGGGATCGGATCGGAAAACAGTGGTGCAAAATGCTTCCTTATATGGGAGTGATCCGAAAAATTTGGCCAAGTTGAAGGGATTAATCGGACTTGACCAGAGATTCGTAGCTGCGCAATCGATTACCGCGGGTGATCTCTGTTGCCAAGCAGCTGAGCAGTTGCTTTCCGCTAAGTTGTCACGGCGCGAGGAGATCGAGGCGGTGATCATGGTCACCCAGACGCCGGATTATATCATGCCAGCGACGGCGGCCGTCATCCACGGGAAACTGGGTCTTCCTACCGAGTGTGCTGCCTTTGACGTAAACCTTGGCTCTTCCGGGTATGTGTATGGCCTTTGGCTTGCGTTTCAGATGGTCGAGACAGGAAGTGCGAAAAGCGTTCTGTTGTTGGCCGGTGACACACTAGACCGATTAGCGAGTCCAAGAGACAAGGCGACAGCAGCGTTGTTCGGCGATGCAGGATCCGCGACTATCATCGAGCGTACCGAAAGCGCTGGCCGCAGCGTTTTTTGCGTGGGCACCGACGGGAAGGGATATCAGCACCTGATGGTTCCCGCGGGCGGATTTCGTCAGCCGAAAACCGACGCCACGCGGATCGAACAAACGTACAACCAAGGTAACCAACGAAGTCCAGAGCACCTGTATATGGATGGCGACGCCATCTTTGCGTTCTCAACCATCAAGGCGCCTGCCGAGGTGAAGCGGGTATTAGCGGCAGCCAACGAGGAGATAGCGAAAGTGGACTACCTCCTTTTTCACCAGGCAAACAAGTACATCATCTCCACGATTATGAGGAACCTTCAGCTACCCTTAAGCAAGACTCCTTACGAGGTGATCGAAAAATATGGCAATCTCAGTGCGGCTTCCATCCCCGTATCCGTTTGTGAAGTTTTGCGTGATGAAATTATGCGCGGGCGCAAACGGGTCATTCTTTGCGGATTCGGCGTCGGGCTGTCTTGGGCAACCTGCCTGCTCGATCTGGAAAATGTGTTCTGCAGTCGGGTAACAATTTTTGAAAAAGCTTAGTTCAAACTATGAAAATTAATGAGCCAATCGCGATCGTCGGAATGGGAGGGGTTTTCCCAAAGGCTTCAACCGTCCGCGAGTTTTGGAAAAATATCCTCGAACGCGTCGATTGCATCGAGGATATCACGACGAGAGATGAACTGAATTATTGGAGACCGGAGGATTACTTAGATCCACAACCGCTCAAGAATAACAAAACCTATGCACGAAAGGCGGGTTTTGTGCCGAAGATAGAGTTTGACGTAGCTCGGTTCGGCATTCCGCCAAAAAGTCTCGAAGCATTGAGTACCACTCAGCTCTATGCGCTTCATGTTGCGGAGCAGACGCTGACTGACGCTCGTCTTACAATCGAAGAGTCGACGCCGGAACAGCGTGCGCGCGTGAGCGTGATTCTTGGAGTAGGCGGGATGGGGAACACCGGAGTTGAGATTTCGCATCGAGCGTCTTTGCCTGACTATGCCCGGGTGTTAAGGCAATTCTCCCTTCCGGAAGAAGCTGTGCAGGCGATTATAAGCGAATTGAGTGCACTTTACGCGGAATGGCAGGAGAGCACTTTTCCTGGCTTCCTTTCCAATGTCGTGGCAGGACGGATTGCCAGCCGCTTCGATTTGGGAGGTTCTAACTTCACTGTGGACGCTGCATGTGCTGCCAGCCTCGCCGCGATAAAAATAAGCGTAGGAGAACTGCTTGACGAAAGCTGCGACGCTGTCCTCACGGGTGGTGTCAACATAGAGAACTCGATTGTGTCTTTCTTGTCATTCACCCGACTTGGGGCGCTCTCCAGGCAGGAAGAGTGCCATCCGTTTGGTATGAAAGCAGATGGCATGATGTTCGGCGATTGTGGTGGAATGCTCGTGCTCAAGCGGTTGTCCGACGCGGAAAGGGATGGCGATCTCATTTACGCTTTAATTCGGGGGATCGGATCGTCCAGCGACGGGCGAGCAAAAAGTATTTATGCCCCCCGCTTTGAAACCCAAGTGTGGGCACTCGAGCGCGCCTACGCCGATTGCGGTATTTCTCCGGCGGAAATTTCTTATGTCGAAGCCCACGGTACCGGCACGCCCGTTGGGGATCCGGTTGCGAGTGCAATCAAAGTCGCATTGGCACTGCACCACAGGGTGTTGCCGCCTATGATTCACGCCGATTCACCCATTCCCCAGCTCAAAGATTCGGCTTTCTATCTGAATCCAACGTCACGCCCGTGGATCCGAGGAAGTGAATCGACCAGCCGCAAAGCAGCAATCAACTCCTTTGGATTTGGCGGTACGAACTTTCATATGATTTTCGAGGAGTACGATCGCGAGAATGGATCGTATCGATTAGGGCCGGCACCGATTTCACTCTTCCTCCATGCTCCGACGCGTGAAGCGCTTATTCAGGAAGCAAGGCGCCTACATGCGGAAGCTGGCGGCGCTGAAGGTGAGAACGTTGTTCGCGCTTATGTTGCTACTATCCAGCAACAAGAGATCGTGCCGGATCACCCGCGCCTTGCTTGTGTGGCTCCCGATTTGGCTGCTCTTCGCGACAACCTTTTCGAAGCGATCGAATATCTAACTTCTCATACCAATATAGACCAATGGGAGAGTCCCCGCGGGACCTACTTCCGGGCCCGAAGCTTAGAAAACGGCGGAAAGACGGTGGCTCTTTTTCCTGGGCAAGGAGCCCAATATCCAAACATGGGCTTGGAGCTCGCATTAAATTTTCCAGAGTTCCAGGAAGTGCTTGCTCAATTTGATGGCGAACGCCAACGCCAAGGGCTAAATGCAGTTTCGGACGTGCTTTATCCGGTATCCGCTTCATCTCCGGAGCAAATCACGCTCCAGCGAGAGGCTCTTACCGCCACCGTCAATGCCCAACCGGCACTGGGCGCAGTGAGTTGGGGAATATATCAATTGCTAACCAGGGCCGGATTCAAGGCCGATTTTGCAGTGGGACACAGTTATGGCGAGTTACCCGCATTGTGCTGCGGCGGAGCTTTCAGCCAACGGGATTTTATCCGACTCTCCGTTGCCCGTGGTAAGCTGATGTCGCGGCAGCTTGAGGGCGGTGCAGCCGCCGGCAAGATGTTGGCTGTCAAAGCCCCGAGCAGTGAGGTGGACCGCATCCTAGCTGAAGCCGGACACGAAGGCCTTTATCTGACCAACCACAATTCTCTGCTGCAAACCGTAGTAGCGGGGAGATCGGAGCTCGTTGATCGATTTCAGAGCGAGCTTCAGTCTGGCGGCATCGCAGCTGTTGCGATTCCGGTTTCCGGTGCATTTCATACCCCTGACTTCGAAGCTGCACGAACCGAATTTCAGGAAGAGATCGACCAGACGACGTTTCAGCCCCTTAAGTTGCCGGTTCTGTCCAACGCAACCGGACAGCCGTACGTCGACTCGTCGTCGACTAACCAGAGCTTGCTGGGCCAGCAGATGATTGTGCCGGTCTTATTTCGTCAATGCATTGAAAGAGCTTTCGAAGAAGGGGCTAGACTCTTTGTCGAGATCGGATGCGGGTCGATATTGAGCGACTTCGTCCGAGACACTCTAGCCGGGAAGGAATACTTCTCGGTCGCACTTCACCCAAAAAAGGGGCTGCCTGCCGATCTCCAATATTGGAACGCGTTGGCGAAACTCAAGGTGTTCGGGCTTCCCATTTCGATGGTGGATCCTTATTTTCATCCTTCTCGAGCGCCGCGAGTCGCGAATGGTAAAAGCCTTAATTTCACCTTAGACGGAGGTATTTACCTATCTGCCGAAAGCCGGCGGGCGAAAGAGCGTGCACTCAATGAGCCGAAAACGCTTCCTCTTGGTCTCTCCACCAACTCTGCCGGCGCTGAGGTTCAGTCGCCGAGCGATGACGTGCCGCCACCTTTTGATCGTAATCCGGCAGTCCTATCTGATTCCAGCTTACTTCCTATGCCAACAACCCCTACCAGCGAACTCAGCCACTTGCACAGCGAGTTTATTGAATGCCAATCCGAGTTTATTAACTTAGTCGCTAGCAAGCTCGACGCATACGCAGCTGCTTCCCAGCGAAGCAATGGCCACGAATCTCCAGACTTGGCGGCGGTCAGCTATCAGGAAACCCTGGCAATGCTGGATAGAGCCCAAACTGCGTTCCACCAGACCCATCGTGAATACCTGAATTCTCAGAACGAAATTCAGAGACTCATCGACCCAGAACAACCGGTCCGACGTGTGGACGGGCAAAATCGGGCTCCAGTCTTGCCGGCAAAATCGGGCTCCAGTCTTGCCGGTTCGACAGCTAACTCAAGGCGAATCGAGCGGCAATGGTCATCCGAGCGGCAATGGTCATCCGAGCGGCAATGGTCATCCGAGCGGCAATGGCGATCCGAGCGGCAATGGCGATCCGTTTAGAAGTCTCCGGACCAAGGGGATCGACCAAAGCGCCGCCCCTGTGCAGAAGGACGATTCGAAGCCTCTGCTGTCGAGTAAATCCCTGGTCAAATTAGATCGGGAAACAATTGCTACGAAGCTGATCCAAGTGGTCAGCGAGACAACGGGTTATCCGAAAGAGTCTATCAATCTCGCGATGAACGTAGAGTCGGATCTGGGAGTTGACTCGATCATGAAGGTTGAAATCTTGGCGGCTCTGAGCAAGGACTTTCCGGAGATCAAGTTGGAGCAAATCGATGTCTCGATGCCGATCCAAACGTTGGACGACATCATCAATGCGCTGAGTGCTCTGATGCAGCAGCCGGAGGGACCCGTTGCGACGCCTACGTCGCCAACTCGGTCCAACGAACTAACATCCTCCAGCCAACTAGCATCCAAGTCATCTGCGGTCGAACAACGGACTTCTCTTGACTTGGAACAACTTAAAGAGGCGATCCTCGAGGTAGTTGTCGAAACTGGTTACCCGAAAGAAATGATCGGTTTGGACCTGGATCTCGAGGCTGATCTTGGACTCGATTCCATTCGGAAGCTCGAGATCCTCGCAAAGATCCAGGAATTTATCACCGTTCCGGACGTCAACTACGCGGCGGTTACCAACATTCGCACGATCAATCAGATCCTGGAATTCGCAAAAACCCTTGAACCTGCAGCCACTCCAGCCTCTGTTCGAGAGCGTGAGATCAGCCCCGTTACAAGGTCTCGGGTTACGCTGAAACGAGCACCGGTGATTGAACGGGCTTCTCGAAACATCACGGGCAAATGGGCGATTTTCTGCCAGGATCGCGATGATCTTCTCGCGGAGCAGATCTCGCAACAGCTCACCGAGGGCGACCAAACTGCCATTCGGCTATCCTTGAGCGAACTGAACAACGGCCTGGAGGAAGTTGGGCAGATCGGCGGTATCGTGATCCTTGCGCGAAAACCGAGCGTGCTGACCGCGCCGATCGACGGTTTCCGAGAAGAAGACTATGCCTTTTTCAAAGCGGTGTTCGCGCTGGCTGCCAAGTGGAACAAACCGGAAGGCGGCTTGTTTATTTCGGTTTCGCGCTTAGGCGGTACTTTGGGTTTATCCCATGACAACTCACTGAGTTTTATGCCCGCTGGTCTCTCTGGTCTGACGAAGTCTTTAAGCCGAGAATGGCCCCGAATATATTGCCGGCACATTGACTTGGATCCCGAGATGTCTGAGTCCGAGGCTGCGACGGCCGTTCTCGAAGAGGCTTTTGATGCCGACTCGAATCTTGCAGAGGTCGGACGCACGCGACGAGGCCAACGTTGGAGAATCGATCTGCAACCCGAACCGTTAGCTGACGTGGGCACGCTCAAGTCAGAAGACTCGAAGGATGAACTGGTACTGGTCACGGGCGGAGCGCGAGGTATTACGGCAGAATGCATTGTTGGGTTGTCTTCGAAGTTCGCTGGAAAAGTGGTGCTCTTAGGACGCACTGCGCTGGACACAGAGGAACCTGCATGGGCGAACGGCGAGCCAAGCTCAGAGCAGCTTTATGAGAGGGCATTAGGCTTTTTAAAGCAGAATCATCCGAGTCCGACCCCGATGCAGGCAAAACGTCTGGTTGGAGAAGTGATATCCAGGCGCCAGGCCAGGGAGACGCTGGACCGAATTCGGGCGAACGGAGTGGAGTGTGCCTACTACGCCGTGGACGTTACCGACGGTAACAGTATGGCTGAGGTTTTGCAGAACGTGCAGCAACTCGAGCAAAAAGTCGAAAAAGACTTGGCTTCTGTCGTAGATACCAAAGTGAAAGGCCTCGAGAATGTGCTTCGGCACGTCGACCTAACGAAGCTGCGTCGCATGCTCCTGTTTTCCTCCATCTCGTCCGTTTTCGGCAATGCAGGGCAGACAGACTATGCCCTCGCAAACGAGGTGCTCAACAAGTTCGCCGTCTCATTTTCTCTGCTTCATCCCGAAATTAAAACCGTAGCCATCTGTTGGGGCCCTTGGGACTTCGGGATGATGAATGAAACACTGAAACGACTCTACGAAGCCCGAGGGATCAAATTGATTTCACAAAGTGTAGGAACAGAATTTTTCATTCGCGAGTTCCTCGAAAAAAACACTGAGGCGGGACAGATCGTCATCTCTGGCCAAATACCACTGGATATCGGAAGAGCAAACCATTCCTAGCCGTCGCGTCTTTACATTTTCACAAGCAACGGAGGGCATATAACAAACAATGGATAGCAGATCGTTAACGAGCATTGGTGCTGAATCGCTAGAAGCGCTGAAACAGGAGTTTCTGCGCAATGAGTTAGCACGGAACAACGAGACCCATGGCGCGTATTTGCGGGCAATCCAGCATCTTTTTCGCGGTTGGATGCCAGAGCGCCCGCCGGTGGTCATCCCGGACAGCCTGCCGGTGATCGCGCCGCCGTCCAGCCAAAATTCGATTTGGGAACAAGCTCCCTCCAATGCCCCCGTTCATGTTTATTTCTCGAGTGACCAGGATGACGGCGCAAGCGGACCGGCTCGAACCTTGTGAGATCGAGTGGGAGTATGATTTTCCCGAAGATGCTTTTTACGCTAACCACCAAGCTGTTCCCTGGATCATTCCGCTCGAGTCGGCCCATACCACCACACTACTGCTGTGCGTTATCCGGTGCGACGTCATGTTCGGAGGCAATTCTCGCTTCCGAATACTGGGCAGCGATACGGTTTTTTCAGAATGTAATTTCAAAACCGGCGACCGATTTACCGGTAACATGAAGATTCGTTCGTTTGTGCGTATTCAAGACCGGCTGCTGATCTATGCGGACTACCGCGGGTTGAACAACGGCAAGCCCGCGTTTCATTCGCAGCTTCAATTTTGTTTAATTCCGGCGAACGAGGCGAAACCGAGTGCGCCTTCAAACCGAAGGATAAAACCTCGCACTCAGGAAATGAAGTCGCAGAGCACCATTTCCAAGCCCAGACCGATAAGCTCGAAGAGATCTTTCTCGAGAGAGGAAATCGAATCACTGAAGCAAGGAGATATCGCAGCCTGTTTTGGCCTCGTCTCTGAGAAACGGCGCCCCGGAGCGTTATCGGCCCCCCAACTGTCAATGATCGACAAAGTATTGAGGGTTGAACCAGAGGGTGGAGCTGATGGCTTAGGGGAAATTCTGGCGGAAAAGGAGATCGATGCTAGCCACTGGGTTTTCCCTCTTCATTTCAAAAACGATCCGGTTCTTCCCGGTGTGCTTTACTGCGAAGGATGTTTTCAGGTTCTCAAATTCTATGCCTATTTTTGCGGACTACATCGGCCATTTGCGGATGTCGACTTTGTTTGCCTGCCCAATGAGTCCCATGAGTCCACAAAAACTCGATTTCTCGGCGAGGTACGTCCGAAAAGTGGTACTCTGCAGTTTTTAATTTCGATTACTTCATATACTGAAGGGACTGAGGCGGCCTTGCGGGCTAACGCCGAAGTCGTTTGGGATAACCGCACCGTTTGCACGATGGAGAATCTAACTCTTGGGCTTATTCCGCGCGGTCTGACGGCCCCTACTCGAAATGATTCTGTGGCCCTCAACCGGTCTCACCGTGATGGACTAACAACACCGTCACGTGAGCTAACAACACCGTCACGTGAGCTAACAACACCGTCACGTGAGCTAACAATACCGTCGCCGGAGCAATTGGGCAGTGCTGGGTTCAAGAAGGCGTTTGGCATTCGTTACGCTTATATGGCTGGATCGATGGCCAACGGAATCGCTTCAGAGGAACTCGTGATCGCAATGAGCCAGCGAGGCTTTCTCAGCTCTTTCGGTGCGGCTGGACTGCCGGTAGAGCGCATCCGGGAGGCGATTCGAAGAATTCAAGCAGCCCTTCCTCAGGGGCCTTACCTTTTCAATCTTATTTACAATCCCGCAGATCCTGCCTCGGAAATGGCCTGCGTACGGCTTTATCTAGAAACCGGGGTCCAAGCCATTGAGGCATCAGCTTATGTGGAGTTAAGCTCAGCACTGGTCTATTATCGATTGGCAGGCTTACGCGAAGACGATACCGGGAGACCGATCACAACGAATAGGATCATCGCGAAGGTATCGCGGGTCGAAGTTGCCAAGCGATTTCTCGAACCTGCCTCGAAGCGGATTGTTCAAGGTCTGGTTGAGCAAGGCTTGATTTCTGAAAAGCAGGCGCTGCTCGCCGAACAGTTGCCTGTTGCCGACGCTATCACCGTTGAAGCGGATTCCGCCGGTCACACGGACAATCAAGCCCTCGTTTGCGCGTTTCCCCTCATCCGAAGAGCCGTTGAGGAGGCGAGACGTAAGTATGGCCGTCTAATTTATGTTGGGGCAGGCGGCGGGATCGGTACCGCTGAAGCGGCTGCCGCCGCTTTTCTCCTCGGTGCCGATTATGTGGTGACTGGGTCGGTAAACCAATCGTGTGTAGAATCTGGTGCTTCAGCTCTGGTCAAGGAAATGTTGAGCAAAGCTGGAATGGGGGACGTGGCCATGGCGCCGGCTGGTGATATGTTCGAAATGGGCGCAAAGGTTCAGGTCCTGCGCAAAGGGACGCTGTTTTCAGTTCGGGCTCAGAAGCTCTACGAGCTATATACGCGGTATTCCTCTCTCGAGGCTATTCCCGCGCCCGAAAAAGACCAGTTAGAACTGCAAATTCTCAGAAAGTCGATTGCACAGGTTTGGGAGGAGACAAGAACGTTTTTTTCCAAGCGTAACCCTGGCCGGCTGCAGAAGGCTGAGCAGGACGCGAAACTGAAGATGGCCCTCGTTTTCCGTTGGTATCTGGGACTCTCTTCCGATTGGGCAAATTCAGGAAGCGAGGATCGAAAGCAAGATTTTCAAATCTGGTGCGGTCCGGCCATGGGAGCGTTCAATGATTGGGTAACAGGCTCGTATCTTGAACACCCCGGCAATCGGCGGATCGCAGACGTTGCCCTTCATATCATGAGCGGTGCCGCTCATTGCTATCGCCTCGGCTTGGAGCGACTGCTGGCGCCAGAAGCGCCAGAAGAAGTAAAATATAGGATCGCTCGAACGGAGGATATTACAACAACCGAGGCTGCAACCACAGGAGTCGCACATTGAACTCATCGCCTCATTCTCGCACAATGAACTCATCACCTAATTTCCGCACAAACTCATCACTTCATTCCCTATTCTTGACCGGTGCCACCGGCGTTCTCGGTGGCCGCGTTTTATATGAATTGCTTCGTTCGACGAATGCGACGATTCACTGTCTCGTCCGAGCTGGGAGCGACGAACTAGCTAAGGAGCGGCTTGCCAATGCTCTCCAGATCTATGATGTGGCGAACGAGTTTTCTGCCGCCTTTAACCACCGAGTTAAGCCGGTGATAGGCGACGTGTCGCTGCCGCGCCTGGGCCTGGATAGCCGGACATACCACAAGGTTCTAACCGGCCTTGACTGTGTGGTTCACATCGCCGCCAACGTGAACCTGCTTGACACCCCGTCATCTTTAGAACGTATCAACACGGGCGGCACTGCTCAGATGATCGAACTCTGCCTCGAGGCCAACCTGCCCCTCGTTTACACATCAACTTATGGGGTGGCAGGAATGTTGGCATTCCAGCCCGGGTTAGTCTTTCGGGAATCGGATTTGGATGTTGGACAGGATTTTGCTACTCTGCACTATGCCCGATCCAAGTTCGAAGCGGAAAAGTTGATTCACGCTGCCGGTAATAAGGGACTTCGGTGGGTCATCACTCGGCCGGGGAACATTTTCGGGGACAGTGTAACGGGCGCTTATCCATTAACCAGCCTGACTGTTACGGGCATCTATTACGACATCATTAAAACCGTTACTACGACCGGACTGGCAATGTTTCAGCCGGATCGTCTGGATATCACCCCGGTAGATTACATAGCAGAGGCAATCGTCGCGCTGATTTTTGAACCTGAAGCCTTCGGCAAGACCTTCCACTTAGTCAACCCGGATGTAAAAGCGTTCTACGAAATAGTAAACCTACTCATTGAGTATGGCTACCGGATCCGGTTCCTGCCGCTCGGCGAATACGTCGATCTGTTCCGCAAACGTAGGGTACTTCATCAAGGAAAAGCTTACTCCTCCTTTTTCACCGCAATGGCGAGGCACTTCGAAAAGTATTTTGCCGATCACCGGTTTCACTTCGGTGCGACCTTCGATATTGCGAACGTCCAAAATATTCTTGAGCCCAAGGGAGTTAGGTGCCCCAAAATCAACTTGGACCTATTGTCTAGTTATTTGGAGTATTGCATTGCGGCGGGTTACCTCCCGTCACCAGCTAAACAGGGCAATCTGGCGGAGATTCTTCCAGCTAACCAGGGCAAACTACCAGCTAACCAAGGTAATCTGGTAGAGGTTCTGAGTTGAAGTTCTCAGTCTGTACCAAGTTTGTTTTGCAAAATTAGCAGCCTTGAAAGATTCGGGGCTGTCGGAGCCTGAATTCCACAGCTATCGGGCGCCTCGGAACTACTCGGGCTGCTGATCTGTGAGAAACGCGGGCTAACTGCTAGGAGAATTTACAATGACGAGCGTAGGTCTGGTCTGGTCAAACCTGAGAAGGCGGAAGTTACGTACCGCGTTGACCGCCCTGTCCATTCTGGTAGCTTTTCTACTTTACGGTTATCTCTCGGCCATCAAAGTGGCTCTTGACGGAGGGAACTTTGGTGCTGGGGCCGAAGATCGTCTCGTGGTCCGGAACCGGATCTCGATCACCCAACCGCTCCCAGGTACCTACGGTCGAAGGATTGCCATGATTCCAGGAGTTACTGCGGTTGCGCATGCCAGCTGGTTCGGCGGCATTTATCAGGATCCTAAGAACTTCTTCGGTCAACTTGCGGTTGTGCCTGAAGATTATCTGCGGGTCTACCCGGAGTATCTGGTATCAGAGGACGAGAAAAAGGCTTGGTTTTCAACTAAGAATGGTGCCATCGCCGGCAGACCCCTCGCCGAAAAGTATGGCTGGAAAGTGGGTGATCACATTCCATTAAAAGCGACGATTTGGGTGAAAGCAGATGGAAGTAACACTTGGGATTTCACTCTCGTCGGCATTTACGACGGCGCCAAGCCAGGGACGGATACCAATGAGTTTCTATTTCGTGATGACTATTTTGATGATGACCGCCTCTGGGAGAAAGGACAAGTCCTGTGGTACGTCGTCCAAGTCACATCAGCTAACACCGTCGATGTTGCTCGGCGCATCGATAACGAATTCGCGGATTCGTCCGTCGAAACCAAGACGGAGAGCGAAGGGGCGTTTAACCAAGGATTCGCCAAGCAAGTGGGTGACATCGGTGCCGTTATGCTCGGCATTCTTGGTCCGGTCTTCCTAACCATTCTGCTCATTGCGGCAAACACAATGAGGCAATCGGTCCGGGAACGAACGGCCGAGTTAGGTACTTTGAAGGCCATGGGATTTAGCGATGGTCGGATCATTGCGCTGGTGCTTGCTGAATCGTGTTTTCTCGCCGGCCTTGGTGGTGGTCTTGGCCTCGGAATAGCTTGGCTACTGATCTCGGCCGGTGATCCAACCCGAGGCGGCTTGCCTGCTTTTCAATTTCCTACCCTCGATCTTCTGATGGGCGTCGGGCTGGTTGTAGTGCTCGGAGCCGTGACTGGCATCATTCCAGCGATGCAGGCGATGCGAATCCAGGTGGCCGAGGCGCTAAGGAGGACCTGAAGAATGACGAATTCGTTCAATTGGATCTTACAGGCCGCCTCGATTACGACGGTTAACTTGGGGACTATCCCTGCCAGAAAAGGCTCCGTCGCCGAGGCGATCTTCGGCATTGCCGGGGTTGTCGCCGTTTTCGTCGGTGTACTGTCGATCGCTGTGGGTTTCCGGCGAGTGATGACCAATTCAACGTCCCCGGACATCGCGATGGTGTTGCGTAGTGGAGCCGACACAGAAATGATGAGCGTCCTTCTTCGCGATCAGGCACGCGTTATTGAGGATGCTCCGGGCATCTTGCGCAACCGGCAGACAGCCGCCGTGTCCATGGAATCGCTGGTAGTGATGGAACTGCCTAAGCGTGGTACAGGCATCGATGCAAACGTGCCGCTTCGCGGCGTCGATCAGAGCGCCATGATGGTACATCAGAAGGTGCGGATTGTGCAGGGCCGCAATTTTGAAGGCGGTCGAAATGAGGTGATTGTCGGGCAGGGTGCCGCAAGCGAATTTGCCGGTCTAGACTTGGGAGCGACTCTGCAGATGGGCAAAGAGCGCTGGAAAATCGTTGGTATCTTTACTGCGGCGGGCGGAATCGAAGAATCAGAAATCTGGGCTGATTCGTCGGCACTGCAGGCAGCCTTCGATCGAGGCACGACTGTTCAGTCGGTACTCGCTCGCCTGACCACGCCGGCTGCTTTTGGGAACTTCAGAGAATCTTTGATGAGGGATCCGCGCGTAAACGTACGCATAGTCCGGCAGAGTGACTACTATGCGGACCAATCCGCCATGGTCTACAATCTCGTCACCGGGCTTGGAATCTTGATCACCGGTCTCATGGCCGTCGGCGCCATCTTTGGCGCACTCAACACCATGTACAATGCCGTTGCGTCCCGCACCCAAGAGATAGCAACGCTGCGTGCTCTTGGATTTAGCAATGGTCCAGTCGTTATTTCGATTATGGTAGAATCGCTTTGTTTAGCTCTGGCCGGAGGAATGGTTGGAGCTGGAATAGCCTACTTCCTTTTTAACGGATTCCATGCTTCTACGCTCAATTGGCAAAGCTATAGCCAAGTGGCGTTCACTTTTGCCGTTACACCATCGCTCATATTCCAAGGAATATTATGTGCCGCATCAATCGGCTTTATTGGCGGACTATTTCCGGCTATGCGCGCAGCTCATCTGCCGATCGTAACTGGTCTGCGTGATAATTAGCCATAGAGATCCCTCCGCTAGTCAATTTACCTTTATGCAACCTCGCCTGGAAATGAACGAGTTACCCGAAAACATTATGAGCAACCCTAAACGTGACAGGGTGCGCGGCGATGCGCTGCAGCCGACAACTTTAATAGTTTAACGATCGATGATGAACTCAACGAAAAGCTTGCTAAGTGATCTGCGGATCGAGGGGAAGGCTCGACGCACAAAGAGAAGTTTCCCGATTCGGTTCGTCCTCATCCTTTTTCTGGTGGCAGCAGGCGCCTTTGTTTGGTGGCGCACCCAGATTTGGGCCCCAGAGGTTAGGACCGCGATTGCAACGGTATCAGATACGGGCCCAAAAACCGTCTTGAACGCATCGGGTTACGTTGTGGCCCGGCGGGCAGCGAATTGCGGGGCAAAAGTGACTGGAAGAGTGGTGGATCTGTTGTTCGAGGAGGGAATGAGAGTAAAAGAGGGAGATGTTTTGGCGCGTCTTGACGATTCAGATACCCTAGCAAGCCTCAACCTGGCAAAGGCCCAGCTGGATGCTGCGCGCAGCGCCATAGAACAAATCAAAGTCCAGTCGGACTTAGCGGAAAGGACTCTGGTCAGGGAAACGGCGCTGGCACAGACGAGGGTTGAAACAGACCTAGGGTTTGACCAGGCAAAGGCTAATGCGGCTGGCCTTAAGGCGCAGCTGAAACTGCAAGAGGCCCAAATTGCTGTCGCCGAACGTCAAGTAGAGGTTTTGCAGGCGCAAGAGGATGATTTTACCATCCGCGCAGCGTTTTCTGGCGTGGTCACTACCAAAGATGCACAGCCGGGTGAAATGATTTCCCCACTCGCAACCCCGGGAGGGTTCAACCGTACGGGTCTCTGCACCATTGTGGACCCCGACTCGTTAGAGATCGAGGTCGAGGTCAATGAGGATCATCTGAACAAGGTGACGCCCGGTCAGCCGGTGATCGCAACCTTAGATGCATATCCAAACTGGCCGATTCAGGCTACGGTTTTCACAATAATCCCGACGGCGGACCGAAACAAAGGGACAGTAAAGGTCCGCATCAAATTCAATAGTAGAGATCCACGCATTCTTAACCAACTCGAAGTACGAGTAGCTTTTCTGGAGCCACCCCAAAATACCCCCCGTCGTCAGGGTGTCCTTATTCCACGACTCGCGCTTCGGGATAAAGGTGGAGACCAGTTCGTGTGGATTGTTAAGGATGGACACGCTCAACGACAGACGATCACGGTTGCCGATTATGTCGGCGATCAGGTGTTAGTGTCGGCAGGGCTCAAGGGGGGAGAAGCGGTAGTGGTCGATAACCACGCCGACTTGTCGGAAGGTGCACGGATTAAGCAGGTAAAACTGTGAATGTTGTTTCGTATAGTTCAAGCGAACCGCTCGTGGTAGTAGAACAGTTAGAGCGATTTTATCGTCGGGGCTCAGAAGAGGTCCCTGTTCTCGAGGAGGTGGATCTTGAAGTGGGACACGCTGAGTTCCTCGCGTTGATGGGACCGTCCGGCTCTGGAAAAAGCACTCTTCTGAATATTTTAGGAGGCTTGGACAGGCCCAGCGCAGGTTCGGTGAGCATCGCAGGCGAACGGATTGATCAACTCTCAACTCAGCAATTGGCTGCCTGGCGTGCGGAACACGTAGGATATGTCTTTCAGTTTTACAATCTTTTTCAGGCGCTTACAGCGGAGGCGAACGTAGAACTTCCCCTCTTGCTGACAAGTCTCTCGCGGCGGGAGCGAAAGCAGCGAGCCGAGATAGCATTGTCGATGGTCGGCCTTTCCCACCGGCTGTGGCATTATCCGAAGCAGCTTTCCGGAGGAGAGCAGCAGCGTGTCGGTATCGCCCGTGCCATCGTCACCGATCCAACGTTGTTGCTTTGTGACGAGCCAACCGGCGATCTTGACCGCAAATCTGGAGACGAAGTTTTAAACTTACTGGAACATCTTCGCGCGGAACACGGTAAGACGATCATTATGGTGACACACGATTCCCACGCTTCGGCCCGCGCCGGGCGGACAGTTTTCCTGAACAAGGGCAGACTCAGTCCGGATCTGCAAGATTGATGTTCAGCATGGCCTTCTCTGAAACCTATTTCGGGAATAGACGATGATTCTGCGTGAGACGCCATTAGTTTGCTGCTCACGCAGAACGCAGGTCAACCTGATCGCGCCGCCGTCAAAAAAAGGGGTTGGTCGGCGTTATGTTAGCATTCAGCCTGTTCGGTTCTATTTCTCCTCGGTCCGCGTCTCCATTAGACGAGCAGGAATAGTCTCGAAAACAACACCTTCACAGCTGGGATAAAACAAACAAGGATACCTCAGCCGCTCTTGGCGAAAATGATAATGTCACTCGTCATGTCGTGCTCGCGCGGCCTCGTAGTTAATTATGATAGCAACCATAAACGGAACCGATCAGGATTTCGAACAGCAGGATGGACCTATTTTGTTCGCCTGCACCGGGCACGCGGGTCAAATAAACTCTCTTTTGCTCATCGCAGGTGAACTGTCGCGCAGAAGGGTTTCCGGCCTTTGGTTTGTTGCCGCGGACGAGCGACGCACAAGCATCGAGCGAGCGATTAATGGGAGCCCGATTCACTTTATCTCCTGCGGCACTCACGATGTAATCGAAGAGTTTAACAAAGACCCTGCTTATTATGCGACTTTTGCAAACCATCGTCCAATGACGGCCAAAAGTGGTCTAGAGCTAATACGCCGGTTGTTAGATCCGGCCAGGTTGAGAGCCGAATATCAACAAATGCTGGCGCACATCGACCGGGTGCAACCTCGTCTCATGGTTATCGACACAGCTACCCTCGGCGCGATTGATGCAGCCATCGAGCGGCGCATTCCTTTTATTCTCAGCGTGCCGTCAGTATTAAGTGTGTTTTTCGAAGGGCAGTTACCATGGGATTATCCCGCTATCGGCTCAGGTCTACCTAGAAATATGAGTGCTGCACAGAAAGTCGCGAACCTTTGGTATCGGCTCAAGGTTCGAACCGCTCTGCTTGGGCAATTTGTATTTTCCCCACTGATCAGCCCTCGGAAGGCAATGGGAGTCAGCTTCCCGATTGGCCGCGGTGAGCGGTACATCAACAATGCGACTGCAATCTTTTGCTACTCTGTCTTTGGTTTAGAATATCCGTTCCCGGCTCCGAAGCATTTGCATATGCTTGGAACAATGGTGCCAGATTTGTCGATAAAGCGGGATGATTCGAACGAAGTGTTGCAATGGCTCGATAGACATCCTTCGGTGATTTACGTCGGTCTTGGAACCTTAGTGCAGTTATCAAAAGAGCAAGTAGCTGTCCTTATCAGCGCTTTTGAGCGTCTAGGGCCAGATCACTATATTTTATGGAAATTGTCCCAATCCCAACAAGCTCTTTTGCCGCGAAAGGAGTTACCTGCCAACGTAAGGATTGAGCGCTGGGTCCCTTCCCAACTCGACGTTCTCGCCCATCCAAATGTGCGTGTGTTCCTTACGCATGGCGGCGGAAACGGGTTCCATGAGGGTATCTATTTCGGGAAACCGCTTATGGTAATGCCTTTTTGGTTCGATTGCTTCGATTTTGCTGCGCGCGCCATTGACAGCGGGGTCGGCCTCGCGTTGGATCGCCCGCCTGATTTCACTGCTGACGAAGTGACAAAAAAATTAGAACAATTGCTCAGTAACAGCCGATTCCGTGAACGAGCTCAACATTGGGGAACGCAGTTGCGAAAAGCCGGAGGCGTGAGTCGCGCGGCCGATCTGATCCTGTCTGCAACCAGCACGGTCGAAGTCCCACGATTGGTACAATAGGAGTTAGAAGACAGAAGGCGGGCTTCAATGACGCCACCAATCACCATTCGGTCAACAATTGCGTCAACTGGAACAAAAAACGGTCAGGCCACCGCAGTCGTATTGTCTGTTGCTTCGAGCGCCGGGAACGCGGCGATAAACCAGCCGAGAACTAACAAGGGAGATTCAACATGAGCAAGTTAAATTCAGTTAAAGCAAAAGAAAAGAGACCCATCCGCAAGATTGCTTATCCACCATTCGGTGAAATCTATTGTCTCAGTGAAATGGAGACCCGTCTGATTCTGGATGAGATTGTGGTAGACAAACCTTATTTCCAGGAAGGTGTTTCTATCTCACCCGGCGATATCGTCCTTGATGTTGGGGCCAACATTGGTGTTTTTGCACTCTGCGCGGCGAAGCAAGGAGCGCATGTATATGCGTATGAACCTATCCCAGCTACCTTCGAATTACTACAACAGAACATCCATTTACACGGCTTAGATAACATTGTTCACCCGAGGAATATCGGGCTCTCAGATCGATCGGAAGAGAAAATAATGTTCCACCATCCATCGATGTCGGTCTTCGATTCATGGAACACCCGCGAGGATGAACTTGAGCTCGTGGCTGAAAATCTTCAGTATCATCTTGACCTACTTAAGACTGCAGCTCCCGTTCGATACAAAGCTCTTAAATGCGTGGGATTTAAATCTCTGCAGCAAGCCTTGGTGCGTGACGCCATAAAAAAGATTTTGGCATCCGCAGTGAGGGTGAAGTGTCAATTTGATACACTTTCAGGAGTCATTTCGCAAGAGAATATCCAATCGATTGCTTTGTTGAAGCTAGACGCGGAGCTTGCTGATTGGCAAATTATCAATGGTGTCAAAGCACAGGATTGGCAACGAATCCGACAAGTAGCAATGGAAGTCCATGTGGAGTCTGACTTAACGCCACTTTCCCAGTTCTTCAGCGAACGAGATTTCAGCCAAGTTAGCGTGAAGAAAATGAAAGGAGGGACTAGCTTTATTTGGGCTATAAAATAATCACAGGCCGTTGATTCTGCCGAAAGCCAAGATTTTTTCATGTTGGGAGCGGCAGAGGCCGGAGAGATCTGTTAAGGTGGTGAGCATCAATCGAGAGCCTGGGAGGAATCGCGGCGGCGGTAATGCCGACAACGATAAGTACGAGGTTTTTCGCCAAGAGAGTCTGACCGGTCGCCCAACGACAACCAAAAGTACTCTCCCGGTAGTGTGCCGGTTGCTAGATCCGGCAAAATGGACAGCCGAATAGTGACAGATGCTGGCGCATTTCGACCGGGGTGCAATCTCGTCTCATGGTTATCGACACAACTAGCCTCGGCGCGATTGAAGCGGCGCATTCCTTTTGTTCTCAGCTTGCCGTCAGCACCAAGCTCGTTTTTCGAAGGTCAGTTACGGTGGGATTATCCCGTAAGCGGCGCGGCCAATCTGATCCTGTCTGCAGCCAGCATAGTTGGAGTACCGCGATTGGCGGAGTTAGAAGACAAAAGCCGGGCAATTACCCCTTCTCGTTGGGTTAGCGGCACTCAATAAAGTGTTTCTACAATCAACCTTCGGTCGCCAATTCGCTACGCTATCACAATTAACAGCACGGCCTTCTGAAACCTTTTTCGCGCTCCACTACACCTCGCAACCAATATGTGCTACCTCGAGGATGATGCGGAATTATCCCCGAGCGCGCGATCTTCCAGGCGAAGATACACGCACTGATGATCGACCAGTGCAGACTATAACATCTCTATGAATATTACCTCTACTGAAGACCAACGAACGTATGCGAATTATGTCAATCCGATCTGGGTAAAGCTGCTTGACGCGGCCGAAATGAACGTGCGTTACACGCATTGCAGCGGATCGGAGCTCTTACACGGCAGATGGCCGGACGATTCTCGATTACCTGTCCGGACACTGTGTCCACAACCATCCGTTCGTTGTCGCTGAATTGGTGGCTGAACTGCGAAGTCAGAGTCCCTCGATGCTCCAAGCAATGTAGTCAAAGAGGCCTGAACCCTTGCGCAAATGCTTTGTGAGAACGCCGGCGGTAAGGTCTCTAAGGTATGTTAACTGGGATTGACTTCCAAGTTCCTGGCAACTTGTCAATGCGGATATCGTTCGAGGCGTTCAAATCGATTGATCCAATATTATTCGGCCAAGTCCTGGTGATGCGCCTGTTTAATCAGACGAACATTCTAACGCAGATCTGTGGAAACTTCCTGGTCCTGAAGGTGGCGCCCTCCGCTCACGACCAGCGAACAACAGCTACAGTCTTGCATCGAGTCGATTCGCGAGATTGAGACGGTGCATTCCTCCTAAGCTTTCTGGACGATGCCCTCAATCTTGGACGGCGGGCAATTTCCCTCTGAAGCGGGGACGTTTTGATCACAAACATCTATTCAATTTTATTTAGAATTGCTGTTTGGGAAATCGCCTGTTTTCGCGGCGACTAATGGAACAGTCAGCTGACTTTGACGCCCAGATCGTCGAGTCTTTGGAAACGGCACGCTGAAGCGAGCAGCAGCTGACAGCCGGGGCATGAGGAAAGACCTGACAAAAAGGCGTCCACCGGCTTGCCGCCTCACCAGTATGTGCTCGTGGGCCGCGTTGAACGAGCGCAGCACCTCCTGCGGCGAGACGGGGAGCTCGGTTTGCCGGAGGTCGCGCTCCGCGGCGGCTTCTCGGACCAAAGTCATTTTTCGTTTCACTTCAAGCGGATCGTCGGCGTCACGCCGAGACAGTTTCGGATTTCCGCAAGAATAGCGCGAAAGTCCGCAAGCTCCGGCAAGAACTCAGACGCCGACTCCGTTAGCATGCTGGTCAAGCAGGACAGGTATCAACGTGATGGTGTCGCTGTCAAAAAACTGAACAAAAAAGGATGACACCGTGAGTTGCTTGAATTCATTGAACGTTCGAAGGCGGAGCGAAGAAAGCGCCGCTCGATGGTGAGCGAAGCCGCGGTCAAGCCGAGGCCTAGAACCGGGCAAGCCACTGGATCGCAGGTTCGGTATCGTGAGGTGATGGCCTACGCAATTCCTCAGAACGGCTTCTACCTCTTTCCGGCCCTTGTACGGCTTGACGCTGGTCTCCATCGGATTTCCTATGTTAGTCAGCAGTTTCGCCGGAGGGTCGGTGTATCGTCGGCACCCCAAGCTAGCGCAACAGCCAGTGACAGCATTTTGCCCGGCGAACCGTGTGATCGATTCCATGATCTAGCGGAGACTCTAGAAAAGCAGATCCCGAAAAAGACAAGAGTCAAAGTCTACAGTTGCGCGTGCAAGATCAGCTATCCGATGGACGCAACCTTGGTCGAGCACCAAATGACATTGTCTCACCGGCACCGTAAGGTGTTGGCCGAAGCGCTAATCGAAGGGAGAAAGCATTACCGGCAGATTAGCTAGTTTTATTAGCTTTCCCTCGAAAGCAATCCAGGGATTCCTAAAGGTGGAAATCGCTTTCTATCTCCAGTGCACTCCCTGAAGGGTTTCTACGAAGACGATTTCAACGGGCGGTGAAGAGGTGAACGAGAGGTGACTGGCGAGGCCAACGGACTCTCGAAGGCAGTCGATATTCTGAAACGAGCTTTCGGATTAACCAAGCAACCAGTAGGTCTGTCAACAATAAATAGCCTTAGTAGTTGTCGCTTCTAGGCAAAGCGCAAGTCCATGCAAAGAACCGTTATGCAAGTCAATACAAAGAACCGTTATCTAACAAGGGAGATCCAACTTGAGCAAATTAAATTCAGTTAAAGCAAAAGAAAAGAAAGCCATCCGCAAGATTGCTTATCCGCCATTCGGTGAAATCTATTGTCGCAATGAAATGGAGACCCGTCTGATTCTGGATGAGATTTTGGTAGACAAACTTTATTTCCAGGAAGGCGTTTCTATCTCACCGGGCGATATCGTCCTTGATGTTGGGGCCAACATTGGCGTTTTTGCACTCTGCGCAGCGAAGCAAGGGGCGCATGTATATGCATATGAACCGATCCCAGCTACCTTCGAATTACTACAACAGAACATCCATTTACACGGCTTAGATAACATGGTTCACCCGAGGAATATTGGGCTCTCAGATCGATCGGAAGAGAAAATAATGTTCCACCATCCATCGATGTCGATCTGGGATTCCTGGAATACCCGCGAGGACGAATTCGAGCTCATGGCGGAAAATCTTCAGGATGTTCTTGGCGTACTTAGGACCGCAGCTCCCGTTCGATACAGAGCTCTTAAGATCTTGGGAATTAAATCTCTCCAACAGGCCGTGGTGCGTAACGCCGTAAAAAAGATTTTGGCATCCGCAGTGAGGGTGAAATGTCAATTTGATACACTTTCAGGAGCGATTTCGCAAGACAATATCCAATCGATTGCTTTGTTGAAGCTAGACGCGGAGCTTGCTGATTGGGAAGTTCTCGATGGGGTCAAAGCAAAGGATTGGCAACGAATCCGACAAGTAGCAATGGAAGTCCATGTGGAGTCTCATGTAACACAACTTTCCCGGTTCTTCAGCGAACGAGATTTCAGCCAAGTTAGCGTGAAGAAAGTGAACGGAGGGACTAGTAGCTTCATTTGGGCCACCAAAAAAACACAGGCCGTTGACTCTGCCGAAAGCGAAGAGTTTTTGATGGTGGGAGCGGCAAAGGCCGGAGAGATCTGATAAGGTGGTGAGCATCAATCGAGAGCCTGGGAGCAATCGCGCCGGCTGTAATGCCGACAACGATAAGTATAAGGTGTGTTTCGCCAAGAAAGAAGGATTTCGGGCCCTTAGTTTGCTGCCGCGGACGAGCGACGCCGGTTGTTAGATCCGGCAAGATTGACAGCCGAATAGCAACAGATGCTACCTCGAGGATGGTGCTGAATTATCCCCGAGCGCGCGATCTTCCAGGCGAAGATACACGCACTTATGATCGACCAGTGCAGACTATAACATCTCTATGAATATTACCTCTACTGAAGACCAACGAACGTATGCGAACTATGTCAATCCGATCTGGGTAAAGCTGCTTGACGCGGCCGGAATGAACGTGCGTTACACGCATTGCAGCGGATCGGAGCTCTACACGGCAGATGGCCGGACGATTCTCGATTGCCTGTCAGGACACTGTGTCCACAACGTCGGCCACAACCATCCGTTCGTAGTCGCTGCACTGGTGGCTGAACTGCAAAGTCAGAGTCCCTCGATGCTCCAAAGCAATCTAGTCAAAGAGGCTGGGACCCTTGCGCAAATGCTTTGTGAGAACGCCGGCGGTAAGGTCTCTAAGGTATTTTTTTGCAGTTCGGGCAGCGAGGGAGTTGAGGCTGTCATCAAGTTTGCTCGCGCACACACGGGAAGGACGGATCTGGTTTATGCGAGCGGCGCATTCCACGGATTGACCTGCGGGGCGCTTTCCCTGGTAGGAAGCGACTTCTGGCGCGAGAGCTTCGGGCCGATGTTAGGCGGCACCCACGAAGTTCCTTTCGGAGATCTGGTGGCCATGGGAAAGTTGCTTGCGACCAAAACGATCGCGGCCGTGATCCTCGAGCCTATTCAGGGTGAAGGAGGCATCGTTTTGCCGCCAGCGGACTATCTTGCTGGAGTTCAGAAACTCTGCCAAACATACGGAACTCTGTTCGTTCTGGACGAGGTACAGACAGGGATGGGGCGCACCGGTACGTTCCTTGCAGGACAACGATATCGAGTAGAGCCGGACATGATCGTGATGGCTAAGGCGCTCAGCGGTGGACTGGTCCCATGCGCCGCTGTCCTGATGACGGATGAGATACATAAATCGGTGTTTCACTCGCTACGCAGGGCGTTCATCCATAGCTCCACGTTCAGTGAAAATTCATTGGCAATGCGTACTGCTCTTGCGACGATGCACGTCCTTCAACAGGAACGGTTGGTTGCACGCGCGGAATCCTTGGGAAACGAATTTCGCGAGCAACTGCGGGCAGCACTTACTCCCTACGAGATGGTGAAAGAGGTGCGTGGCCAAGGCATGTTGACTGGGATTGAGTTCCAAGCCCCTAGCAATTTGCCAATGCGGATATCCTTCGAGGCATTCAAAAAGATTCATCCAGCATTATTCGGACAACTCCTGGTGATGCGGCTGTTTAATCATACGAACATTCTAACGCAGATCTGTGGAAACAACTTCATGGTCCTGAAGGTGGCGCCTCCGCTCACGACCAGCGAACAAAAGATACAGTCTTGCATCGAGTCGATTCGCTGCGTGATTGAGACGGTGCATTCCTCCAAAGTTTTCTGGACCGATGCGCTCAATTTTGGACGGCAAGCAATTTCTCTCTAAAGCCGGGGCGTTGATCACACATATCTGATTAGGGGTCGGGATCAAACAAATGACGAGTCAGACGACAAGAGCAAATTTTGCGGGCGTTATGATTATTGGCGGTGGTCCGGCCGGTTTGGCTGCAGCGATCGCTCTGCGCCAGAAAGGCATCGATTGCATGGTAGTTGAGACACTCGAACTGCCCACAGATAAATCTTGTGGAGAGGGCTTCGATGCCCGCCGCCCTGGCGCTTTACTACACCTCCCGACGAATACGGGCTACTTCGGCGATAATTCTGCGGGAGGCCCGAGCGCAATTTCCCGAACGAAGATAGACGCTCATGATTGACCAAGCGAACTCGCCGGAGGAACGGTTCCGGAGCGCTTGAATCTATCCGTCTAGTTAAGCACGGGATTGACTAACGCGGGTAAGCGAAGAGACCTTTGATTGCGAACTATCTTTTAGAGAATATGGTTGAAAAAGGGCAAGAGACGGACGGGAGAGTGCCGCCTTACCGATTGGATGGACGAATATAAGATTCAACAAGTGATTCCCGAGCATCCTGAGATGACTTGCCAAACCTTTGTGCTCCCGCAAGGCAGTGTCGATGTTTGGGCATTATCCTTGGATCGTATCGTCGGAGAGACCGATTGGAATATTCTGGAATCGAGTGAGCGGGCCCGAGCGAATCGCTTTCGAAAAGAGACTGACCGGAACCGATACGTTGTGTGCCGTTCCGCTTTGAGAAGGATTCTGGGAAACTACGTTGATCGTGCTCCGGAGCGCTTGGTATTTGAATATGGTAAACATGGTAAACCGTTTTTGGGCAGAGAGCGTCTCCATTTCAATGTGTCTCACGCTGACGGAAAATGTCTCATCGCCACGACCGATGCAGCTCCAGTGGGAGTTGATCTCGAGCAGGAAACGAGAGTGCTTAGTGTGAGGGAGCTTGCAAAAGCTGTCTGTTCACGATCTGAACACACCCAAATTCTAGATTTACCTGCTGCCGATCAACGCCTAGCGCTCCTGCGGATTTGGGTGGCCAAGGAAGCGTTTCTAAAGGCGCTCGGCGAAGGGTTGTCGACCAGATTACTCTTCGTCATCGACACCAACGAACTTCCGGTTCGCTTCATCGACCCGATACCAGGCTTCGTTTCCGCTCTTTCGCTGTCGCCTTCACCCAGGCTCTGCCGTGATGGTCTAGTGCAACACGAGGGGTGACGTGGGGTGATGGTGGTTTTCTTCAAGCGCAGTTAGTTTTGATAGGCGCTGCAAAAACTCAGTCATCTTTACCTCCAGGCGGACTGGCGGCAAAGCCCAAGCATTCCGAGCCGATGCAGCGAATGTGAAATCGGCTAATGCGGTGTTGAACACGCAACGCTGAAGCGAGCAGCCGCTGACAGCCGGGCAGGTGGACAGACCTGACAAAAAGCTGTTCGTGACGAAGATGACGCGTGGCAGTTGAGACAGGGATTGCGGCAACTGGAAAAAAAATGCCCGGTCCTCCAAATCTTTGTGTTGTGTCTAATAGCCAGAAATGAGTGGACGACACGGCGGAATGGCTCCGCCCTTCACTCGGAGGAAGCCACGCGCAAGGCCTATCATGGTGATACCACAAGAGGGAAACAGTCTCAAAGAACTCGAAGCACTGCAAAAGATCGTCCCGTTTGCCCCGTTGGCGACGAGCTACGGGATGGGATGGAAGGGACTGCAAGCGGTTCGGTACCGGGACAGTTCCGGCAGGGAACTTAGTGTGGCGCACACACCGGGAACGCATGTACTTACCCTGTTAGTCCGGCCGCCGGAAAAGATGGACCTGCGCTATGAGGGGGGGAAGCGGGACATGCCGCCTCCCGCGGGTTCAATCATGGTGGCGCCAGCCTGGAGTTCCGTGCTGTGGCGTCGTCAGGGGAGCATAGACGTGCTCCATGTTTTACTAGAGCCGAGCGTGGTCGCGGGCGTCGGAGCCGAGTCATTCGAATTGGATCCAACCCGGGCGGTGGTGCCACCGCTCGATGGCTTGAACGTGCCTGAACTCCGCTCTTGGATGTTGGCTGTGGATGCCGAATTGAGAGCCGGCAACGTTGGCGGGCCGCTGGTGGTTGAGTCACTCGCCAACGTTTTGGCCGTTCACTTGATCCGTCATACCACGGGTGCGCACCGGCTGCCAGCCTCGGCGGACGGCGTTCTTCCGCGCCGAAAGCTCCGCACTGTCATCGAGTACATCATGGAAAATCTCGAAGGCTGCGGGGAGACGGTGAGCTCGGCTTGGCGGAGGTCGCGTTCCGCGCCGGCTTCTCGGACCAAAGCCATTTTTCCTCTCACTTCAAGCGGATCATCGGCGTCACGCCGGGTCAGTTTCGGATTTCCGCAAGAAAAGCGTAAAAGTCCGCAAGCTCTGGCAAGAACTCGGACGCCGAGTCTGTTAGCATGCTCGTCAAGCAGGACGCGTATCAACTTGATCGTGTTGCTGTCAAAAAACTGAACAAAAAAGGAGTATGCTGTGAGTTGCTTGAATTCATTGAACGTTCGAAGGCGGAGCGAACACAGCGCCGGCTCGATGGTGAGCGAAGCCGCCGTTAAGCCAAGGGCTAGAACCGGGCAAGCCACTGGATCGCACGTTCGGTATTGTGATGCGGTGATCTACGCAATCCCGCAGAACGGCTTCTCCCTCTTTCCGGCCCTTGTACGGCTTGCCCCTGGGTTTCATCGGCCTTTCTACGTTGCTCGGTAATTTGGCCGGAGGCTACGTGTACCGTCGGCGCCCCCAAGCTAGCGCGACAGCCGCTCACAGGATATTGCCTGGCGAACTGTGCGATCAATTCCATTATCTAGCGGAGGCATCGGAAAAGCAGATCCAGGAAAAGGGCACAACCGTCAAAGTCCACAGTTACGCGTGCAAGATCAGCTATCCGATGGACGCAGCACTAGTGCAACAAGTTCGTGACTCGTATAGCGATTGTTGATAAATTAAGTGCATGAATCGAAATCGGCTGGTATTGGCTCCGCCGGAACGCAGGGAGTT
>WNFI01707812.1_pt1 | contig 44349 bp, 39 predicted proteins | sample 5400471 | NCBI WGS metagenome assembly WNFI01 (sample SAMN13153348, study PRJNA577476) | soil metagenome | isolation source: 100 cm saprolite on Douglas fir-dominated hillslope | place: USA:California | collected 2013-09-17 | reverse complement strand
CGCGCCGTCGTAGTCCCCTGTGACTCCGAAGTACAGGCCGCCGTCGTAGGAGAAGATCGCGACGACGATCCGTACGGAGCCGACGACCGGCACGAACGGGTAGGACTCGAGCATCCTGCGGCCGAGCGTCTGGACGGGCTGCTGGGGCCCGGGCACGTTGGTGGTGGCGGTGTGGATGTTCAGCCGCGGCGAGGCCGTCACGAGCCGGCTGCCGAGCGCGAGCAGGAGCGGCGGCGCGAAGCCCGACAGCGAGGAGAGCACGTCGCCGGCGACGGCCTGCTTGGTCTCCTTGATGCCGTCCATCTCGCTGCGGATCACTTCGAGCCGTGCCAGCGGGTCGTCGAGCCCGACCGGCAGGCCGGCGAAGACGGCGGAGACGCGGTTGTTGTACACGCCGCGCTCGCCGCGGCGCCGGACCGAGACCGGCACCATCGTGCGCACCACCGCGTCCGGCGCGGGTGGCTCGCCGCGCGACTCGAGCAGGTCGCGGAAGCCATTGGTGATGATCGTCAGAACGACGTCGTTGACCGTACCGCCGAAGGCCGTGCGCACGGTCTTCACGTCGGTCAGGCGGACATCGGCCCATGCCCAGCGACGGTGGGGTCCGATCGGCCCGGTCAGGGAATTTGCGGCGACGGGTCGCAGCCGCGAGCTGGCCGCCAACGCCGCTCGGCTGGCCTCGGCGACCGTCTTGAGCGTATCCCGGGGGGCCTGCAGCGCCCGGCGCAGCGACTGGAGCTGGCCGGCGGGGCTCGCTTTGTGCGCCAGCGTCCGGGCCAGCAGCTCGATGCTCGAGGGCTCCGGGGGCGCGGAGAAGTCTCGGTGCGGGCCGCGGCCGAGCGGGCCATCTGTCTGATCGGAGAACATCACCGACATCAGGTCCGTCGCGGCGACGCCGTCGACCATGGCGTGGTGCACCTTCGAGAGCAGCGCCCAGCGACCGTCCGCGAGACCCTCGACCGACCACAGCTCCCACAGCGGCTTGTTGCGGTCGAGCGCCTGGGAGAACACGCGCGCGGCCATGTTGCGCAGCTGCTCCTCGCTGCCGGGGCGGGGCACGGCCGTGTGTCGCAGGTGGTAGTCGAGGCTGAAATGCGGATCCTCGACCCACGCCGGCGTGCCCGCGCCGAGGGGCATGAAACGAACCTTCTGTCGGTAGCGCGGGACGAGGTCGAGCTTCCCCGCGACCATCTCCTTGAGGTCCGCGAACGGCGGCGGGGGGCCCTCGAACAGGCTGACCCCGCCGATGTGCATCGGCGTCACGTCATTCTCGATGTGCAGGAAAGACGAGTCGATCGCGCTCATCCATTCCATGCAGCCTCCCCGGGACCTGAGAGCAGGTCGTCCAGCACCCGGTAGACCCCCGGGTTGACCGACATCCCGCAGTGGCTCGAGTCGACCTCGATGTTGCGGCAATGCGGGTCCAGGCACGCGTGCCAGTCGACGATCCCGTCGCTGCGGGAGAACACCGAGATCGCCTCAGCGTGCTCGGGCAGCGGCGCGGTCATGTCCTCCCAGAAGGACTCGCAGCAGTCGCCGTCGGCGCACTCGCTCGAGAACACCCGCGAGATCCCGAGATCGCCCAGGCGCGCCATCAGCTTCACGGTGCGAAGCACCGGCGGGGAGACCGCGAGGGGGTCGCAGACGGGCGATCCGAGCATCACGAGCGCAGCGACGCTCTCGGGCTCGCGAACGGCGAGCGAGCGGGCGAGAGCGCCACCGCGGCTCTGCCCGATCAGCACCACCGGCTCGTCGTAGCGCGCGGCGAAGCTCCACAGCTGTTCCTGCAGGCGCGAGACGATCCGCTCGGCACAGCCGGCGTTCAGCCGCATGCCGCTGCCCGCGACGGGGTGGCCGCAGCGGCGCAGCCAGGTGCGCATCAGGGCCAGCGAGCTGTCTCCGGCCATGAAGCCCGGAATCAGCATCACGGGCTGGGCGCGCTCGTGATGACGGGCCAGCAACGGGCCACCCGCGAGCGCGCTCCCGGCGATGAGCCGCACGAGCTCGCCCCCATAGCGCAGCTCCCCCCAAAGTGGCGCCACCGGCGCCTCCCATCCCTCCACGGCAGCCATCCTGCTTATAACTTTACTCACAAGCGGGACGCCGGCCTGGCTGCCGGGCCCTCTCGATCGCCGCTCAGGGGCTCGCGGCGTCGAGCGTGGCGGGGTCGTGGGAGCAGATCAGCTCGACCTCGTCCCCGTGGCGCTCGGCCAGCTCGCGCAGGCGCTCGGCGTTCTCACGCCGGCGCGTGTTGTCGGTGGCGTTGATGGCCTGGAAGGCCGCAAGCCCCGGCGGGCAGTATGAGGGCGTCTGAACCTGGCCTTGGTGGAAGTAGGCATCGCCGCAGTGCAGGAGCCAGCGAGCGCCGTCGCGGATCGCGACTCCAGTGTGCCCGACGGTGTGCCCTGCCAGCGGTATCAGCAGGATCTCGGCGCCGCTGCCCGGCAGGACCCGCACGCCGGAGAAGCCGAACCAGTCCTCGCCGCCGCCCTCGTGCTCGACCCAGCGCGGGCGATGGGCCCAGTGAGCCGCCACATATCGCGGGCGCTCGCGCAAGCCCGGATGCAGCGCGGCCGCGAGCTCCGCGCCGAGCAGGTGGACCTCCGCATCGGGAAAGTCGGGCAGGCCGCCCGCGTGATCCAGGTCGAGGTGAGTGGTGACGATCTGCCGCACATCGCCGGGCTCGAAGCCCCGGGCGCGGAGCTGCGCGGCGGCCGTCTCGTCAGCCCGCAGCACGGGCCGCACGATCGCGTTGAAGACCATGCCCAGCTGACGGCGCCTCGCCACGTCGCCGCTGCCGAAGCCCGTGTCGACGAGCACGAGCCCCTCGGCGCCCTCGAGCAGCAGGCAGTGGCAGACCAGCCGCGCCGGCCCCAGCAGGCTGCCCGCGCCGGCCAGCATCCGCGCGCCGTGCGGGCACATCGTGCCGCAGTTGAGGTGATGGATCGCCCGCGGCGAGGTGTTCACCGGCGCAGCCTATCGTCGCCCCGGCTCCCACGAGAGCGAGGTAGCATCGCGGCGGTGGAGGGCGAGGGCCAGATCGGAGTGCGGTGCGGAGGGCGCTTCACCTCCTATCCGGACCTGTTCGCCGCGGCGCTCCGCGCCAGCCGTGGTCTGGCCGGGCTCGGCGTCGGCGCGGGCGACCGCGTCGCCTTGCTGCTGCGCAACTCACTCGAGTTCCTGGAGGCCTCGATCGCGACCGTGCCGCTCGGCGCGAGCGCCGTGCCGATCAACTGGCACTGGCGGGGTGAGGAGATCGCGCACGTGCTCCGTGACAGCGCCGCGAAGGTGCTGATCCTGCACGCCGACCTCTGGCCGGCGATCGAGGACAGCGTTCCCGAGGGGCTGGCCCTGGTCACGGTTCCAGGCGGTGGGCGGGAAGCGCCGATCGCGGGGGCGGGGAGCTGGACGCAGTGGTGCTCGACGCTCGAGCCGTGGCTCGAGGAGCCCCAGAGCGCGCCCGTGAGCATCATCTACACGTCCGGCACGACGGGCAAGCCGAAGGGCGTCGTGCGGACGCCCTCGAGCGATGAGAAGCGCGAGGAAACCCGCGCGATGCTCGCCGGGCTCTTCCAACTCGGCGCGGGCGAGCGCACCGTGATACCGGCGCCCCTCTACCACACGGCCCCCAACGTCTATGGCCTCGCCGCAGCCCTGCTCGGCATGGACATGACGGTCATGGAGCGATTCGACGCCGAGGAGTTCCTGCGCATCGTCCAGGACCGGCACGTGACGGTCGTGCAGATGGTGCCGACGATGTTCGTGCGCCTGCTGGCGCTCCCGAAGGACGTTCGGGAGTCCTACGACCTGTCCTCGCTGCGCTGGATCGTGCACGCCGCTGCGCCCTGTCCGCCGGAGGTCAAGCGAGCGATGATCGAATGGCTCGGACCGATCGTCGCGGAGTACTACGGGGGCACAGAGACCGGGCCCGTGACCTACTGCACGAGCGAGGAGTGGCTGGCGCACCCCGGGACCGTGGGCCGGCCGATCGAGCGGGCGCGGTTGCGGATACTCGACGAGCGAGGTGAGGAGCTGCCGGCCGGCGAGCCGGGCGAGGTCTACTCGTGGCTCGATGTCTTCCCGGACTTCACCTACTCGGGCGACGAGGAGAAGCGTCGCTCGGTGGAGCGCGACGGGCTGATCAGCTGCGGCGACATCGGCTACCTCGACGGCGAGGGCTACCTGTACCTGAACGACCGCCGCTCCGACATGGTGATCAGCGGCGGTGTGAACATCTACCCGGCCGAGATCGAGGCCTGCCTGCTGACGCTCGGAGGGATCCGCGACTGCGCCGTCTTCGGGATACCGGACGAGGAGTTCGGGGAGGCGCTGGCAGCGCACGTCGAACTCGACGAGGGCGCGACGCTCGGCGAAGAGGACGTCCGCGAGCACGTCCGCGAGCGCCTCGCCGGCTACAAGACGCCGCGCCTCGTGCGCTTCGAGGAGTCGCTACCGCGGGAGGACTCCGGCAAGATCTTCAAGCGGCGGCTGCGCGAGCCCTACTGGGCTGGACGGGAGCGCGCGATATGAGCGCCGCCCTGCCGACCCCGAGGACGGTGCCGGTCGGTGATGGGATCGAGCTCAGCGTGATCGAGGCGGGCGAGGGACCGCTGGTCGTGCTCTGCCACGGCTTTCCCGAGCTCGCCTTCTCCTGGCGCCATCAGATCCCCGCGCTGACGGCGGCCGGCTACCGCGTGATGGCGCCGGACATGCGCGGCTATGGCGGCAGCTCGGCGCCGGCCGAGGTCGCGGCCTACGACGTGCTGGCATTGTGCGGGGACATGTGCGGGCTGCTCGACTCCGCAGGCGAGCAGAGCGCGACCTTCGTCGGCCACGACTGGGGCGCGAACGTGACCTGGTGGATGGCCGCGATCCATCCGCAGCGGGTCCGCGCCGTGGCCGGCCTCAGCGTGCCGTTCGTGCCGCGGGCGCCGGCGGCGCCGATCCCGATCATGCGCAGCCACCTCGGCGAGGACTTCTACATCGTCTGGTTCCAGCAGCCCGGTGTCGCCGACGAGGCGCTCGGCCGCGACGTACGTCGAACGCTTACGACCTCCCGGCAGTGGACGGCGGGGTGGGCGGAGGAGGAGGGCGCGGAGACGAAACGCGCCGACTGGCTCTCCGAGCCGGAGCTGGAGGTCTACGTGGAGACCTTCGCGCGCACGGGCTTCACGGGCGGCCTCAACTGGTATCGGAACATCGACCGCAACTGGGAGCTGACGGCGCCCTACGGCGAGCGGCGGATCGAGCAGCCGGCGATGTTCCTGACCGGCGAGCTGGACCCGGTTCGGAACTTCATGCCGGCGCAGGCGATGGACGGCTGGGTCACGGACCTGCGCGCCGAGATCGTCGTGCCCGGCGCCGGTCACTGGGTCCAGCAGCAGGCCCCCGAGACCGTCAACGCTGCGCTGCTGGGCTTCCTCGCCGGTGTCTGAGGCCGCGCCAGGACGCTCAGCGAAGCTGCAGGGCGGAACTTATCGGCGAGCATGCGCGCAGCGGCCCGGCCGCGGGGTACCGTGAAGGAGATGGGAGAGAGCGTCGAATCCTCCATGAGCTCGGCCGGGGCCCGGCTCGATGCCTGACGCGCCCGCGCCCGCGCCGGGCGGGGAGCGGCGGCGTCGCGACCCGATGCCGCCCGAGAACCGCTTCGCGATCGTCGTCGGCGCGCTCGCGCTCGTCGCCGGCATCGTCGTGCTCGCCGCCGCCGGCGGCAGCGGCGCGACGATCGCCGCTGCGATGCTGTTCGGCATCGCGGGCATCGCGTTCGTCTCGCTCGTCTTCCTGATCGTCGGCCAGAGCGAAGAAACCGACCGGCGGCGCCACCCGCGAGGCTGAGGGCCGCCAACCGGCGCCCGGCCTACCCGTTCGCGAGCGCCGCGATCGGTCGGCGAAGCACTCGGGGGCCTCGCCGGCGGGCTAGGAGTCGAGCGCGGCCTCGCGGCGGCGGCGCTGCCATGTGCGCCGCAGCGCGTCGAGCAGGAGCGCGAGCAGCGCGAGCGGCACGAGCACGGCCAGCGCGACCAGGGCGACTGCCGCCGCGACGGCGAGCACATGGCCGGCGTCGTCGAGGCCGCGGTCGAGCGTGCCCGATTGGGACGCGACCGAGCCCCCGCCGGTGATCGTCACTTCGAGCTGGGAGGTGGCGGCGGTGTGGCTGATCGAGTGCAGCCGCGAGCGATCGCCGGAGAGCGCTTCGCGGTTGCTCGCGAGCTGTTCGCGCAGGCTGTCGATGCGCCCTTGGGTGGTGGCCACGGCGAGCGCGTGGAGCAGCGCGCGGCGCACCGCTTCGTCGTCGGAGAGCCTCCGCCGCGCGTTGTCATAGGAGGAGGTGATGTCCTGCGATTCCTGGCTCACGGCGCGCACCGGCGCGATCCGGCCCAGCGCGGCGATTGCCGAGGAGAGCTGCGCGCTCGGGAGGCTGAGGTGGAGTTGCGCTTCGCTCGGACCGCCGCCCTGGCGCACCTGCACATGGGAGCTTTCCACGTAGCCGCCGTCGCCGCTCGCGAGCCGGCTGACTGCGTCGGCGGCTTGCTGCACGCCTTCGCCGCCGTGGGCGGCCAGCGAAACGGATGCGCCCAGTTGCTGCAGGCGGCCGGGAGCGGATGTTCCGCTCGACAAAGTCTGCGAGGAGGCGGGGATGCTCGGTTGCTGCTGGAACTGGGGCGCCGCCGGCGCGGCTTGGGCTTTTGCGCTGCTCTTCTGAGCTGTGGTGGCCGGGCCGCTTGCCGGGAGGGCAGTCAAGGGGTGTACGCCACCGCCTCCCCCTCCGCCCTGCAGCACGACGACGAGCAGTACTACGGCGAGGAGTGTCCCGACCCCGCCGACCGCGAGCAGCCGCCCGGGCGTCCGGGAGAGTGGGGCGCGCAGCGCCGCCACGCGCGCCCGAAGCCCCGGCCGCGGCGCGTGCCGCCGCGCCGCCCACTCCGCCACACGTGCCTGCAGCTCGCGCTCGAAGTCCTCGTCGATCGGTGCGGCCAGCACGCGTACGTCCTCGCGCAGCGCCCTCAACTCGGCCGGCTCGGCGCCCGCGAGCTCGCCGTTCAGGGCCGCGTCGATCTCCTCGCCGGCGGCGGGATCGGCGGGACCGCGGTAATCGGCCCCGGCGGCGCCGGGGAAGCGGAGCACCTTCATGCGACCTCCTCGATGCCGAGCGCGCCGCCCCGCAGCCGGGCCAGCGCGCGACTCAACCGCGTGCCGGCATTCGACTCGCTGATGCCGAGCGCCTGGGCGAGCTCGGCGTTCGAGAGCTGGCCGTGGAACTTGAGGAGCACGATCTCGCGGTCGCGCATCGGCAGCGCGGCGAGCGCCCGGCGCACGCTCTCGCGGCGCTCGATCTCCTCCGTCTCGGCGGCGGCGAGCGCGGGCTCGGAGGCGAGGCGCTCGGCGGCGGGTGACGCCAGCGGTTGGCGTCGGCGACGGCGGAGCTCGTCGAGAGCCGCGTTGCGGGCGATCGTGAAGAGCAGCGCGCGGGGGCTGCCGCGGCGCGGGTCGAGGCGGCGCCGGGCACGGAAGAGACGCTCGAAGGCGAGCGCCGTGACGTCCTCGGCCGCTGCACGCTCGCCGAGCAGCGACAGCGCATAGCCATGCACATCGCGCATGCATTCGCGGAAGAGCGCGTCGAACCACGCCTCGTCCAGCTGACCCCGCTCGAGGCGGGAGGCACGCAACCCGTTCATCTTCATCTCTATCCCTACTACGTACGAGCGACGCGCTCCGTCACAGCAGCGACCAAGGCCCCGCTCTGCGGTGCGTCATGCTTCCCCGCATGCGTGAGATCCACTCCTGGCTGATGGACATGGACGGGGTGCTCGTAAACGAGGAGCAGGCGATCCCCGGCGCGGACCGCTTCCTGGCGCGACTGCGGGAGCGAGGCATCCCCTTCCAGGTCCTCACGAACAACTCGATCTACTCTCCCCGCGATCTCGTCGCGAGGCTCGCGGCGAGCGGTCTGGAAGTGCCCGAGCAGGCGATCTGGACCTCCGCACTGGCCACCGCACGCTTCCTCGAGGACCAGCGCCCCGGGGGCTCGGCCTACGTGATCGGCGAGTCCGGCCTCACGACGGCCCTCCACAGCGCCGGCTACACCCTCGATGACCGCTCACCCGACTACGTCGTGCTCGGCGAGACCCGCACCTACTCCTTCGAGCGCATCACCCGCGCGATCAGGCTGATCGCCGACGGCGCCCGCTTCATCGCCACGAACCCCGATCCGACCGGGCGGGGATCGCATGGACACCGACATCGTCTCCGGCCTGGAGGCCGGCATGGAGACGATCCTCGTGCTCAGCGGCCTCACCAGTCGCGAGGTCGCCGAGCGTTTCCCGTTCCGGGCCTCACAGATCGTCGATTCCGTCGCTGACCTGATCGACCAGATCCAGTAATCGGAGGTCGACCGGCTCAGGCGGGGAGGAGAGAGGAAGGAAGAGAGAGAGGACGTCCGGTAGATACGGATGCAATCAGGAGAGAGGAAGAGGAAGAGAGAGAGAGAGGACGTCCGGTAGATACGGATGCAATCAGGAGAGAGGAAGAGGAAGAGAGAGAGGATGGGCTCCTTTCCCACCTCAGGGGGCCGAGCGATGGCGACGGGAGCGTCTAGGCCTCGGGAGGCGCCGCTGCTGCAGCGATCGCCGGCGAGCTTCACGGGCTGACAGCTACTGCTCAGAAGAGCGCCGTCGCGAGACGGGCGCGCGTGTTGCGTGCGAGCGGATGCTCCGGGCCGAGCGCATCGAGCTCGCCGACGATTGCCCGACGCAGGTCCTCACGGTGCGGCTCGTCGTCGGACAGCCCTGCCAGCAGCTCGTCCAGGCCCCGCTCGGTCTCGCCGCGGTCGAGCGCCTCGAAGGCCCGCGGGTAGAGCTCCTCGCCTTCGAGTCGCAGGCGCGCCGCCAGTCCGTCTGCCTGGAAGCTGCCGACGACGGGCTCGAGGAGCTTGGCCGCCTCCTCGCGCTCGCTGCGCTCGATCAGCATCCGTGCGAGCGGCACGGCCGCCTCGGCTCGCCCGGGCTCCAGCTCCAGCGCACGGCGAAGCTCCTGCTCGCTACCACCGGCCACGAGGCGGTCCGCCTCGGAGGGCAGGAGGGAGTCGAAGAACTCCTCCACAGCGGGCTGTGGCTGAGCGCCCACGAACTCTGCCACGACCTGCCGTTTGGAAAACGCCTTGACCGCCGGTATCCCACGGATCTGGAATGCCTGGGCGATCAAAGGGCTGGCGTCAGTGTCGAGCTTGGCGAGTGCGACCTGCCCGTTGCGTGCGGTCGCGGCGGACTCGAGCAGCGGGCCGAGCTGGCGACACGGCGCGCACCACTCCGCCCAGAAGTCGACCACCACCGGCAACTCAGCGGAGCGATCGATCACCTCGCGCTCGAAGTCGGCTTCCGTGACGTCCAGGACGCTCATGTGAACAGCTTAGAAAAGCCGTCACGGGGTCGGCTGCAGCTCGTCATCGAGGCTCTGAGCGATCCCGCGCTCGTCTCCCCGCGGCCGCGTCATCGCGCAGAGAACGCCGACGACTGCGTAGGCGTAGAGCCGCGCATGGTCCTCCGCGCCGGGCAGCACGAGCCCCTCGGCGTCGACCTTGACCCGAAACGCAAATCCCTCGATCAGCGCCTGGAGGGTGGCCCCGATGTGCTCGTTGCTGAGCGGCGGGCGGGGCTCTCGGCCGAGGCGATCGAGTATCAGGGCATAGGTTTCGCCGGTGATCTCGTCGATCGCCCGGTAACCCCTCCTCGCCGAGTCTCGCTGCGTGGTTCGCGCCAGCGTGAGGTTCAGGAGCTCAACGGCGTCCCACTCCTGGTTGCCGAGCAGGACCTTCAGGTCAGCTTCGGCCAGCTCCAATAGCGCCGCGGCGCCAGGCGTCTCGGCGCCGAGCCGCGCCTCCTCCGTGAGAATCGTGAAGTCCTCGAGCAGCATGTCGCCCATGAAGTAATCGGCGAGCTCGTCGTAGAAGGCCTGGGCGTTTGGCCAATGCGCATAGAAGGCGCCGGTCGAGTAATCCGCGCGATCGCATACCTCGCGGACGCGGACGCCGGCAAACGGATTGCGCCGCGCGGTCTCCGTGAGCATCTCTGCCCCGGCCCGGAGCAGCGCCCTACGGCTCCCCTCACGCGCCTCTGCGTGCGTCTTGCCGGCCTTGCGGGATGCCACGGCCCGGCCACCCTACAGCAACCTTGCCGATATAACGCACGTTCGCTATTGTCCCCGGCCCGGGGGGCCGGTGGGGCGGCGGACGGTGGCCGCCGCAGGCGAACCCGATCGCGGTATCGGAAATTGGTGAGCCTGCATGCAGCTGCCCTTCAACCTGCGCGACCTGCACTTCTTCGTCGTCGCCGCCGAGGAGGGGCAGATGACGCGCGCCGCGACCAGGCTCGGCGTGGCCCAGCCTGCACTCTCACAGGGGATCGCGAGGCTCGAGGGACGCGTCGGAACGACCCTGCTCGAACGCCGCGCACGCGGCGTGTGGTTGACGCCGGCGGGCGAAGTGTTCTTCGAGCGGGCCCGGGCGGTGGTTTCGGCGACCGAGGAGGCGATCTGCGCGGTCGCCCCCTGGGAACGCGGCGAGGGACGTATCTCCTTCGGCTTCCCACCGAGCCTCCAGGGTCTCGCGCGTCCGCTTCGGCGGCGATTCATGGAGCGTCATCCCGACGTCGAGATGGAGGTCCGCCATCTCGAGACATCCGAGCGCCTCACAGCTCTGCGGACGGGGAGGATCGACGCCGAGCTGCTTTACCCCGCTCCCCCGCGGGGCGATGGACTCCTCACTCACACGTTCCTCACCTCGCCCCGCTACGTGGTCCTCTCCGAGCACCACCGCCTCGCCGGTGAGGGTCGACTCCGCTTCGAGCAGATCGCCGGAGAGACCTTCCCCGGCGGGCACCCCGGTCCGGCGCGGGCATGGGCGAGCGAGGCGTGGCTCCCGGATCGGGCCGGATGTGACCCGCCGCCGACGGCGGAGACGCCTCTGGGCCTCGACCAGCTTTGGGCGCTGATCTACTCGGGCCGGGCGATCGCTGTCCTGCCTCGCTTCATGCTCTCGGCCACCGTCGGAGACGGTGTGCGCGCGATCCCGCTGCGCGACGTGGATCCCCTGGAGGTAGTTCTCGCCCGGCGCGAGGCGGACCGGCGCGATGTCGTGGACGCCTTGTTCGAGCTCGCCCGTGAATCGCCCGAGATCGGCTCTCACGGCAAGGCTCTGTCCCGTCGGCGGGTGAGGCACGTCGAACGGCCGATCCCCGCGCAGCTGACATAAGCGAGGTGGATGGCAGCGCGCGGAAGGCATATCGGACGATTCCGCCTGCTGAGATACGTTGGTCAGGCGGCCGGGAGTGTCCGCTGAAACGGATTCGCGCGAGGCTCGCAGCGGGACCAAGCCCGACGGCGGCTGGCGTCACATCGCACAAGACCCGTATATGTCCCGGTTCAGCCCTCATCCAGCGATCGACCTCCGCCATCTGCGCTACCTGGTGGTCGTCATCGAGGAGGGCCAGATCACGAGGGCGGCGCAGCGGCTGCACCTCGCCCAGCCGGCGCTGTCGCAGTCGATCGCGAAGCTCGAGAGTCAGCTGGGGGTTCAACTGCTCGAGCGCCACCCCCGCGGCATCGAACCGACTGCCGCGGGCGCTGCCTTCTACGCGAAGGCGCGGGTCGCGCTGGCCGCCGTCGAGGAAGCTCACAATGCGCTGACCCCCTGGGCACGGTCTGATGTCCGGTTGCGGCTCGGCTTCATCCCGGTGCTCGGCCAGGTCGCGCGGCCCTGGCTGCGGAGCTTCATCGGCTCCCATCCCCAGGTCGAGCTGGAGACCCGCCATCTGGCGCCCGAGGAGCGACTGACGGAGTTGAAGCGGGGAGCGATCGACGTGGAGCTGTTGTTCCCGCCACCGCGGGATCCCGAGGTGACGCAGACGGTGATCCTCCGCTCGCCCCGCTACGTGTTGATGCACGAGCAGCATCCGCTCGCTGCGGAGGAGTCCCTGGACTATGAGCAGATCGCCGGCGAGACGCTTCCGGCGCGCCATCCGAGCGTCCCCGAGGATTGGGCTGAAGAGGCCTGGCTGATGAACTACCGGGGGACGCGCCCCAAATTCACGAAGGAGGCGCCGACGAGCGCAGACGAGGTCTGGGCCCTTGTGTCAGCGGGCAAGGCGATCGCGATCCTCCCGGAGTTCATGGTCGACCCCGCCCAGGGCCACGGCGTCCGGGCGATCGCCCTGAGCGACGTAGAGCCCGTGGAAGTCGCCCTCGCCCGGCGCCGGGACGACCCGCGGGCGACGGTCTCGGCGCTGTTCGCTGCGGCGCGCCGGGCGTCGGGCGTCGCGGAGAGCGACTGACGGGGACCGACTCCCGTGCAGATGGCCGGGGCGCGTCGGCGCCCCGGCCACTGCGAGGGATCGGAGCAGATCGTGGAGCTAGGGACTCGCCTCGCGAGGACGCTCGGTGAAGGGCAGCAGGTCGTAGAGGCCCGTCACTTCGAAGACGTTCTGCACCCGTTCGGGCCCCGGCCACATGCAGATGCTGATGTGCCGGCGCTTGCAGGCCGAGTAGATCGTCGAGATCGACCAGAGCCCGCAGGAATCGATGAAGGTGAGGTTCCCCAAGTCGAGCACCACCAGGCGGCCTCGGCCGATGACAGCGGCGACCGCCGCCTCGAAGGGGGCGACGGTCGATTCGTCGAGTTCGCCGATCGGCGCGAGCACCGAGCGCGTCGGCTCGAGGCGGCGCTCGACACGGAAGCCCCGCTCCGAAGGCGCCGCTTCGGAGGGCGGCAGCACGTCGCGGGCCACGGCGAACCGAGGCGGCGCAGGACGCCGCGCAGCCTCCGGCAGCCGCCTGCCGGTCAGAGCGTGTCCACGCCGCGCGCGGACAAGTTTGCCGATCATGCCATCGTCCAAGAACTCAACTTTGCGCCCACCGTCCCTGCATGTCCAATACGAATTGACGGAACTTCATAGGCACCGCTTATGTTGGGATCGTGTTTGGCGTGGGAGCGGTCCCCGCCCGCGCCCGCCCGGGCGGCGTTTGGCGCGCTGATGCGCGCTCATCCGTAGGCGCTTCCTCTCCGAGGGCGGCGATCAGCGCGCGGACCGTGGGGCGAACGTCCCCGCTGCGCACTGCGATGCACACCTCGAGGGGGTCGACGTCGACGAGCGGTATCGCGCGGACCCCGTCGCCCTGAGCCCGCTCCACGGCGAACTCCGGAAGGATCGCGATCGCCTTTCCGCGCGCTACGAGTGTCCAGAGCTCATCGAGTGAGGCGGGCGCCGTCGCCGTCAGCCTCGGTGGCCGCTCGCGGTAGCGCATCAGCCAGGCATCGTGCACGAGCTCCTCGGCGACGCTCGGATGCCTGGCCGGCAGCGTCTCGCCCTCGATCTGCGAGAAGACGAGCGAGGACTCGCCCGCGAGGGCATGGCGCTCGCCGAGGATCACGTACCGCGGGCAAACGGCCACCACGCGTTCGAGCAGCCCCTCCTCGCGCGGAGGTGGGTAGATGAGCTCGGCGTCGATCCGGCCGCGCCTCAGCCGCACGAGGCGCTCGGCCGGGTCGAGATGGCGCATCTGCAGGTCCACGTCCGGGTGCGAGATCATGAAGCGCCTGAGCACCGCGCGGGCGACATCCCCGGCTGACTGAGAGAAGCCGACCTGCAGCTGTGGTGCTCCCGGACGCCACGGGCGGAGCGCCTCCTCGGCTTGCTCGACCGCGAGCAGCGCAGCGGCGGCCTTCTCGAGGAAGGCTTCGCCCGCCTCGGTCGTGATGACGCCTCGGGAGTGCCGCTCGAGGAGCTTCACGCCGAGCTCGATCTCGAGTTTGCCGATCGCCTGCGAGAGGGCAGGCTGCGCGATGTGCAGCCGCGCCGCGGCCCGCGTCATCTGGCCCTCTTCCACCACCACGACGAAGTAGTGGAGCTGACGCAGATCGAGCATGTACGAGAAGCTTGCTACCCACGCGGGGTAGGGGACACCCGTGCCGGTATACGTGTTGGCGCCGTCCCATACGTTACGGTTATAGGCGGAGCGGTCAGGGCGCGCAGCGTCGACACCGTGGCCAGAGATGATCGCCGTAGAAGAGGCGGGGAGACCCGGTTGAGTGACTGAGAACGGTCGGCATGCCGATCCTTAGGCTGGTCAAGAGCCCCGCTGGCCGCGAGGTCTACGAGGCGGTGCTCAGGGAGATGCAGCTGCATACGCAGCACCCCTTGGGCCTGATCATGCACGGCGCGAGCACCGTCGGCGGCGAGACCCAGATCACGCAGGTCTGGGACTCGATCGAGTACCTGCAGCGCTACGAAGAGGAGATCCTGGGCCCCGCGCTTCGGGCGGCAGGCGCAAGCCTCGATGCCGAGGTGACGGTCATCGAGCTGCACGATCTCGTCACGCCCTGAGCCGGGCGATCACCTCGTGCGCCGAGCAAGGCGGCGTCGTAGCCGGCGCCCGTACGCCTCATTCTCCTCATTGGACCTCCCTTTGGTCGGTTGGCACCGAGAGGCGCGCGGACACGATCGCTCGCGCCCGCGCGCCTCTTCCGGCTCGCGTGCTTGGAGGGATCAGCTCGCGTGCCGACGGGAAAGCAATCGGCGTGCACCTGTTGCTCTCCACGCTCTTTGCGGCCACCGCTCTGCCGGCGACGGCCTGGCCCCCTGGCGCCGAGCACCGAGGACCCACGGGCGTCTCATGCTGTTCCCCTCCAGTTCGGTCACGCGAAGCCCGCGCGACCAAGGGGAGTCTCGTTGACCGTCCAGGCGATGTCTAATACATCTCGGGACGATTGCGATATGTAGAACCTATGGGAGGACCGTTGACCCAGGCCACGAGCAGCGGACAAACGTCCGGAGCCGGGCGGAAGGACCGCCCGGCTCCGGAGCTGCGTTCGTGAGTGGCTAGTTTCCGGCTACCGATATCACCGGCTGAATGCCCGCTTCTGTTTCATAGGGGCTGTTCGCGGCGCACGACCCTTCGATCGGTTCGGTCGGTCCAAACGTGCCAAGCGGTGTGGCGCCGCCGCAGTACATCGCGCCGTAGGTCGAGTTGAGGTAAAGCGACTGCGTGGGCTGGGTACCCGTGGTCAGCGTGCCTTCCCCTGGTTCGGCGATTGCCACGTTGAGCGAGTCGTAGTAGCAGCCGGCGACCGTCGCGTTGCATGGTGTCTGCCCCACTGGTGCCGGGCCATGGTCCGAAGTGTTGTAGGAGACGGTGATTATCTCTTTTTTGCGGACCTGTATATGCACTTTCTTGTAGGTGATAGTGAAAGCCAGGCCGTGGTAGCATTTGTTCGTCGTTACGTCGAACCATGTGCCTTTTTCATATTCTTCGTAGGGTCCTGGCGCTCCGCACAGAACGCTCCGTGAGGGCCGGTATGGAAGTTTGAAGGTCTTGGTGACGGACGCGATCTTTGCGCCTACCGCGTTCCCCTGCCCGACTTCATAGACGTTCAACGTGATCGGCCAAGCAAACTTCTTCGTCGGCTTGATGGTTTCGCACGTGTTGTTGTACCAGGCTCCGGACTGACAACCCCAAGAGCTCATCGCGACGCTCACGGTCTGCGTCTTGAAGCCGGGGTTTGTGGCTTCGATCATCCCGCCGAACTCGGCCATCGAGTATGCCTCGTTCCCGAACGACGCGAAGTTCGCCGGCAGCGTAGTAGGCAGGTTCGAATACACCACTGTTTCCCCGCTCGCCGCGGCACTGCCGAAACTCGCAGCCGCAAGGGCCGCGATGGATGCTGTCAACGCCAGCTTGCGTATCCCTCTCCTCTTCATGCGCGTCTCCATGCTCCTCATCGGATCTTCCTTTGATCGGGTTGGCACCGAGAGGCGCGCAGACACGATCCCTCGCGCCCGCGCGCCCCCTCCGGCTCGCGTGCCTGGAGGGATGAGCTCGCGTGCCGACGGGAAAGCAATAGGCGTGCACGCATTGCTCTCCACGCTCTTTACGGCCGCCGCACTGTGCGGGCGACGGCCTGCCCCCTGGTGCCGTGCACCGAGGACCCACGGGCGTCTCATGCTGCTCCCCTCCAGTTTCGTCGCGCGAAGCTCGCGCGACCTGGGCAGTCTCCGTGACCCTGAGGGCAATGTCTAATACGTCTCGGGACAATTGCGATATGTAGAACCTATGTGGCAGGCGGCGCGGGCGATTCCCGGCGCCCGGCCCATAGCGACATTCGGATCGCCTATGGCAAGTCTGTGAATCCGCATTTGACCACCGACAGGTCGTTCGAAGAGACTGGCCGGGCTTCGCAGAGGTCGCAGTACGCGGGATTGACGGATTTCCAGCCCGTGTTCATGGTCACGCTGAAGCGGTCACTTGCGAGTAGCCCTTCGTCCAGCGGCCGTTCGGGGGAGCGGCCAGCTCGGGGAGCGTGCGAGGGCCCCGCCGCGGAGGCGGGGCTCCCGCACGGAGCGGCAACCGCACCGGCAGGTTGTTAGCTAATGTCGGCTCGTGCAACCGAGCTCACGCGGAGGACCGATTCGGCTGACCGGCCGGGAGCGCATACAACGTGAGCTCGGGCGGCTTCTCGGTGCGCTGCCGCCGGCGCTGCAGGTGCGCCTCTCGGGTAAGCCTCCCATCGTGGTCGAAGGGGACACGCTGGCTCCGGAGATCCAGCTGGCATTGGCGATGCTCGAGCGTCGTGGAGACCCCAGACCCGAGACTCTCACCCCCAACGAGGCTCGAGAGGCGCGACGCCGCCTGTCGGCGATCTACGCGGGCCGCCCCCCCGTTGTGGGGTCTGTCAGGGACCTGCAGATCGACGCGAACGTGGCGCTCGATGCGCGCCATTACGCTCCGGCTGAGGCCGGGGGACCTCACCCGCTGCTGGTCTACTACCACGGCGGCGGCTTCCTGTTCGGCGACCTCGAGACGCACGATGGCGTGTGCCGGCTGCTCTGTCGCCACTCCGGCGCGCATGTCCTGGCGATCGACTATCGGCTCGCGCCCGAGCACCCCTTCCCGGCAGCCGTCGAAGATGCGGTGGGCGCTTTCAGCTGGGCGATGGAGCACGCCGCCCAGCTCGGGGCAGATCCGGCGCGGGTCGGCGTCGGCGGCGACTCGGCCGGTGGCAACCTCTCAGCCGTCGTGTCACAGCTGACAGCGCGCGAAGCCGGGTGCCCGCCTGCGCTGCAGCTGCTGATCTATCCGGTGACGGATATGACCCGCCGGCGTCCCTCGCGTGACCTGTTCGCCGACGGCTTCCTGCTGACGAGCTCCGAGATGGACTGGTTCGAGGCGAACTACCTCGGCGTCGCCGCCGCCGAGGTGCGCAGCGACCCGCGCGTATCACCCCTGATGAGCGAGACCCTGGCCGGTTTGCCGCCGGCGATCGTGGTGACGGCCTCCTTCGACCCGCTGCGCGACGAGGGCGAGGATTATGCCCGCGCGATGCAGGAGGCAGGCACGCCCGTCCTGCTGCGACGCTTCCCGGGCATGATCCACGCCTTCATCAACATGACGAGCACGAGCCGGCTTTGCCGCGACAACCTCGTCGAGATCGCCGGGATCCTGCGCGGGGCGTTCGCCGCGCTCGGTGGTTCACAGCCGGCGCCTGCAGCAGGCGAGGACACAGTCGCTGCCCCTATATTGGGATCTCTGGGGCCATAGCTCAGCTGGGAGAGCGCCTGCTTTGCAAGCAGGAGGTCACCGGTTCGATCCCGGTTGGCTCCATTTCAAAGGGCCTGCATCTTGGCGGCTTTCGCGGCGGGGACGTGCGGAAGCCGGGATCGTCTCCCTCGTACCAGATGTCCTTCCTGGCCTGACTGAGGGTCCGCAGGATCGGCCCGTAGTCGCGTCCCAGCACCCCCATCTCGTGCATCTCGCTCGCGGCGTCCGCCTTCAGCTGGTGCTGTCTTCGCGTGTCGATGCCACTCCCTTCCGCCAACGCTACGACGCCCGCCTCGGCTGCGTAGAAAAGCGCGTTTACAGCAGTCCCGCCCTGCACCACACCAACAAGACGGTCATCGCGGCACGGTGTCAGCGTGCGCGCGCTGGGTCCCGGCAGCAGGCGTCGCCGCCGGGACCTGAGACGCGCGGCGCGCGGCCTCGCAGCGGCCCAATCACTTCAGGGGCACCGCGTCGGAGTTCGTGGGGGCCTGCTGGCCTGGGACGCCGGCCGTACCTTCACTCGCCAACAGGCGATACTGATGCGATTCTTCCCCGGTTCTGACGTGGCCCGACATGGTGTAGAGCTCGAGGCCCCCGTGCACCGCGTAGTCGTTGGCCCGGTTGTCGATTTCGAGTCGAAGTTCGACGTGGGACATCTTGCTCGCCGCCTTGAAGAAGTCCTTGATGATCATGCTGATCTGTTCCTCGCTTAGCCCGAGGCTTTCCATCGAAGACTTCGACTGTTCATAGGAGGCCGACGCCCCGCCCGACCCGCCAAATCCCAGCACGTCCCAGAGGCTCAGGTCTGCATGAGCGGAGACCGCTTTGTGTTCTTCCACCGTCTTCTGCTGCGAGACATTCAAGAGCGTCATGATCGACTTGTTGAGTTCTTGGAGGTTTTCGGAGCCCATGGCCTCAACTTGCACCTGCACCTTCGCCTTTCCCTCTGTGTGTGCAGGGATTGAAAAGGCGAGGCCCGTAAAAGTGCCCGTACCGGAAGCTTCGATTTCGAACCCTTCACTTGCAAACTGAGGGGTCGCGTCGAAGCTTGCTTGAGGCATTGTTACAAAGACGTGAGGTACTACGACTGTCTGTGTCACTAGATGCTCCTTGTCAAGTAGCCGTCAGAGTTCTTTCCATTCACGCACGTTGCTAAACAGGTTGTTCGCGTCCTTCAGGGGCAGCCCGAAGATTTGACAATGGTTGCGATTGCCCGGCATCGGCGCGAGCATCACGCGGCCGCCGCGTGCCATGATGTCGCCGGCCTTCGCCGCGGCAAAACCGCGCTTGAAGTTCTGTTGGGACATACCAACAGCGGCGCGGCGCGGATCGGCCACCCCTTCCTCGGCGTTGACACTTGCTTCCGTCAGCCGTTCGTCCTGATCCACTTCCTCCTTCGAGAATGCTCCCGCCTGCGAAATGCCACGAACGACAACGCCGCTTCGTATGTCCCGTCCTTTAGCCATATAACCCCCTTCGTTGGCGCGGGGCCCCTCAAGGCACCTGAGCGATTTTCGGCGGCTCGTCCTGCTAGGCGGCTCAGGCGAGCCCCGCGTGGTCCAGGACGCCCGCTTCGACTTCTCGATGGACTCGGAAGCCGCCTCCGGCGCGAACCGCCGCCCGCTTCCGACTGTAATCGCCTCGATTACACAAAAAGGGTGATCTTGGGGTGACATCCCGGCGGCACGCGTCGGCTAGCGCAACCCGTTAATGCCGGGTACGAAGACGCCGGCGAGCTCGCGGCTGCGGCGCACGCCTAGCTTTCGGCGCACCCTGCGTGCGTGCGTGCGAACGGTCTCCACGTCGATGCAGAGCAGTAGAGCGATCTCTGGGTAACGGCGTGCTTCGCTGAGGTGGACCAAGACCTCGCGCTCCCGGACCGTGAGGACGTCGATGCGGCGCTGCAGCCCGAGCCGCTGCCCAGGCGTCCACACCAGTAGGGGACCAGCGGGTCGATGCTCTGGGGCGAGTGCAGGAGACGCGCTCCCCTCGAGCGCCGAGATCAGCCCCCGGAGCTCACGGCGTCCGGCTCGCTCGCCCGGGCGCCTTCGCTGGGCAGCCGCCGCGGCGGCGAGGATGCTCGCCAGCAGCGCGCGGTGCCGCTCCGTGCGCAGAAAGATCGCGGACGGCCGAGCGACCGTGTCGTCCCACCCCAGGGCGTCCAGCAGTTCTCGCACCACGTCGAGATCCGCCAAGACGTCGCAGTACCACTCCGGATGCTCCATGTGACCTGGCGTTTCGGCGACGCACAGAAGACGGCTGCTGGTGCGGGCGAGCTGCCAAAGCGCGCTCATCCGGACATCCCGAACCACCGTCGCTGGAATGGCCAGGGTGCCGGAGTCCTGCATCGCCGGCCCTCGCGTCGGATAAGGGACCGGCGTAACCGCCCCGCCATCCCCGATCGCGAGACCGTCGACGCACGATCGGGTCCGACGCACGATCAACCTCCAAGCAATCAGGACCGGTTCTCGCGCGGCGGGGCCTGGAGCATCCCTGCACCGCCTGCACCCTGTCAGGTGGCGCAGGCGAAGGATACTGGATCTCGGAATTCGGGCAATGCCTGACATCCCGATTTGCCTTGCGTTTGCCGCCGGCCGAGCTATCTCGGTGCGAGCCGCGGTGACCCCTAATCGCCCAAGACGACCTGGACTGCGAGCCAACTCGCAGAGAGCCCCTCTGGTCGGGGGCGGGTCGGCCCCGGCCGACGAATGCCACAACAGAGCGTCCAGGAGGCTTGCATTGTTGAGGTACTCGTCGATCCCGGCTGGCTCCATGAAGTGCCTGCAAGTCACTGTCCTTGGAGGCACTGGGAGCCCGACAGGCGAGCACTTGAGAGGGTCCTATGTGCGTGAGGCAAGCCGCGCCGCGGGGGCGTGAGGTGCGCTTGAGTCCTGCCTACTGCCTCAGGACCGGCTCGTCGTTGATCAGGGGCGTGCTCACCTTCCAGGCGTTCTTCCCTGCGTGGATGCCGACAGCCTCGCCAGGGTCGCCGAGCACGATCGGCGACTGCGTCTCGCCCGGGCTCGCGGGCTGCAGCACCTTGCCAGGAAAGGCCTGGTTCGAGATCACGAACAGGTTGCGTTCCATGACGGTGATCCCCACCGCGGAGAAGCGCCACTTCTGGTGCTCCGGGTTAGCACCGCCGACCACCACGGTGCCGACATGACCCAGCGAGGAGTACTTCACGTCCTGGACCAGTCCACCCCCCATGTCAACCACCGGCGACGGCGACGGGAGGCCGGCGGCGCCCGAGCTCACGCCGGCTCGGGCGGTCACCGGGCCGCGCACCACAACCCCCGGACGGCCCGTCCTCGGCGGTGAGACCGCAGCGCCAGAAGCCGGGCTCGCTACTTCAGCGGCGGGCATCGATCCACCAACCTGCCCCACATCGAGCGTGACGTAGAGGTTGCTGACGTTGCTGCGGATGTAGACGAAACCGTCGCCGGCGTCCTCGAACGCGAAGTTCTGAGATGTCGTCTCGTTCGGCGGGAACTGCCAGATTGGCGTCCGGGGCGCCGGGTTCGCGACCTGGACGTCCATCACCATGTGGGACCCGGCGAACTCGATCGTGTAGCCCACGAACGGGAGGAACTGCGACTCCCGCCGTTCGTTCCCGATTACCTTCGAAAGATCCTCGGCGGCCGCGTAGCGTGCGCCCATGTACGGCGGATTCCTGTTCAGGAAGCGCCGGGCAATCGTCTTAAGGATGGACGTGTGGTCGAAGTGCAGGCCGCTCGCCGCCGCCCGTGTGCGAGCCGGGGGGACGAGCGCCTCGGCCGTTCCCGCGGCGGTCGTCGGCGCTTCGCCGGAACTACCACCGAATACGCTACCGCGGTTCACCCATGGCGAGATCACGAACGACGGCACGCGGACGCCGAGCGTCTCGATCGGGAAGTCGGGCGATGCCGGCGCGCCCTGCGGAGGCGGGACGTGGTCGTAGAAGCCGCCGTGCTCGTCGTAGACGACCAACATCAGCGTCTTGTTCCACGCCGGCCCCGCGACCACGGCTTCGACCACCTTTCGCACGAACTCCTGGCCGTCGGCGACGTCCGCGGGCGGTCCGTCGCAGTTGGCGTCGGGCGGGTACTCGACGAAGTGCGGGTCGATGAACGAGACGCTCGGCAGCGTCCCCGTGCGCGCACGCGCGAAGAATCCATACTCTTGATCGTCCGCGGTGAAGATGTTTTTGTTGTCGAACGTGTGCCGCTCATAGAAGCGCAGCGAGCAGTAGCCGTGCTCGAAGTACGCCCAGCTCACGCCTTCGGAGGTCAGGTGGTCGAAGATCGTCGGAGTGAAGACCGGCAGCAACGGGCTCGAGTTGTCGAACTCCCAGAATCCCCGCGCGTCCAGGTTGAGCCGCCCCGTGACCATGTAGAAGCGGTTGCAGAACGTCGGCCCCGGGTGGCTCGCGAACCAACGCTGGCCGATCGCGAAGTCACGCGCGAGCGCGTCGTGGGTCGGCACGGTCGCCGCGGTCTGGTGGCCCATGATGGTGCCGGCGAGCTCACGGCCGTGCGCGTTGCCGTAGCTCGCCGCGAAGCCGTCCATCAGGCCGCCGTTGATCGCACGCGCGACCGGCTCATAGCCGTGCGGCGGGTCGGGCGCGAACAGCGTGCCGCTAACCGGCTGCGAGGAGTAGGTGACGCCCAGGTAGCTGTTCGACTCGTCACCTTTCAGACCGTCGACGTCGCTGCGTCCCGCTCCGCCCTGGGCCGCCGGCAGGCTAAGGTAGCCGAGCATGTGGTCGAACGAGCGGTTCTCCATCGTCAGCACGACGATGTGGTCGATGTTCGCGAGGCTGCCCGGCGAGAAGTCGTGACCGGCGGGCCAGCTCGGCGGAATCTGCGGCGCGAATACCTTGCGCGGGCCTGCGTACGAGAGCGTGATGTTGTCCTGATCGATGAAGGCGCTCTCGATGAACATGTTGTTGCCGTCGGTGTTGCGGTCGTCGTCGGCGACTCCGCCGAGCAGCCACGACGTCACGGTCGAGTTGATTTCGTCCCGGGGGGTCCTCCTCGTAATCACGTCGGGCTTCGTCAAGGTCGAGAAGAGTTCGTCGCGCAGTCCCTGCCGGAAGTACCCGCCCGGATCCAATCCGCTGGACGTCGTGAGCGAGACGTGGAGGTACTTCTCGATCAGGGCGATCCTCTCGACGGGGCCCTCGACCGGATCCGTGAGCTCCGGCAGCTCATCGATCCACGACATCAGGTCGATCACTGTCCGCACCGCACCGAAAGCGTTCGTCGTACGCTTGACCGCAAGCGTCAACTTGATCGTGATTTCGAAGTTCGTGAAGTCCATTTCCCCTTGTGACCTGGACGTGCCGCCAATCGTCTCGACCGGGCCGCCCGTCTCGAAGGCGATCCTCAGGGTGAAGGGGCCGTCCATCTGCGACGGGTCGACCGTCAGAGACAACGAGGCCGTGTTGATGTCCTGGATGTAGAGATCGCCGACGCCCCAGTCGCGGCTCAGCTGCCCGAGGCCCCTCGGCTTGCTGACGTAGTTCACCTTCGGCTGCCCCTGCATCCCGGGCCTGCTCAGCGCGTTGATCGCCCTGATGTCGGCGTAGCTCTCGCGCAGGGCTCCGGACTTCGTCGGGCCGCTGTTGTCGAGACGGATCCTCCGGAGCGGCGGGTTGTCGCTGGTGTCCGGCCCGTTGCGCTTGTTCACGAACTCGTCGAACTTCCCCTGCAGGAATGAGATGGGGATGGTCTTCGCCGGGTTTGTGCGGTCGACAGTTTGGTCGGCGAGCACTGGTGCTGTCTCGGGGCGGGCCTGAGTCGGGAACGGCCTACCCTGGTACACACACGCGTACTTGTTGTTGTCCTGGTCCAGGACGATGGCGTTGGTGCGCGACGAGTAGATCTGCCGCTTCAGTTCGAAGTCGTTTGGGTCACTGAACTCGAATGTCACCTGCACATCGAAGTCCCAGCGGTCGTCGCCGTTCGGGTGTATCACGATGTAGGTCACCGGCAGAACGATGTCGGCGAGGCGGACCGTGTCAGTGAGCGAGCCGTCGTCCGTAGACCAGCTGAAGGACTTGTAGCGCGCCTCGAGCGATGACCCTTCGCCCGGGAACTCCTCGCCCGGGAGAAGGTCGAGGCCGATCGCGATGTCATCGTTTGAGGTTTTGCTGAGCCGGTTGACGATGTGGACATCGAGCCTCGTATCCGCGTCCTTGTTGTCCTTGTTGGTCGCGAACTCGATCATGACCTTCTTCAGTACCGAGTTCGTCGGCGCCTTGACGAGCGGCTCGATCCTCCGAAACGGATTCTCGGAGCAGATACCCGAGTAGTTGTGGTTGTCTTGGTCGAGGATAATGCCGTTGATGCCGCCGTCCGTCTTTGACGAATACGTAAACGCGCTCGTGTCGTCGAACGTGAACGTCATCGAGTAGTCGAAGATCCAACGGTCGTCGCCGTCGGTGAGGATGTGTATGTCGACGGCCGGCAAGTCGATCTCGTCCGCAGTGATCGTGTTCGCCGTCAGCTGAAGCGAGAACGTGTGGGACGAGGGGTCGTCGAAGCCCGTGGTGGTGATGAGCGGGACTGGAGGGTCGGGCTTCGCAAGGTCCAGCCCATACGCGAGGTACGGATTACGGTCGCCGTCGCCGAGGTCGCCGACGCTCTCGTAGCGTTGGAGCGAGAGCCAGTTCGAGATGAAGTCGCTCGCTCCCTCGGGTGTCTGGGAGCTGCTCGAGCGGTTCTTGACGAACACGTGCAGGATAGTCGACGCGCCCTTGTCGTCGTTGTGCGTGTTGAACGTGATGCTCACGTCCTTGAGATGGGGCGGCGTAATCTCTCCCCTCGCGCGGTCACCGAAGCTCGATTCCGACAGCGGGATCCGTTCGGGTGCTCGGCTCGAGCTCGAGACGTGGTCGGGAGAGCAAACGCGGTTGGGGGGCCGCCTGGCGCGAGTGAGGCTCGGCCGGCTTCCGCGGACGCGAGTCGCGCCCGCCTGGTAGGTTCGCCTCACGCGCGAGCAAAGGGGGTGGCAGCCATGCCGGTAGTTCCGCCTGTCGTAACGATCCCGGGAGACTCAACACGAGGTGGTGCCTCCGCAGGGATCGCGCTCTGCCTCTCCGGCGGCGGCTACCGCGCGATGCTGTTCCATCTCGGCGCGCTCTGGCGACTCAACGAGTGGGGCTACCTGCCGCGGATCGCACGCATCTCGAGCGTCTCGGGGGGGTCAATCATCGCGGCAACCCTCGGCGCGCGGTGGAAACGCCTCGCGATCGACGCGACGACCGGGATTGCCGAGCGGTTCGAGACGGAGCTGGCAGCTCCGATCTGCGAGCTGGCGGGAGGACGATCGACAAGCCGGCGGTTCTGAAGGGACTCGCGCTGCCCGGCTCGATCAGCCACCGACTGGCCAAGGCCTACGGGAAGCATCTGTTCGGAGACCAGACTCTGCAGGACCTGCCTCGCGACGACGAGGGGCCGCTCCCGCCCGTACGCCCGGGACTACAAGGTCGGAAAGATCGCGTCGCCCAAGATCACTCTGGCCGAAGCGGTCGCCGCCTCCTCTGCGTTCCCGCCGGTCCTCGGCCCGGTGCGGATGCGCCTCGAGGAGAGCGACTACGAGCCTGAAAGCGGCGCCGGTCTGCAACATCCTCCGTACACGACCCGACCGACGCTCGTCGACGGCGGCGTCTACGACAACCTTGGCCTGGAGACAGCCTGGAAGGAGTACAAGACGGTGCTCGTGAGTGACGGGGGCGGAGCCACGCCGCCCCAGACGGGAGCACTGGGGGTGCTGAAGGGTTGGCGCTGGCGCGACTGGGGCACCCAGGCCGAGCGAGTGCTGCACGTGATCGACAGTCAGGTTCGAAGCCTCAGGAAGCGAGCCGTGATCGAGGGGTTCGCCGCGCCGGCCGGGGATGTCGCGCACCGAGAGGGTTGCTATTGGGGCATCCGTACGGACATCGAGAACTACAACCTGCCGTCGAGTCTGCCCTGCCCCGTCGATGCGACGATCGAGCTCGCGAACGTCCACACGCGTCTGGCTGCCCTCGACGAGAACACGCAGCATCGACTGATCAACTGGGGATATGCCGTGTGTGACACGGCGATGCGGCGCTGGGTTGACACGTCGCTGGCGGAGGGTGCGTTCCCCTTTCCCGAGGCAGGGGTCGGAGCCCCACCCTAGCCGCGCCGCGGAGCGCGTTTGCGGCGCTCCTCGGGACAAGTCCAAGAAACGGGCGCACGACGCCTGCGACCCAGCGTCGCTAGTCTAGGAGCTCACAACACGGGCAAGGGGGCCTGGGGACATGGCAGCTCTCGATCGCGAGGAGCTCAGCCGTTGGATATTCGGCGCCGACGAGGTGCGCCGCTACACGCAGGACTCGCCCATCCTGCCGGACGTCTGGATGGCGTACGGCGTCCCGGAAGAAGACGAGCGCGAGCGGGTGGACCTGCTGTTCACGCCCCACGCGGACAGCACAGCCGCGCGACTCGCGTCCGACCTGAAGCGGGCGCTCGACAACCTCCCTGACATCGAGGGCTCCCGTCGCGAGGACAACCGCCTCGGCTACAGCGAGTCCTACGTCGTCGCGAAGCTCTCGTTCGTGGAGCTGATCTGCTGCGCTCTGCCGCTGACTCATTGGTGGCGCACGAGCATCTTGAAGGATGTCGCGCGGGAGGGAAAACGGTCCCCGGAGTCGCCCGTGCGGCCCGGCGAGCTCGCGCACTTCATCGACCGCCACGCAAAAGATCTTCGCGCACTGGTCCTGCCCGGCGACGAGCAGGCCCGCGACGCGGGCGGCATCGCCCGCCTCGGATGGCTGATCGGCATCGTCGGCCGGATCGGCGAACGAGACGCCGAGCTCGTCAAAGGCGAGCGCGGCTCGACGATCGTCGATGACGACGAGGGCGCACGTTCGCTCGTATACGACCGAGGCGTCGAGATCATCGCCCGCGCGTATGTCCCGAAGACCCGTCAAGGCACCCCCATCTGGTCCGTCAGCCGCAATCGAAAAGCGCGCACCGCCCTGTGGATGTCGCGAAACGCGATCAAGGCCGACGCGGCAAGACGCGTGTTCGACAGCAGCTGCGCGGAACTCCGGTGGGCTGTCATCGACTCGGGCATCGACGCGCGTCATCCGGCGTTCCGGCGGCGCGACGCGCAGGGAAAACCAGCCCGAGAGCCGTTTGCGAGGACCGCCCGAAAACTCGGGACGCGCGTCGTGAAGAGCTATGACTTCAGGAGACTCAGGGACATCAGCGCCGGCAGGCTCCCTGCGGGGATGGACGCGCTGCCGGCCGGCGCCGAGGAACTCGACCGGCAGCACATCGAAGGTCGTCTCGACAAAGGCCGCATGCTCGATTGGGAGGCGCTCGCCCCCGCGCTCGAAGTCCGCTACGACGGGGACTATCGCGCTACTGAGCACGAGCACGGTACGCACGTCGCGGGGATCATCGGGGCTGATTGGCGCAGAGAAGACGCCGACCGAGCCGCACGCATCGTCCGCAAAGCGGAAGAAGACGTGGGCGAACCGGGGCGCGGCACACACAAGCCCGAACACGACCTCATCGGCGTTTGCCCCGACATCGAGATCTACGACCTGCGCGTGCTCGACGACCAGGGTCGGGGCGAAGAGTTCGCCGTCACAGGAGCCTTGCAATTCATCCGGTGGCTCAACGCCAACAGCGACCTGCAGGTGATCCACGGAGTGAACCTGAGCCTCTCCCTCGTGCACGACGTCTGCAACTACGCGGTGGGCCGCACCCCCGTCTGCGACGAGTGCGAGCGCCTCGTCGGGTCCGGCGTCTGTGTCGTGACGGTCGCGGGCAACGAAGGCCGCGCGCGCTACACCAGCGAAAAAGGAATCGTCTCGGACGGCTACAGGGCCGTCTCGATCACCGACCCCGGGAACGCGCAGCGCGTGATCACCGTGGGCTCGACGCACCGCTCTGAACCACACACGTACGGGATCTCGTACTTCTCGAGCCGCGGGCCGACCGGGGACGGACGGATGAAGCCGGACCTGGTGGCCCCGGGGGAGAAGATCACGTCAACGGTCCCGGAAGAAAGCTACAAGTCCAAGGACGGGACGAGCCAGGCGGCCCCGCACGTCTCGGGCGCCGCCGCGCTGCTGATGGCCCGCTACCAGGAGCTGCGCGGGCAGCCCGAACGCATCAAGGAGATCCTGTGCGAAAGCGCGACCGACCTCGGCCGCGAGGACTCCTTCCAGGGCGCGGGGATGCTCGACGTCCTCCGTGCGATGCAGGCGGTCTGATGATCTTCACGCTCGAGGCGATGCGCGCGAGGCATGGCGATTGCCTCCTGATCCACTACGGCTCTCCAGCAGAGCCCAAGCTGATCGTCATCGACGGCGGCCCGACCGGCGTCTACGGCGAAACCCTGCGGCCCCGCCTGGACCAGCTGTGGGCACGTGGCGAAGGCGAGGACCCCCTGCCGATCCAGCTGCTCATGGTCAGCCACATCGACGACGACCACATCAACGGCGTCCTTGCGCTCAGCGAAGAGCTGATCGAAAAGAAGGGGGCGCCCCGCCCGTTCGACATCCGCACCCTGTGGCTGAACGCGTTCGATGACATCGTCGGCGACGACGCGAACGAACTTGCCTCCGGCGTCAAAGGGCTCCCGGCGAGCGTCGCGGAAGCGGCGGGCGGCGGCATCGCGTGGAAGGGAAACGCAGCGGCGGTGGCGGCGAGCGTCCCCCAAGGGAAAAAACTGCGCGACAACGCAAGGGCGCTCAACTGGCTGCCCAACGAGGGCTTCGAGAAGTTCGTCACCGCCCCTGCGGAGGGCGGAGCAAGCGCGCCCCAGGGGGAGCTCAACCTGACTGTGGTCGCACCGCAGCTCCCGCAGCTCGAGGCGCTGCAGGCAGACTGGAAGAAGAAGCTGGAACGTCTGCAGAAAGCAGCGAGCGCCGAGGCCGCCGAAGCGATCGCCGCGGACATCGACAACTCGGTCTACAACCTGTCCTCGATCGTGTGCCTCGCGGACCTGAACGGCAAGCGCATGCTGCTCACAGGCGACGCGCTCGGGAAGAACGTGGTCGAGGGACTTCGCGCCGCCGGCGAGCTGGACGCCGACGGGCGCATCGAGGTCGACATCCTGAAGCTCCCGCACCACGGCAGCAACCGCAACGTGGACGAGACGTTCTTCGCCACGATCCACGCGCGGCACTACGTCGTCTCCGGCGACGGCCAGTACCACAACCCGGAGCCGGGTACGTTCCGCCTGATCTCGAAAAGCCGCAAGGACGACAACTTCGACGTGCACCTGACCTACGCCAACGCAAGCAACGGGGTCGGGGAGGAACTGGAAGACTTCTTCGCCGAAGAGAAACAGGCGGGGCGTAAGTACGGCGTGAACTACCGCCCCGAAGCGGACCTGTCGCTGAAGGTCGACCTGCTCGACCCCCTCACCTATTGAGCGGCACGCTCACGCTCCGCCCGGCGTTCTCGCCAGGCGCTCGCCTCCTCGTCCGCACCCCGCTCGTCCAGGAGCGAGGCGAGATCGTCGATCGCGAACCCATCTCCGCCCTCCGCGCCCCGCCTGAGCCAATGCTCGGCCTCGCCTCGCTTGCCGAGAGCGTGCAGCAGCGCCCCGAGGTTATACATCGCGGCGACGTCGCCCCCCTCGGCGCCGGCGCGCAGCCACGGCTCGGCCTCGTAGATCCTGTTCTGTTCGCGCAGCAGCAGGCCGAGGTTGTACATCGCCGCCACGTCGCCCCCCTCGGCGCCGAGCCGGAACCAGTCCTCGGCCTCCTCTGGACGGCCCCGTTGCTTGCGGATGACACCCAGGTTGTACATCGCCGTCGGATCGCCCCGATCGGCGCCCTGAAAGAACCAGTCGGCCGCAGCGTCGAGGTCGTCGCGGTCTTTCGCGATCATCCCGAGCCTGAACATCGCGCCCGTGTGGCCCTCCGCCGCAGCACGCTCGAACGACTCCTTGGCGACGTCAGCGTCTCGCTGCTCGAGGGCTTGGACGCCGCGCGCAAACGCGACCTGCGCACCGTCCTGAACCTCCGCCACCGCCACCGAACCGTCCTCTGCCCGCGGCACCCAGTCCCGCATGATCGCTTCGAGGTGCGCTCTCACCTTCGCTTCGAAGTCATCGGTCTCCTCGAACTCGCAGTAAACGGTGTACGGCGCGATCTCCTGACGGAAGTTCTGCACTTTCAGCGCCTGCTCGAGATCGTCGGCGCCTGGGTGAAGCGAGGCCATCTTGAAGTAGGTGAGCACCTGTCGGCTCTTGTCCTTCCGGCATCTCGACACCGCGCGGTGAAACTCCTCCACGGTCGCCGCGTCGGCGGTTTTAGTGGGTTGCCCGAGCCGCTTCCAGAAGATCACGACGGTGACCTCGGCGTCGCCGATCTGGCGGTTTATCACCTCCTGTGCCTCCTTGCCCACTCCCGGAACGACGTCCTCCTCCCAACGCACCAGACGAAGGCGCCTGCCGGTCCGCGCCCCCGCGGCGGCGTTCACCTTCTCGACGATGGCGGGCATGCAGTCACGCTCGGCCTGGACATCGCCGGGCGAGGCGAGGAACACGCGCAGCTCTTCGGGGTCTTCAGTCACTCTCACCACCTCCGAACGCTGCGCCGGCCCGCCCTCACGCGAAGGTGAGCGCCAGCGCCGCGCCGCCGCCGAGCGCGAGGGCGAGCGCGACCCGTCGCGTCGCGTGGCGCGGGCGCAGACTGCGCCGCTCGATCCAGATCAGCGGGGCGAGCCCCACGAGCAGGAGCGCGTGCACGCTCATCCCGACCACCATCAGCACCATGAGCGCCCAGCAGGATCCGACGCAGGCGCCGCCGTGCCGGAGGGCGAAGCGCGCGACGCCCGCGGTGGCACGCCGGCCTCGCAACGGCAGCGGGACGCTCCGATGACATGCGCTCAGGGCCCGCCGCTTCGCTGCGGTCAGCTGCCATCCGCAAGCGAGCACGGTCGCAACTGGAATCGACACGGAGGGCGGTGGCCGCAGGAGCGACAGCGTGGCGAGCAGAACCGCGGTGAAGGCCGTCCAGAGCCCCAGGTAGACGAGCAGGAACTCCAGCGTCGCCCGCGGTCGGCGCCAGCGCAGGCTGTTGAGAGAGACGTGCCTGACCGCTGGCAGCGCAGCCGGGGCCATCATCGTGACCGACATCAGCATCCAAGCCGGGGCGTCGGAAACGGCGAGCCCGACCCCTGGCGTTCCATCAGGAGGCATCGCCCCGCCCGCGGAGCACCACCAGACCATCCCCCCCGATCCTCCCAGGCGCGAAGCCGGGATGAACGCGAGGAGCTGCACCGCCCACGCGGCGAGAGCCACGAGCTCGGCCAGGAAGGCCGGCCGCCGCGGCAGACCGCGCAAAGCCTCGAAGAGGACGGGCGCGCTCGACTTGCGCGCGTGCCCTGAGTGCGCCGCCGCACTCACGCGTAGGAGACACTGACGCGGCCAACCGTCACCGGCAGGTCGTCATGGCGCCGCTCTACTGTGCCCGCTTCAGCCGCCGTGGCGCCCCCGTCATCCGGCGCCGGCTGGACGCCGACGGGGAGCAGCGACACCTGCAACGCGTCATCGCTCCATTCTCCGCGGCCTCTCAGGCGGTTCGCGAGCCCGGTGATGTCCATGCTGAGGCGGAGCCCGTGCGGATGCTCGTCGCCGGGCGGCCGGTTCGCGTGCTCGATGCCGAAGAAGGAGAGGTTGCCTGCGTGATGGGCCGCGCGCTCTGCAGCATCGGCGTCGGACGGCAGGTTGACGTAGATGGCGTAGACGCTTCCGGGGTTCTCCTCGGCCTCGATGTCGTCGAGGTGGAGCAGCACGCGGGGCGGCTCGTCGCTCGCGGATCGCGCCTGGGCGGCGTCGCTCGCGCGGCGGTCGATCCTCACCGAAACCTGCTCGGGCGCGCCGACCAGCCTGACAGGCCGCTCCGAGCCACCGACGATCTCGGGCTGCTGTGGTGATCGCGGGCCCATCCCACCTCCGGCGTCTTCGACGCTCGCCGCCATGACCGTCGGCCCGGCGACTTCTTCAACTGCGGCAACGGGGTCTCGTTCCAGTGTGTCGTAGGTATAGCCGAGGTCCCCGACCGTGTCGAGGACTTCGGCGGCGCTCCTGGCGACCTGTGTGCCCGTGGCGTCGAAGAACGGGAATTTCCGGCTGGCCCATTCGCGGTCGGTCGGGTTCGTGTTCCCTTCCTTGTTCCAGAGCGCCCATATGCGGTCGATGTTGGCGTGATGGAGCCAGAAGATGGGATCCTGCGCCGCTTCGAACGGGTTGTTCATCCAGCCTCCGCGACCCCCGACCGCGCCATGGATGTCGTTGTGCGGCGTACGCTCGACCGCCCCGGGTTCGGACCAGAACTGTTCCTCTGGCGGCCCTTCGCCGCCGCCGAAATCGGCTGGGCCGGTGAAGTGCCTCATGTCCAGTGCAGGATTCGGCGAGATGATCGCCGGGTCGAGTTCTCCCCCGCCGTTGATCTCCGGTGCGCGCTGTTTGACGTAAAGCGGATTGTCTTTGCCATCGACACGTTCGTGGCGAAAGGCCTCCGGCAGGGTCGCGTGTTCGCCACCCAGTCCGTAGTTCCAGTAGGGAAGCGCCCAGTCCTCCGGGCCGCCTTCCTCGACGACCGCGGCGTGTACGATCGACTCGAAGTAGTAGAGGAACATGCGGTGCCAGGAAAGGAAGAACCAGGAGAGGTGCTTGCAACCGTTCGCCAGCGTCGGCGGGTTGGGGGCGGAGGTGCCGTGCATCGCTGCCTGACGAGCCCAGCTCTTCGGTTCGGTGATCGAAAGTTCTCGCATCCGCGCAACCGCCTTCGCGTAGGGAGCGAGCATCGCTTCGCCTTTGGGCGAGCGGACCTCGCAACGAACGTACGGCCCCTGCGTCGGCGACACTGATCGGCCCCCCTTCGCTCGCCTGTCCGTGCTGCGGCGCACCGTGTTCGTCGTTGCCATGGCGCGCGATGATCGCCGCAGTCACGGCCAGCCTACACGAACTTGCCCGGCAGATGGATTCTCTCTCCCGCGGCGTGCCGCGGCCCTGCCGGAGCCTGCGTTCGAGGTGAGGGCTGCTAGCGCTTCGCGCCGGCGCGCCGGACGCGAGCGGGCGCGCGTTTCGACTGCTTCTCGGGTGCCGCCTCGACTTCCGAACCTTCGATGATCTCACCGAGGATGCCGGCCTGGCGGCTGCTCACTTCAGCGACTTTCTCGAGCAGCCCGCGATCGACCTGGTTCGTGTCCCACACAAGCGAGTAGCCGTCATCGATCGGCTTGACGATCTGATCGTGCTTCGGATCCACGCCTTGAAATCTAGCGGACCGAGGTGATGCCGGCCACTACTTGGCAGACGCCGTCCCCACCACATCGACAAGAGCGGGGGTGACCGCGGCCAGCAGCGCCTTGTGGAAGGCCCGCTGCGACTCGTTGGGCATCTTGGTCAGGACGCTCTTGGCTTCCGATCGCCCGGACGCGATGGTCAGACAGCCGATCGGCAAGCGGGAGGGCTCATCGAGGGTGATCGGGAGCGCGCGTACGAACCGCCACCGCGATTCTTCGTTGAAGCGGTCCTGCTGGACTTGCACGCCCTGGCACATCGAGCGGACCCCAACCCAGGGAGTGTCGGCGCGCACAGGCACGGAATCGAGCGTGCTCGGGTCCTGGTGGGCCCTGTCGCTGTGGACCCAGCCGGTCATCTTGCGGCCGTCGCGGTCGAGCAGCCACAGCGTGAGGGCCAACGGCTCACCGCGAGGCGTTTTCGTCGGTACGGTCGCGAGCGTCGCCTTGAGCGTGGACCGCAGCCATTTGCTGAGCTGAACCTGGCGGTCAGCGAACTCCGCCTCGGGGGCGTTCGCGAGGAGCCCCACGTCCTCGATCGCGGACAGCGCGGCTGCGGCGCGCTCCCCCACCGGCCGGCAGTCGGTCCCGCGCCCGCGGGCGTATCCGATCTCGTACAGGAGCTGAGCGGCGTCGGCGAAGTGGTCCACGAAAACAGCTTCCACGCCGCGACGCGCCCAGCGTTTCGCGACAGCGTCCTCGCGCGCGCGTCTCACCTCGGGCCAGTCGCCTCCGTCACCCTCGCCCTGACGAACGAAGATCGCAGCGTGCCCGCGGCTTCCGGTCTGCGGGTAGCCGTACAGGTAGCGGATTAGGTTGGGGTCGGTGAGGCTCGTGCCGACGAACAGGCAGTGCGTGCCCTCGAGCTGCTCGATGACGCACCGCTCCTGCCAGGACCTGTGCCGCTGCATGCGCTGGTACTGCTCCTCGGTGAGCACCAGGCTTTTCGGCGGCCCCTCGGGACCGGCGAACCCGTGCAGATGCGTGACGGCGAACGCCGCGCGGCTCACCTTGCGGCGGCGAACATGCGAGCGGACCTCGTGCTTGGAGTACCCTGCTGACAGCAGGGCTCGCTCGATCAGATCGTCGTAGTTGGTCGTGAGGAGCGTCAGACGGTCGCCGAAGCAACGCCGCAGATAGGCCACTTGATGCGCCGTCGGACCAGGCTGGAAGCTGCCCGCGCCTTCTTTGCCGTAGAGGGCGTCGAGCAGCATGTCTCCAAGCGCGGAACCCGCCATGACCTCGACGACCGCGGCCGCCGCGAGAAGGTCTTCGCGTTCGAGCGTACGCTCGATCCAGTCCTTGCGCCAGCGCTCCTCGGTCAGCGTCTTGCTATCGGCGGCGACGCGGCTGAGCAGGCGTTCGACCAGGACGCGCCAGCTCGGGAGCGAGGACTCCATCGACGCCCCTGCACCGACGATCAGCGTGACCGCACGGGCGCCTGCGAAACGCCGCACGAGGTCGGCGACCTGAGGCGAGTCCAGCGACGCGAAGCCCATGGGTGGGCGAGACTACTCGCAACTGCCGGAATCAGTCAGACGGCCGGGCAGCCAGCGCGGCCGGCTCGAGCAGATCGCGAGGCAGAGCTCGCCGCCGATCCTCTGCGCGAACCTGGCATGCGCACGGCCACTGGTTTTCGCCGACGATCAGGCCGAGTGGCTGTTTCGGGTCGCGCTGCGCCAGGACCAGGTCGGATTCCCGTTTCTGCGCGCGCGGACCCTGTTCTCCTTCGGTCGCTGGTTGCGCCGACAGCGCCGCAGCACCGACTCGCGCACGCCGTTGCGGGACGCGATCGACCTGTTCGACGCGCTCGGCGCGACCCGGTGGAGCATGCGCGCCCGGCACGAGCTACGCGCTACGGGGGAGACCATCGGACCCCGCACGCCCGACTCTCGTGACCGGCTCACAGTGCAGGAGATGCAGATCGCATCGTTGGCCGCCAAGGGGCTCTCGAACCGCGAGATCGGCGAGCGGCTGTTCCTCTCTCACCGCACGACGACGTGCGACGCATGACGATCGCGCCGACGTTGTCGCGCACGTCTTGCACGATGACCCGGTCCTCGTCGGTCGCTCCGTCGAAGAAATGGGCGTGGAAGCGCCCGCCTCGCAAGCAGGAGGTAACCGGTTCGATCGCGATTGGCTCCATTCGTCCCCTCCGGCACAACACCCTCCCGTGGGTTGCAACGGACCGTGGACCGTGAAAGCCAGGCGCTTCGCGCTGCACATCCTGCGTGTCGCTTTAGGTTGAGCTCGTGTAGATACTGCCGACTGGAGCAACTGAGTCGATCCCAAGCCGGCTGAGCCCGGCCGACCAGTTGCCACCGACGCCAGAGCAGCCCCCGAAGACTTGGCAGCAGTCACCGAGGCGGTCCACTTGCCAGACACAGACAGAACGACCCGGTATGAGAGCACGGCGCCGCACGGCGATACCGGCTTGGCGGCGTTCGATCCGTTTTCAGCGCAGATACCTGACGATCCGTACCCCATGTACCGGGAGCTTCGCGACCACGCTCCCGTCTATCGCAACGACGAGCGCGACTTCTGGGCGCTGTCGCGCTTCGACGACGTCCAGTGGGCCTCTCGCGACTGGCAGGCGCTCACGAACGCTGACGGCGTGGAGCAGGATCGCTGGGGCAAGTTGCTCAGGGTCAGCAGCTTCATCGGCGAGGACCCACCGCGGCACGATCAGCTGCGGTCAATACTGCGTAAGCACTTCGTGCCGAAGCAGATGCACTTGCTCGAGGCTACCGTCGAGGGGATAACCACGGCGCTCCTGCGAGACGCTATCGACGCCCGACACGCCGATCTTGCTGCCGACTTCGGCTGGCCGCTCGGGGTGAGCGTGGTCTGCGAGCTGCTCGGCCTGCCGGAGGCGGATAGGAGTCAAATGCAGTACTGGCTCGATCAGATGCTGTGGCGACACCCAGGGGACACCGAGGTGCCCGCTGTCGCGATAGAGACCGCGAAGACTGTACGTGATTATTTCGCGAGCGTAATAGCGGCGCGCCGGAGCCAGACCGATCGGGATGACGTGCTCTCAACATTGATCAGCGCCGAAAGCGCCGGCGATTTGTCTCGTGACGAGCTCTTCGACATGTGCGGGCTCTTGTTCGTCGCAGCGACGGACACAGTCGCGAGCGCCGTCTCGAATGCCGTCCTCCTGCTCGGCACGCACCAAGATCAGCGGGCGGTCCTTCGCGGTGATCCGGATCTCTTGCCGGCGGCCATCGAAGAGGTGGTCCGTTACGAGGCACCCGTTCAATTCCTAGCCCGCAAGACGACCCGCCCAGTTACCCTCCACGGGGTCACGATGCCCGCAGGTGAATGGGTTCTTCTACTGCACGCAGCGGCGAACCGGGACGAGCGGCGATTTGACGAGGCTGAAAGCTTCGACATGACTCGAAAGCCTATGCGTCACCTGGGATTTGGTGATGGGATTCACTTCTGCTTGGGCGCCCCGCTGGCACGCTTGCAGGCTCGCGCGGCGCTCCGGTCAATCATGAACACGATCCCGGAGTATGAGGTTCAGTCCGTCGAGCGCTACCCGTCCTACAACGCTCGGGGAGTGTCACACTTGGTCGTCGCCTGGTAACGATCAGGGGCTCCCGCTGGACGCCGGCCTGGCGCCTTCGGTGTACACAGGAGCCGATGCCACATAGTCGTGGAGGGGGCCGAGGCCAGGCGCTGTGCTCTACACAAAGCCGAGCACGACCAGGCAGACGACAACCTCGACCAGCGCGACTGACGCACCCAATGTGTCACCCGTGCGGCCGCCGATCGCCCGGCGCGACCAGGCGCTGACGGCCAGGGCGACGAGCGCAGCGGCTGCCAGGGCGCTCGCCGCTCGCGCCGGAGCCTCGAAGGCAAAGGCGGCTCCCGCCGCCGAGGCCGAGGCCAGGACCAGTTCGGACCGCCCGACGTCGAAGCGCGCGCCGAGGCCGTCCGGGCGCGCTGGAGCCGTGGTCACCGCGTGGAGCAGCGCGCTCCAGCGGCCCAGCGCGCCGGCCACGATGAGCACACGCAGCGCGTCGTCGCGGTCGAGGCTGCCGACGGCCGCGACGAGCAGGAGTACCCACAGGAGCAGGGCGAGCACACCGAAGACCCCGACCTGCGGCTCGCGCATGACCGCCAGTCGGCGCGCACGGTCGCCGCGCGCGCCCATGCCGTCCGCGCAGTCGGCGATGCCGTCCTGGTGGAGGGCACCCGTGACGACGACGAGCGCAATCACGGCCAGGACCGTGGCGGGCGCCGAGCCGAGCAGATCGTCGAGGCCGTAGCGCACCCCGCCGGCGACGCCCCCAACGAGAGCACCGACGACGGGGAACCAGGCCGGTGCCCAGCGCGAGCTCGACGCGGCGCGGACAGGCAGTGGCACTACGGTCAGGAAGACGACTGCCCCGGCGAGCCCGTCCCCCGCGCGGCGTAGCGGCCCCGGCTCATACACGCCGTTCGATACCGACTTCCTCGAAGGTCGCCATGCCGCTGTGCAGGGCGCCGGCAGCGGCCACGATCGGGAGCGCGAGCAGTCCACCTGACGCCTCGCCGAGCCGCATGCGCAGGTCGAGTAGCGGCTCGAGGCCGAGCTCCGCGAGCACGATCTGGTGACCGGGCTCGGCCGAGCGATGGCTCGCGATGAGCACTTCGCCTACCGCCGGATCGATCCGTGCCGCGGCAAGCGCGGCGGCGCTCGTGGCGTAGCCGTCGAGAACCACCGGAAGCCCGAGACGCGCTGCTGCCAGCGCCGCGCCGGCCAACGCGGCCAGCTCGAGTCCGCCGACTGCGGCGAGCGCTGCGCGCGGCTCGAGCGGCGAGCCATGGCGCGCGATCGTCTCGGCAACCAGAGCTCGCTTGCGCTCGAGGCCCGCGGCGTCGAGCCCGGTGCCGCGGCCCACCGACACCGCTGGCGAGCACCCTGTCAGCGCACACACGAGCGCCGAGGTGCTGGCCGTGTTCCCCATCCCGATCTCGCCCAGCACGAGGCAATCCACGTCGTGCCCGGCGAGCTCCTCGGCGAGCGCGGCGCCGGCGGCAAGTGCTTGGTCAAGCTCGGCCTCGGTGAGCGCGGGACCCTCGACCATGTCCGCGGTGCCGGGACGCACCTTCATGGGGCGCACCCCGTCGGGCGTGCCAGCCGCCAACCCGATGTCGGCGACGATCAGCTCGTGACCGCCGTGCTTGGCCAGCACGCCCACGGCGGTTTCCCCCCGTGCTGCCGCAGCGGCTACCTGCTCGGACACCTCAGCGCCATACAGGCTGGTGCCTCGGGCCACGTGGCCGTGGTCGCCCGCGCAGACGAGCACCCCGGCGCGCAGCGAGGCCGGTGGCGGCTTGCCGGCGATCGACGCCCAGCGCTCGATCAGCGCCTCGAGTGTGCCGAGGCTGCCGGCGGGCTTCACGAGTCGATCGAGCCGGTCGCGCGCGCCGATCGCGGCCGCGCGGTCCAGTTGCGGGCGCGGGGCGGCCGGCTCGGGCGCGGTGTCGGCCGGATCGGTCCAGCGCTCCTGCATCAACACGTCCCCGAGCGGCGCACGCGAGGCCCAGCCCGCGGACTCGAGACCTGGCCGCACGGGACGCTCGTCAGGCCACCCGAGGCAGAGGTAGGCGATCGGCTCGACACCCACGGGAATGCCGAGCAGCGCCCGCATGTCGTCGGGGCGGTAGAAGCTGACCCACCCCACCCCCAGTCCCTCGGCGCGCGCGGCCAGCCAGAGGTTCTCGATCGCGCAGGCGGTGCTGTAGACATCGGTCTGCGGGATCGTCCCGCGGCCGAGCACCTCGACCCCCGGGTCGCCCGGGTCGCAGCACACGCAGAGTCCGAGCGGCGCCTCGACTATTCCCTCGACCTTCTGGTCGAGGAACTGGCGGGTGCGCTCGTCGAAGCGGTCGGCCTGGCGCAGGCGCTCGCGCTGGGCGAGGCTGCGGATGCCCACACGCCGGCCCAGCTCGCGTACGACGATGATCCGCCACGGCTGCATCAACCCCACCGACGGAGCCCGGTGGGCGGCTTCGAGCACGCGCCCCAGCACGGAGTCGGGCACTTCGTCGGGACGGAAGCGACGGATGTCGCGGCGCTCGGCGATCACCCTGTACACCGCCTCACGGTCGTCCTCGGAGAAGCGCCAGCCGCGCGGATCGGCGGCGCGATCCGCGGCACGCGAGGGGTCGAAGCCGGTCGGGGTGGGCGGTCGGCGGAGTCGCTTGCGAGCCGTCACCGCGCCAAGCCTAGAGCGGCGCCGTGCCCGAGGCGAACAAGGGGTAGCATGCCCCCGGTCAGCGTGGCGGCGCGTGGAACCCGGTGCAAGTCCGGGACGGTCGCGCCACTGTGACCGGGATGCAGGTGTCCCGGGAGTCAGGAACTCGGCCGCCGCGAACCTCAGAACGGGACGCTCGATCCCGAGGAGGCAACTCGTGCGGACGGCTATCGCGACGGGCCCAGCTTCGAGCTGGGCGTGAGACGGCTGCTTCTCGTGCGTCACGCGCCGACCAGCGCGACACGCGCTGCGGCGTTCCCGCTCGACGAGCCGCTCGACGAGCGCGGACTGGCCAGCGCCGCGGCGCTGGCCCGCGCCCTGCCCCGCAGCTGCGAGGTGATGTCCAGCCCTGCTCTCCGCTGCCGACAGACGGTTGAGGCGGCGGGGCTCACCGCGACGGCCGAGCCGCGGCTATCCGAGTGCGATTTCGGCTCCTGGGCGGGTGCGACGCTGGCGGACGTGCACGCCTCCGATCCTCAGGGGGCAGGCGCGTGGATGATCGACCCCGATGCCGCGCCGCACGGCGGTGAGCCGCTGCGGGCATTCGTCTCGCGCGTGGCCGAATGGTTGGACGACCAGGCCGCGGGCGAGGGAGCGGTGGCCGCGATCACCCACGGCGGCGTGGTCAAGGCTGCGCTCGTGCTTGCAGTTGGCGCGCCACTCGACGCGTTCTGGCGGATCGACGTGGAGCCGTTGTCGGTCACGGAGCTGCACGCCCATGACGGGCGCTGGACGGTGAGCCGCGTGAACTGCCCGGTCCCCGGAGGCTCGAGTTGAGCGGCACGGCGATCATCGGCGGCTACGCGGCCGATCTTCTGTTCGGCGATCCGGCGCGGGGGCATCCGGTGGCGGGCTTCGGGCGCGCGGCACAGGTGCTCGAGCGCGCCAGCTACGCGCCGAGCCGGGCGCGCGGAGCGATCTTCGCGGGGACGCTGGTGGCTGGCGCCGCGGCCCTCGGCGAGCTGCTCGCACGCGGGTGCGCTCGTGTCGGGCTGGGACGGGGGGCAGCCTTGGCGGCCATGACATGGGCCTCGCTCGGCGGGCGCTCTCTTCGGCGCGAGGCCCAGCGCATCGCCGCCGCCCTCGACGCGGGCGACGTCGAGGGTGCGCGCGCGTCGCTGCCGCGGCTCGTCGGGCGCGACCCGCTGCAGCTCGACCCGCGGGATGTGTGCCGTGCCGTCGTCGAGTCGGTGGCTGAGAACACCGGCGACGCCGTGGTGTGTGCTCTGGTGTGGGGCGCGCTGGCGGGGCCCGCCGGGGCGGCCGCCTACCGGGCAGCCAACACGCTCGACGCGATGGTCGGGCGCCACGACGAGCGCTACGAGCAGTTCGGCTGGGCGGCCGCACGGCTCGACGACGCGATGAGCTGGCCGGGGGCGCGTGCGGGGGCGCTGCTGGCGGCGGTCTGCGCACCGCTCGTCGGCGGCGAACCGCGCACGGCCTGGCACGCGCTGCGGCGCGACGGCGGGGCGCACCCGAGCCCGAACGCCGGCCGCCTGGAGGCCTCGTTCGCCGGCGCGCTCGGCCTGAGGTTGGGCGGCCCGCTCAGCTACGACGGGCGCGTGGAGCAGCGCCCTACGCTCGGCGACGGCGCCGCGGCTACGACTCACGACGTGCGGCGCGCGAACCGGCTGTCCGCCGCGGTGGGCGCCGCGGCGGCGCTGCTGTGTTGGGCCGTGCGGAAGGCGACCGCGTGAGGGGCGCATTGCTCGTCTGTGGCACGCACTCCGACGCCGGTAAGTCGGTGGTGACCGCGGGCATCTGTCGCTGGCTTGCCCGCGAGGGTGTGCGCGTGGCGCCGTTCAAGGCGCAGAACATGGCGCTCAACTCGGTGGTGGCACCCGGCGGCAGCGAGGTGGGACGTTCCCAGGCGGTGCAGGCGATGGCCGCCGGGGCACAGCTCGAGGCCGCGATGAACCCGATCCTGATCAAGCCCTCCGGTAACAGCCACAGCCAGGTGATCGTCATGGGCCGCCCCTACGCGGATGTTGACGCGCGCTCCTACCAGGAGCTCAAGCGCGAGCTGCGCCCAGTGGTGGCGAGCGCGCTCGCGGGGCTGCGCGAGCGCTTCGACGTGGTCGTGTGCGAGGGCGCCGGCAGCCCGGCGGAGGTGAACCTGCGCGACGCGGACCTCGTGAACATGGGCCTGGCGCGCGAGGCGGGGCTGCCGGTGGTCGTGGTGGCCGACATAGACCGCGGCGGGGTGTTCGCCTCGCTGTTCGGAACGCTCGCGCTGCTCGACGCGAGCGACCAGGCGCACGTCGCGGGCTTTGTGATCAACCGCTTCCGCGGCGACGAGTCGATCCTTGCCCCGGGGCTCGAGCAGATCGACGCGCTCACCGGTCGGCCGGTGCTCGGCGTGCTGCCTCACGTGGAGGACCTCTGGATGGACGCCGAGGACTCGCTGGCGCTCGACGCACGCAGGGCGGAGGAGCCAGCGAACGCAGACACGCTCGATGTAGCCGTGCTGCGGCTGCGGTGGATCAGCAACTTCACGGACGCCGATGCTCTGTCCGCCGAGCCGGGCGTGCGGGTACGCTTCACGCGCTCCCCCGCCGACGTCGAGCGTGCCGATCTGGTCGTGGTGCCCGGCACGAAGGCCACGGTCGAGGACCTCGAGCTGCTGCGCGCGGCGGGTCTGGACCGCGCGCTGGCGGCGCGGGCTGAGGCGGGAGGGCCGATCGTGGGCATCTGCGGCGGCTACCAGCTCCTGGGCGAGCGGATCGAGGACGACGTGGAGTCGCGCCGCGGCACGGTGGCGGGCCTCGGCCTCGTGCCGGTGGCCACCACGTTCGCGCCCGAGAAGCTGCTGTGCCGGCGCGAGGGGCACTCGCGGTGGCTCGGCACCGGTGCCGCGGGCTACGAGATCCGCCACGGGCGCGTTCACCGCCACGGTGGCGAGCCCGTGATGGAGGACGAGGGCTGCCGCGCGGGCTGCGTGGTGGGCTTCTCCTGGCACGCCGCGCTCGAGCACGACGACTTCCGCCGCGCGCTGCTGGGCTGGGTTGCGCAGGCGCGCGGCCGCCGCTTCGTGCCGGGCACGACACCGTTCGCCGCGGCACGGACCGCGCGCCTGGACGCACTGGGGGACCTCGTGGCCGACCACGTCGACACCGCCCGCCTTGCTGCGCTGATCGAAGACGGGCCGCCGCAGGATATGCCCACCGTGACGACGGAGGTGCGCGAGTGCTACGCGTCCTGACCACGGCCGACACCGAGATCCTCGCCACCGCCGCCGCGGTCGAACGGCTGCCCGAGGACTTCCCCGAGGTGCGCTGCTCCAACCCGGCACACGCCGCCGACCCCGCTGCGTTCATCGACGAGCTGCTCGACGGCGCGCGCCTGGTGCTGTGCCGCATCCTCGGCGGGCGCAGAGGCTGGCCCGAGGGGTTCGCCCTGCTGCGCGAGCGCTGCGCCGAGCGCAATGTGGCGCTGCTGGCGCTCGGCGGAGAGGCCGAACCCGACGCAGAGATGACCGCGCTGTCGCTGGCACCCGCCGGCGCAGTGGCGCAGGCAGGCGAGTACCTGCGCCACGGCGACGTGGAGAACGTGGAGCAGCTGCTGCGCTTCCTCGCCGACACGTTCCTGCTCGAAGGCCACGGATTCGAGCCGCCGCACGAGGTGGCGGACCTCGGCGTGTACCTCCCGCGGACGGGTGACGTGGAGGGTGACGTGGAGCTGGACGACGCGCTCGCGCGGCTCGACCCCGCGCGGCCCACGATCGGCATCTGCTTCTACCGTTCCCACCGCCTCACGGGCAACACGGCATTCGTGGACGGGTTGTGCGAGGCGATCGAGCGAGCCGGCGGCAATGCGCTGGCGGTGTGGAGCTACACGCTGCGGCGCGACCGCGACGGGCGCGTGCCCGCGCTCGAGCTGCTCGACGGGCGAATCGACGCCCTGATCACCACGATGCTCGCCACCGGCGGGTCCGCCCCGGCGGGTGGCGAGGAGTGGGACGCCCGTGCGCTGGCCGACCTGGGCGTCCCGGTGATCCAGGCCGTGTGCGCCACGGGCTCGCGCGCGGACTGGCTGGCCTCCGACTCCGGCCTGGCACCGCTAGACGCCGCAACCCAGGTCGCGATCCCGGAGTTCGACGGCCGGCTGTCGGGCGGTGTGATCTCGTTCAAGGAGCGCGACGCCGGCGGCTCGCCTGTGGGTGTCCCGGTGCCGCGCTATGTGCCGGACCCCGAGCGCTGCGCGCGCCTGGCACGGCTGGCCGTGCGCCACGCCGGTCTGCGCCGGCTGCCGGCCCCCGAGCGCCGGGTGGTCGTGCTGCTCACGAGCTTCCCCACCAAGCACGCGCGCATCGGAATGGCAGTCGGGCTCGACACACCCGCCAGCACGCTCGAGCTGCTCGACGCGCTACGCGCCGACGGAATGCGCGTGGAGCACGACTTCGAGGGCGGCGACGCGCTGATGCACGCGCTGATCGCCTGCGGTGGGCACGACGAGGAGTTCCTGACCGACGAGCACCTCTCGCACGCCCCGCTGCGCATCGCGGTCACGGACTACCTCGCCTGGTATGAGACGCTGCCGCGCGAGCTGCGCGAGTCGGTGCAGGAGCGCTGGGGGCCGCCCCCGGGCGACCGCTATCTGGACGGCGAGGACTTCGTCATCGCCGGGCTGCAGCTGGGCAACGTGCTGGTGGCGATCCAGCCGCCGCGCGGCTACGGCGAGGACCCGGTCGGCATCTACCACGACCCCGAGCTGCCGCCGACCCACCACTACCTGGCCTGCTATCGCTTCATGGACAGCATCTGGGGCGCCGACGCGATCGTGCACCTCGGCAAGCATGGAACGCTCGAGTGGCTGCCCGGCAAGATGCTCGCGCTGTCGCCCGCGTGCGCGCCGGACGCTGCGCTCGGCGACATGCCGCTGATCTACCCGTTCGTGGTCAACGACCCCGGTGAGGGCGTGCAGGCCAAGCGCCGCGCGCACGCCCTGATCGTCGACCACCTGGTGCCGCCGATGATGCGCGCCGAGAGCTACGACGAGCTGGCCGAGCTCGAGGCGCTGCTCGACGAGTACGCGCGTCTGGAGGTGCTCGACCCTCCCAAGCTGCCCGCGCTGGCGACACGGATCTGGGCGGCGATCGAGAGCGCGAACCTGCACGCCGACCTCGGGGTGCGCGAGCGACCCGAGGACGTTGGCGCGCTGGTCCAGCACATCGACGGCTACCTCTGCGAGCTGAAGGACATCCAGGTGAAGGACGGCCTGCACGTGCT
>WNFI01409101.1_pt1 | contig 44523 bp, 46 predicted proteins | sample 5400471 | NCBI WGS metagenome assembly WNFI01 (sample SAMN13153348, study PRJNA577476) | soil metagenome | isolation source: 100 cm saprolite on Douglas fir-dominated hillslope | place: USA:California | collected 2013-09-17 | reverse complement strand
TAGCGTGGAGACATGCACCGTCACAGCCCTTTGATGCGATCACCGCTTTCGCGGTCCCAAACCCCAACTGCCCCTCGCAGGGCCGTCGGTTTTTTCAGGTCTGGCTGCCCGTTGGGTTACCCTTCCGGGCTGATCACTCAGCCTACTTCGGACTGGCAAAGTTTTATTTAAGCCAACCCTTTCAGCCGTCGACGGAAGCCAACTTAGAGAGTTGCTCGACAATTGTCAACGCCCCTTTTCAGTGCAACCGGCCGGTTGCACTGAGAAAAAAATCGGAAACGCAACCCATTGAATCTTTATCGGTTAATGAATGGAAGATCAAATCCCGTTCCTTTTCTCCACAGGGAATTCACAGGCATTCGAATTGTGTCTTCTGACCCGTTGCGCGCCACTTCTTTGCTTGCCTTCAAGGCATGCTCTTGGCTGTGCTCGACGATCATCATTTCCTTCTACTGCTGACATCTCGAACCCTAACCTTCCTGCCCTCCGTCTTCTTCGGAACCGCAGGCCGATTGAGACTCGGTGTTCGGTTGTGTATCATCGCCTGCATCGTGCTTTTTGTATGTTCCTCTTACGGATAGCAGTTCAGAGTGGCTTGGCGGAAACACATAGTTCTGGACGAACCAAAGTGCGTCGTAGGTAAGCCTGCGGCTCACTGCTGCACGCCCGTGCTCTTTGACGAACTGGCAGAAATCATCGGCCTGGATGATGTTAGCTTTCGTTCCCGCAGTGGTGACAGAGCGAGACTTGAGCCAACCGAGGTCGATCCATTTTTGTATTTCGTCGGGGCGGGTGTGCAATGCGCGAGAGAGTGAAAACTTTGTAAACCATTCTCGACCTGTTTTGCCCCCCATGCCGAGCCGGTGCAGCATCGAGCGAACCGAGCCCGCGGTCCGTCGTAAGACTTTCGCGGCCTTTTCCACGGGCATCGACGCGATCAGATCTAGAAGGCGTTGTTGTTCCGGCTTTGTCCATTCGCGATATTCGCGTTTTTGATTTATCCCAAGTTCGCGCAGGAACCGTAGACAGGCGTCTCGCGGGTTTCCAGAAATCTCAGCCAGTGTGGTGACCAGTGTTCTCCGCTCTGCTTCGCGATGCTCCTGGCTTCTGCTGGTTCGTTCCTTATATTGTCTGACCAGTTCTCTTGCTTCTTTAGGCCAGCGGAACATACGGCGCTTAGGGACACCGTCGGCTTCACCCATACTGCTGCCTTCCGGGGGCTGGATCCTGAGGGGCAGTGAACATCCCAGATCGGTCTACAGGCACTCGTCCGTCGCCTCCGGAATACCTCCTCTCTCTCTCCTGCTGCAAAAAGGCGCGCGCACCGGTGTTTTGGAACACGCTGCGGGTGGAACTAGTGCACTTCTGAGCTAAGTGATGGCCGTCAATGTACAAGCAGAGTTCTGCTGCTTTGCAAAACTTTTTTTCCTGCAGAAAATCGTGCACATGACGAGTTCAGGTGCAGGAAATCGATGCTGTCGCCGCGAGCTTTGATCGAAGGCCAAACCTACTGATGATCAAATACTTGCGGCTTGGCTCCGGTCAATTGCTGGGTGATATCGACCGAAACCCGCAATGGACAAGGCAACTCAGGCTGTGTAGACGTGAGATATTTTTTGCAAAAGTGACATTTTGTCCGCAACTTAAGTCCAGTCAGACGGGTTTTAACCTCGAAAGCAAGTAACCAGAGCCGGCCTACAGGCGCTTATTGCGTGGACCGAGCACCGCTTAGCCCCGCGCAGTTGTTATACCAGCCATTCCCGAACCGCGCCCACGAACCAGAAAGCGTATCACCGGTGTGTCGACTAGCGCCCTCGTCTGAGCAGCCCATCTTCGTCTGACGGTTTGGTCGTCTCCAGATTCGAGCCAGGTAGTGAAATGTTTCCCTTGGTAGTGCGCCAACCGGGGTCCTGAGGGAATCTGATCGCAAGCTTTCTCATGAGAGTCGAATCATGTTTGGCGCGCGTCGCAGAGGATTTGCCTGGAAGGAAGTTGCCGAAGTGCTCCACATGACCCGAGGTGCAGCCCGGGCGACTTTCTGGCGCGAAATCAAACGCTCAAGGTCGAAGAAGGGCGAATCCCCGCCTCCATTGTCATCCAGGGGGAGACTGATTCGGACGCCCGGAAGCGTGGCAAGCCGAATGCATCTCGATGAACCCAGGGGGAACCGCCTTTCAAGCCGATGCGTAAAGTCCCCGGCGGCGCAAAGAGCGAAGAAGGATGGACTGCTAATATTTTGGCTGTGCCGGTTGTTGACGCTGGCCATTCCTCGCCTATCACCTATGGCTGGATAATAAATAGCCCAGACCTGACGTTACACTCCCTGCTGTTGGATGAAGTCAAGAGTTACTTACGGATTGCCCGTCACTCGACCGGAAGGGTATTTAGAGAAAGTATGGGGACCAACAAGAACCCAAACGAGGCAAGGGGTGGCAAGAAGCAGGGGTAATTCAACTGGCCATAACGCGTGTCCGTGACGCAGGAGGCCGTAGGTTCGAGTCCATCGCTTACGCAATTCATTCCAGTGATACCGGACACATGGTTTGGTCATACAGATCACCCGACTGCCGACAGCAGCAAATCGTCGCAGGTGAGCAAAATTGAACATCGCCAGCCGTCACTTCTTCGGCAAAATCCAACAATGTGGACTTCTAGCCGAACGGAACAACAACATCGAACAAGCTGCGAGTCTACGTAACCAACCGAAGAAAATTCCTGCCGGGCGACCGCCCGCGAGACAGATTTTTGGAGCGAACATGAGAGAATTTTTTCCGCGTCTAGTGGCGGTCGGCATCCTTTGTTTCCTGGCCCTTTCAACTGCGGCGCAAGCCCAATCCGATCCCGCGAAATTTTTCAAGACCAACTGCACCCTATGCCACTCAGCCGATGGCAGTGGAGACAGCCCAACCGGCAAAGCAATGCACGCCAAGGATCTGCGCTCCGACGAAGTTCAGAAACAGAACGACGCGGCGCTCAGCGAAGTAATCGCCAAAGGCAGAGGAAAGATGCCTGCTTTCGGCGCCAAGATCAAGCCGGACGAGATGCCGAAACTGATCGCGTTCATCCGCAACCCGCCGAAGAAATAATCAGAGCTGCAACGGCATCGGCTTTGAAAGCCCACTCCGTGGCTTTGCCGATGGTTCAAATCATGGTAACTGAGGGGTTGCATGTTCGAAGACGCGGAACATTCAGAAACCACGACTGGCAATTCTTCACCGTCTGGATTGTCTCTTGAAAGCAGGCGTTCTTTTCTCGGGGGGTTGCTGGGACTCGGTTCGATTTTCGTAGGGGCGCTGCTGTCGGTACCGCTCATTCGCTTCGCTTTGTTTCCTCTGCTGCGCCGCACAACCGAGCTTAAAGCGTCGCCCGTCGGCGGGTTGACCAATTTTTCGTCCCTGAGCGAGCCTGTGATGCGCACCATTCAGATTGAGCAAGTGGATGGCTGGCGCAAAGCCGTATCCGAAAAAGCGGTCTACGTGACGAAAGACGCTGCAGGCCAGCTTCGCGTTCTCACCTCTATTTGTCCTCACCTTGGTTGTACAGTTCCGTGGAACAAGGAAAAGAACCAGTTTGTCTGCCCTTGTCACGGTGCCACGTTTGCCCCAGATGGAACGCGCATCAGCGGGCCCTCGTTGCGAGGCATGGATGCGCTAGAAACAGCGGTTCAGGATGGGCAACTACCGGTGCGTTTCCAATATTTCCGGCAATTGGTCTCGGACAAGGAAGTCATAGGCTGAGGAAATGCATTCAACAACTAAGAACGAAGGAAACACTCGTCCGCGCCCGAGTCCGGACTATGGGGATGGCTGAACCGCCGCACCGGCCTTGATGATTTGCTTCGCAGTGCTCTCGATGAGCCCATTCCTGGCGGCGCCCGGTTCGCTTACGTATTCGGGTCAGGACTCTTATTCATTTTCATTACGCAGGTGATTACCGGAATTTTTCTTGCGCTCTACTATGTTCCGTCGGCCGATCACGCGCACACAACCGTCGCGTACATTACGAAAGCAGTTACGGCTGGCTCTTTTCTCCGCAGCCTGCACGGTTACGGAGCCAGCGCGATGGTCATCGTTTTGTTCCTGCACCTTTCACAAACTTACATCTACGGATCGTACAAAGGACGGCGCGAACTTCTTTGGCTCTCCGGATGCGCCCTCTTCGGTCTGGTAATGGCAATGGCCTTCACCGGTTACCTGCTTCCCTGGGACCAGAGAGCCTATTTTGCTACCGCCGTCGGAACCAACGCCGTCAGCGAAGTTCCTTGGATTGGGGAGAGCCTCAAGCGCCTGATGCGTGGTGGTACGGAGATGGGCACCCTTACGATCTCGCGGTTCTTCGTGGCTCACGTTTTTCTTGTTCCGGCGTGCATCTTCGCACTAGTGAGTTCACATATTTTTCTATTCCGCAAAGCGGGAGCGTCCGGACCGGTCAACGAAGATCCGTACCACCCGAAACAGAAAGCGCAACTCTTCTATCCCCGCCAAGTGCTGATGGACCTTTCGCTGACGGCACTGCTAATTGCGGGACTCGGACTGCTGTGCTTTTTCGTCCCAATACAACTGGGACCGCCGGCGAACCCAGCGGATACTCAGTATGTGCCGCGGCCAGAGTGGTATTATCTGCCCATTTTTCAATGGCTGAAATACTGGCATGGGTCGGGCGCGATTGTCGGCGTGCTTGTAATCCCCGCATTGGTTGTGCTGGCCATTCTTGCGGTTCCATTTCTGGATCGCAGTGTAGAGCGCCGCCCCTGGAAGCGGCCTGCAGCGATGGGATCGTACGCATTCGTATTGTTCGTACTGCTCGGCCTCGGCCTCCGGAGCCAGTTTCTGGATCGGCACGACCCTGGAGTGGCTCAGCAATTGGCAAAGCAGGGAGCCGAGGAAGAAGAATATTCCCACAAACCATTCGAGCCGGAGCTTTCTTCCGCTTCGCTGGCTGCCGCAAATGTGGCGCTTGCCGACCCGCTGGCCACGAAAGGAAAGACCATCTTTGAGGGGCAATCGTGCAACGCGTGCCACGGCGATGGCGGCGTGGGAACGGCCGCCGCCACCGCGCTTGTTGGCGCACGCGCCAAATTCTCGCCTGACCAGCTAGCCGGGCTTTTGAAACATCCCACCGCGAAAATGAACGCTGGCGGTATGCCTCGGGTCGATCTTCCACCAGATGATTTGAAAGCGTTGATCGCCTACGTGGAGAGTCTCAAATAGCTATGACGGCAGCTGGGGGAATTGTCACGAGGGGCCGAAAATTGGACAGCTTGGAGAGGGTTTACATTCTTCGGGCGGCGCAACTATTTCGCTCTGCAAGAAACGCCGCAAAAAGATGTCGCAGCCCCCCCGCTGGTTATAACTTTACTCGCTGTTGATTCCGTACTTCGCTGCCAAGAAAGTTCGGACGCTCGATGGCACGGCCCGTGCCACCTCCTGCCAGGTTGAAATCCTTAGTTTGGTCCGCAATTCAACCGGCTTCAGGCACTTCATGACGGCATACCAGGCACAGGCGAGATCCGGCCTTCGGGCATCGACTAGAAGGCAGAATGAACATTCATGAGCAATGGCTCTCCCCCCATCACCGCGAGCACGCGGCAGCGTGGTCGCAGAGCCAGTCAATGGACCGCCGCGCCGCATCCTCGGTCATGCCCTTTACCTTGTTGTAGCTATCGTGCGTTGAGGTTTCATCTTTCTCGGGTCGCTTTCGTCCAAACCGGACATCCGCCACTCTCCCTGACGACGGAAGATTTCTCCTACTCGCTGCCTTTGAGGTGGCCGCCTCTTCGAGTGAACTTGCCGAGGAGGAACTCCTGGGCCACGTTTGCGCCAATTCGTTCCGCAATGCCGATCGCGAAATTTCCGAACACCAGCCCAGCACCACGATTGGATCTGGGATAGTAAAGGTTCGCGAGACTGGATGATGCTAGAACGCCGCCCACGCTAGAGTAGTTTGGTTGCGATTCTCCTTGGTCCGTTCTTGCAACAAAAGTACTGAATACGGCGTGGCGGAATCGGGAGCCGGTGGTACCAGTTCCCTGGTAGAAGTAGCGCGGGTCCTGGTGCAACAGGGAAGGCAGTATGGCACCTCCGATCATGATGTCGGACAAACCATCGGCGGCGACTGCACCAAAGCGCTTTCCATATGCTCCCCAGCCTTGGCCATAGTCCGGAGTATTTCCAGCTTGCTTGGCACTGGCTACAAGGAAGACTCCCGCAGCCGTAACTGGATCTGTGGAGACCTTCAGAGCGAGCTTGAACTTCATCTTTGGTGTCAGCGGTGCAGGATCGCTCTCATAGGAAACGTAAACGTTCGGAATGATTCCGAACACCCGCTGCTTTTCTTCGGCCTTGAACTGCTCTGTAGCAACTTTGACAGGGTCGTAATGAACATCGACAGTGATGCGAAAGGGTGCAACTCGCAGTTGGATGCCGGTCACAATTTTGAACTGGTCCGGATTGAGGATGATCGGGGTAGATATCCAGTCTTCAAAGTCCTTGGCGCTGATGCTGAGCTGATAGGTAATGCCTGGTGTCGCATCGTGAAACTCGAACATCCCGTTCTCGGTTGTCAGGATCGTACGAGGGTCATGGCTCTCAACTTCTTTAAGGACGACCGTCGCGTTCGGGACCACTTCGCCGTTGACATCAGTGACGGTGCCCATGATGGTTGCTGTCCGAGGAGCCTCTTGACTGATCTGGCCCAACGCCGGAAAGCAAAGGACTAACGCCACAGCGAGTGCGGCACCGAGATCGATGTATAAGCGTTTCAACTCAGCCTCTCTACGCCTCACAGGAAGAGCAACGCAGATGCCAAACTGAGAACTCCGCAACCTGCTGAAGCTCCCGCACGTGATGTCGCGTGTCGATGAAATAAAGGGATCTCGTCCGAGAGATGGTCGGCGCTTGCGTCAAAATGTCAAAACTGTCAAGTGACAGTCAAACTGCTGGTGACAGGGCGTGTGAGGGCAAGCCTTGCAATCAGAAACAGCCTCGACCTGCCCTAGCCAAAACCCGGCCTTAGACGATTTCAAGGCAACCTCGCCCATGAAATCGAAAATGAACTTGTGCCTGTTGGACGTGCCGCAATCAAACACCGTGTCGGCACTGAGTTGCTATCAAGCACCGGAAACGGAATGATCCTCCCGCGCTGTTTGGCCGGAATCTACTTTCCGCTCTGTTTTCGCAATCTCTCGGGGATGTGGTACTCAATCACGGTTGCCATTTCGCTACCACTCCCAGCCGCATTCGCAGCGAATGTGATCGGCTAGCTTGGCCTTCCTGAGTACCCGTCTGCACGCTGCGCAACACCGCATCCACATTTTGACCTCCCACATCCGCGACTCGCGGCCATGTTCTAGCTCGAGAGAAGCAAATAGAGTTCCAATTCTCGATGACGCCAAGAGGTGAGGAGACAAAGCGCGGAGTTGGCTCTAGGACTTAAGGATGAAGTGCAGAAACACGAGTTTTCCCTGAGCCTGTTGGGATGCCCGATAGTACTAAAGAGAGAGAAAGGCCCGAGCTGTCGAGGGCAGAACATTTTTTGAGTAGAAGAAGATAAGAGCCGCAGCGAGCCCGTTGTGCAGGAGATTACGCATGACTCTTGAACTCCCCGAGAGTCCAAAGGCGCCTGCAAGTCGCCGCAATGCCACACGACATTCGGTCACAAAGGTCAGGTTTGTGTGGAGCACCGCCGTCTTCAGCAATCGCTTCAAAGAAGCGGTGGTAGGTACACAACGATCTATATTCTTGAGAGCGTCAGCAGGAGAGGTGTAGCCGAGCGCCACAATACTAGGTGCTGCGATGAGGTCCCGCAGGGTCTCTTCGTTGGGATATGCAATAACCAACCGTTCACGAGCAGGCTCGGACCGAACGCAGATTACCGCGTACCGCCAAGTTGAGGTATCGACCAAATCGTTCACGACATCACCCCGAGCTGCGCATGTTCACGCGGCTCATGCAACTGAGTCGTAGCACGTAACAGTCCAACTTTTCGGGCCCTCCGAATGCATTTTCTACCCGGGGCACGAGCAGAACTCCGGCCAAGACCATGCCCATCCGCGCCCGATAGTGCGCGCTCCAGCCCAGCGCTAGGAGAATCAGGACATTCAGCGCAGTGTCCTCCAGAAAGTCGACGCTGTCAGCAAACAGCGACTCAGACGCAATCGCCAGCGCCACAGCGAACTCAACACCAAGTTCAAGGAAAATTCCCCGCCCGCATTCGACCGCCTGAAAAGGGCCGACACGCACTGGCTTGGGTCCGCCAAGGATGCGAGGTCGCAGCGCGAGATGGTTCCAGGATTGTCGGCAAAGAGGAAACTGTTAGTAGTGTGCAGCCGAAAATTGCCTAAAGACGAATCTCACCCCGTCTGCGCCATTTCATCCGACAAATCTAACGCTGGCCCTCTTGATCTGCAGTCTTGGATTCTTGTCGTCCCACTCGTGCCGTTGTTCCCCACCTGTCGTTCGCCAAAACCAGATCGTGCTTCTGTCGAGGCCGCATTCGCAGCGACTTTATCCGTCGACGTCGCGGATCAGCGGTTCATCGCAAAGATCAATCAGCACGGAATGGTGCTGATAATCGGGCCAGCGGCAGAAGACATCAAAACTCCGGTCTCGCGGCCAGGTTGATATATCCGTGTACCAACCCGCCAGCTGCTCCTCGAAGATCTCCTCACACAATTCGCGCAGAACTTCGGCTACGTCCTCGTCGGTATCACATTCTGGGATCAAGCAGATCGTCGGCTCCCGAGTCAGGTTGAGCAATGTGAGTTCAAGGCTGGTGGGATCGGTTGCGTGTAGCCAATCCAGAAAAGGCTGTTTGGGTTTGACGACGATGGCTGACCGGTTCAGCGTGACCATGTTGTTTTCCGCTATCACGCGGTGCGGCGTTCGCAGGGCAAGCAGTGGAACCGTCTGTGCCACGCTTTGTGTGGATCCATAGAGGTAAAGTTTTCCATTTTGCCAGTAGGCCATCGCCGAGCGCGTCTCGAGCGGCTGGTGGGGGGTCGACTGCTGAAAGAGCGTCTCGTCCAAGATGAAGTCGGCCTGCTTGAATCCGGCCGAGACATCACCCACCGCCGTCTCCTCGCCCGCTTTGGCATCCCACGGAATGCGGCCGGCCGCGACCTCCTGGAGGCCCTGGTCCGTCCACTTCAACGTCTTCATGCCGCCTCCGACTATGAAAATGTTTCCCTGGTTGCGCGTGTCAGGCCCGCCCGGTCGCAAGCTATCGAGCGGATCGATGACGAACGGAAGTAGTTCCAGATCAACGTTGATTTTTTCGATCGCCTCAGCGGCAGTCAGCTCATCTACCGCGGCCACCGCGAGAATCGCTTCGCCTTCATACACCGGCTCGTTGGCCAAGCCCCGCTCTTCGTCGTTGCTCTCTTCGGCTCCGGTCGGGTCCTTCACCGGCTGCGCGGGCGGCAACTCGTCGGCGGTCAGGACGGCAGCCACGCCCTTCATGGCGAGTGCCGCGCGCGTGTCGATGTTGCGAACCCTGGCATGGGGCTCGGGGCTGAACAGCAGCTTGCAGAACAGCATCCCTTCCGCCTGGAAGTCCTCCGCGTATTTCGCCTGTCCCATCACCTTCGCGACGATGTCAGGTGTCTGGTAGTTATGTCCGATCAGTTTGTAGTTAGGCATGGGCGTCCTTCCTCGTATATTCCGAGGCGCGCATCATGGAGTTCAGAATCTTGTTGTAATCCCCGCAGCGGCACAAATTCCCGGAAAGTGCGTGCGCGAATTCCGCGCGCGTTGGGTTCTGGTTGTACTTCAGGAAACCGACCGCGCTCATGATGAAACCGGACATACAAAAGGCGCACTGGAATCCCTGCTCGTCCACCACCGCCTGCTGAACCGCGTGCAGCTTTCCGGCGGAGCTCGCCAGACCTTCGATCGTCAGGACCTTCCGGCCGCGCAACGTGTGTGTGAGCACTGAGCAGGAATAATGCGGCACATCGTCAATGAGGACAGTGCAGGAGCCGCACTCGGCCCGGTCGCACCCCAGCTTCGTGCCCGTGAGTCCGAGTTTGTGGCGCAACGTCCACGCGAGCGTTTCTTGCTTCATGACGTCGGCCCGGCGCTGCTGCCCGTTGACGTTAAGGGTGATGAGCCGTTCTCCTGTGCCGCCAGCAGTTTGGCCCAGCAGAGTGGACGCGCGGAACAGGTACCCTGTTGAGGAGACTGCCGCGCCGCTGGCGATGACCCCTTTGATGAAGTCGCGTCTCGAGACCATATCCAGTGGGCTGCCAATCGTCTTTGGGTCTACGATATCGCTCATCTCGAGGGTACCTCCTGCAGTTGCTGGCGCGGCGTTAAATCCCTGATCTGGAATTTCCGATTTGGACCTCTGATTCGCGGATCGTACGCTTCTCCTGCGCCGGACGCAACGAATTTGCCATCAGAGCAGACCCCACCGAGATCAGCGGGGCCCGACGGCTCGTTCTTGCCGTTTGACGAGCCTCGCTTGCTGCTGCGTAATCGATTTCTCAGACGCTGCTTTGACCCTCTTCCCTTGACTCCAGATTTTCTCTTTGTCAACGAACCGTTGTAGTGCCGGTCTGCCACAGTACAACCTGCGATGAGTCATTCATATCGGTAACGATGAGAAGTATCTCCGACGGCGCCGTCACGAGGATCTGCATGCGCCAGAGTTTTGAAAGGTCCGATCGCCTGGACGATTCCCGCTCCATCGGGATTGATTTTCAAGACCGCCAGAGCGTCGAGAGGTTTCAATGGCCGGTAGAGTCTCTTCGGCGGCCTACCTCGAACAGGAACCATGTGCGCCGCTCGGTCTCGTCAATCCAAACTTCGATAAGGCTGGCAGTCGCAATGTCTTGGTATTCTTCGCAGACGCCGTGGGCCTCGCGGAGGCGCGCGGCGAGTGTCTTGCTGTCCTCGCGCAACTCGGCGAGCATGTCCTCCGGCTCGACGTAGAGTGCATCATTGTCCGATACGCGCTGCAAGCGGGCGATATGGCCGATGGACCTGAGCGTGGTCCCACCTAGTTTGCGGATGCGCTCCGCGATGGAGTCGGTCATGGCGAAGAGTTGGTCGCCCTGTTCATCAAACAGCAAGTGGTAATCGCGGAAGTGCGGCCCGCTCATGTGCCAGTGGAAGTTCTTGGTCTTCATTTAAAGCGCGAACACGTCCGCCAGGATAGTGTTCATGGCTCCCGCGATATCCCTGGTCGCCTCCGCTTTAAGGTCAGTGGGGGTGATCAGTCGGGCCTCTTGCCTGCGTTCCAGTTCCTGCGTCACTTAAATTGATTTATTCATAACATCTCCTTAGTCGAACGCTCGGATGTGTCGCCGCGTCGCTTCCGGGTGGGGTGAAGTCGCCCCTTGCTGTTACTGGCGCGGACTCGACTAATGAGCACGCGCCCCAGTCTTTAGCGTTATGACTTCAGGAACGCGAGCAGGTCAGCATTGACCTGGTCTGCATGAGTAGTGCACATACCGTGTGGCGCCCCGGGATAGACCTTCAGCGTCGCGTTCTTGACGATCTTGGCAGTGAGCCGACCGGAGTCGTCGAGCGGAACGATCTGATCCGCATCCCCCTGCAAAACCAGTGTCGGCACATCCATCTTCTTGAGATCCTCGGTAAAGTCTGTCTCTGAGAACGCCTTGATGCAGTCGTACACCCCCTTGATGGAGGCTTGCATTCCCTGGAGCCAGAACGAGTCCCGAACGCCTTGCGAAATCTTGGCGTCCGGCTTGTTGTAGCCGTAGAAGGGCATGCTGAAATCCTCGAAGAACTGAGAGCGATCCGCGACGACGCCGGCGCGAATTTGGTCAAAGACGGAGATTGGCAGGCCTCCGGGATTGTTCTTTGTCTTCAGCATCAGGGGCGGCACCGAGGCGATCAATACAGCCTTCGACACGCGCTTGGCACCGTGCCGGCCGATGTAGCGTGCGACTTCGCCGCCTCCCGTGGAATGGCCGACCAGGGTGGCATTCTTCAGATCGAGCGTTTCAATGAGCGCGGCGAGGTCATCCGCATATGTGTCCATCTCGTTGCCGTTCCACGGCTGGCTCGAGCGACCGTGGCCGCGCCGATCATGAGCGATGACGCGATAGCCGTTCTCGCCCAGAAACAGCATCTGTGCGTCCCATGCATCCGCACTGAGCGGCCAACGGTGCGAGAACACGACGGGCCGACCGGTCCCCCAGTCCTTGAAATAGATTTTCGTTCCGTCTTTAGTAGTGCTCATGTTCATATGACTTCCTCCTTGGTCATTGCCATGCGGAGCAGGAGCACTCGCAGGGCTTGGTCGATCTGCAAGTAACCTCATCGGCAATCCGAAAGCAGCCACCATGGCCGCACCGCCAACGAGAACGTTGCGGCGCGACATATCAAATGAGGGCAGAAGGCGCGTGTGAACGTCGAGTCGATTACGGGCCACGTAGTGTTTCTCCTTCGCACCACTCGGAGAGCAGCAACTTCATGACCAAACGCAAGGAAGCGAATCGAACGGTTCGCGACTTCATTGGTGAATAAATGTTTTGTGAGTGCTCGCGAGAAACCAGTGATCTCCTGCCTGTAAAGAGGCTTCGGAAGAGTGGCGGCCCGAATTCTTCAAGCGGACCCTATTGATTGCGAGAGTTTGATCTCAGACCTGGTCCCATTTCCCGGGTTAACCTTCCACAGATATAGACGCCGTATTTGGTGTCCGGATTTGGCGTCGATGCCACAGTTGGCGGTCGGGAATTCATGTTTCTACTGACCTGATTTCTATAACCTCCTTTTAATTCGCGACAATCGCGCACAGCTCGCATGGAGGGAGCTGTGGCATGCGAGTTGCTTCTGAATTGGAAGAACGGACAAGGTCGCACTCCCGAAACTGGCGGGCTCCGTCTCAACCTATGTCAACTCACACGAATGAATCCAATATAAGACCGCCGCTCAACAGAAACGTTCGCTCCGAGAAATCTGACCGGGCTGCATTCGCTCATGGCAGAGCCATGCGGATCTTGAGCGGCACCTCCGAGCGAGAGGAGGTGTTCTCCTCGCAACTGCGGGAACTGAAGCGGGAGGACTCGGACACACTGGGTCACTTGAAAGCACGGCTCGTTCAGCGCGAGTACACCCGAACAGAGCAGCTTACTGTCTGGGCACTGATCATAGCGCTCCTAGCGATTAGCGTAATCGCCTTCTATCTATTGTGGGCCAAGGTCAACGGCACACTGTAAACCGTCTTGCAGTGGCCTCAAAGAACTAAGGAGAACATCCATGCAGTCAAACTCGCTTTCTACTGTTCTCGTCGCATTCGCTGTCGTCTTTGGCATGTCGTACGCGATTGCCTCCCGTCAAGGCGCCGTTAGCATGCCGGACGGCGGCGACTGGTTGTACGCCGACCACGACTTGGCGGGAACCCGCTACTCACACCTCAAGCAGATCACTACCAAAAACGTTTCGCGACTTACCAAGGTCTGCGCGTATTCGTTTCCTGACAGAGAGCCATCGCAAACCGCTCCGATAGTGTCCGCGGGCATCATGTATTTGACGACTGCTCACTACACCGTCGCTCTCGACGGCTCCGATTGCCACGTGATCTGGACGAACAAATGGTCGCCGCGCGATTACGCGACGATGAATACGCAACGAGGCGCGGCACTCGCCCCCGGAAAGATCATTCGAGGCACCGCTGATGGCTTCCTGCTGGCGCTCGATGCGAAAGACGGGCACGCGCTTTGGGCCAAGCAGATTGCAAATTCGAAGGAAGGCTACTTCATCAGCATGCCGCCACTGGTTCACGGAGAGCTCGTCTACATCGGGCCGGCAGGCGCCGAGTGGGCCTCGAGCGGTTGGGTTGGCTGGACTCCTATGAGCTTTGACGAGGAGAAGAACCTGCTCTACGTACCCGGTGGAAACGCCGCGCCCGATATCTACGACGAAAGCCGCCCCGGCGCCAATCTTTACACCAATTCGATGATCGCTTTGGATCCCATGACGGGCCGTCTCGCGTGGTACCAACAGTTCATCCCGCACGACGTGCACGACTATGATGTCACGCACGTTGGCCCACTGTTCAAGACCACGATCAGTGGGTCGACACGGAATGTGGTCGCCAGCAGTGGCAAGGACGGAATGCTGAGGCTCCTGGACCGCGATTCGACTGACGTTGTATATAGCGTTCCGTTCACCAACCGGGTCAACACCGAGGCCCCTGTAACCGCGACGCCCGTGCGCGTTTGCCCGGGGACTCTCGGGGGCCAGGAGTGGAACGGCTCCGCATATCACGTGAAACTGAATTTGCTGGTTGTGCCTGCTACCGATTGGTGTGCGGAGTTCAAGAGAGATACGGCGCCGCCGGATCCGGATAAGGAACACACGCACGGCTTCTACTTCGGCGGCGAAACTAAGTTCGATCCGTGGTCTGCCGCACGGGGACGACTCACTGCGTTCGACGCTTCCACAGGCAAGGAGAAGTGGCGCTACGACGCACCGAAACCGATGATCGCCGGCGTCACGACGACCGAGGGTGATCTGATTTTCACCGGTGAATTGACTGGCGACCTGCTGGCGTTGGACGCCAGGACCGGCAAGGTACTGCTGCGAAGCCCGCTGGATGGCCCGGCCGCCGGAGGCGTGGTCACCTACAATGCCCGCGGCGTGCAGAACGTGGCGATCGTTACGGGTTTCGTGGGGGTATATAACTCGGTTGCTCCCGAAATCGGCGGCGGGAATACCACGGTCACAATCTTCCGCCTCCGTGAAAAATGAGTTCTTCGCCGTCCTGGCGACCGCTTGAGTCCGACCGTCGAGGACGACTTCGTTCTCCCGCCGGTGAGCTCCAGCGCCTGCTCGGAGTACGCGATGATCGCTTATGTCTGTAAGGAGGCAATGAGATGAGTACAGTGCATGAAGCAACCTACGAAGTACTCCGTTCGCTAGGAATGACAACCATCTTTGGCAATCCCGGGTCGAACGAGCTCACATTTCTCGATCGACTGCCATCCGACTTTCGGTACATCTTGGCTATCCATGAGGGCGCCGGCTTAGCAATCGCCGATGGCTACTCTCAAGCGACTGGGCGGCCGGTTTTAGTAAATTTGCATGCAGCCGCCGGTCTAGGCATGGCCATGGGATCGTTGGTCAATGTGCAGGTTCTGGGGACGCCCCTGGTGATCATGAGCGGGCAGCAAACCAGGGCGATGTTGACCCTGGAGGCACAGCTCACGATTCGCGACGCTATCTTATTGCCTCGACCCCTAGTCAAATGGAGCTTCGAAGCTCCAGATCCAGCTTCCGTGCCCGCGGTGATTGCGAGAGCCGCGCACATGGCCATGGCGGCTCCCAGCAGCCCTGTGTTCGTTTCAGTTCCCCTGGACGATTGGCGGCATGATGCAGACTCTGACCATACCGCGCTGCTCACAGCGAGGAATGTGTCTGGAAGGCCAGCGCCTCCTCTCGACCTGCTCAAAACGCTTGCCGATCGATTGAATTCTGCTCGCAATCCACTTTTTGTCATGGGCAATGAATTGGACACCGATGAAGGCTGGAAGGCGGGAGTCGATCTTGCGGATAAATGCGGTGCTGGAGTCTATCTCACCATCGAGCCGGCGCGGATATCCTTCCCAACACGACACCCGAATTTTCTAGGAACTCTCGGCACTCCTATCGCAACGGTACGAAAGCAACTGACGGGCCATGACCTTGTGATCGTCTTCGGTGCGCCAGTATTTCGCTATCATGCCTGGTCGCCCGGCAATTACCTGCCGGATGGAACACAAGTCGTCATGATCACGGCCGATCCCGATCAGGCGGCGCGCGCCCCCATGGGCGATGCAATCGTCGGGGATCCGGTTGTGGCAATGAAACAGTTGCACCGCCTCATTAAGCCAAAGTCAACGAAATTGCCAGCCAGAACAAATACGTCTGCCTCGTCTCCCTCTGGAAGCGGCAAGATCACCGTAAAACAATTTAACGACGTGCTCGCACAAGTATGTCCACCGGACGCAGCCTTCACGTCCGAGTCTCCATCCTTGGGCTCGTGGTGGGAGCGAGTTTCTCTCACCAGACCGAGGAGTTTCTTCAATGGCGCCGGTGGCGCGCTCGGCTTCGCATTGCCGGCGGCAGTGGGAGCGGGTCTAGCGTTTGGCAAGCGGCCTGTGATTGCGCTTGTTGGCGACGGCTCGGCCAACTACAGCATCACGGGCCTATGGACTGCCGCACAACAGAACGTGCCATGCACGTTTGTGATCGTACGCAATGGTGTCTACGAGGCGCTCAAGGATTACGGCGCTTTTCTAGGTACTACGGAGCTTCCTGGCATGAATTTACCCGGGATCGATTTCGTATCAATCGCAGCTGGTTATGGACTTCCAGGCCGTCGAGTCAGTAATGCCGTCGATATGGCCGATGCATTGAAGGCGGCGATTGACGCCGGGAAGCCTTCATTGCTTGAAGTTGAGGTAGAGCCCACCGATAGCGGCATGTTTGAGAAGTGACCGGATCCCTCCATTCGCAACGGCTCCTGGCAGACGTTCGCCAGTCCCAAGTTTCCGTTAACCTCCCGCAGAAATGGACGCCGGATTTGGTGTCCGATTCGGCGTCGACGCCAGATTTAGCGTTTCGCAAATGATGTTTCTACTGACCTGATTGGTATAACCCCTTTCGAATTCGGGCAAACCGCGCACAGCTCGCATGGGAGGAGCTGTGGCATGCGAACTGCTTTTGCATTGGAAGAACGGCCAATGGAAAGGGCTGGAATCGAGGTTTGAAAATGACGACGAACACATTGCTCCCGCCGGCCAGCGCACGTCGTGCCATCGACGACGAGGCGCTCGACCAGTTGTTTCGCGAGGCGCGCAGCCACAATGGCTGGCTCGACCGTCCAGTGCCCGAGGCGCTGCTGCGCAAGGCCGTCGATCTCGCGAAGATGGGACCGACCAGCGCCAATACGCTGCCCATGCGCACCGTGTTCGTGAAAAGCGCCGAAGGCAAGAGGCGGCTCAAGCCCGCGTTGGCACCGCAGAATGTCGAAAAGACGATGACCGCTCCCGTGACCGCGATCATCGCGTACGACCTGAACTTTCCGGATCTGCTGCCCAAACTGTTTCCCCATGTTGACGCCCGGGCTTGGTTCGCGGGTAACGAGACGCTGATCGCCGACACTGCCCGTCGCAACGGCTCTCTCCAGGGTGCGTATCTTATGCTCGCGCTGCGCGCGGTCGGTCTCGACGTGGGTCCGATGTCCGGCTTCGATCCGGCCAAGGTCGACGCCGCATTCTTCAGCGGCACCCAGGTCCGCACCAACTTCCTGCTCAATATCGGCTACGGCGACACGACCAAGCTGTTCCCTCGCAGCCCTCGGCTTGCCTTCGAGGAGATCGCGCGTTTCGAATGATCGCGTCGCTTTGGAGCCGAGAAGCGGAAGCGCTCTGAGGAGGCGTGAAAGAGATGACAGACACAGAAATGGAAGATCGAAATAAAGGTAAACGTATGACAAACAAATCTAGAACCTATCAGTGTGCAGCGCCACTTCCCGTGACCTTGGCGCTGATCTGAAGGGCGTCGGCAGTGAAGATGAGTCCAGTCTGCCAGTCGAGAGTGCCGCGATGATCACCCGCAACAACGGGAATCTCTGGGCGCATGAACTTGAGCAATATAGAGGAGGTGGAGCGTGAACGAACCAGAATCGTCACCAAGAAAGAACGACCGCGAAGATGAAAAGAAGCGCCAGGAACTCAGTCGGCGTCAGTTTCGTTTCGGCATCGGCTACTTGATTACGAGCCTAATTGTCTTGTGGCTGTTCCAGCTATTCGTCCTAACTCCTGTGACCCGGAGCGCAGAAATTCCTTACAGCGAGTTCAAGAAAAAACTGGCGGATGCTCAAATCGTAAAAGTAACCGTCGGCGAAAGGGGCATCGTTGGTGAGATGAAAAATCCCAAACCGGACGGATCTCCTCCGGTTGTCCCCTTCAATACCCTACCCGCGCCTGCCGGCGACCCGAAGCTGATCGAAGAGTTACAAAACGCAAATGTAACTTACCGCTTCGAGCGCCCACCGAGCCCCCTCGGTGGCATTTTGCTGAACCTTCTGCCGCTCGCGCTACTCGGTGGTTTCTGGTACATGGCCTACCGGCGAGCGGCCGGGGCCGCCGGTGGAGGGCTGGGCGGCATGTTTGGGGTCGGCAAGAGCAAAGCGATCGCGGTCAAGCCCGAGGACGTTACGGTCACATACAAAGATGTGGGCGGGGCGGATGAAGCCATAGCCGAGCTCCAAGAGATCATTCAGTTTCTGAAGGCGCCAGAGCAATTCGCTCAACTCGGTGGACATATCCCCAAGGGTGTGTTGATCGTCGGGCCCCCGGGCACCGGCAAGACGCTGCTGGCCAAAGCCACGGCTGGTGAGGCCCAGGTCGCGTTTTTCGAGACCAGTGGCTCCGAATTCGTTGAGATGTTTGTGGGGGTCGGCGCAGCACGCGTACGCGACCTGTTCGAGCAGGCGCGCAAGTCGGCTCCTGCGATCGTTTTCATTGACGAGATTGATGCTATCGGCCAGAGCCGGGGAGGCGTGATGCGCATGGGCAGTAATGACGAGCGCGAACAGACTCTCAACCAGTTGCTGGCGGAGATTGACGGCTTCAAAACCGACGCCAGCGCGCCAGTGATTATCATGGCTGCCACCAACCGTCCCGAGGTGCTCGACCCGGCACTTCAGCGCGCGGGCCGCTTTGACCGCCAGATCGCCATTGGCAATCCGGACCTCGTCGGCCGAGTGCAAATCCTGCGGATTCATAGCAAGAATGTAAAGCTGGCGGCAGACTTTGACCTGGAGCGGGCCGCCCGGATGACAGCTGGTTTCAGCGGAGCTGATCTGGCGAATGCCATGAATGAGGCGGCACTACTCGCTGCCCGGCACAAGGCCGCGGCAGTCACATTGAATGATTTCGAGGCTGCTATCGAACGGGTAGTGGCGGGTTCCGAGAAAAAGAGTCGGGTGATGAACGAACAGGAACGAACCACGGTTGCATACCACGAGTCTGGCCACGCGCTGGTGGCTGAACTGGTGCCGCATGGCGAACCGGTCGGCAAGATCAGTATCGTTCCACACAGCCGTGGCGCCTTGGGCTACACCATGCAAATGCCAACTGAAGACCGCTATCTGCTCACGATCGACGAACTGCAGGACCGGATCGCCGTTATGTTGGGCGGGCGGGCCGCCGAGGTGGTGGAGTTCGAGAGTATGAGCACCGGGGCTAGTGACGACATTATGCGGGCGACTGAACTGGCCCGCCGTATGGTCACCGAATTTGGAATGAGCGACAAGCTTGGCTCGGTGCGATACGCAGGTCAACAGCTCCAATACCTGGGCGGATCGGTCGAGGACAACAGCCAGATCAGTCCAGAGACTCGTCAAGTGATCGACGGAGAAGTCCAGCGTTTCGTGACCGAACAATACAAGCGTGCCCAGGAATTGTTGAAGAAGCATCACCCGGCCCTGAAGACGTTGGCCCAGCAATTGCTGAAGCTCGAGACGGTGAGCGGTAGCGTTGTGAAAGAGGCACTGGAGAATAGTCCGAGCCCAGGATCTACTGCCGATCACGCCCATATTGAAGAGTCATACCAAGAGGTCAGCGGCTGAGCTTGTGGCGGAAGACGCTGTCGATGTTTGAGCAGTCATCAATGAGATCACAGTAATGCTGCTGCCATAAATGAACGTAATGATCGGGCTGTTGCTTAGATGTTCTGTGGAGGCTGTCCTGAATGCTCTCAGCGTTATCAACGGGCCCGACTCGTCACCTGCCATTTGCTGTGCTGTTTGCATCCGTCCTGGCCGGCATTTCGGGATCGACGCAACAACTCGATCCGACAGAGATTATCCAGCGTTCAGCCGAAATCAACCGAAGAGATTGGGATGCAGCTCCCACTTACGACTATTTCCAGCGTGAACGAGATGGCGAAAAGATTAAGACCTCTGAAGTAATCATGCTTGCAGGATCGAGGTATTATCGGCTGGTGGCGGTTGACGACAAGCCTTTGTCAGCCGAGGACGAAGCCAAAGCGCAGCAACGATTCCAAAAGGCCATTGCACAACGGCGGGAGGAAAGCCCCAGCGAACGCGAGCAACGGATCGGGCAATATCAGAAAAATATCGATCGGAATCATGTGCTGATCGGAGAGTTGATTAGAGCGCTTGATTTCACCTTATCAGGACGGCAGATGCTGGGACATCGTGAAGTCTACGTCGTGAAGTCTACGTCCTGGAGGGTACGCCTCGGGCAGATTATCGACCTCCCAACAAGCAGGCCAAAGCATTGACCGGCATGCAAGGCACGCTGTGGATCGATGCAGTTAATTTCCACTGGGTAAAAGCCGAAGCTGAAGTTGTGCGTCCGGTCTGGATCGAGGGTTTCGTCGCACGGATAGAGCCGGGGACGCGGTTCGAACTTGAGCAGGCGCCCATCGCGGAGGGACGGTGGATGCCGAGCCATTTTTCAATGGAGGCAAAAGCCAAGGTGTTTTTCCTCTTCTCCCACTATGAGCGGGATGACAACACTTACTTTTGTTACCACAAACCGGGCACCAGTCCGGCGGGAGCGGACGATGTCAAATGGCAAATCCGCGGCAGGCGCGGCCGGTAGGGTTAGCATCGCCGTTTTCCCCGTTTCTATCTCTAAACTCTTGCGGACCGCACGCTGTTCGGCTTCGATCCACTCAGCCCGTAGAACAAGATGTACAAGTAGCAGATCACTGGCAAAAAGAACGCGTGGTGAAGTCCAACATAATCAGCAATTGAGCCCTGTATCACGGGCAGGATTGCGCCACCCACGATAGCCATATTCAGGACGCCGGATCCATTTCCCGTTAAAGGACCAAGCTCTGCGACGCTCAAGCTGAAGATGGTGGGGAACATGATGGAGTTGAAGAGGCCGACGGCAAGAATAGTCCACATGGCAGTGTGTCCGCCCAGCAGCATGGAAGCTGTAACCAGCGCCGCCGCAAAGACCGCGCAGAGCGCTAACAGGGATCCGGGCTTGAACCGCCGCAGAAGTCCCGCGCCGAGAAACCGTCCGATCATTGCGCCGCCCCAGTAGAACGAGACGAAGCCCGCTGCGGTCTTGGCAGAAAGTCCTGCAATTTCGGGCAAACCGAAATAGTTCACCAGGAAGCTTCCGATTGAAACCTCGGCGCCCACATAGGTGAAAATGCCAATCGCCCCCAAGAGGAGATTGGGGTGCCTCCAGATCGAATCCTTAACCTTCTCTCCAGGGCGGTACGCTGCGGTTTCGATTTTTGGGAGCTTGAAAGTGCCGATCAATATCGCCAATAACACCAGGGCTACGCCGATCACGCTGTACGGCATCTTGACCGAGGCCGCTTGTTCAACGCGATACCCATGTAGAGCTTGTGGTGCGAGCTGCTGCAACTGTTCAATCGCGAGTGGCGCAGCGCTCAGGATCAGCAGCCCTCCGATTTTCGGGGCGATGGTCGTGCCAAGCGAGTTGAAAGCCTGCGTCAGGTCTAGCCGACTGGATGCCGTTTCAGGTTTGCCTAATGCAACCACATAAGGGTTGGCCGCCACCTGAAGACCGGTAACACCTGTGGCAAGAACGATGAGCGCGGTCAAAAACAGCGGGTACGAAGCAGCGGATGCTGCGGGTAGAAACAGGAATGCTCCAACAGCCATAGTTAGCAAGCCGATCACCATGCTGCTCTGATAGCCGATCCGGTCTACGACCTTCGACCACGGTACTGAGAATAAGAAGTAGGCCGAAAAGAACGCAAACTGGATCAGCATGACTCGCGCGTAGCTCAGTTCGAAGATAGACTTCAGGTGGGGAACCAAAATGTCATTCAGAGAGGTCAGAAATCCCCACATGAAAAATAGCGTGGTGACGACGGCCAGAGGACGTGAGTAATCTGGCGTTGGCGAAACAGCTGTCATTTTCTTCGTTCTGATTGCGCGATATTGTTTTGTGCCACGAGTGCCCTTGCAATTCTGTTCCCACGGTATTCGTAACGATCCTGCGGTTACGACGCTCAGCAACGCTCTCCCGCTACTTAAATCGATGACGCGTTTAGAGGTAGCATTTGAGATTCCGATCACTCCGCTGGTGGTTCTGCATGAAACAAGTCATTCGCAGTGAATAAGCTGCGCCTTTGATTGCTCGTAGGGCGCTCTTAACGCCTAGTCCCCGACTTCGCTGTTCAAATCTTTCAAGTTGGCGGACGCCGTATTTGGCCTCCGTATTTGGCCTCGACGTCAGATTTGACGCTTAACCAAGTGGTTCGGTGCTCGCCTGATTTCTACAACGCCTTTGAATTCATGAAAGTGGATCAGCGTCCCATTTTGCGACAGCCGTGGCAGGCGAAGTGCTTTTTAGATGGCAAGGATTGGGTCAGCACACCACTTGCATCAGCCCTCAACGCCGACGCTTTGATCGAGGCGAGTGGACATTGAAGATTGTGCTGGCGGGTGGCCGAGTACCTAATGTCGATATTTCGCGTGGTGTCTCGGCTGTTCGGCTCAAAACATGGAGCGCAGCGTCACGGGAGTAAGACAACCGTTGTAAGAGGGATGACCAAATGCGGAATGGAGAACTGCCTCTTGTCTGTGGCAGCTCTCGTGCCGCAGACACCGACACCAAGACAGGTCGAGTGCAGTGTGTGGTCTTCAGTGCGGACGCTGATGGTGGCCGTTCTATTTCGAGGTTTTCTGCGCTGACGTCCCCTGATCTCAGCGAACGCAACTTGGGTATGGGCTACGACGTTGCGGTATGCAGGGAGGGAATTATGCGGACAGCATGCATTGCAGTCGTATTGGCTTTGTTTTCGGTTTGCGCGCCATCAGTCGGTGCCCAGCAAGGGGACCGGGTCAAAGTTGCCGAAGGCGAATACCGAGTTTCCGAGGAAGGAGATCTGGGAGTCGGACCCGTAGAAACGGAGATCTTCCACTTTCGTGAATCCTGGACCCTCTGGCGAGTGCAAAACGGAGAATACGAAGTCGAGGGAGAGCGAACGTTCTATTCCCCACAGGACTACATTCGCTTCAACCGATTTGTTGCCCGACTTACGCGCCGCCTGGAATTGGTCGAAGTGACGGAGTTCAGACGACTGCGGTTTAGACGTGACTCTGGTCCCCTGACATGTGAGTTACTCCTCCGTCAGTTGCGGTGCAGTTCGGCAGCAAAAGATCCGGCCAACGCCGTCGATTTCGATGGCGCCGCGGATCGACCGTATGGGTTCATATGGCCACTTTCAGCTTTTTCGTTAGGCAGTCTCACGCGTGCGGCCAGCCCACATGTTGGTGAGCCGGTGCGGATTCAGGTTGTGCAGCTGCAGGAGCTAAATGACGTGCTACCAGTGCTTCCGATCCGCTCGGACGGATTTCTCAAGTACCTTGGTCAAAGCGATACCCCTTATATGGTGTCAAATCAGAGCTGGCGCCCCTGCGTGTACGAACTTGATACAGGTCCGACTCGCAAAATGCTTATTTGGACATCACCGGAAGGAATCGTTCTTTCGGTCGAAAGGTCAAACTGGCCGAAGGGAAAAATGGAATTGGTGCGATTCGTGAAGTTCAGCGACTTTTGAGTTAATGTGCCCGTCGGCATTTCTTCCTTGCTGTTCACCCATCGCCTGTGGAAGACCCCGATTTGAAAGCGGCGCAGAGGGGTAGCCCGGCCTACCGATACCTTTGCGATGCTTTTTTTAGCGGTCCCCGACTTGTCGACTCCACTCTTTCACGTTAGCGGACGCCGTATATGGCGTCCGTATGTGGCTTCGATGTCAACTTCGACGTTTGAGCAAGTGGTTCGCTGCTCGCCTCATTTCCACAAACTCTTTGAATTCATGAAAGTGGATCCTTGTCCCATTTTTGCCGCAGCCGTGGCAGGCCCATTGCTTTGTAAATGGCGATGGAGCAGACAAGCAGAAATGAGATGAAGAGAGGATGCCATGGCAAAAAGTCGATGGCTCAAAGTCTCATCTCTAGCTTAAGTAAAAGTAGGAGGCTACGTGAGCCAAGCTGATATAGCGATACGAAGACAATCAACTGCAGGAGCAATGTCCCGGCCCGCATTCTCGGTTCCTGCCAAGAAGATGGCGATGTGGGTGTTCATCCTCTCAGACACATTCACCTTTACTGCCTTTCTGGTCGCCTACGGATTTGGACGCAACGCCACACAAGACTGGCCAAGACCCTTCCATGGCATCACCAACGTGGCGGTGATGACGCTCATTCTGCTAACCAGCAGCTTGACCATGATCTTTGCAGAGCGGTATGCCCAGATGGGCGACAGAGCGAAAGCCTTCCGCTGGACAATGATCACAGCAGTTTGCGGAATCATGTTTGCCGCCCTGCACATTCGGGAATGGATGGGACGGATCGGGGAGGGAATGACGCTGTTCCATAATCCGTGGGGCACGCCGCTGTTCGGTTCGTGGTTTTTCGGCATTACCGGCTTGCATCTGCTGCACGTAACTGGTGGCGTGGTGGCTTTGGTTGCGGTGGGACTGCGCTACAAAAGCGGACGCTACCGTGCGGACGACCTTGGAATCACCGGGCTCTATTGGCATTTCGTGGATCTGCTTTGGATGTTCGTGGTGCCGCTGGTCTATGTTTTGAATCTGTCCCCCTGAGAACAGAAAAAACAGGAGCAAATCACATGGCTACCGCCGAGACGCACAAGAATAGTGGAATGGGAAAAGACCTGATCGTTTACGTTTGCCTCCTGGCCTTGGCGGGGATGCAGTTCGTTATCGGCAATCAGAATATTGACGGGCCACAAATGTTGGTCCGTTTGCTGATCGTCGCTTGTGTCGAGGCTGGACTCGCGGTTTTGTTTTTCATGCACTTGGCGGAGAATCGAGGGTTCATGTGGTTGGTCCTGGTTTTCACGGTCACGGTGATCCTGATGCTGCAATATGGATGGAGTGACAGCTTCCGGCTGATTAACGGTGTACCGTGGGCGAAGTAGCCTAGCAGGGTGTGCTCGGTAAAAAAGCAAATAGGAAACTCTGGAAACCTATCTGGATTGAGGATGTCCATTCTCTTCGCCACATCCGGTACAACGGAACCGCCAGGTTGCGTCCCATCGGTACCGTCGCGATGCTCTTTTCTCGAGGCCATTGGAGTCATTGAAGTTGACGTCTTCCTAGCCACTCGTCAGAATGAACATTCTGAGGTCGTGCAGCCGTGGCGACGAGAGTGTCCATCTCGGGGCCTTCTGGGTACGTGCTGGAGCCGCTCCGGGAAGGCGCGGACTTCACCCTTTACCGCGGCCGGCAGCACGGCAACCCATCGCCGGTCCTGGCAGTGGCACTCGACGCAGAACAACCGTCTCCTCAGGGTCTCCGGCGGCTTGAGCATGAATACTCGCTCGCAGCCGTACTCGATCCCGCGTGGTCAGTCAAGCCTCTGGAACTCACTCGTCACGAAGGGCGGAGGATCCTCGTACTCAAAGACCCTGGTGGTGAGCCTCTGGATCGGATTCTCGAGCGGGAACACGGGCAACCGCTCGGCCTGACTCGTTTCCTGCACATCGCCATTGGCTTGGCGGTAGCACTCGGTCAAGTCCATCGGAACGGCCTCATCCATAAGGACATCAAGCCTGCGAATGTGCTCGTCGAAGAGCCGGGCGACGTCTGGCTCATGGGCTTCGGGATTGCGTCGCAACTGCCGCACGAGCATCAAGCGCCCGCACCGCCGGAGATCATTGCCGGCACGCTCGCCTACATGGCGCCCGAACAGACCGGCCGCATGAATCGGGCGATTGATACCCGCAGCGATCTCTACTCGTTGGGCGTCACCTTGTACCAGATGCTTACGGGCGCGTTGCCATTTGCCGCCGCCGACCCCCTGGAGTGGGTCCACTGCCACATTGCACGACAGCCGACACCGCCCAGTGATCGTGCCGCTGTCACCGAGCCGCTGTCGTCTCTCACCATGAAGCTCCTCGCCAAAAACGCGGAGGAGCGCTACCAGACCGCCTCCGGCCTGGAAACCGATCTTCGGCGATGCCTGGCGGAATGGCAGTCGCATGGTCGCATCGATCCATTCCCTCTGGGCGCGCACGACGCGTCGGACCGCTTGCTGATCCCTGAGAAGCTGTACGGCCGGGAGCGCGAGATCGACACCTTGCTCGCGGCCTTCGAGCGGGTCGTGACCCAGGGTACGCCAGAGCTCGTGCTTGTATCTGGCTATTCCGGCGTCGGCAAATCGTCCGTGGTGAACGAACTGCACAAGGTGCTGGTTCCACCGCGCGGGCTTTTCGCGTCTGGGAAATTCGATCAATACAAACGCGACATCCCCTATACGACGCTGGCACAGGCCTTCCAGACCCTCGTCCGCCAAATACTCGCCAAGAGCGAGAAGGAGGTGGCACATTGGCGTGTTGCGTTGGCTGAGACGGTCGGCCCGAACGGCCAGTTGATTGTCAATCTCATCCCGGAGGTCGAGTACATCATCGGGAGGCAGCCGCCTGTTCCGGACCTGCCTCCGCAAGATGCGAAGAACCGCTTCCAGATGGTATTCCGGCGGTTCCTCGCCACGTTCGCACGACCGGAGCACCCGCTTGCGTTGTTCCTCGACGATTTGCAATGGCTGGACGCGGCAACTCTTGAACTGCTGGAGCACCTGATCAGCGATCCGGATGTGCGGCACCTGATGCTGATCGGGGCCTACCGCGACAACGAGGTCAATTCGTCTCACCCGCTCACGCGGACGCTGGAGGCGATGCGCAAGGCCGGAGCGAGAATGCAGGAGATCGTGCTGGCGCCCCTCACGCTCGACGATGTCGGCCGACTCGTCGCCGATGCCCTGCACTGCGAGCGGGATGCCGCCGATCCTCTGGCGCAGCTGGTGCACGAGAAGACCGGCGGCAATCCGTTCTTCGCAATCCAGTTCCTCACGGCTCTGGCCGAGGGAGGGCTGCTCGCGTTTGACCCGAAGGCGGCTGCCTGGATCTGGGACTTGGCGCGCATCCGCGCCAAGAGCCACACTGATAACGTGGTGGATCTGATGGTGGGGAAACTAAAGCGATTGTCGGACGAGACACAGGAAGCACTCCAGCAACTCGCCTGTCTCGGGAACTTGGTCGGGATCGCCACCCTCACTCTGGTTCAGAGGAAATCAGAAGAGGAGATCCACACGGCACTCTGGGAGGCCGTGCGCACGGGTCTGATTATCCGCCGAGAGGGCAACTACGCGTTCCTACACGACCGTGTCCAGGAGGCGGCATATGGACTCGTCCCCGAAGGCGAGCGGGCGGCAGCACACCTTGCGATTGGCCGAGTGCTCGCGTTACGGACAGCGCCAGAGGAGATCGAGGAGAAGATTTTCGATGTCGCGAACCAGTTCAATCGGGGCGCCGCACGGCTGATTGACCGGGAGGAGAAAGCGCAGGTGGCGACGATCGATCTGCGTGCCGGGCGAAAAGCCAAGGCGTCCGCGGCGTATGCGTCGGCGCGAGCGTATTTTTCAGCTGGCATGGCGCTCTTGGACGAAAGGAAGTGGGGCAGTCAATACAAGTTGACCTTCAGCCTGTGGCTCGAATGCGCAGAGTGCGAGTTTCTGAGCGGTAACTTCGAAAAAGCCGAGCAACTGATTGTGGAGTTGCTGCAGCGCTGCGCGTCGAAAGTCGACCAGGCGGCCGTCTACCGCCTGAAGGTCCAGTTCCATGTCACGAAGTCGGAGAACTCGCAAGCCGTGGACAGCGCGCTCACGTGCCTGCGCCTGTTTGGCATTGACCTCCCGGCACATCCGACCTTGGAGCAGGTCCAGGCCGAATACGAGACGGTCTGGCAGACCCTCAATGGGCGCCCGATTGAGAGCCTGATCGATCTGCCGTTGATGACCGATCCGGAACTGCAGGCCGCCATGCAGGTGCTCTCGGTCCTTACTCCCCCCGCCTACTTTACCGACTTCCGTTTATATTGCTTGCAGGTATGCCGCATGGTGAAGGTCAGCATGCAGCACGGGACGAGCGGCGCTTCCGCGCACGCCTATGGCTATTGGGGGTTTATGCTCGGACCGGTCTTTCACCGTTACCGCGATGCCTACCGTTTCGCCAAACTGGCCTGCGACCTTGTCGAGAAGCACGGCTTTATCGCCTACCAAGCGAAGGTCCACTACGCGATGGGAACGGTTGCCTTCTGGACCCAGCCGATCGCGAGCGCGATCGATTTCATGCGGGCGACCTTTCGCACCGCAATTGAGACCGGGGATCTGACCTTCGCTTGCTACGGCATGTTCCAATCTGTCACAGGCCTTCTCCTGCGGAACGATCCACTCGACGCGGTGTGGCGCGAGTCGGAGATGGCACTGGACTTCGCCCGGGAAGCCAAGTACGGCGACGCCGCGGATATCATCGGGAGTCAGCAACGCTTCATCGCGACGATGCAGGGCCGGACCGCGACCTTCTCCACTTTCAGTGACGCGCAGTTCGACGAGGCGAGGTTCGAGGCGCAGCTGACAGGGGAGCGGATGACCTTGATGATCGCCTGGTACTGGATCCTGAAACTGAAGGCGCGGTTCCTGTCAGGCGACTATGCCGAGGCCCTCGCGGCAGCCGACAAGGTGAAGCCGCTCCTTTCGGCCGCAGCCGCCCAGATCCAGTTGCTCGACTACTTCTATTATGCCGCGCTGACGGTGGCGGCGTGCTATGAGAACGCGTCGGCCGACGAGCAGCAAGGGTGGCGCGAACTCCTGACGGCGCACCGGGAGCAACTGCGCGAGTGGGCCGAAAGCTATCCACTGACCTTCGGCGATAAGCACGCGCTGCTGTTGGCCGAGATCGCCCGCCTGGAAGGCCGCGCCCTCGACGCGATGCACTTGTACGAGCAGGCCATTCAATCGGCTCGCGAGAACGGCTTCGTCCAGAACGAGGCGCTAGCCCATGAGGTGGCAGCGCGGTTCTACGCGGCGCACGGCTTCGAGACGATCGCCCACGCGTATCTATGCAAGGCGCGGAACTGTTACGAGCGCTGGGGTGCCCTCGGCAAGGTGAAACAACTCGACGCACTCTACCCGCACTTGTACGAGCCGCGAAGTCCTGCTTCTCTCGGCGCCACAATCGGCACGCCGGTCGTGCAGTTGGACGTCGAGACTGTCATAAAGGCCTCGCAGGCACTCTCCAGTGAGATCGTGCTCCCCAAGCTGATCGAAAAACTCATGCGAATCGCGGTGGAGCATGCAGGGGCCGAGCGATGTCTGCTTATCCTGCTCCAGGGCGACGAACCGCAGATCGAGGCGGAGGCCGTCACCGGCCACGGCAGCGTCGAGGTGAGTGTTCGACAAACGGCCGTCACGCCATCTGATCTCCCCCAATCCGCGCTTCATTACGTGATTCGGACGCGCGAGCGCGTGGTCCTCGATGATGCTTCGGTCGGGAACTTGTATTCGGGGGACGAGTATGTGCGACAGAAGCGCCCTAGGTCCGTCCTATGCCTGCCCATCGTCAAACAAACGAAGCTGGTGGGAGTACTCTATCTGGAGAACAAGCTAACTCCGCGTGCCTTCACGTCGGAGCGGGTCGTAGCGCTGGAGCTGCTGGCTTCGCAAGCCGCGATCTCGCTGGAGAATGCCCGCCTCTATTCTGACCTGCAACACAGTGAACAGCACCTTCGGGACGTGATCGACACGATCCCCACGATGGCTTGGAGCGCTCTGCCGGATGGTTCCGTTGATTTCGTAAGTCGATCGTGGCTCGATTACACGGGTTTTTCCTTGCAGGACTGGCTGGGCACGGGCTGGAAAACGGTAGCTCATCCCGAAGACCTCGACAGGACAGCTAAGAAGTGGCAGGCGGCCTTGGCGACTGGAGAACCGTATGAATGTGAGGTCCGAACGCGAACTACGCGCGGCTCATATCGCTGGTGCTTGAGCCGTGCCGTGCCGCTCCGAGACGAGTTGGGGAAAATCGTCAAATGGTTTGGAACCAATACGGATATTGATGAGCGCAAGAAAGCAGAGGAGAAGTTGCACCGCAGCGAAGCTTTCCTGGCTGAAGGGCAGAGCATAAGCCACACGGGCAGCTTCGGCTGGAGCGTTCTAAGCGGAGAGATCTACTGGTCGGAGGAAACCTACAATATCTTTGGACACGATCGAGCGGTTAAGCCCACGTTGGAGCTGGCACTCCAGCGAATTCATCCCGACGACAGGGATCTTGTGCAGAAGACTCTCGACCGCGCGACTAACGAAAGGACAGATTTTGATCTGGAGCATCGTTTGCTGATGCCGGATGGTCGAGTCAAGCAGATCCACGTTTTGGCTCGCGGTTCGAAGACTTCGTCAGACAACCTCGAATTTGTGGGTGCCGTGACGGACGTCACCGCAGCAAAGCAGGCGGAAGGAAAGATCCGGCAAAGCGAAAGGGAGCTCCAACAGCTCCTTGATCTCACGCCTTTTCACATCACCGAATTTGGGCCTGACGGAACTCCGCTCTACAACAACAAGGCTGCGCTCGATTATCACGGTCTTACTCTTGAGGAGTGGAAGAGCGCCGATCTGGATACGCTGCTTCATCCACAGGATGCAGAACGCTTGAGGCGCGAACATCCGGGCAAATTTCTAAGTGGATCCCCGTACGAGATTGAGGCGCGGCTAAGGAGAAAAGACGGGCAGCATCGCTGGTTTCTTTTTCGCTTTAATCCGATTCTGGATGAACTAGGATGTCTCACACGTTGGTATGCAGCGGCGACTGATATCGAGGATCGCAAGCAGGCTGAGCAGCGACTCCAGAACGAGAACGTTGCCTTGCGCGAAGAAATCGATAAGGCATCGATGTTCGAGGAGATCGTAGGAACTTCGCCGCCTCTGCAAACGGTGCTTTCCCGCATATCTAAGGTCGCTCCGACCGACTCCGGCGTTCTGATCACCGGAGAGACCGGCACAGGTAAGGAACTGGTTGCGCGAGCCATCCATAGGCGCTCCCGGCGCTCCTCACGCGCCTTTGTGAGCGTAAATTGCGCAGTAATCCCGCGCGACTTGATCGCATCAGAATTGTTTGGCCATGAGAAGGGCGCTTTTACGGGGGCAACTCAGCGGCGGTTAGGGCGCTTTGAGCTGGCCGAAGGAGGCACGATCTTCCTCGACGAAATCGGAGAGCTCCCGGCCGAGACCCAGATCGCTCTGTTGCGTGTTCTTCAGGAACACGAATTTGAGCGTGTCGGCGGCGCTGGAACTATCCGGACGAATGTTCGGGTGATTGCTGCTACGAACCGCGATTTGGAGGCTGCCATCGCCGCGGGCATGTTCCGGAGCGACCTCTTTTACCGGCTCAACGTTTTTCCCCTTGAGATTCCTCCTCTGAGGGAACGAAGAGAAGACATCCCCATGCTGGTCGAATACTTCATTGATCGTTACGCAAGGAAAGCTGGAAAGAGCTTTCAAGCGGTAAACAAAAAGAGCCTCGATCTGCTTCGGTCGTATCCCTGGCCGGGTAATATTCGCGAATTGCAGAACGTGATTGAGCGATCTGTCATAGTCTGCGAAGCAGAGAATTTCTCAGTCGATGAGAGTTGGCTTTCTCGACGACCTCCTGCAACTGAACCGAACAGGGAGTTTGGCCTCTTTAAGAGGCTTCCTTCTCAGGAGAAGGCGATCATTGAGGCTGCATTGAGCGAAAGCGGAGGACAGGTGTACGGACCCTCCGGGGCCGCTGCCAAACTTGGTATGCCACGATCCACTCTGGAGCACAAGATCAGATCGCTAAAGATCAACAAGAATCGCTTCAAAACTAGCTATCCCTCGAAGAACATCTAGAGTTTTCGTACCTAACTCTCCACAGCCCCAGAATTGTACAAATTTGGCCAATTGGCCAACTTGGCCAATTTGTGTTTCCGTCAATTGCCATAATTTCAGCAGCTTAGGGTTGGCATTGTGATTGCCATTACAGGAGCGTGTGACCGCCCCCACAGGGACACACAATAAGAACTTCGCAGAGAAGAAGATGTTGAGGAGCTGAGTTATGGACCTGAAAATCGTATGGCGAAATCCGCTTCCATTAATAAGGACTAAACGAACGCTGCAGCGAATCAGAAGCGATCTGTTCGGCGCACTGTATGCGGTCACTACCCCGGATCTCACGCAGGAATACGAAGTGATACTGGGCGAAGTTGCCTGAACTCGGATGTCTGATTCTTGTTTCCAAGAGAGGGCAGATGCTGAAGATTCAGAGATCATCGAACGGGCAGGTGATCTTTACGCTGAGCGGCCGGATGAACGCAGAGCACGTAGCCGAGATGGAAGCACTTTTCAGATCCGAAGCTGGTACTGGACAAATAGTTCTGGATTTGAAGGACCTGACCCTGGTAGATCGGGACGCGGTCAGGTTTCTGGAAAGGTGTGAAGCGGACGGCATCAAACTCAAGAATTGTCCGGCTTACATCCGCGAGTGGATCACGAGAGAACGAGGCGGAAGTTAGGGCTTAAACGGGACCTCGGTGTGTGAGGGTGGAAAGTAGAGCGGACCAAGGAAGGGGTAAAGTATGTCGGCACAGGCGAGCTGGGCAACTGAAGCGCCCGCAGTGAACCATACCGCATCCTTCGAAACCGAGGATGCGATGTCGGCGAAAGTCGCGCTCGACAGCAATGAACTCTGCGGCAGAGGCTTGCCAAGGATTATCGGCACCAGCGCCGCTCTACAAAGCGTACTCGGCATGGTGCGGGTCGTGGCCCCGACCGACTCCACGGTTTTGATCAACGGGGAAACCGGAACTGGCAAGGAACTGATTGCGGAAGCCATTCACAAGTGCAGCCACCGATCGAACGGCCCGTTTGTGAAGGTGAATTGCGCCGCCATTCCTGCAGGTTTGCTTGAAAGCGAGCTGTTCGGTCACGAGCGAGGCGCCTACACCGGGGCGGTCGCGCGCGGTATTGGACGGTTCGAGCGGGCTAACCGGGGCACCTTGTTCTTGGACGAGATCGGCGACCTTCCGCTGGAATTGCAGCCCAAGCTTCTTCGCGTCATGCAGGAAAGGCAGTTCGAGCGTCTAGGCGGTGCTGCCACGATTCGCACCGATGTGCGCGTGATCTGCGCCACGCATCAGAATCTCCTTGAGATGATCAACGAACGTCAATTCCGCGCCGACCTCTTCTATCGGCTCGGCGTGTTCCCCATTGTGCTACCGCCGCTGCGTGATCGCCCCGAAGATATCCGTTTGTTAGTTCACCATTTTGCAATGGATTACGCTGCTCGCATGCACAAGCGAATTACGGCCATTTCGGAGGAATTCATGGCGGATCTTCTGCGGCATTCATGGCCGGGCAACGTCCGGGAATTGCAAAACCTCATTGAACGCTCGGTAATTCTATCGACTGGCGCCGTGCTGAGCGGTTCTCTGCCCGAACGCGCCCACACGACACAGGATGGCTCGAAGTGGTCGACGCCATCCACGCCTGGCACTCTGGAACAGGCCGAGAGTTCGCACATCCTTGAGACTCTGCAACAAACGAAAGGTGTGATCGGCGGTCGGGATGGCGCGGCCGCCCGGCTGGGCCTGCCCCGGACGACGTTGATCTACAAGATGAAGCGGCTGGGTATCACTTTCTGGCAACCCTCCGCATTGCCGGCGCGAACAGCAGCGTTGGTCACAACCTCAGAGGATCCAGCTCTTCGGATCCCTCCGCTGAGTGGAATTTCTCACGAGGATGCAAATTCAGGAAACTCCAGTCCGCACCCTGACATGGGAAGAGTGTGCACTCTAGCCGAAGCCGAAAGAGAGCACATTTCGGAAGTCGTGGAGATGACTAACGGCTTGATTGCTGGCAAGGGAGGTGCCGCAGAAGCCTTAGGAGTGCCGCCGTCAACTCTGCGAAACCGCATGAAGAAGCTTGGCATTAAATCTTAGGTGCCATCGCACGTCCAGTCTTCAACTTCTCTGTTCAAGTCTTTCTTTCAAGTCGAGGGACGCGTATTTGGCCTCGGCGCCGCATTTGGCGTCCGCATTTGGCGTCGACCTCAGGTTTGACGTTTTGATCAAATAGTTCGGTGCTCGCCTGATTTCTACAAATCCTTTGAATTCATGAAAGTGGATCAGCGTCCATTTTTCGGCAGCCGTGGCAGGCCGATTGCCTTTGTAAATGGCGATTGAGCAGACAAGCAGAAATGAGAAAAGACAGGATGCCATGCAAAAGTCGATAGCCCAACGTCTCCGGAAGCACTGAGCCATATTCCTAAAGCCATCGACCCCGAAGGGGCCAGCACGACAGGGGTCTTCTCGTATGTCCGCGATGCTGCCGAGGCACTACTGGGCCGCATGTCCCACAGCGGAGTGGAACTCTGTGCTAGCGGATCGATGATGAAGGCAATCGTGCAAGAAATTGTACGCAACGGCGGGAACCCCGCCTTGCCTGCGGTGGAGAAAGCATTCCAGCAAAGTGAGGAGCCGTCCGCAGGCTCGATGCAACGTTTGGACCTTGGCTCCAAGTAAATAGACGAAGGAGAGGAACATGTCGACAAATCAATTCACGGAGAACCCCTTCGTTAGGGGTGTCAATGAGATCCGCAGTTCTTGGGGCTGGTTCCTGGCCCTCGGAATCGTGTTCATCCTTTTTGGTGCGATCTGCATTGTAGGTAACATTGCTGCCACTTTTGCCACAGTACTCGTCTTCGGATGGGTGCTGCTGCTTAGCGGAATCGTCGCTCTGTTTCAGGCGTTCCGTGTCCGCACGTGGAGTGGCTCTTTTCTATATTTACTCAGTGCTCTGTTGCGGGGATTCACTGGGTATTTGCTCATCCGTTATCCGGCTGTCGGCGCGGTTAGCTTGACCCTGGTTCTTGCCTCATTCTTCATCGTCGGCGGACTCTTCCGCGCAATCGGCTCAGCGATGTTGAAGTTCCCGCGTTGGGGATGGTCGGTGTTCTCTGGTGTGGTTTCAGTGGTGCTGGGGATCATGTTGCTTGCGCAGATGCCGGTTTCCAGCGTCTGGTTCATCGGTTTTGCCGTCGGCGTGGACATGATCGTGGACGGAGTATCGCTTGTAAGTCTTGCGATGGCAATACACACCTCGCCAAAGCTTACGCCCTATATAACGAAAGCCGCGTAACCGTACAAACAATTCTTTGTGGAAAAGGAGAACTCTTGTGGAAAAAATGTTGGTTGTGATCTTCGACGAGGAGTCGAAAGCGTATGAAGGATCGCGAGCTCTTAACGAGCTTGATAGGGACGGAATCGTCGCGATTCATGCTGAATCGGTGATCCAGAAGAATGCCGATGGAACCGTGACCGAAAAACGGACAGAAGGCAATTTTCCCATTCGCACGATCGGGGGGACGGCGATCGGCAGCCTCATCGGACTGCTCGGCGGCCCCGTCGGCTTCGGTATCGGGGCTGCGATTGGAGCGACGACCGGCATCATTAGCGACCTGTACGTAGCTGGCGTCAACGCAGATTTTCTCAATGATGTTTCAAACGCCCTTACACCCGGCAAGTTCGCGGTGCTTGCTGACGTCAGCGAGGAGTGGGTGACGCCCGTGGACACCAGAATGGAAGGAGTAGGTGGCGTGGTGCTTCGCACAGCGAAGCAGCACTTCGAAGAGGAGCAATGGGCCAGAGAGGCGGCGGCACTCAGAGCAGAGATTGACCAATTAAAGGCCGAGCTGGCTCAAGCAAGGGCCGAACGCAAGGCTAAGATCCAAGCCAAAATCGACGAACTCAATAAAAAGCTGCAAGACAGTATTGAACAGGCGAAACAGAGGTCAGAACAACTCAAAAGCGAGGCCGATGCCAAGGTGAAGGCCCTGCAAGACAAAGCTTCCAAGGCTCGTCACGAGACCAAGGCGGCCATCAACGCAAGAATCACGGAGATACGAGAACAATACGAACAATCTGCTGCAAAGCTGAGGAATGTAACCGCCAAGCGCTTGCGGAAAGCAGCCGCCAAATTAGAAAAAGCGGGATAGGGGTGGATGCCGAGGTACCCTTGGCGGCAGGACGACATTAAACTGGTGCCTGATTGAAGGTGCGGAGCGTCTTGGGAGAAGCAACTTGCGCTCCTGCTCGCTGCCGGTCACCGTGTCACCACCTACGACCGCCGGGGATTCGGTAAGTCCAGCCAACCCACGACCGGCGACGGCGCCGCACTGTATCACCTGGACGCACTTGGAAATCGTGAACCGTGAGCTGCTGGCCTTTCTCGGAGAGAGGACTTCAACGACCCAAAAGGCAGCCGCAATGAAATAACTGGTTGGCACGGACAGTTGGTTTACTTCCTTGCTTTCTCAACGGCCTTGCCGTTCACTTTCGCGCCGCCGGAACCGAACGCCGCCTCGACGTAGCGAACGACCGACGCAATCTCCGCGTCGGAATAGGAGCCTGCGAAGGAAGGCATATAAACATGTCCCCGAGCGGTCCAATAATCGACCCCGTGAAGAATTATCCAAGCGGCGTTCAGGCTGGACGTGTCGTTCACGCTCGGGTAACCCTGAAGATTTCCACCGTAAACCGTTGCAAGTCCGCCTGAGCCGTGGCATCCCATGCACGCGCCTTCGTAGATGCGCCGCCCCTCAGGTTCACCTGCGAAAGTTTGGAGGCTGTCCAGCTTTTCACCTGCGCTATGTTTCGTAATCTCAACGGCGCCCCTTTGCGGCGGAACCTGCTTGAGATAAGCCGCCATGTCGAGAAGATCCAGGTCGGACATTTGGCTCGTGCTGTTCTGGACAACTTGGCCCATCGAGGCCCCCGCGGCGCCCCTGTTCTCCGAATGGCCTGTCTTCAAGTAGTCCGCCAATTCAGCCTCGGACCATGAGCCCACGCCCCACTCCAGATCAGAGGAAATGTTGTAACAACGGACCCCGTCGACCACACCGCCGGCCATCTCACGATCCTTCTTTGGCGCAAAGGCCAAGTTCAGTGGACTGTGGCACAGTACACAGTGGCCTGGGCCTTCCACTAGGTAGGCCCCGCGGTTTAGCTGAGCTGAGCGATTTTGATCAGCTTGGAAACGTCGATTCGGATTGAAGATGAGATTCCAATAGGCGATTCCCCACGTTTGATTAAAGGGAAAGATGATTTTGTTCTTTATTGAAGGTGTTGGGACGGGCCTGAGCGAGAACAGGTAGGCCTTGATGGCCAGTACATCGCTGACCGGCATCTTGGTGAAATTCGTATAGGGAAATGCGGGGTAGAGATGGTGACCGTCCTTAGCAATTCCGCGGTGCATGGCAGCAATAAAGTGCGAATCGGTCCATGAGCCGATTCCGTACTTCACGTCTGGCGTTATGTTGCTGCCGTAGAGCGTACCGAACGGTAAGTTGAACGGTGTGCCTCCGGCATACGGGGGCTTGCCAGGACCGGTGTGGCAGGACACGCAATCGCTTGCGGCCGCCAGGTATGCACCTCGCGCGATCATGGCAGCGTCAGGCGGAGTGTCAGTGTGCGGAGTTTCCGAGGGATCCGAAGGCGCGTCAGCGACACGTTTGAGCACGACCGCCAAAACGAATCCCAAGAGTGCTACAGCGGAAATCGCGAAGAGGACCTTCGGTCTTCTCATACTGTGTCTCCCGCTTGTGGCGAGCTGGCTGGGGAGGAATTCCTAACCAGATGGCGCGCAAGCACGGCGGCCGCTCCGGCCGCCACCGCTACTCCGCCAACCACGCCGGCATCGGAGGATTTTGCGTGTGCGCCTTTGCGCAGCAATTCATGCCGATCGAAGGGGAGCGACCGTAGACGCGCGCCTGTCGCAGCGTGAATGGCGGCGGCCAGGGCTGGGAAGACCACAGCCGTACTGGTTTCGCCGATCCCTTGAGGCGCAGCATTGCTAGGCACGATGTGGACTTCGATCGGCGGCGTCTCGTTGATCCGCAGCACACGATAATCGTTGTAGTTACTTTGGACGATCTGCCCATTAACAACGTCGATCTTTCCCCACAAGGCCGCCGAGAGGCCGAAGATCAATCCGCCTTCGATCTGACTGACCACGCCATCGGGATGGACAGCCTGTCCACAATTCACCGCGGCCGTGATGCGATGCAACACGATCTCGCCGTCCGCCGTTACCTCCGCATCCACGACGCACGCTAAAGGGCTTCCAAAAGAAGTTTGTAGCGCGACGCCGCGGCCCCTGCGCTCGGGCAGCGGACTACCCCAGTTCGATTTTTCTGCCACTAAGTTCAGCACTCCGAGCAGAGCCGTGTCTTTCTTTAGGACCCTGCGACGGAACTCGAGTGGGTCAACGCCAGCCTTTTCGGCGAGCTCTCCGATCATGCCTTCAACGACGAAGACGTCGTGCCCGGGCCCAACGCTTCGCCACCAACTGATGGGGATGGGCGGATCCTCCCGTATGTAGTCCACCCGTATGGAATCTACTTCGTACGGAATCTCCGACGCCCCCTCAATGGCATCGTAGTCGGGTATTTTCAGTTCCGGAAAATAGCGCGCATAGACAGAACCGCCTACGATTCGGTGCGACCAGCCCAGGATCTTGTCGTCGCTTCCGAGCCTTGCCTGCACGATATTGCGAAATCTCGGACGGAACATGTCGGCAAGGAAATCTTGTTCGCGCGACCAGATCATCTTTACCGGAACACCCGCAAGCTTCGCTATCCGGAGGGCATAGGCGATTGAATCGGTCTCGGCGCGCCGACCGAATCCGCCACCCATCAATTGGTTGTGGATGACTACCTTCTCGGGGGCCAGGCCTGTGATGCTGCATACCAACTTCTGCGCTCGTGCAGGTGCCTGCGTTCCAGCCCAGACCTCACAGCCATTCGCGCTGAGTTCCACAACCGCATTCAGTGGCTCCATTGGGGCGTGAGCTAAGAACGGCACCTCGTACACGGCATCTATGCGGCCATGGTGATGACTGAGAACTGCCGTGGGGTCCCCCACGGTCTTGGTGTATTCGGGGCTGCCTTTCTCCCCAGCTTCTCTCAGTGCATTATCAATGTCTCCCATGCTGAGCTCCGGGTATCCCCCGCCCCACTCCGGAGCGAGCGCCGCCGCGCCCTTCATTGCTGCCCAAGTGTGTTCGCCAAGCACCGCCACGGCATCCGGTAGCGAGAGCACCCGCAAGACACCGGGAATGTTCATGGCCGGCCCGGGATCAACCGAAACCAGGTGACCGCCAATAATGGGGCAGGAGACCATGACGGCGATCTTCATTCCCGGACGCACCACGTCGATGCCAAAGATCGCCCGGCCGTTCGCCTTGTCAGGTGTGTCGACGCGCCGCGGACTCTGTCCAATCAAACGAAAGTTTTCGGGCGAGGTGAGTTGCAACGCTTCAGGCGCGGGAGCTGGCTCAAGCGCCGCCGCATCGGCCAGCGCGCCGTAGCTGAGCGACCGGCCGCTGGCCGTGTGAACAATAGTGCCGTTCTTCGCAACGCAAGCCTTGGGGTCAACTTTCCAGCGTCTCGCGGCAGCGGCGATTAGGCGGTACCGTGCGCTCGCGCCCGCCTGCCGCAACGGCATATAAAACGCGCGAAGCGACCAAGATCCACCGGTAATTTGGTAGTTGAGCCCAGGGTTCTTGAAGACAGGCTCGTCGGGCGGGGCCGCCACGACGCGGATCTCATTGAGATCGACGGCGAGTTCCTCAGCCAGTAGCTGGGCCTCCGCGGTGTAGATTCCCTGCCCCATCTCTGTGCTCGGACAGATGAACGTGATCGGACCGCTGCGAGGTATATGAATGAAAGGTCCAAGAGGGGGTGCCGCAGTTCCCTCGGCCGGGTGCTCAACGCCCGCGGCTCTCGCGAAGCGCGGGAGACTCACGGCCACAAAGAATCCGCCGGCGGAGACCAGAAATGATCGACGGCTGATGTTTACCGGGGCCTTCATTCCCGTGCCGCCTGGTGGATCGCCGCGCGAATTCTTGGATACGTTCCACAGCGGCAGATATTGCCGCTCATAGCAAAGTCGATCTGATCGTCGCTCGGATCCGGTGTCTGCGTCAGCAGCGAAGCGGCCGCCATAATCTGGCCTGACTGACAGTAACCACACTGGATGACCTGGAGGTCCAACCATGCTTTCTGGACACGAGCGCCTACAGGATCATCGGCTAAAGCCTCGATCGTGCGAACCTGCCGATTCTCCGCGGCCGCGACGGTGAGAATGCAAGATCGCAGTGGACGTCCGTCGACGTGAACGGTGCAGGCCCCACACTCTCCGATCCCACAGCCGTACTTGGTACCTGTCAGTCTAAAAAAGTCCCGTATCGCCCAAAGCAGAGGGGTATCTCCCGGAACGTCAATCGACATCTGTCTGCCATTGATATTGAGGTTGTACATCGCTTACCTCGTTCCTGGCACCGCGTGCCTCGCGTCAGCTGAACAGCAACCTCATGACCAAACACAAGGAAGCGAATCGAACGATGCTCGACTTCCCTGGTGAATAGATATTTGGCGCGTCCTCGCGAGAGTTTCGTGATCTCGTGCGTGTAGAGAAGTATCAGAAGGAGTGGGGGGCGGAGTTCTTCAAGCGTGCCTCATTGACCGCGAGAGCTTGATCTCAGACCTCGTCCCATTTTCCGGGTTAACCTTCCGCAGATATAAAAGCCGTATTTGGCGTCCAGGGTTGGCGTCGACGCCACATTTGGCGATCGGCAATTCATGTTTCTAGTGACCTGATTTCTACAAATCCTTTGAATTCGTGAAAGTGGAGCGTTGTGCCATTCAGCGGGAGCCGTGGCAGGCGAATTGCCTCTGTATGCGCGGGTTCGATCGAGTACAACAAGGAGAACGTAAATGAGGCACATCAACTCGGGAGCAGTTTCACTGCTCACGCTCGCTACTGTGTTGTTCTTGGCGGGCTGCCACAAGAAAGTTACACAAACAGCTCCCCCACCGCCTCCACCGCCAGTCCCTGCACCAGTTGAGCCGACCGCCACCTTGACGGCGAGCCCAACTTCAATCCAACAGGGCCAGTCCACCGAGTTGACTTGGCAAACCGAAAATGCCACCGACATCGCGATCGATGCCCTCGGCACCGTGCCTGCGTACGGATCGCGCACGGTGAACCCTGGTGAGTCGATCACATATCAACTAGTGGCCAAAGGATCTGGTGGAACTGCAACGGCATCCACGCGCCTGACGGTTACGCCACCACCTACGCCGGTTGCACAACCGTCTCTCGCCGATCTGTTCGCGCAGAACGTGAAAGACATCCTCTTCAGTTTCGACGAGTCCGACATTCGCGCCGATCAGCAGCAGATCGCCCAGTCTGACGGTCAGTTCCTAGCCGCGCACCCGAAGATCAAAGTGGTGATCGAGGGACACTGCGACGACCGTGGCTCGATCGAATACAACCTTGGCCTCGGAGACAACCGCGCCCAGTCCATGAAGAACCAGTTCATACAAGCTGGCGTGAATGCGGACAACATTCACGTAATCAGTTACGGCAAAGAGAAACCGTTCTGCTCGGAGGAAAGCGAACCGTGCTGGCAGGAGAACCGCCGTGCCCACCTCGTCTTCCAACAATAAGTTGTTCGTGCGCTGCAGAACGCAACGTGACGGCGACGTCGCCATAAATATGATTCACAACCCCAAATTCCTGAAGGAGGAACTCTAATGAAAACGAACGCACAGCTACAACGCGATGTCATGGATGAACTTCAATTCGAACCCAGTGTCAATGCCGCAAACATTGGTGTGACTGCCAAAGACGGAATCGTCACCCTCGCAGGCAAAGTGAGCAATTATGCCGAAAAATATGCGGCATCAGAGGCCGCCGAGCGGGTAACCGGGGTCAAAGCTGTGACCGATGAGACGAAGGTGGACTTGCCTTTGGCGCATCAACGCGACGATCAGGATATCGCTCAAGCGGTCCTGAATGCCCTCAAATGGCACGTTTGGGTTCCCCAGGACGCCATCAAAGTGAAGGTCGAGCAAGGTTGGGTGACCCTGGAAGGAACAGTCGATTTCAAATTTCAACAGACGGCCGCCCGAAACGCCGTTCAAGACCTGACGGGCGTAATGGGTGTGAGCAACTTGATCAGCCTCAAGTCTGTGGTCGCCCCGTCAGACCTCAAGGTGAGGATCGAGAACGCCCTGACTCGCGCCGCAGAACTGGACGGCGAACGCATCAAGGTCGAGGTCGATGGCAACAAGGTAATTCTGAGAGGCAAAGTCAGTTCCTGGGCGGAGCGCGACGAGGCTGAGAGAGCAGCCTGGTCTGCCCCTGGCGTCTGGGATGTCGACGACAAACTCGAGATCACGGCCTGAGTGATCTTGCCCACAGGAAAAGTGATTGTGGAAGTGGAGTGGCAAATCTCAACGAGCCAAACACAAATTGAAGAGGAGGCAAATCTATGACGGATACAAACGCAGTGATTGCAGTTTATGACGCCCACTCGGCAGCAGAAGGCGCAGTAAAAGAACTTCAGAAGTCAGGCTTCGACATGAAGAAGCTGTCGGTTGTGGGGAAAGACTATCACACAGACGAGCAGGTCGTAGGCTACTACAACGCGGGAGACCGCATGAAGTATTGGGGCAAGTGGGGCGCTTTCTGGGGTGGCTTCTGGGGCTTATTGTTCGGTGCCGCATTCTTTTGGGTGCCTGGCATAGGTGCTGTTCTGGTTGGCGGTCCCCTGGTGGCGTGGATCGTCGCCGGCCTGGAGGGCGCGGTGGTAATCGGCGGGTTGAGCGCAATTGGAGCCGGTCTCTATAGCATGGGCATCCCGAAGAACAGCATCGTGAAGTATGAGACCGCCTTAAAGGCTGGCAAGTATCTTGTCGTCGCTCATGGAACTGCCGCTGAGGCTGCCAAAGCCAGGGATATCCTTAGCACATTGAAACCAAGCGAGCTGACCGATCAGGTTCTGGAGCCTGATACGGAGGCAGTGACCAGGTGAACGCATCCTGAGGTGCGGATCAGGCCCGCTTGCGGATCCTCACCTCAAATCACCAAACGAGTCTCTTTCCGCGCTATTGCTTGAGTAGACAAGGAGAAATGAGAGCATGCCTCACAATCGCATCGGCGGACACACCCATTTGAAACCTCCGCCTTATGCGGAGGAATTGAACTCGCACGCTGGGGCGAAGGGGCCAAACTGCAGCCCAATATTGTTGCGTGAATTTAGAAGGGACTGTGTGGAGAAACCTGAAATGACTCGCACCATTGCCTGGGCGGATCGCAGCTTGTTAAGTGTTGTCCGCAGAATCGCAGGTTCCGTTCATGTTCGGCTGGCGCTGCCTCATAAAACTTCTTCGGCTACCCGGCAATCTCCACAGATTCCCACGATTTGGGTCGCCAGTCGGCGTACGCTCGCCGCACTGCTGTTAAATCCTGAAGTGAGTTTTGGTGATGCCTACAGCGAAGGTCTTCTGGAAATTGAGGGCGATATCGTTTCGGTGCTGGAGTCCCTTGTCAAATCGACGTCCCGGAACCGAGGTTGGAACTCGAGGTTGATCTCTGCCTGGCTGACTTGGATCCAGTCGAACTCCCTTGCGGGGTCGCACAAAAACATCCACCACCATTACGATCTTCCCACAGATTTCTGCAAGCTTTGGCTGGATCCTCAAATGCTTTACACATGCGCGTATTTTCCTGATCACACGGCAACTTTGGAAGAAGCACAGCACGCAAAGCTGATCTGGTTTGCCGGAAGCTTTGGTTGCAACCGGGCGAGACCGTGGCCGAGGCCGGCTGCGGGTGGGGCGGACTGTCGCTGTACATGGCTAAACACTACGGTGTGCGAGTGAAAGCGTTCAACATTTCTCACGAACAGATTGTGTTTGCGAGGGCAAGAGCTAAAGAACAAGGCCTCGCCGCCCAGGTCGAGTTTATTGAGGAGGATTACCGCAACATTCGTGGCCGCTTCGACGCCTTCGTGTCCCTTGGAATGGTCGAGCACGTAGGGGAGGAACACTACAACCAACTTGGCCGAGTGATTCACGAGGCAATTGGAGATTCCGGCCGTGGCCTGCTTCATTTCATCGGACGAAATTACCCTCGGCCTTTTAGCGTTTGGATTCGTAAACGTGTTTTCCCCGGCGCGCACGCGCCCGCTCTCCGGGAAGCGATGCAGATACTCGAACCTTCCGACTTTAGTGTCCTGGACGTAGAAAACCTTCGATCCCATTACGCCAAGACTCTGGAATATTGGCTGCGAAGGTTTGAGCGTTCCTATGACACCGTGGCACAGAGATTCGGAGCCAAGTTCGCCAGGATGTGGCGTCTTTACCTGGCTGGCTCGATTGCAGCATTCAAGTTGAATTTTCAGGAGAGGAGTGCCGAGACCCGACATATCGAGGTCGAAGGCGTTGAAAGGGTCAAAACTGTCGGAAGCTACAAGCGAGAAGTAGATTTAAGAGGACATTTCTCTCGGCGACAGTGAAAGTCGAAGGTTGTGTGTGCCAAAAAAGGTTGACGCAGCGTACTAGAATTCTAGTCTTAGCGCATACTGCATGATCCTGGAGTTCACGGTTAGCGCACTGATCACGCCGAATGTGCCGGGCGTCGAAACGTCGTTTGAAGGCTTGGCAAAGTTTGGCCGGTTCAGCACATTAAACACCTCCCAGCGAAAAACCAGCCTAACGCGCTCTGTGAGGGGAGTGGTCTTTATTACGGAGATGTCTCCGACGCGCTGATCAGGTCCGCGAAGAATATTTCTTCCGAGGTTCCCGAAAACGGTCCCGCC
>WNFI01010670.1_pt2 | contig 44543 bp, 46 predicted proteins | sample 5400471 | NCBI WGS metagenome assembly WNFI01 (sample SAMN13153348, study PRJNA577476) | soil metagenome | isolation source: 100 cm saprolite on Douglas fir-dominated hillslope | place: USA:California | collected 2013-09-17 | reverse complement strand
GCGCCGGATGTGTCGGGCTTCGTGACCGAGATCATGGTCCGCGACAATCAACAGGTGCGCCGCGGCGATATCATTTTTCGTATCGACCGCGCGCGCTTTGCATTGGCGCTGCAGCAGGCAGACGCCGTTGTCGCAGGCCGTCGGGCCTTGCTCGATCAGGCGGCAAGCGATCTGAAGCGCTATCGCGGGCTTACTACCGATGCGGTTTCGCAACAAAAACAGGAACAGGTGCTCGCCACCCAGCTACAGGCCAAGGCCGCCTATGATCAGGCCGTCGCCGACCGGGCCGTCGCCCAGCTCAATCTCGATCGCAGCGAGGTTCATGCCTCGGTGAATGGTACGATCTCCAATATGGATCTGCGCCCCGGGACCTACGTCACGGCAGGCAAAGGAGTGACGGCTTTGGTCGATAGCGATACCCTGCACGTGGATGGCTATTTCGAGGAAACCAAACTGCCACGCATTCACGTCGGTGATCGGGTCATCATCCACCTGATGGGCAATGCCGCCCGGCTCGCGGGGCATGTGGAGAGCATCGCTGCCGGCATTGAAGACCGCGATCGCGGTGAGGGGGCAAACCTGCTTGCCAACGTCAATCCGACATTTAGCTGGGTGCGGCTGGCGCAGCGTGTGCCGGTACGTATCGCGCTCGACGGTATCCCGGCCGACGGGACCCTTGTGGCGGGCCGCTCAGCGACCGTGAAGGTCCAGTCGCGGGAGCCAATTGGCCTGGCCTGGCTTTTTGGTTTGGCCGTAGCAGCTCAACAGTCAGATCCTCCATAGCGGTTCGCTTCAGATACGAAATGCGCGGGTTTAGGCAGATGACTGCCGATAACGCGCGCGCCATTCGTCGCACGCGACACAGGCTGTCGCGGCGCCGGCCACCATCACGGCCAGCGCGAACCAGGTTAGCGCATAGACCATGTGATTGTTTGGAAAGCTGACCACCGTCAGGCCGCCGACGGGACCGTCGTGATCACCGGGTATCGCGTCGGCATCGATGAAATAAGGTGCGATGTCCGTCAAGTGCCGCGCCCGTGCGATCGCCGCCACGTCGCGCGAGTGCCAGCGATCCGCCGCCGGGTCGTTGGCGCGCAGGAAGCCGCCGTTCGGCTCTGTCACGCGCAGCAAGCCGGTCACTTGCGTGCGCGCCGCGATCGGGCTTGCGATACGGTTCGCCGGATCGGCGCGATCGGATGGCACGAAGCCGCGATTGACGAGAACCGTGAAGCCCTGATCGGTCTGCAGCGGAACCATCACCCAGTAGCCGCTTCCCAGCGCGGTCGCAGCCTGAACCAGGGTCGCGCGGTCGTTGAGAAAGATGCCCGCGGCCCGTACGCGGCGATAGGCATCGCGCGATGCATCGATCGATGGCCATGCGGTCGGGCCGGGAGCGTCAACGGGCGAGGCGTGTATCCGCCGTTCGACTTGCGCGATCAGTTCCAGCTTCCAGACGCGGCGATGCAACTGCCAGACGCCGAGCGCCGTCAAGCCGGCGAGGGCGACCATCGCGACCACCCCAATAACAAAGAGCAGGACCGGCGAGCGACGCGACCGGTCATCGCGGCCTTCGGCGAGAGTCACGGCATCGCGCTCATGTCATGTGGAGACATCGGCATCATGTTGTGGGTCAGGTGATACATCACCCACAGCGATCCGCTAAGGACAATCACGACGATCACGATCGTGAAGATCAGCGCCATCATGGTCCAGCCGTTGTCCGACTTCGCGTTCATATGAAGGAAGAAGATCATATGAACGACGATTTGGACGACCGCGAGCGCCACGATGGCCAGCGCTGTCGCCTGAGTGCTGGCCAGCGCGCCGCTTATGACCAGCCAAAACGGAACTGCGGTGAGCACGACCGACAAGCCGAAGCCGATCAGATAGCCTTGTCGCGAGCCGTGCGCGGGTGCTTCAGCGTCGTGGCTGGAGTGGGCGCTCATCGCAGCATCCCCATCAAATAGACGAATGTGAAGACGCCGATCCAGATGACGTCCAGGAAATGCCAGAACAGGCTGAGGCACATCAGGCGCCGCTTGTTGGCGGCGATCAGTCCATGCCGGCCGACCTGCGCCATCAGCGTCACCAGCCAGATGAGGCCGCACGTGACATGGAGGCCGTGGGTGCCGACCAGCGTAAGGAAGGCGGACAGGAAGCCGCTGCGTTGCGGCGTCGCACCCTCGTGAATCATGCGTGTGAACTCGTAAAGTTCGATACTGAGAAAGGCCAGGCCAAACAGACCGGTCGCGAAGAGCCATGCCTGCATCGCGCCGACCCTCTTCTCGGCCATGGCCAGCATCGCGAAACCGTAAGTGATCGAAGAGAACAGCAGCATCGAGGTGTTGACCGCCACGAGCGGCAGATCGAACAGGTCCTTCGGAGAGGGGCCGGCGGCATAGTTGCCACCGAGCACGCCATAGGTCGCGAACAGGATCGCGAAGATGAGGCAGTCGCTCATCAGGTAGATCCAGAAACCGAGCATGGTGCTGCCGCCCTCGGCATGGTCATGCTCGTCCGCGAGGTAAAAGGTCGGAACGTGAGCCTCGCGTGTCGTCGCCGTCAAGGTTGTGTCCAGCATGGCCTCAGGCTCCTGATGCGAGCAGGCGCGTGCGCTCGTCCTCGGCAACGACCACGTCTTCGACAGGGATATGGAAGTTGCGCCGGTAATTGAACGTATGGCCGATGGCGACGCCCAGCAGCGCTATGAAGCTCAGCCCCGCCAGCCACCACATGTACCAGATCATCCCGAACGAGAACGCGATGCTCAGGCCGGCCAGGATAACGCCGGTGCCGGTGTTCTTGGGCATATGGATCGCCTTGAACCCTTGCAGCGGCCGCCGGTAGCCGCGCTGCTTCATGTCGGCCCAGGCATCGCCGTCGTGGACGACCGGCGTGAACGCGAAGTTGTAAGCGGGCGGCGGCGAGGACGTTGACCACTCCAGCGTGCGGCCGTCCCAGGGGTCGCCGGTGGTGTCACGCAGCGCGTCACGCTTTCGGAAGGTGGCGTAGAACTGGATCAGGGACGCCCCAAAACGGGTCGAGCCGGAAACCGAACGCCTTCGGGAACCAGTAGTTGATCCCGGCAAACATCCCGAACAGCACACCGCCGATAATGACATTATGGAAGTGGGCCACCAGAAAAAGGCTGTTGTGGAGCACGAAGTCCGCCGGCGGTACCGCAAGCAACACGCCCGTCATGCCGCCGATCACGAAGGTGAGCATGAAGGCTACGGTCCACATCATCGGCAGCTCGAAGCGGATGCGGCCGCGGTACATCGTGAACAGCCAATTGAAGATCTTGGCTCCCGTCGGGATCGAGATGATCATCGTCGTGATGCCGAAGAACGAGTTGACGCTGGCGCCCGAACCCATGGTGAAGAAGTGGTGCAGCCAGACGAGATAGGCGAGGATGGTGATGACCACCGTCGCATAGACCATCGAGGTGTAGCCGAACAGCCGCTTACCGGAAAAAGTGGAGGTCACTTCCGAGAAGATGCCGAAGGCGGGCAGGATCAGGATATAGACTTCCGGATGGCCCCAGATCCAGATGAGGTTGACGTACATCATCGGGTTGCCGCCGAAGTCATTGGTGAAGAAGTCGGTGCCCACATAGCGGTCCAGCGACAGCAAGGCGAGCACCGCCGTGAGCACCGGGAAGGAGGCGACGATCAGAATGTTGGTGCACAAGGACGTCCAGGTGAACACCGGCATTCTCATCATCGTCATGCCGGGCGCGCGCATCTTCACGATGGTTGCGATCAGGTTCACGCCCGACAGCAGTGTGCCGACGCCGGCGACCTGCAGGCCCCATATGTAATAGTCGACACCGACATCCGGGCTGTAGCCGATGCCCGAGAGCGGCGGATAGGCGAGCCAGCCGGTCCGCGCGAACTCGCCTACGAACAGCGACATCATGACGATCACGGCGCCGGCCGTGGTCATCCAGAAGCTGAAGTTATTGAGGAAGGGGAAGGAGACGTCTCGGGCGCCGATCTGGAGTGGAACCACATAGTTCATCAGTCCGGTGACGAGCGGCATCGCCACGAAGAAGATCATGATCACGCCATGCGCGGTGAAAATCTGGTCATAGTGAGATGCGGGCAGATAGCCCTGGGAGTCGCCAAACGCGAGCGCCTGCTGCGCGCGCATCATGAGTGCGTCGGCGAAGCCCCGCAGCAGCATGACCAGGCCGAGGACCACGTACATGACGCCGATACGCTTGTGATCGACGCTGGTAAACCATTCGCGCCACAGATAGCCCCAGAGCCGGAAGTAAGTCACAACGCCGAACAGAGCGATCCCGCCGAACGCGACGCCTGCGAAGGTTACGACGAGGATCGGTTCGTGAATCGGAAACGATTCAAGGGTGAGGCGGCCAAATATCGGACTGATCGCTGCTGCGTTTAAGGGCATGATGGGAGACCGCGTCAGAAGGTTGAAGTCAGCGGGTGGGTGGGGAAGAGACCGGGACGGGAGAGGCCGGCGCCCCTGATGGGGGCGGAGTTGCGCGGTGACGGCGGGCCGGCTTGCTTGTCCGCTGCGCCCATCGGATCGTCGGTCGTACAAGCGGAAGCGACATAGGTCGGTTGTGATCCCAAGACTGCTCCGCGACCGGCGTATTTGTCGTATGCGAGCGGCAGGACATTGCGGGCGCCGGCGAGGCCGAGCCCGCCTTTGGCATCGATGCGCATCATCTCGTCCATGCACATCTTGCCGGGCTCAACGCACATGTTCAGCGCAGCGTGGAATAGGTCCGGCGCGACAGAGCTGAAGTAACGGACGGGCTCGTCTTCGCTCGGATGCTCAAGCTTTAGATAGCGGTCGCGATCCAGCGCGTCGCCGCCGTCCTTCGCGTGGCGGACCCATTGCATGAAATCGTCCTTGCTTTGGCCGTAAAAACGGAAGCGCATTCCCGAAAAGCCCGCACCGCTGTAGTTGGCGGAGAAGCCTTCGTAGTTGCCCGGCTTATTCATAACGGCGTGAAGCTTCGTCTCCATCCCCGGCATGGCATAAATCTGCCCCGCCAGTGCCGGTATGTAGAAAGAGTTCATGACCGATGAGGCGGTGATCGTGAAGTCGATGGGACGATTCACCGGCGCGGCCAGTTCATTCACTGTGGCGATGCCGAGTTGCGGATAGATAAACAGCCATTTCCAGTCGAGCGCGACAACCTGCACCTGGAGCGGCTCAGTCTCTGCTTCGACCGGCTGGCCCGAGGCAATGCGGCCGATCGGCCGGTACGGATCGAGGATATGTGTGCCCATCCAGGTGAGTGCGCCGAGACAGATGATAATCAGCAGCGGCGCCGCCCAGATCATCAGCTCAAGATGCATCGAATGATCCCAGTCGGGTTCGTAGCGTGCGCTGGTGTTGGACTGGCGATAGCGCCACGCGAAAAGTAACGTCACCGCCATCACCGGCACGATGATGAGCAGCATCAGCGCGGTGGATATGAGCACCAGGTCGCGCTGCTGGGCTGCGACGTCACCCGCGGGATTAAGGACGACTGCATTGCATCCGCATAGGAGCGTCAACAGCGGAATAACCGCTAAGGCGCGGACAATCGAAGATCGGTTCGGGGAACCGTGAGAAAGCGTTCGCATGGTCCCGAGGTAAGGCTGTCAGCAGGAGTCAGGCATTGGACATTTTGTCCAATGACGTTGTGCCTCCGAAGAGGCCAGATAAAGTGCCATGCTATCCGGCACGCCGAAGGCAGTCTTCCAAGCGGGGTGCATGACCTAGTCAGGAGCTTGCTGGAATCCTCATGATTGCAACATCATCGACCATGGAACGGGGAGTGAGCCCGATCAAGACCCGCCACCCGACGGTGGCGCCGGGTGAGATCGCGATCGGTGTGATCATTGGCCGGACTTCAGAGTTCTTTGACTTTTTCGTGTACGCGATTGCCTCGGTGCTGGTTTTCCCCAAGCTGGTGTTCCCCGATGCGGATCCGCTTTTGGGCACGCTATTCTCGTTCGTCATTTTCGCGCTCGCCTTCGTCGCGCGGCCGCTCGGCTCGGTACTTTTCATCGCGATTGACCGTATCTATGGTCGCGGCGTCAAGCTGACGATCGCGTTGTTCCTGCTCGGTGGCTCGACAGTAGCGGTCGCCTTCCTGCCAGGTCATGCGGACATCGGTGCCTGGTCCGCCATGCTGCTGGCGCTGTTCCGGATCGGCCAGGGCCTCGCGCTCGGCGGTGCCTGGGACGGGCTTGCCTCGCTGCTGGCCTTGAATGCACCGGAGCGACGGCGCGGATGGTACGCCATGATCCCCCAATTGGGGGCGCCGCTTGGCTTGATCGTGGCAAGCTCGCTGTTCGCATTCTTCGTGGCCAGTCTGTCGGCGGAGGATTTTCTGGAATGGGGCTGGCGCTATCCGTTCTTTGTGGCGTTCGCAATCAACGTCGTTGCGCTGTTCGCGCGGCTGCGGATCGTCTCGACGCCTGGTTATGCCCAGCTGTTCGAAAGCCGCGAGCTGCAACCTTCGCCCGTCGTTGAGACGGTCCGCGAGCAGGGCCGCAACATCGCGATCGGTGCGTTTGCGCCGCTTGCCAGCTTCGCACTGTTCCACATGGTGACGGTGTTCCCGCTCTCATGGGTGTTCCTTTTCACCCGCGAGAGACCGGCACGCTTCCTGATGATCGAGATCATCGGCGCTGTGATCGGGGTCCTCGCGATCATCACTTCCGGCATCATCGCCGATCGTGTCGGCCGCCGCTCATTGCTCGGTCTGTCGGCTGCGGCGATCGCCATCTACAGCGGCTTCGCGCCGCAGTTGCTCAATGGCGGCGATATCGGCGAAATCATCTTCATGGTGGTCGGTTTCGTACTGTTGGGGTTGTCGTTCGGCCAGTCATCGGGGGTAGTCAATTCCAACTTCCATAGCAGCTATCGCTACACGGGCGCCGCGCTGACGTCCGATCTTGCCTGGCTGTTCGGCGCCGGCTTCGCCCCGCTGGTCGCGCTTTTTCTAGCCTATCAGTTCGGCCTGATCGCGGCGGGCGCGTATCTGCTGTCCGGCGCGCTCGGAACGCTGGCTGCGCTGGGGATCAATCAGGAACTGGCGCGCAAGATCTCCTGACAGTAATCGGAACCTGGTGCGGTACCTTCGACAAGATGAATGACTGCGGGTCATTGGACCGCATTGCCCTGCGAGCATCCGCGCGGTAGCCCTTACGCATCGCCCGGATCAGAGGCAACGGAGTGTCCAGTGGTTAAGGCAGAGACTTCGATCCAGGAAACCACCAACAGAAAAAATCTTTTGCTTCTCGTTACCTTGCGCTGGCTGGCCGTCGCCGGACAGGTTGGCGCGATTGGCGTGGTTTATTTCTGGCTCGGGATCGCCCTGCCGATCCCGCAGATGAGCGGTGTGATCGCATTTCTGATCGGGCTCAATCTGCTCACGCTTTACCGATATGGCAGCGGGGCGGCGATCACCAACGCGGAACTGTTTCTGGAACTGCTTCTCGATGTCGCCGCGCTGACGGTCCAGCTCTATCTGAGCGGAGGCGCGACCAATCCCTTCGTTTCACTGTTTCTGCTGCAGGTCATTCTCGGCGCCGTGCTGCTGCGTCCCTGGTCGATCTGGATAATCGTCGCCCTGACGAGCGGCTGCTTCATCTGGCTCATGGCGTCATACCATGAGATCGGCTTTTCGTTGCTGATGCGCGATCCCGACCAGGCGGAAATCTTTGGACTGCACACTTACGGCATGTTCATCTGCTTCCTGCTTGCGGCCGTGCTGCTGGTCCTCTTCGTCACGCAGATCAACCAGAATTTACGAGTCCAGGACATGCGTCTGGCCGAGCTGCGGCAGCAATCGGCCGAGGAAGAGCATATTGTCAGGATGGGTCTGCTGGCCTCGGGCGCGGCCCATGAACTCGGGACGCCGCTCGCGACGCTGTCGGTCATCCTCAATGACTGGGAGCGGATGCCGGAGCTGCGGGCCGATCCCGAAATTGGGATGGAAATCACCGAAATGCAGGCTCAGCTCACCCGGTGCAAGGAAATCGTCTCAGGCATCCTTCGCTCGTCGGGAGAGGAGCGTGGGGAAGGTGCGGAACGTGCCAGCATCATTTCATTCGTCGACGGCGTGGTCCGGGATTGGAACAAGAGCCGCAGCCCTGCCAAGCTGGATTACACGAACCGAATCACTACGGACCTGATGATCGCGTCGGATGCTCTCCTGAAACAGATCCTGTTCAATGTCCTCGACAATGCCTTCGAGGCCTCGCCGGATTGGATAGCCGTCGATGTTTCGCAGGAAGGGGATTTCATGCTCATTGCGGTCCGCGATGCGGGACCGGGCTTCTCTTCCGAGATGCTGGCGGAGTTCGGTAAGCCTTACCGATCGACCAAAGGGCAGCCAGGGAGCGGGCTTGGCCTCTTTCTGGTCGTCAACGTCCTGCGCAAACTCGGAGGCCGGGCAACTGCGGCCAATCTGCCTCGGGGCGGCGCTGTCGTCGAATTGAGGCTGCCTGTCGCGGCGCTGTCTGTCGAGGGAAGCCATGAAAGTGGGGGAAGCCATGGAAGCTAAGCCCTCTCTCCTGATCGTTGAAGATGATGCCTCCTTTGCCAGAGCCTTGCGGCGTTCATTCGAGCGCCGCGGTTATGACGTCTCGGTGTGTGGGAAAATCGACGGGATGTCCGAACTGCTTGAAACCATCTCGCCACAATTTGCGATCGTCGATCTCAAGCTGAGCGGAACCTCCGGTTTGGAATGCGTCAAAATCCTGCACCGGCGCGACCCTACAACCAAGATCGTCGTACTGACTGGCTTCGCCAGCATCGCCACGGCGGTTGAAGCGATCAAGCTGGGTGCGTGCCACTATCTCGCCAAGCCATCCAACTCCGATGACATAGAGGCTGCTTTCGGCAAGGCGGCCGGAGACAGCACCGTGCCTCTGACGGAACGTCCGACCTCGATCAAGAATCTCGAATGGGAGCGAATCCATGAGACGCTTGTCGATGCCGAGTTCAATGTCTCGGAGACCGCCCGCAGACTGGGCATGCATCGGCGGACGCTTGCGCGGAAGCTGGCAAAACGACGGCTGACCTGACACCTTATCGTTTGGGAGTGCGCATGGATGACGGGCTGGCTGAATAGCCGTTTATGGTCATCCGCGTCATCTACTCCATCTTCACTCAAGATCGGCTCGCCTGCTCAAAAGATGGTGGATGTTCTTTAAACGTTCGATCGCGACAGCTTACAATCGTTGTTGCCAATTTATCCGCGTACCAATAATTGGATGAAGCGCAGCAAGAATCGTTTCGTTCGCTGCGGGGCAAAGGAGTAATTGTGCTGAGAAAATCAATAATTCTTGGTCTGGTGATGGCTATTGGCGTCACGGCGACGTCGATGGCTGTCGCGAAGGACAAGGAATATGCCGTTGGCGCAATAGCTATTGATGTGGCGAAAGTAGACCATGATCCCGCCTATGGCATTGGCGGCGGCGATACAGAAGATGAGGCCAATAAAAATGCCCTGAAATTTTGTGCCGAGGCCGGAGGCAAGAGCTGCAAATTGGTGGTGACGTATCCAGAATGCGGTGCCTACGCAGCCAGCAATAAAGGCGGCGGGTGGGGTAAGAACACCACAAAGAAAACGGCCGAGGTACAGGCAATGTCTGGTTGCGACGACGACAGCTGCAAAATCGTCGTGTCGGATTGCAATTAGACCACATCCCAATGCGGGACGTATCGCGCGACCATCGCCTGACGAGTCGGAAACCCAATCCGTGTCGACCGCGGAGCGGGGCATCGGCTGCGGGCCTCGCAGCGTCGCGCGATACCGTCCGATGGGGAATGGAAGCTGCTTGCTCTGAGCGAGCCTGACGTGAAATCGGCGAAGACAAAATTGATTGCTGCCGCAATGCGGGTTTTATAGGAGCTCTGTCGATGTCGGAAAATCCACAGGCTAAATCCGTCTCGACCGCGCGCAAGGTTTTTGCGGCCATCCTTGATTTTGTTTTCATCATGGTGGCTGCGGGCTACTTCATTGGCTATCTGACCGGAGGATTGACCGAAGGTGGATTTGATCTCCACGGCGGCCCCGCTTTCATCCTGTTCGCGGTGATTGTGCTCTATTTTGTAATCTTCCCCCGATATCTGGGTGGCACCCTCTGGCAGCGATTGCTTGGTGTTCGCTGATTGATTCAAGCTTTCTTGAGCGGCCGCCGTAGCGGCCGCCCAAGCGCCCTTAAGTCTGGTTTCCGCGCCGACAATGCCCTGCTGCTGGCGCTGACTTGTATCTTCGCGCTGGTTTCGAGTTCATCACAGAAATCTCGGTAAAGGTGACCATGAAAATACTCGATTGGCTAAGCGGAACGAAACGCCCAAAGGCTGGGATTGCGCCTAAATCCGCGGACGATGTCCGAGCCAGCCTCTTGGTCGTCAACCGGCCTACAGCCCCATTTGTCGTGCGCGACGGGCGCGCGGAAAACGTGGACCTGGTGGCGGAGTGGCGGATCGTCGATGCTTCTTGGTATGAGATCTTCGGCAAAGCTGGTCTCACCAGGGTCTTCAAGATTTTAATGCGGCTTGACCCAGGCCGCCAAGAGGTGCGGACGGTCGACCAGGAATACTCGGTCGAATGGCGTGCAGGCATTCCCCATTTGACGCTTTCAGCAGAAGCTTTTCGCGGACAGAAGTCCGAGATTTCTTTCGGAACCGAGTATGGCTTCACCGAGACTGCCGGACCAGGGAGAATCTATCGCTATCGATTTTCGACAGGCGAGTTGAAACCGCCGCTGCAAGATGCGGTTACGGACGCGGGCTGGACATGGCGCGGCGTCGCCTTCGGCAAGCTCTGACCATTGATCAGACATACTGCGTCGCTCGGTATATGTGGTGCGTGACCGGTCGTGATAAATAATCCCTGATCATGCAGGACCTTACACGATACTCCACGGTCCTGGCGGATCACGGATTCCGCATCGTGAATCTCGTCAAATCGCATCGCCTAGGACTTGAACAGCCAGCCACAGCGATCCGGCTCAACCCGCCGAAGCATATTCCTCCAGCGAAGGATCGGGAGGGTCTGCAAACCACTAGATTGGATTTGTCCCAACGATCGAGTTCGCTGACGGGATAGAGAACCGCCTTGCCGATCTTGATGAAGGACGGTCCGATGCGCATCGTCGCCGCCCGGCCCTAGGAGGCCGGGCAGCGATAAGCTTCAGTCGCGGGTCAGGACCGCGGAGAGCACGCCGAGGCGGTTCTCGCGGATGTTGCGGCCAAGATTGCCTGTGATGGCCGGGAAGTTCGGACCCATGACCACCCCGAGGTTCGGCCCGCTCGGCGGCGGGCCGGTCATGGCGGCCTTGAACCAGTCGAGCGCAGTCTGGGTGTCGTCGCGCCAGAGAAACGCCCGCCGGCCGCGAGGGTTCGGCGGACCTCGGCGTAGAGCGCGGCACGGTCCTCGATGTTCATCGCGACGTGCTGCAGGAATACCGTGTCGAACGTGCCGTCCTCGAACGGTAGATGCAGCGCGTCGCCGACCTGGAAAGTGACCCGGTCGGATAGCCCGCAGCGCGCCGTCAGATAGGTGGCGGCGTCGATGAAGGCGGGGCTGAGATCGACGCCGGTGACCTTGCAGCCGAAGGTGGTGGCGAGGTAGCGCGCCGGGCCGCCGATGCCGCAGCCGAGATCGAGCACGCGGGTGGAGGGCTGCAGGCCTGCCGCCCCGGCCAGTTCGGTGGTGGCGAGGATGCCCCGAGTATGGAACTGGTCGAGCGGCGCGAGCTGGGCGACGGTCAGCGGTTGATCTTCGGGCGTGATCGCCGCGAGTGCCGCCTTGATCCGGTCGGTGAGGCCCGTGGCGCTATAGTGCTCGCGCACCTTGGTGGTGGTGGTGGTGGTGGTGGTGTCGGTCATGGCAATTCTCCAGAAGGATGGTTGTGGGGCGGGGCTTAAGCCGCGTAGCGAAGTTGGGAGGCGGGAGCGCGCGGCGCGGAGGCAGCGCGCAGCGCCCGGAACGCCAGGACGTGCAGCATCATGGCGAGCGGGGCCATGAACCCGGGGATGTAGCTGAACGGAAAGGTCCCCATCGCGAGGTTCGGGACCTCGGCATGGATGAGATTCAGAGCACCCGGTGCGGTCAGGACGGCGCGTGTCGCGACGTTCAGCAGTGACAGCAGCCCGACCACATTCCAGATCAGAGCGATGCGCCTGCCGCCGGCGCCGCGCGTGGCGATCCAGGCGATCAAGGGCGCGGTGAACCCGATTAGCATCTCGATATTGCCGCCGCTCAAGGTGAGAAGCCGGATGGTGAGGCCGGCGTTCGCCAGTTCCGAAAGGGTCAGCTCGACGCCGATCCGGAACGTCTGGAGGCCGAAGATCAGCGCGAGCGGCAGGCTCGTGGCGAGATAGCGGCCGACCGGCGAGCGGCCGAGCACAAGGAAGACGAAGGTGATGATCGGCGCGAGGAGTAGGAAGATGCCCGGCGGCATGCGGTTGGGATCGCCGACGATGACGCCGACATAGCCGAGGAAGACCTCGGCCAGAGGCAGGCCGAGCAGAGGATCGATGAGCGACATGGGAAGGTCTCCTGCTGGCGGTCCTGCCGCCGGTTGGATCGAGGATCAGGCCGGCACGCGGCTGGCGGCGGGGCGGGCCATGTCGCGGCCCGGCGCTACGGACTTGGCGGCGTCGGGGATCGCGTGCTCACGCCGCCAGACCTTGGACTCCGGTGCGAACTGCGGCTGCGACGGGAATGGGCGGCAATTCGCGGTCGTAGCGGTCCAAGGCCATCATGAACTGCGCGAACTGACGAAGGCCGTTGCCGAGGGTCCGCTGGTTGCGGGGCAGCGCCACATAACGACGAGCGATCGTCTCGAAGTCCTCGGCGGGGCGGCCGGTCACATCGAGCACGTCGGTGGTTGGTGCGCCCAGCTCGAAGGCGCCGCGCTTGTGATCGCCGATGTAGTAGCGATTATCAGATCGATCGGGTAGCCGCCCATCCGGGCGGTATTCATGAACATCCAGGTCGGCGTCGGCACGGTCCTGACCGATCGCCCGACGGCCCGGCCGATCGCGTTGGCCATGTCCTCCGCGCCGAGGAGATCTGGTCCAGTGGGGCGGTAGCTCTTCCCGGCGTGCCGCGCGGGATCCATCAGGGCCGCGACTGCGACTCGCGCGATATCCTCGTTGGAAGGTGGCGCGTTGCGGCTATTGCCGAAGATCCAGGGGGAGACGCCGAGGTGCGCGGCAAACCCGGTCATCGCCAGGTAGGCGTCAGCGAAGATGCCCGGGTTGACGATCGTATGCGCGACTCCGGGCGTCATCGAGAACAGTCGATCGACCAGCCAGCTCTGGCGGGTCATGAGCGAGGGATGCGAGGGGCTCGCCAGCCGTTGGGTCAGGCCGACGATGTGTTCGAGCCGGGCTTCCTTGGCGGCGACCGCGAAGGCGACCGCGCCCTGAATCATGTACGGATCGAAAGGCGGACAATAATAGGCGCCCTGGACGTCCTTCAGCGCGTCGGCGACGCGCTCGACATCGCTCATGTCGGCGACCGCGATCTCGGCCCCCTGCGCCTTCAGCCGCGCGCTGCGGCCATCTTCTCGGCGCACCATGGCGCGGATGGGATGGCCGGCCTTCAGCAGCTCGGTAACGACGACGCTGCCCGTCTTCCCGGTCGCGCCGGTCACGATGATCCTTGGCTTGGTCATGCTCGTCTCCTTCGCGGGTTCGTCAGGGCAGCCCCTCTGACCGAGGGACACGGTTGTGGTCGGGTCCATCGCGGCAGTCCTCGCGATGGCCGAGGTGCCTTATGCTGGGTGCCGGGTTTCCCGCATTGCGGATTCATTTGGATGTTGCAGAAGAATTCGGAAAGCGAGTCCGTGGGTGATCAGCAGTAGCGGCACAACGAAAGTCGGAATGAAGTAGGTGGCTCCCAACTGCCCCGGCAAGAGCCCGGCGTCATTGGCCTGGTAGAAAGCGTTCAGGAGATCGGCTGAGCCCCAGAGATTGAAGATCCATGAAGCGGAAGCTGTGCAGGATGAGCAGAGGCCGCAACGCTTCGGCCCGTTGCCGGAGGCGGAGTTCCGGCCAGATGTATCGGGCGGTGACGATCCCCCACGCGATGAAGCTGAATGCGATGCTCACGAAAAAGCAGAGTTGCGGCAGCATGAGCGTCTCCTTAGTTAGAATTCCGCCATTGACCGCGTCTCAGAACTAAGCGAGCATCTTGCGCGGTTCCGCCATCAATGCGCTTCGCTCCTCACGCACGAATTCTTCGAACGACTTTGACTTTGCTCCGCCCAGCTTTTCGATGGTGTCCGTCACCTCAAATCTGCGGGATTCAGAACTGGCGCTCCGAAGCGACCGCCAGAGCTGCGACAGATGTTCGACGGCGTGCGGATCGTAGCTTCGTGCGAGGGCATCGCGGCGCCACTCCTCGTCCGAGATTTCTTCATATTGGATGTCTCTGCCGAGGACGCGGCCAAACGTGGCAATGATATCGCGCAACGTAAGGACCGCTCCGATCAACGGATAGGCGGCGCCGGCCGGCACCGCTGGGCCGGTCAGCAGCGCGGTCGCGACACCCGCCACATCTTCAGCCGAGACGAGAGGGATCGCCGTGCTGTCTCTACCCCAGGGCAACCTGATCGTGCCTTGCGTCGCTAGGCTCAGACGGACAAGAGCCCTGAGATTCTCGTAAAACACCGTAGCTCTGACGTGCGCCGCCCCGATCCCGGCCCACTCGAAGACTTGCTCGGAGAGATAATTCTGCCGCATCCGCGGGGTCGGGGCGTCCGGAGACGATCGCAACATCACGAGATTGACGAGGCGTGCGATCCCCGCCTCGCGCGCGGCGAGAGCCATGATCGCCGTGGCGTCGAGTAGCCCGTCCTGGACCGGGTAGGCAAAGTAGATGCTGGAAACGCCTTGCACCGCGCGCTGCACCGACCGGATGTCAAGGAAATCACCGACGAACGGCTCGGCGCCGAGCATGCGCAGGCGATCCGAGCGCTCGTCGAGCCTGTGCACGAAGGCGCGAACGGGAACGCCCTTGGCGAGCAGCTTTTCGGTCACATGCCGGCCAGTCTGCCCTTGCGTACCGCCGGCCGCCGCGGTGACGAGAACCATTCGATCCGTCATGGCTATGCCTCTCTTAACAGCCCCGCCTTGTTTTGGTACGATATAGTACCATACGGCGGTACCACTGGGTACCACCGTGCTAGATATGGTACTATACGGTACCAGTGTCAAGGGAGAAGATGATGGCTACGGCATCGATGTCAAAACGGCGCCAGGAAGGCGGCGACGAAACCGCGGTGCGCGGGCGCATCCTTGAGGCGGCCTTCGCGGCGTTCATGAAGAGTGGCTACGCGGCGACCAGCACGCTTGAGATCGCCACGCGCGCGCGCGTTTCGAAGCGAGAGCTTTACGCGCTGGTTGGCAACAAGCAGGAAATGCTAATCGCATGCATCAGCGAGCGCGCCAGGCGACTGGAGGTGCCCGCTGACCTGCCCGTGCCGCGCGACCGCGAGACGCTCGCGCACGTGCTGGCTTCCTTCGGAACGCAGCTCGTCCGCGAGATAAGCGATCCAACGGTCATTGCGGTATTCCGACTAGCGATCGCCGAGGCAGTCTACGCGCCCGCGGTGGCGCGGGCGCTCGATTCTATAGGGCGCGAGACGAGCCGTGCCGCCTTGCGTAAAATCATGGCCCAGGCTCAGGCGTCTGGACTGCTCAATGGCCGCCCCGCCGAATTTGCAGAGCAATTCGGAGGGCTGCTCTGGGGCAATTTGATGATCAGCCTGCTGCTCGGCGTCGCCGAGCGACCGAACCCGCGAGAAATCGCGGGACGTGCCCGCGACGCCGCAGCCGCATTCCTGCAACTTCATCCGCCACCGGATGACGCTGCGACACCCCGTCAACCTTCTGGTGGCGTGAACGATCCATCCGAAGCCGCAGCCTCGTAGCGATTCCAAGCGCTCCGGATCAAACATCGCGGGTCTGGACGCGAACGCCTCGTCGAGCTCGCGCTCGCTGCTCGTATTGATGATGTGCAGGCGCTGCCCCAGGGCCTGAGCAGCGACTCTTGCAGCCTTGATCTGGACCTCTGCGAGGGTTCCTTTCGGGTTCACCAGCAGCGCAACATCGCTGGCTTGAGGCACGATTTCCCGCAGCAACTCCATCCGCTTTGCCATCAGGGCGCTGCCAATGAACGTCGTGCCGGTGACATTCGCTCCAGGCCAGTTGAAAGCTGTCAACAAGGCCGTCAACGACCGGATCGCCACCATTTGCAAAGACGATCGGTATAGTCGTCGTGGCTGCCTTCGCCACACGGGCCGGGACCGGCGATCCGGTCGCAAAAATGATCGAGACCCGGCTCTTCACGAGATCCGCCGCCAGCGCCGGCAACTGGTCGAATTGGCCTTCCGCCGAACGGTAAAGGATGGTCAGGTTGCGGCCCTCGGTGTAGCCGGCTTCGTCGAGGCCGGTTCGGACGGCCTTGATCGTCCAGTCAGACAGCACTGTTGCGCTTAGCAAGCCCATCGTCAGCTGCACTTGCGCCTGCGCCACGACCGGCCATGCGGATGCCGCGCCGACGAGTGCGATGAAATCGCGCCGGTTCACGGGTTGCCCGTCATATCAGCCTCATCCCCTTCAAACTCGCATGCCCGTTCTTGCCGACGATGATGTGATCGTGAATCGAAATGCCGAGCGGAGTGGCGATGTCGATGATCGCCTTGGTCATCTGGATGTCCGCCTGCGATGGCGTCGGATCGCCTGATGGATGATTGTGCACCATGATGATCGCGGTGGCCGACAATTCGAGCGCGCGCTTCACCACCTCGCGCGGATAGACCGGGGTGTGATCCACGGTGCCGACCTGCTGCAGCTCATCGGCAATCAGCTGGTTGCGCTTGTCGAGAAACAGAATCCGGAACTGCTCCTTGTCGGCGAATGCCATCGCGGTCCGGCAATATTCGATCACGCTCGTCCAAGACGACAGCGGGGTACGCTGCTTCAACTGTCCCCTGGCGACACGGCTTGAGGCTGCCGCGATCAGCCTGATTTCCGTGATCGCTGCTTCGCCGAGCCCATTGACCTCGCGAAGCCGCGCCTCCGGGGCATGAACCGCTTCGGCGAACGAGCCGAATTTGCTGATCAGGGACTTGGCCAACGCTTTGACGTCGCGTCGCGGTATGGCGCGAAACAGGACCATCTCAAGCAGCTCATAATCGCTCAGGGCATCGGCGCCGGCGCCGCGGAAGCGCTCCCGCAGCCGTTCGCGATGGCCGTGATAATGCGGCACCTCAGTCGGTCCCGGCGGATCAGGTCGTTCGTTCGCATCTGCGGGCATCGGCGCAAACACACCATTGATGGAGCATCGCTACCATGCCGCGCCCGGCGGCATTTGCAAGGCCGCCGCCCGCACTATCGAAACCGCCTGCGCCGCAATCGGCGAGCTTCCCGGCAGCTTTGCACCAGCGGAATGCACAAACGACTGCCGAAAGCCTATGCAAAATCGACAGGCTTTAGCCGGCGTCTTTCTCTGCCCCCAGCGCCATGATCGCCATCGCCAGCGCCTCGATAGCCCAGGGAAAATCCTTCTCGTCGATATCGAATTCCGGCGTGTGGTGGCCGGAAGGGATGTCGGACCCCACCACCGCATAGATCGCCTGGCCGCCGCGCTCCTGCACCCGGCGCATGAAGTAGGTGGCATCCTCGCTGCCGCCGGTGACGTGCGATCCGGCATCGATCTCCACTCCCGGGAGCCGTCCGGAAAGGCTTTTGGCCAGCCGCCGGGAGAGCGCCTCGTCGGAGGCCGCGACCGTCGTCCGTCCCGCGAGCTTGATCTCCACCGCCACGTCCTGCGCCAGCGCGGCCCCTTTCAGGACTGCCTCGGCGCGCTCGAGCATGTAATCCGCAATCGCCTCGGTCTCGCCGCGAACCTCCATCGCCATCGTCGCCTCGTCCGCGATCACGTTGCGCCCGGAGCCGGCCTTGAGCGTACCCACGTTCACACGCGAGCGCCCGGCATGATGCCGGGCGATCCCATAAAGCCCCACCACCGCGCTGGCTGCCGCGAGCAGCGCGTTGCGCCCTTCTTCCGGCCGTCCGCCCGCATGCGCGGCCCGGCCCCGGAACGTCACGTCGAGCTTCGCGCTCGCCAGATGCCCGCGCACCGCCGGGCGGAACGTCCGGCTCGGCACGCCGGTGCCGAGATGGATCGCGATGAAGTAATCCACATCGTCCACCACTCCGGCGTTGACCATCGGCAGCGCCCCACGACCGCCTTCCTCGCCCGGCTGGAAGATGAATTTTACGGTACCGTGCACCTTGTCCTTCATGCCCGAAAGCACCTCGGCCACCGCGAGCCCGATCGCGGTGTGCCCGTCATGGGCGCAGGCATGCATCACGCCGGGGCGGGCGGAGACGAAACCCTCCCGCGCCGGCAGATGCGCCTGGGTGTCGTTCTCCAGGATGGGCAGCGCATCCATGTCCACCCGGAGCGCGATGGTGGGTCCGGGCGCGGCACCCTTGAGCGTCCCCACCACCCCTGTATGCCCACCCGCCAGCCCCGCCAGGAATTTCGCCGGCGCGCCTGCGGCCGCGGCGTCCTTGTAGGCAAGGTCGAGTGCGGCCTCCGACGGCATTCCCATCCGGCTCGCCGAATCCATCACCTCGCGGCCGAGCCTGACGTCGAGCCCGAGTGCCGTGAGCCGCTCGGCCACGATGCTCGCGGTGCGGAACTCGATCATGCCCAGCTCCGGAAACCGGTGCAGGTCTCGCCGCGTTGCCACTGCCCGTGCTGCAACGCCCGGCAGCACGGAGGAAAAGTTGTCAGGCATGAAGGCTCCTTTTCGAATCGAACTCTACAGCGTTTTCAAGCGAAGCACGCCCCTGGACTTGATCCGGGGGTGGGTACCGGTTCGCGTGAAGAAAACGCGACAAACAAGAACTTAGAATGCAATCGCGATGCGATTGCATTCTAAGCATGAACCGTCGCGGCGCGCCGCAATACGCTGCCGACCGTACTGCCCACCACCACGATCGAGAGTACGGCTGCGGCGATGATGTAGAAGGCCGGCATCAGTTTGCTTCCTGTCGTCGCTATCAGCCAGGTGACGGTCAGGGGCGCGAAGCCGCCAAACACCGTCACGCCGAAATTATAGGAGATCGCCATACCGGTGGAGCGCACTTCAACCGGAAACAAACCGGCGAGCAGGCCGGGTCCCGAGCCCTGCAGGAGGCCAAACACGGTCAGCACCACGAACTGGGCCAGGAATAATCGTCCGAAGCCGGGAGCGGCCAGCACGTAAGCGAAGAACGGATAGGAGATCAGCGCGGAGATCGCGGTGAACAGGAAGAACATCCGGTAGGGCCCGTACTGGTCCGCGAGCCACCCGCCGAGCACGCAGGTGCCGATGCCGATCGCGGACGTTACCGCGACCCCGAGCAGGCCTTGCCACAGCGGCAGATGCAGCTGCTCGACCACATAGGTCGGCAGATAGGTGTTCCAGATATAGGTGAGCGACGTGCCGATGATCGTCAGCCCGATTGCGCAGATCAGCGGCCGCCAGTGGCGTTGCAGGACCTCGCGCACCGGCGCACGCGCTACATCCGTTTTGTGCTGCAGCAGCTTGCGAAATTCCGGCGATTCCGCGAGCCGGTATCGCACATAGAAGCCGAACGGCCCGATCAGTGAGCCGATCAGGAACGGGATGCGCCATGCGCCATCCTGCACCGTCGCGGGCGGGAACGTCAGCAGCACGGAGAGCCCGACGGTGGTGGCCAGCACGCGCCCCAAGGCCTGCGAAGACATCTGGAAGCTTCCAAACGTCATCCGCCGATTGGCCGGCGCGTACTCCACCAAGAGCGCGGTCGCGCTGGCGAATTCGCCGCCGATCGAGATCCCCTGCACCACGCGTCCGAGCACGACGATGATGGGGGCCGCGATCCCGATGGTGGCGAAGGAAGGCGTCAGCCCCAGCGTCAGCGTGCCGAACGCCATCATCACGATCAGCAGCGCCAGAGCCCGCTGCCGCCCGTAGCGGTCCGCATAGGCGCCGAGTACGATGCCGCCGATGGGCCGCACCACGAATGCCACCGCAAACGTCGCATAGGTCGGCATCAGCGAAAGATCGCTGCCCGCCGGGAAGAACACTTTGGCAATGATGCTGGCGAAATATCCGTAGGAGACGAAATCGAACCATTCGAGCCCGTTGCCCAGGATGGATGCGACCACCACCCGCCGTCGCATGCGGTTTTCGGCTGCAGCCACATCGTTCGCGACAGTGCGCAGTTTGTCAGGATCGTTGGGCGGTATGGAGCTAGGAAGCGAGTCTGTTTTCATCGTCTTCAAGTCCACCGTTGCAACCCTTCCGTATTCAGGCTCTTCCCTATTTTCACGTTTGGAATAATCTTTTACTGGTCCAGCGCTTATTTTCAAAGCTTCCCGCGCCCGAGCAATTCGGCAAGCTCGTCCGCGAGACCGATGCTTGGAAGGGGCGGCGGGTCATCCGGAACAGATCGAATTGGGCTTTCGGCGTTGAGAAGCTCCGTCACTGCCGCTGCAACGCAATCGATCAGGATAGGCCCACCATCGAGCCGCGATGCAAAGCCGGCAAGAGCGGCGCCGCCGAGGATGACTGTTTCCGCGCCATCCGCCTGCGCCTTGCTGATTTGGTCTGCGATCAGGCTGACAAACCGGTCGGGTTCACGGCTGACGGAGGTGCCAGTCGCATCGACACAATAGACGCCGGTGAACAGCTCGACTTCAGGCATCAAGGACACGAATTCCGCGAGCATCGGCTTCCACGCAAGACCGGCGGTCACGATGGCAAAGGGCAGTTTCCGCCTTCCGGCGATCCTCACCGAAGCTTCGGCCAGCCCTATCACCGGCGCGGAGGTCATCTCGCGGATCGCTTGGACGCCGGGATCTCCGAAACATGCGACGATAATTCCCGCAGGCTTACCTCCGCGCCGGGCGAAGCAGTCGAGCGCTGCATGCGCCGCGATCGCATAGGACGCGCGAGAAGCGATTACGCTCGCGCCGAAGCTGGCCGTTACGGAATCGAACGCAACATCCGAGGGGGCTTGCTTCGAGGCCTGCTCGACAATCAGTCGGGTCATGTCGACCGAAATGTTGGGATTAATGAGCAGAATGCGCGAGGTCACTTTGTTCCACCTGACCACAGACGAGCCGCCATCGTGAGTGCGGCAGGATCTGCGCAGGGATCCCGGCGGATCATGACTTGTCCGGAAAAATGGCGAGCCAATGCTTGGCGATGTCGGCGCGTGTTGCGATCCATGCGGCTTCGCTCGATGCGATATGCTTGAGAATGCGATCGAGTGCGCCTATTCGGCCCGGCCTTCCGATCATGCGCAGATGAAGGCCTATCGACATCATCTTGGGTGCGTTCTCTCCTTCCCGGACCAGCCAATCGTAGGCGTCAATGACGTAATCGGCAAAGTCCGCCCCACGGAATCTTCCTGTGTGCTGGAAATGCATATCGTTGGTATCGAATGCATAGGGAATAATGAGGTGCCGGCGTCCGGCGATCCGCACGTCATAGGGCAGGTCGTCATTGTAGGCATCGCTGTCGTAAAGAAAGCCGCCCTCTTCGACGAGGAGCCGCCTGGTATTGAGCGAAGCCGCCGATCGGGTGTGCCAGCCGACCGGGCGCTGTCCCGTCGCGCGCGCGATGGCTGCGACCGTCTGACGGATGACCGACCGCTCCGTGGTCTCGTCCATCCCGGCATGGCTCTCCCAGCGCCATCCATGCGCGGAAACCTCATGCCCGCGCCTGAACGCGTCCTGCGCCAGATGAGGGGAACGCTCGACGGCGCGGCCACAGCAGCTCACCGTGATTTTTGCGTCATGGCCATCCAGCAGTTCCATGATCCGCCACCATCCGGATCGGGTCCCATACTCGAAATGACTTTCGATGCAGAGGTCCGGGCCTTGCAACTGATGCTCTACCTCGTAGATGGCTTCGTTCACGGCGTCGCCTTCGGTGACCGCAAACTCCGCCCCCTCCTCGAAATTCAGGACAAAGGAGACGGCGACGCGCGCCTTGCGGGGCCAGCGCGGATCGATGCGCGCCCCACCGTAGCCGATGAAATCCCGGTGTGAGAGCGGGTGCTTCGGTTCTGTGTTCATGTCGTCAATCCGCCGTACCGGCCATACGATGCAGGCCGACGACGCGGTCGCTTGCGACCAGGAGTATGACGGTCCCCGCGAGAATCAGCGTGGATAGAGCCGCCAACGTAGGGTCCGGCGCTTCTTCGATGTATTGGAGCATCTTGATGGGCAGTGTCTTGGTTCTGACGTCGGTCAGGAAAATCGAGACCGGATAATTATCGAACGAAGCCAGAAAGCTGAACAGGCCCGCCACGAGGAACGAAGGCGCGAGCGCGGGGACCATCACGCGCACGATACTGCCCGCATAGGTGCACCCCAGGGTTCGGGCGGCTTCGATCAACTCGAAGTCGAATCTCGCCAATCCTGCAATCATTGTCCTTGCGACATAAGGCAGCGTCACCACCAGATGGGCGACGAGCAGCGCGCTCCAGGTGGCCGTGAAGCCGATGGCGCGGAAATATTGCAGCAGTGCTATGCCGAGAACGAGGCCGGGCATCATCAGCGGGCTGACCAGCGCGGTCGCAAAGACGGCGGCGCCGGGCAACTTTCCGCGCGTAATCGCGATAGCGGCAAGGGTACCGATGACAAGCGAGATCGCGGTCGACAGCAGCGCGATCTGCATCGAGAGGGAAAGCGCGGGCCAGAAGCCTTCAAGCGTCCCGACACGCGCGTACCAGCGCAGCGAAGCTCCGTCGGTCGGTAAATCGAACACCGGTGTCGGCGAAAAACTGGCCGCCGCGATAATTGCGAGGGGAGCGAGCAGAAACAGAGCGGCGCCGATGGCCGCCGCCCAGGCGGATGCAATGGCGAATCGGGCGATCATCGCGCGCGCTCCCCGCCTGCGAGCCGCGCGCTCAGGGCCACGACGATGATTGCGATCACGAGCAGCGTGACGCCGGCCGCGGCGCCAAATCCCGGTTCGCGGGCCAGCAGATAGGCCTTGGCGATGGTGGTTGCGAGCGTGGGGTATCGCTCGCCGATGAGAAGCGTCGGCACCACATAGGCCGAAACCGAAAGCGAGAACACCAGCGCAACGCCCGCGATGATTCCTGGCAATGTCAGCGGAACGATCACACGCCAAAAAACCCCCAGCGGCGAGGCACCGAGGGTCGCCGCAGCCTCCGAAAGCGCATGATCGAGTTGCGTGACCACGGCATAGATCGGCAAGATCATGAAAGGCAGGAAGATATTGACCGAGCCGACGATGAGCGCCGTTTCGGTGAAGATCATGCGGATCGGCTCATGGATCACGCCGAGCACCATCAGTGCCTGATTCACCACACCATCGCTGCGCAACAGGATCGTCCAGGCAAAAGCCTTGACGATGACGCTGGCGGCCAACGGCAGGAAAAGGGTGGCAAGAAAAGGGTGGCAAGCAGGAGAGAGCGAACCGCGCCGCGCGCGCGGGCAAGTGCAAAGGATGCCGGAAATCCGATGGCCAGCGTGATCAGCGTCGTCAACAGGGCCAATCGAAGGGAATTCCAGATGATCCCGAGATAATAAGGCGTTCCGAACAGGCGCCGATAGTTGGCGAAGGTCAGGCCGTCAGGCCCGATCACACTGACGCCGAGCAACAGTGCCAGCGGCAATGCAAATACGCCCGCCAGAATAAGCAGGGCGGGCAGCGAGAATCCGAACGCGACGACGCGCTCCCGATCGACAGTACGGGTTTCCTTTGGGATATCGAGCGTGACGGCCGTCATGGATGGACCTCGTCGGGAAATGCGAAGGTCTCGGAAACCGGCCACGCCAGGCGAATCTCGTCCGCGACTCGCGGCAAGGCCGCTTCGCGGCCCGACAATTCGGCAAGCAGTCTTTCGCCGCGGCCGGCGTCGACTTCGACCAGCGTTCGCGACCCTTGAAACACGATCGAATGGATGCGGCCGGAGACGGCATTTCCGCCGGACTCCGCAACGGGCCGCAATTGTTCCGGCCGAGCAGCGATGATGACGGATGCGCCGTCGACAAAATTGCCCACCGCCTTTAGTTGCCCGACATTGGTCTTGACATCGACCGTACCGTCGCGGGAACCGACGACGATGCCCGCGATCCGCGTCGACAAACCAATGAAGTTGAGAGCGAAAAGGCTTGCCGGCCGCATATAGATCGTGCGCGGATCACCGAGTTGCTCGATCCGGCCCCGATTCATGACGGCAACCCGATCCGACATCGTGAGCGCTTCTTCCTGGTCATGGGTTACGAAGATGGCGGTGGCGCCGATATCCTTGAGCAGGCGGCGCAATTCCACCTGCATCTCCTCGCGAAGCTTGCGATCGAGTGCGGACAGCGCTTCGTCGAACAGCAGCACATCGGGTTCGACCGCGATGGCGCGGGCAAGGGCGACGCGCTGTTGTTGCCCTCCAGACAACGCAGAAATCGGCCGTGATCCGAGATGGTCGAGCTTGACCAGGGACAACGCGCGTTGAACCGCTGCGTCGATTGTCGACCGCTCGCGGCTTCGTACTTTCAAGCCGAAGGCGACGTTGCCCGCGACGCTGAGATGCGGGAACAACGCATAGCTCTGGAATACCACGCCGACATTGCGCCGGTGTGGCGGAACGTGTGTGATGGTGCGGCCGGCAAGTTCAATTTGCCCCTTCTCAGGCCGTGCGAGGCCGGCAACGACGCGGAGCAGTGTCGTCTTGCCGCATCCGGATGGCCCCAACAGCGTGACCAGTTCGCCGCGCCCGATGGTCAGATTGATCCGGTCGAGCACCGTCGTCGTGCCGAACCGTTTCGAGACATTGCCGATGACGAGATGTGGCTGTTCCGGTGCGACCGTTGTCACGTCATTTCCTTCGCCCAGCGATCGACCCAACCGGCGCGTTCTTTGGCGAAGAAGGCCCAGTCCGGTGCGAACAGCGATGCGCTGTCGGGAAATCCCGCGGGTTTTGTCGTCGCCTTGTTTGTCGGCGCGACAAATGCCTTGTCGGCAAGGATGGTCTGCGCTGCGGGACCGAGGAACTCGTTGATCACCGCGTCGGCAATGTCTCCGGCCGGCGCGCCTTTGACTTTGGCGATGCCGGAGGGCATCGCGAAGCCTCCATCCGCCGGGACTGCAAGATCGACCGGCGAACCGTCAGCCTTGCGGATCAGCGTGTAGGCTGAAAACTGCCCCGCGATCATCCAGGCCTCGCCCTGTTCCATCAGATTGATGGCCTGCGGTGCGTTGGTATAGACATTGAGAAGGTTGGGTTTGAGACTTTTCAGTTTTTTGAACGCCGCGTCGATCTCGTATTGTGCCTCCTTGTAGGGCTTGCCGGTTTCCAGATGGGCGGCGGCGAGCAGCGTCCAGAACCCCTCGGTGTTCGACAGCGATGGCACGATGATCTTCTGGGCGAATTGCGGATCCCAGATGTCAGCCCAGCTGTTGGGCGGCGTTTTCATACGCTTTGTCGAATAGGCGATTCCAGCCCAGGGTTTCTGGTAGTTGGCCCACATGCCGTCTTGATGCACCGCGCCGTCGACCAGATTGGCCAGGTTCGGAACGGTCTTTGCCGACATCGGCGTAATGAGGTCTTCGGCGGCGGCGGGAAGCATCACCGGGTCGTCCATGATGATGACCGAAATCTTGGGGCTTGCCTTGTCGGCCTTCATCTTTTGCAGGTTCGTCAGCGAATTGGTGCCCTCGTAAAGCACCTTGACGTCGAGCTTCTTCTCGATGACCGGGAACAGATCGGCATTGAAATATTTCGCTGCACCTGCCGGTCCGCCGATGACGATTTCAGTCGGAGCGGCCCTCAACAAAGCCGGCATGCCGATGGTCGCGGCGAGGGCTCCGCCCGCCCTCAGAACGCCGCGTCGGGATAGAGATGTTTCCGCCATTTTCCCCTCCATTTGCTGAGCTTGACGTCATCCTGGATCAGAGCAAACGCCGTGCCAAATGTGCACAATAATTATGCAATAAAATCATATATTTAATAGTAACTCAGTAAGAGAATGCCGGGTCCGATTCAAAAAAATGTGCACATAATTTAGGGGTGACTGTGCACATAATTTGCGCGTAGCTAGGCACGATGACGACAACACCATTGAAGCGCCGCGCCGCAAAGGCGGACCCGGAGACAGACCAGGCGGTTTATGACGCGATCTTTCGCGCTATCCTCGAAGGCAGACTGAAGGCAGGGACCAAGCTGGCCGAAAAGCCGCTTGCCGAGATCTTCGCGGTTTCGCGCGAACGCATTCGCAAAGTGCTGCAGCGGCTGGGCGCTGAACGGCGACTGGAGATGATTCCGAACCGCGGTGCGCGCGTACCGCGTCCGACGCTCGAAGATGTCCGCAGCGTTTATGAGGCACACCGCATTCTGGAAGCCGGCATTGTCCCGCAGCTCGTCAAGATCATGGATGACGCGTTCCTGGTTCAGCTCGATGGTCATCTGGCGCAAGAACGCATTGCGGCCGAGCGAGGGGATCGCGCCGCATCGGTCAAACTGTCCGGAGCGTTTCATCTTCTTCTGGTCGATAGGCTTGGCAATCCGGATCTGTCGCGATTCCTGCGCGATCTCCTCAGCCGCTCTTCGGTGATGGTCTCAGTTTATGAATCGGCTACGCAGTCGATCTGCGGTGTGGACGAGCACGGCATGATCGTCGAGGCGTTGTGGTCGCGCGATGCGGCGCGGGCAGTCGAGGTCTCGCGCCATCACTTCTCGCACGTCGAGGACCGTTTGCGCCTCGAAGGAGAGCCGGTTGCGGCGCCGGATTTGGCCGCTGTATTTGGACAATCCAGGATTCGGACGCGCGGCAAGAAAGCGGTTTAGAGCGTTCCGACTTGGGTTAACCGACATTCCCGTGCTCCGTGCCGTGCATCAGAGTTCGTCATGCCCGGGCTTGTTGTCCCGGGCATCCACGTCTTGCCAGTTTCGCTGCAAGAAAGACGTGGATGGCCGGGACAAGCCCGGCCATGACGAACAAATGGGTCAACTGAGCTGGAAAATGCTGTGGGCCCGTAGCCTGAGCGCCGATTATGCCGTGGTGGTCGGCTTGTCGAGCTTGCCCGGCGAGAGCGTGAAGATTTCGACGCCGTCATTGGTGACGCCGACCGAATGCTCGAATTGCGCCGAGAGCGAGCGGTCGCGCGTTACCGCGGTCCAGCCGTCGGAAAGAATTTTGACGTGCGGCTTGCCGAGATTGATCATCGGCTCGATCGTGAAAAACATGCCGGCTCTCAGCGTCACACCCTCGCCGGGCCGGCCGACATGGATGATATTCGGCTCGTCATGGAACATCCGCCCCAGGCCGTGACCGCAGAAATCGCGCACCACGCTCATCTGCTGCGGCTCGACGAAGCTCTGGATCGCATGGCCGATGTCGCCGGTGGTGGCGCCGGGCTTCACGGCGGCAATGCCCCGCATCATCGCCTCATAGGTCACGTCGATCAACCGCTCCGCCTTGCGTGCGATCGGCCCGACCGTATACATCCGGCTTGAATCGCCGTACCAGCCCTCGACGATGAAGGTGACGTCGATGTTGACGATGTCGCCCTCCTTCAGCGCACGGTCCCCGGGCATGCCATGGCAGACCACGTGATTGATCGAGGTGCAGGTGGAATAGCGATAGCCGCGGTACATCAGGGTGGCGGGGTAGGCGCCATGGCCGAAGGCAAAGTCACGGACGAAATCGTCGATCCGCGATGTCAGCCCCCCCGGCTTGACGATATCGGTGAGCTCATCCAGGCAGCGTGCCACCAGCGCGCCGGCCTTGCGCATGCCGGCAAAGCCGCTGGCGCCGTGGAGCTTGATCTGCCCGGTCTTGCGCTGGGAGGTCTCGGTAGCTTCGACATAGCTCATCGGCTGATCTTGTTTGGGCGGAAATGGGTGATTTGGATCGCTAATTTAATGATCGCAGCGGTCAAAGCAAGCCACAGCCGCCGCGCGGCGGGGTCATGGCTTGATCGGAACCGGGCTCGCCAGCAGCACCCCGGCATGGCTGAGCCGGCAGGTATAGGCAATGGCTTCCACGCCGGCCGCGCAGGCACGGTCGAAGGCCAGTCCATAGGCGGGATCAATGTCGCGGGCCAGCCCCAACGCGCTCGACGATTCGATCTGGATCACGAACAACATCACCGCGCGCGCGCCCGAAGCCGCCATAGCGGCGAGTTCATCGAGATGCCGGGCACCGCGCGCGGTCACTGCATCGGGGAATTCGGCGAGCCCCTGCCTGCGCATCAGGTGGACGTTCTTCACCTCCAGATAGCACGGCGGCCGCTCAGGATGTTCGAGCAGGAAATCCACCCGCGAGGTCTTACCAAACAGGCCTTGGCCGTATTTCACCTCGCGGCGGACGCCGGCATAGCCGGCCAGTTCCGGGATCGCCCGCTCAGTCAGAGCCTCCGCGACAATCGTATTGGGATGCATGGTGTTGACGCCGACCAGTTCGGCGCCTGCGCCGAAATCGGCCTCGATCAGCTCCCAGGAATACGGCAGCTTGCGCGTGGCGCTCGGCGATTTCGACAGCCAGACCCGGGCGCCCGTGGTCTGCAACCCGGTCATCGCGCCCGGATTGGCGACATGGGCGGTGATGGTGCTGCCATCGTTAAGCTCGACGTCGGCGAGGAAGCGCTTGTAGCGCCGCTTCAGCGTCGCGGGAATGAGTTCGGCCGCAAAGCGCATATGGTCAGTCCGAAACTTCGACCGCGGTGTCGACCGGCAACGTGCCGCCGCGAATGCGGATTTCGCGCACCGGATAGGGCACGCGGATGCCTTCCCGCTTGAACGCCTCCCAGAGCGACAGCATCACGTCGCTGCGCACATTGTCCATTCCGGCATCGGGATCGGAGATCCAGAAGGTCAGGGAAAACTTCATGCCGGCTTCCGCGAATTCGATGAGCATGCAGGTGGGCGGCTTGAGCCTGGTAACGCGGGGCGTCGCGGTCGCGATCTCTATGGCCAGCTTGCAGACCAGACGCGGGTCGGCATCGTAGTTGGTGCCGAACACGACTTTCACCAGCGTGTTCTTGTCGGTGTAGGTCCAGTTGACGACCTTCTGGGTGATCAAATCCTCGTTAGGGATCAGAAACTCGCGGCCGTCGCCGGCGGCGACCGAAATATAGCGCGTGTTCATCGCGCTGATGCGGCCAAAGCTGTCGCCGATGGTGACGAGATCGCCGGGTTTCACCGATTTATCCGCCAGCAGGATAACCCCGCTGATGAAATTGGCGACGATCTTCTGCAAGCCGAAGCCGATGCCGACGCCAACCGCTCCTGAAAAGATCGCCAGGGCGGCCAGATTGATGCCGACCGCGCTCATGACGAGCGCAATCGCAAGCACCATTAGGGCCAGCCGCACCATCTTGACCAGCAGCACCTGGATCGACGGCGTCAGGTCGCGGGATTGCGTAATCCAGCCTTCCAGGAAATTGCTGGCGATATTCGACAGCCACAGCGCCACCGCCAGCAATACCGCAAGCTTGATCAGCAGCAGCGGCGTCAGACGCAGCCCGCCAAGATCGATCGCCACCGAATCCAGCACGTCGATCACGGGGGCAAGCTGGCCCAGAATGCTCAGGGCTGCGACGCACCACGCCGACAGCGACACCAGCCGTACGATGAATGTGTTGCGAATCACGCTGGTCACGAGCCGGATCATCAGCCACGCCAAGGCAAGTTTTGCGGACACCGCAAGCAGGTAGCTGCGGCTGGGCCAGGTCGATGTCAGCATGACGATGCGGGCGATCGTCATCAGCATCGCGAAAGCTGCGATGGACGCGCTGCCGACCAGGACGCGCATGAACAGCCGCAGTGGCGCAGGCCAGCCCATCGCGAGCGAGGTCGAGTCAGCTCTGGAGGCGATGAGCCATGTGTGGATCTCGGTCAGGTCCATCATCGTCAAAATCTCATCTCGCATCGGATCGGTGCGACTTGATTCGAATCTTGCGCAGATTCCCATAGACGCGGCGTCAGCGCCATCGCCAGAACATGCACGCAGCCGCAAACGCCCGCAAACCGGCCACATTGTCGCTGACGGCAGAAAGTGGTTGGCGTCCAACAGTGGCGACGATAAGGATGCAATTGCAAGTATTTACGCGAATGGACGCTCATGGCATCGCTCGATTCGGTCAGCATCGCCATTCTTCTCGGCGCGGTTCTGGTGATGGCCGGCATTTTGTCGAGCCTGCTGGCGCTGCGCTTCGGCGCGCCGTTGCTGCTGATCTTTCTGTTCATCGGTATGCTCGCCGGCGATTCCGGCCCGGGCGGGCTGCGGTTCGACGATGTGCGCACCACCTATCTGGTCGGATCAGTTGCGCTGGCGCTGATTCTGTTCGACGGCGGACTGCGGACGCGATTTCAAAACATCCGGACGGTTCTGGTGCCGTCGATGGTTCTTGCGACCGTCGGCGTGCTGCTGACCGCGCTGATCACGGCGCCGGTGGCCAGATATGCGCTCGATCTGAACTGGACCGAAGCGCTGCTGGCGGGCGCGGTGGTGGCGTCGACCGATGCGGCAGCGGTGTTTCTTCTGGTCCATGCGCAGGGGCTGCGCCTGCGTCCCCGTGTCGGCGCGACGCTGGAAGTCGAATCCGGCACCAACGATCCGTTTGCGGTGTTTCTCACTTTGATGCTGGTGGAGCTGATCTCGATCGGCAACAGCTCGCTCTGGCATGTGGCGCAGGAATTTGCCCGGGAAGCCGTTCTCGGCGCCATCATCGGCGTGGTCGGCGGCCGGCTTGTGGTGCTGGCGCTGAATCGGGTCGCGTTGCCGCAAGGGCTGCACGCGCCATTCGTCTGCACCGCGGCGCTGGTGATTTTCGGCATGGCGCAGCTTGGGCACGCCTCGGGCTTTCTCGCGGTCTATCTCGCAGGCATCATCATCGGCAACCGGCCGACCCGGGCGCACAACTCCGTGGTGACGTTTCTCGACGCCGCGACCTGGCTGGCGCAGATCGTGATGTTCGTCCTTTTGGGTCTCCTGGTTTCGCCGCAGCGGCTGCCGGGCAGCACCATTCCGGCGGTCGGCGTTGCGCTGGTGCTGATGCTGGTGGCGCGACCGCTCGCGGTGTTTCTTTGTCTCGCGCCGTTTCGTTTCAGCTGGCGGGAAAAGCTGTTCATCGCCTGGGTCGGCCTGCGCGGCGCGGTCGCGATCTTTCTTGCCTCGATCCCGATGCTGGTCGGCCTGTCGAAAGCCTATCTCTATTTCGACGTCGCCTTCGTCGTCGTCATCATCTCGCTGCTGCTGCAGGGCTGGACGCTGGCCGCCGCGGCGCGGCGTCTCCATGTGGCGCTGCCGCGTTCGGATCGCGGGCCGCGGCGCATCGAACTCGATCTGCCGGGTCAGCTGGAGCAGCAACTGGTCGGATATTCTGTCCGTCCCAAGAGCCTGTATTTGCGGCGCGGACTCGTTCCGTCGTGGTCGAAACCCACGCTGGGGATCCGCGACGAGAAAATTCTCTCTCCTGCCGAGGCCGAACCGGTCGTTGCGGGCGACTATATCTACCTGCTGGCGCCGCCGGAGAAAGCCGAAGCGCTCGATCGCTTCTTTGTCGATATGCTGCCGAGCCCGGCACCCGATCCGCATCTGCTCGGCGATTTCGTAGTATCGGGCGAAATCAGGCTCGGCGACCTCGCGGAGATTTACGGTGTCACCGTCGATCCGGAGCAGTCGAACCTCACTCTGGCCGACTATTTCGACGTTCATCTCGATCATGCTCCCAAAGAGGGCGCGACCTTGCCGCTCGATTCCATCGTCCTCGTCGCGCGCAGCATCGGTGGCGGCAGGGTCAATGTCGTCGGCCTGCGACTGCCTGAAGACGAAGAGTCCGCGCCGCCGTTGACCCGCGTCGGGCGGCTGAAACGCAAGCTGGCGCGGATGTGGTCGTCGGTCGCCGGAATTTGATTGAGTTGAGCGTCTATCGGTGGCGGCGGCTCCCCTCCCCGCAAGGGGAGGGGAGCGCGCTTTCGTCGCCGCAGCGTCAGCCCTCAATTCAAGTGGATCAGGTTTCAGACCGCCGAGACATCCAGCGCCAGAACTTCGGCGCCGCCGAAAGCCACGACGCGGCCGCGCCGGAGGATGACGATCTGGGTCGCAAGCTGGCGCATTTCGCCGGCGTCGTGGCTGACATAGACCATCGGCACGCCGGTCTCGTCGCGCAGGCGGATCAGGTAGGGGAGGATTTCGGCCTTGCGCTCTTCGTCCAGCGACCCCAGCGGCTCGTCCAGCAGCAGCAGTCTCGGCTGCGCCAGCAGCGCACGGCCGAGTGCGACGCGCTGGCGCTCGCCGCCGGATAACTTGCCGGGCCGGCGATCCAGGAGATTGCCGATGTCGAGGAGATCGACGATTCGCATCTCGCCCGCGGGATCGCGCGCAAGTCCGTTCATCCGCCGCCCGTAATCGAGGTTTTGCCTGACATCGAGGTGCGGAAACAGCCGCGCGTCCTGGAACACGTAACCGATGCGGCGGCGATGCGCCGCGATGTGCAGACCCGCGGCGGTATCGTCGAGCCTTTCGTCATCGATCGCGATGGTGCCGCGATCGGGCTTGAGAAGTCCCGCGATCATGTTGATCAGCGAGGTTTTGCCGGCGCCTGAGGAGCCGAACAGCCCGGTGACGCGGCCTTCGCTCGCGAAAGAGGCTGCAATGGAGAATTCGCCAAGCTGTTTTGAGACGTCGACGCGCAGCATGGTCAATTCCCATGCAGGCGTCGCGTGGCGCGGCGCGCGAACCATTCCGATGCGATCAACGCCGCCATGGCGACGATGATGGAGACGACCACCAGCCGCAGCGCCGCGGTGTCGCCATCCGGCGTCTGGATCAGCGAATAGATCGCCGAGGAAATGGTCTGGGTCTCGCCGGGTATATTGGACACGAACGTGATGGTCGCACCGAATTCACCGATCGCCTTGGCAAAGCCGAGCACCATGCCGGCCAGCACGCCCGGCAGCGCGAGCGGCAGCGTCACGGTGGAGAATACCCGCCACGGTACCGCACCCAGCGTGCCCGCGGCCTGCTCCAGCCGCCGGTCCACCGCCTCGATCGACAGCCGGATCGGCCGCACCAGCAATGGAAACGACATCACGTCGCAGGCCAGCGCCGCGCCGGTCCAGCGGAATGCGAAGACGATGCCGAGATGATCGGCGAGCCAGGCGCCGACCAGGCCGCGCCGTCCGAATGTCAGCAGCAACAAATAGCCGGTGACCACCGGCGGCAGCACCAGCGGCAGATGAATCAGCGCGTCGACAACCGACTTGCCCCAGAAATCACGTCGCGCCAGCAGCCACGCGACGCCGATGCCGAGCGGCGTCGACACCAGCGTCGCGATCACCGCAACCCGCAGCGAAAGCTGGATCGCCGTCCATTCCGTCGGAGAGATGTCGAACACGCCTCAGGTCGTCGGGCTGATCAGGAAGGTGAAGCCGTATTTTTCCAAAATGGCTTTCGCCGCCGACGAGCGCAGGAACGCGAGATAATCAGAGGCTTCGGCCTTCGCCGTCGTGGTTGCTGCGACCGGATAGATGATCGGCGCATGGGAATCCGCCGGGAAGGTGCCGACAATCTTCACACCGGGCTCCACCTTGGCGTCAGTCGCATAGACAATGCCAAGCACCGCTTCGCCGCGCGCCACCAGCGTCAGCGCGGCGCGCACGCTCTCCGCCATCGCGAATTTCGGCTCGGCGGCGGTCCAGGCGCCGAGCTTCTCCAGCGCCGCCTTGGCGTATTTGCCGACCGGCACCGCCTTGACGTCGCCGGTCGCGATGCGGCCATCGCCTGCCAGCTTGGCGAGATCAAAACCCTGTCTGATGGCCACGTTGTCGATCCCCGAATCCTTCGGTGCGATCAGCACGATGCTGTTGCCGAGCAGATTGACCCGGGTCGGCTCGTTGATGTTTTTCTTCTGGGTGGCGTAATCCATCCAGTCGGCATCGGCGGAGACGAAAACATCCGCGGGCGCGCCCTGTTCGATCTGCTTGGCGAGCGCCGAACTTGCGGGCATAGCTCGCGGAAACCTTGACGCCGGTTTTCGCGGTGTAGGCCGCATCGATATCGTCCAGCGCGTTTTTCATCGAGGCTGCGGCGAACACGGTCAGGCTCTTGTCCTGCGCCAGCGCGGGCGAATGGATCGATCCGAACAGGATCGTGAAGGCAAGGAAAAATCCGGCGAGACGGCGCATTTGGCGCTCCATGCCTGTTTGCGGCGATGCGTGCGCAAATCAGGCGTTGGTTGAAATGTGAGGCGACAGGCGGAAGCGCCGTTCCGGCAATCCTGCGGACTTACGGTCCAACGGGGTATCGCAGGGCGACAATAACAGGCTGGCAGCGAGGGTAAAAGCCTCCGGGCTTCTATTGCGACGGCAGCACCGCCGCGGAGATTGAGTCCTCTTTGGCGCCGCTGATCTGGAGCACGAACGGGCTCGCCGCTAATTCGTATTTCATGGTCTTGCGAATGCCGTCGCAATCGGTGGCGCCGCTGAATGCTTTTGGCTTCAGGAGATGTCCGTCCTGCACCACGTCGACCCAGCCGCCCGCGGACAGACTGACGGTGTAGATGCCGGCCTTTGGTGGATTCGGAAAGCGCGCAAAGCCGGCGAATGTGCCCTCCTTCGGCGCACGTTCGGGCGGCGAGGGTAGGGCAGCGTCGCTCGGGGGACGCAACGCGAGCAGCATCGCCGTCGGCGCCGATGCTGCGATCTCCGCGCCGGACATGAGCTTGGGCCGATCCGGTGCCGTCAGCGCCGCGCGATCGCGATCGATCGGCCATTTGAACTTGTCGCAGCCGCTGGGTTCTTCCGCCGCCCATGCGGGGACCGATCCAAGCAGCGCCAATGCGATGAGGAGAGGCGCGCGCATGATCAATCCACCGCGATCATGACGTCGGATGCCTTCACCACAACGATGACGGAACTCTTGGCCTTGATGCCGAGATCGTCGACCGCTTCATTGGTGATGGAAGATGTGACGATCTGGCCGTTGCCGATATCGACCCGGACGTGGGAGGTGGTCGCGCCTTTTTTAACTTCGACGACGGTGCCCTTGATCTGGTTGCGTGCACTGATGCGCATGATGATTCCCTACAGGTTTGAGCTATGCGCGGCGAAGTCGCACGCATGCTGACAGAATGTTCAAACACATAAAATCGGGACCGCCGTCCCGAGGGGTCGCGCGCTTGCGGCGCCGCGACGCCTGATCCTAGCGCATTTCAGCGCGGCGGCGATAGCCGTCCAGCGTAAAGCGCGGCCGCTGCGATCACGGTGCTGCGAGAACCTGCCGACACGCGGCCGGCAACTGGGCCAATGTCATCGGCGGCTTCGGCTTGGGCGGCGTGGTCGGCGGGTTCGGATGGATCACCGAATCCTTGAACCAATAGGCAAGATCGCCGGCGCTGCAGCCTTCGTCGGCTGACGGCGGCGGCTGCGACTCGCATTCGTTGCTGCCCGCCGGGCATTTGATCCGGATGTGGAAGTGATAGTCGTGGCCGTACATCGGCCGCACCTTGGAAAGCCAACTGCGGTCGCCCGTGGCTTCGCGGCACAGCGCTTTCTTGATCGCGGCGTTGACGAAGATACGTTCGACCTGCGGCTCCTGCGCCGCGGCGCGGATCACCGACAGATGGCTCGGGGTCCAGACTTCCGGATCGATATCGAGCCGGTCGGATCGGACCATCATGACCGCCGATATTTCCTCGCGTTCGTCGCGCGACAACTGCCGGTTCGGCATCGGCGTCAGCCAGATATCGGCGTCGAGCCCGATTTGGTGGCTGGCGTGGCCGGTGATCATCGGACCGCCGCGCGGCTGCGACATGTCGCCGATCAGCAGTCCCGGCCAACCCGCGACCTGGTGTACCTTGGCCGACAATCGTTCGAGCAGGGCAACCATCTCAGGATGTGCCCAGTTGCGATTGCGCGACAGCCGCATCACTTGCCAGGTGTCGCCGTTGATCGGCAGCGCCTCCGCGCCGGCGATGCAGCCCTTGGCATAGAAGCCGATCACGCGCGTCGGCATCTTCGCCGGCAAGATCATGCGGCCGAACAGCTCCTTGGCGCCAATTTTCGGATCGTTCGGGTTGGCGAGCGGCGGCAGCGGCTTAGGATCGACGCTGCCCTTGTCCTGTGCAAGCGCGACGGCGGCTGTGACCGCGGCAACGGGCAGCACCAACAGGGTGAGAATCAGGCGGGTGTTCATCGGGGCATTTCATAGCGCAAGCGGGGTGCGAATTCAGCAAACGGCACAGCGGTGTCGCCCACAATTTGGTGACCCGGCCATGACGGACTTTTGCAGGAGGCGCCCTCCGGAAGGTTAGGATTAACCGCGACCGGCGGCAACTGGCGCGTTTTCAAGGAAGGCAAATACCGGTTGGCGCGAAGAAAACCCGACAAACCAAAAACGACGTGGTCTCTACACGGGGCTGATGAAAGCGACGTCATGGGCCAGAGATGATTGAGCGGGCAGGGGCGCGCTCATGAAGTCACACTCGGGCGGCTGGCTGGCCGGATGTATGCTGCGATCGCCGTCATGATGCTGGGATTGGCGCCGGCGCGGGCCGCAAACGATGGCCCGGTGCTGGTTCTCGCAAAAGTACGACAATTCGCCAATGCCACGCGCGATCTTCCTTTATTTCGGCTTACCCATTCAGGGCACCACCGGGCTGTCGCGGCTTGGCGCCCCGTTTCGCATGGCTGCGTCAGGCTGCATCCGTCGCATGCCGCGGCGCTGTTGGCGCTGGTCGGGCTCGGCGGCCCGCGCAACACGCGGATCATGATCTCAAATTAGCCAGCTGCAGCGGAATCTTAAGGGATCAGTAACCCTGCCGATGATTGACGAAAATTCGTGCGGCGGGGCTTCTTTGGCGGGCATTCGCTCTGCGGTTGAAAGTTTTCGGCGCCGATTCCCGGGTTTTGCCTCTGCTGCAGCTTCCGCTTCAATCGGCTGCGACAGCATTTCCAAGCGTATGGTCCTGATCCCGCCGTGTAAACGGGCAGCGATTGCATACAGACCCGCGTTGATCTTGCCGAAAAGGCCGCCATCACATCCGAGTGATACCGTTTTTTCAGATACTTGTTGCAAAACAGCCTTCGCAGAATGCGAATGAGGCGTGCCAATGCCGAAAGTCCGGCCACGAACACGAAAACGACTGAAATCGGCGGCTACGCGTATCAGTTCGCTTGGCCGGCCCGGAAAGCCCAATCCGAAACTTCCGACCAGCGGCCGCCGGGTCGCCGCGGTCGGCGAGGTCGTGCGCAAGCGGGCCGAAGCCGAAGCCGCGGTCGCGAACGCGCGAAAATCGCATGAGCGGCTGCGCGAGGCGATCGACATTCTGCCCCAGGGCATTGTGTTTCTCGACGCTGAAGGGCGCTACATTCTCTGGAACAAGAAATATGCGGAGATCTACAACCGCAGTTCAGACCTGTTCGAGCCCGGCGCGCGGCTTCAGGATACGATCCGGGTCGGCGTCGAGCGCGGCGATTATCCCGAAGCCATCGGCCGCGAAGAGGAATGGATCGCGGAGCGGATCTCGAAGCTTTATCACCCCGGCGGGCGCCATGAGCAAATCCTCGCCGATGGCCGTTGCATCCTGATCGAGGAGCGGATGACCGGTGACGGCGGCATCATCGGCCTGCGGATCGACATCACCGAACTGAAGCAGCGCGAGGCCTCCTTTCGGCTGCTGTTCGACAGCAATCCGGTACCGATGATCGTCTGCGCGCTGGACGATGAGCGTATCCTCAGCGTCAACGACGCGGCGCTCCAGCATTACGGTTATACCCGTTCCGAGTTTGAGATGCTGACGATCCGTCACCTTCAGGCGTTCGAATCCGAGCTGCCCTGGGCCGGCGATCAGACCAGCGACGAGCGGGCCGCGCGAACCTGGAAGCACGTCAAGGCCGACGGCTCGCTGATCGACCTTGCGATCTATTCGCGCCAGCTGAATTACGGCGAGGAGCCTGCGGTGTTGCTGGCCCTGATGGACATCACCGAGCGAAAACGAGCGGAGATGCGGCTTACCTTCATGGCCCATCACGACGGATTGACTGGACTACCGAACCGCAATTCGCTGCGCCAGCGCCTGGACGAGATGCTGGCGCAGACCCGTCGCAGTTCCGAAAAGGTCGCAGTGCTCTTTCTTGGGCTCGACAACTTCAAGGCCGTCAACGATACCCTCGGCCATGGCGTCGGCGACAAGCTGCTGCGCGGCGTCGCCAGACGGTTGCGGTCCTCGCTGCGCGAGGAAGATGCGATCGCCCGCCTCAGCTCCGACGAATTCGCGATCATTCAAAGCGGGATCACCCGTCCCGAAGACGTCGTATTGCTCGCCAAGCGAATGCTGGAGGCGATCGGCGAACCTTATCTGCTGGACGGGCACTCCGTCGTGATCGGCGCAAGCGTCGGCATTGCGATGGCGCCTGGCGACGGCGAGGACTCGGAAAAACTGCTGAAGAATGCCGATATGGCGCTATCCCGCGCAAAAAACGATTCGCGCGGCACCTTCAGCTTCTTCGAGGCGGGAATGGATGCCCGCGCGCAAACCCGGCGCAAGGTCGAGATCGATCTGCGGGTCGCGATTCAGAACGACGCGCTGCGGCCCTACTATCAGCCGCTGATCAACCTGGTGAGCGGCCGCATCAGCGGTTTTGAGGCGCTGGTGCGATGGCCGCATCCCGAACGCGGCATGATTTCGCCCGCGGAATTCATTCCGGTGGCCGAGGATACCGGCCTGATCAATGCGCTCGGAGCCCAGATCATGCGACGCGCCTGCATGGACGCCGCCGGCTGGCCCGATGCCGTTCGCGTCGCGGTCAATCTGTCGCCGCTGCAGTTCCGGGTCGGCAATCTGCTGTCGATCGTGATGGATGCGCTGAAGCAATCGGGCCTCTCGGCGAAACGGCTGGAACTGGAGATCACCGAGACCCTGCTCTTGGAAAAGAGCGCCGAGGTGCTGGCCACGCTGCATGCGCTGCGCGCGCTCGGCGTGCACATCTCGATGGACGATTTCGGCACCGGTTATTCGTCGCTAAGCTACCTGCGCAGCTTTCCATTCGACAAGATCAAGATCGACCAGTCGTTCGTCCGCGATCTCGGCGCCAATCGCGATGCGCAGGCGATCGTGCGGTCGATCATCAGCCTCGGCAAGGGCCTTGGCGTCACGATTACCGCCGAGGGCGTCGAGACCGAAGCCGAACTGAGCTGTTTGCGTGCCGAGGGCTGTCACGAGGCCCAGGGCTTTCTGTTCAGCCGCGCCCGGCCTAATGCGGAAATCGTCGAGCTTCTGCGCGCACAGTGCGGCACGGATGGCGCAGCCATCGGTCCCGGCGCGATCCCTTCCACGCGATTTCTGGTTGCCTGACACAGCCGCTTCGGGGAAGGCTTACGGCGAAGCCAGCAGCCGGGTGCGCAGGACGCTTGGATAGGCGCTGAACACCGCGCCGACGGCCGGATCAGCGAAGGCTAATCGCAGCCTTTTCGCTGGCTCTTCGCTCTGCTCGTCATCGTGCTGTCCGCGCATCCCGCTCACGCGCAAGACTACTGCACGAACGCAAGTTCGACAGCAAGTTCGGAGCTATCTCTTCCGCGCGGTCTTGCGCGCCCCTGATTTCGCCGCGGTCTTGCGTTTGCGTGTCGCCGCGGCCTTTTTCGCCGAGCGCGACCGCGCCGCCGCTGGCCGGTTTGCCGCGGCCTTGCCGCCGCGGGGGCCGCCGATCCTGCCCCCGCGCTTCGACGAGACGTTGGTGTCCGGGACGCCGCGGCCGGAGCCGCTCTTGTTGCCGCCGCCGGTTTCCTTGTTCACCGTCGCCCAGGCGCGCCGTCGGTTCGACCATCGGCCGCAGGCGATGGAATTCGGTGACCTCGGACGACATCGGGCAAACCAGCACAGAGGTTGTCGCGTCGCCCAGTTCGTCGGCCTGAACGATTATCCCCGGACGCGGCTTGCCCATGTCGCCTTGTGCGACGACGAGCACCACGTCGCCGCGTTTCACGATCAGTCGTCCGGATCGCGGACTGTATCCAGCGAATCATCGATCGCAGCGTTCTCAGGATGCTTCGAGAGCATCGCGCCCTCGCGGCGAATTTCCCTCAGGATGCGCGGATCGCGCAGGTCCGGCACCCAATGCTGCACCGGACGCAGCCCCTGCGCGCGCAAACGTTCGCGGCGCGAGGCCATGCGCTGCTGCGGTGTCCGGTGTTTTGCCTTTTTCGGGGTCGTGGCCATGGCTCGGAGCGTAACATGTTACGGTCGGAAAATTGAATGGCGAAGGAGAGGTTCCAAGAATGCCAGGCAAGCTGAGAATTGTGAAGCAGCTCGTGCTGTGTCGCTCAAACCTCTAGTATCAAAGAAGATGCGGAGTTCAGTTAGGTTGACATTCCGCAAGAGGCGGCTTCCTCTCAGCTATCCACCTTCAGCGCGGCGATGAAGGCTTCCTGCGGGATATCGACCTTGCCGAACTGCCGCATCTTCTTCTTGCCTTCCTTCTGCTTCTCCAGAAGTTTGCGCTTGCGGGTGATATCGCCGCCATAGCACTTCGCGGTGACGTCCTTGCGCAGCGCGCGCACCGTTTCGCGCGCGATCACCTTGCCGCCGATCGCCGCCTGGATCGGAATCTGGAACATGTGCGGCGGGATCAGCTCCTTCATCTTCTCGACCATGGCGCGGCCGCGGCCTTCGGCGCGGCCGCGATGCACCAGCATGGAAAGCGCGTCCACCGGCTCGTTGTTGACCAGGATCTGCATCTTGACGAGATCCGCCGGCTTGTAGTCGGTGAGATGATAGTCGAACGAGGCATAGCCCTTGGAGATCGATTTCAGCCGGTCGTAGAAATCGAACACCACCTCGTTGAGCGGCAGATCGTATTTCACCATGGCGCGGTTGCCGACGTAGGTGAGCTCCTTCTGGCTGCCACGGCGTTCCTGGCACAGCTTCAGGACGCTGCCGAGATATTCGTCCGGGGTCAGGATCGTCGCCTCGATCCACGGCTCCTGGATTTCGGCGATCTTGACCACGTCGGGCATGTCGATCGGATTGTGGATCTCGATTTCCTGCCCGTCGGTGAGATGCATCTTGTAGATCACCGACGGCGCGGTCGCGATCAGGTTGAGATCGAATTCGCGCTGCAGCCGCTCCTGAATGATTTCGAGATGCAAGAGGCCGAGGAAGCCGCAGCGGAAGCCGAAGCCGAGCGCTGCAGAGGTTTCCATTTCGAACGAGAAGCTGGCGTCGTTCAGGCGCAGCTTGCCCATCGCCGCGCGCAGCGTCTCGAAGTCGTCGGCATCGACCGGAAACAGTCCGCAGAACACCACCGGTATCGCCGGCTTGAAGCCGGGCAGCATCTGCGTGACCGGCTTGCGGTCGTCGGTGATGGTGTCGCCGACACGGGTGTCCGCCACTTCCTTGATCGCGGCGGTGATGAAGCCGATCTCGCCGGGGCCGAGTTCATCGACCTGGTTCATCTTCGGCGTGAAATAGCCGACGCGCTCGACCTCATAGGCGGCGTTGGTGCCCATCATGCGGATGCGCTGGCCCTTTTTCATGATGCCATCGACGACGCGGATCAGCACCACGACACCGAGATAGACGTCGTACCAGCTGTCGACCAGCAGCGCCTTCAGCGAGGCGTCGCGATCGCCCTTCGGTGACGGCAGCCGGTTGACGATGGCTTCCAGCACGTCGTCGATGCCGAGACCGGTTTTGGCGGAAATCATCACCGCGTCAGAAGCGTCGATCCCGATCACGTCCTCGATCTGCTGCTTGACTTGGTCGGGTTCCGCGGCCGGCAGGTCGATCTTGTTGAGGACCGGCACGATCTCGTGCCCCGCATCGAGCGCGTGATAGACGTTGGCGAGGGTCTGCGCCTCGACGCCCTGGCTGGCATCGACGACCAGCAGCGAACCTTCGCAGGCGGCCAGCGAGCGGCTCACCTCATAGGCGAAGTCGACATGGCCGGGAGTGTCGATCAGATTGAGAATGTAGGTGTTGCCATCCCTGGCCGGATAGGTGAGCCGCACCGTCTGCGCCTTGATGGTGATGCCGCGCTCGCGTTCGATGTCCATCGAGTCCAGCACCTGCTCCTTCATCTCCCGCGCCTGCAGCCCGCCAGTGGTCTGAATGAGGCGGTCGGCGAGGGTCGATTTGCCATGGTCGATATGCGCGACGATGGCAAAATTGCGGATGTTCGAAATAGGAATGGTGGTCATGAGGCGCGGGATAGCACCTGAGCATTTTCCAGCAAAGTGGAATCGAGATTGCCGCAGGAAAATGGCCAAAATAATTGTTTTGGCGAGGTTTCCGGTCGCCAAACCGCTGCCTGTTTTTGCCGAATAGGGGCCTGCCCCGGTGCGGCAACCTCGTTGCGGCTTCGCTGCGGCCTCGAGGCCTGGTTCCTCACGCCAACCTGATTCCACTTCGCCTCAAAACGCGCTACGCAATGGCCATGACCGAAGCCCTGTCCTTGCCCGCCACGTCGCCTCGGCGCCTCCGATCCGTCATGCGGCGCGGCGCCGCGTGGCTCGCGGCGTCGGCCAGCGACGACAAGGCCAGCGTGCTGCTGGTGGCCGGTTTCGTCGCGGTGCATGTCGTGCTCTGGACCGTCATTCTGACTGTTCTGAAGGCGGCGCAGGATGTGCACTTCGACGTCGCCGAGGCCTACGCCTGGGGGCAGAAATTCCTGCTCGGCTATGGCAAGCATCCGCCGCTGTCCGGCTGGGTGGCGGGCATCTGGTTCATGGTTTTTCCAGTCGCCGACTGGGCGACCTATGCGCTGGCGATGGCGACGGTCGGCTGCGGAATGATGATCTGCTGGCTGATCGCCTTGCGCGTGGTCGATCGCCGCCGCGCCTTCTTCGTGGTGGTGATGCTGGCGCTGTATCCGATCTTCAATTTCAAGGGATTCAAATACAACCCGGATCTGCTGCAGCTCGTGACCTTGCCACTGGTGGTGCTGGCCTATCTGGATGCTTTTGAAAAACGTAGTGCGCGCTCGGGTCTGTGGCTCGGGCTTGCGGGCGCTGCCGCGCTGATGACGAAATACTGGGTGCTGACCATGATCGGCGCGATTGGCCTGGCGGCGCTGATTCATCCGGCGCGGCTGCGCTTCCTGCGCTCGCCTGCGCCGTGGGTCGCCATTGCCACGCTTGCGGTCGCAATGATTCCGCATTTCATCTGGCTCACGCAGGTGAATTTTCTGCCGTTCACCTATGCCGGCGAGTCCTATGCCATCACCAGCCGCGTTTTGAACGTCGATCTGGTGCTGGGCTATGTCGGCCATAACTTCGCGCTGCTGGCATTGCCGGTGGCGCTTGCGGCGTTGGCGTTGGCGTGGCCTTCGCGGGCGTGGATATCGCGGGCCGCCAAGCGAGGCGGGTTCATCACACGATTGTGGTCGCGGGGTGCAAATTCCGGGGGGCGGATGTCGCAGGCGATCAATGTCTGGATCATCCAGATCGTGGTCGCGATCGGGCCGCCGATCGGCGCGCTGATCTTCGAAATCTACATCAAGACCGATTGGGGAATTTCGCTGTTCTTTCTGACACCACTGGCCCTGGTCGCGATTCCTTCGCTGCGCATGCAGCGGATCGCGCTGTTTCGCATTGCTGCGATCTGGCTGGTGATCACGCTGGCGGTGCTGGCTGCGTCACCGCAGATCGCTGCCTACGACGCGAAGCAAAAACGCGACGACGGCGCCTATCGGGCGCGTTCCGAACTCGCCCGTCAGCTAACCGAGACATGGCGCACGCGCTTTCCTTCACGATGGGCCGTGGTCGCGGGCTATACCGATATCGGCGAGCCGATGACGTTCTACAGCCCCGATCATCCGGCGCCGCTGACGCCGAATGAGCTATGGTCGTCCGGCCTGACCTCGCTCGATGAGGCCAAGCGGCTCGGCTTTATCGGCATCTGCCAAACCGGTGACTGGAAGCTGGAAAAATGCGAGGCGTGGATGAAGGACAACGCCGCGAACGGCGAGCGCATGGTGATCACGACGCGCCGGTTTTTCCACGGATCCGCGGGCGCCGCCACGGTCTGGAACGTCGTCGTCGTGCCGCCGGCGAAGTAGCGAGTTTCAGGCACGCTTCTTCTTCCAGCGGATGAAACCGAAGGCTCTATTCTTCGCCGACCTCTTCGCCGAACTTGCTGCCGATCAATTCGGTCAATGCCGCAATGGCGGCTGCGGCCTCGGGCCCCGTCGCGGAGACCACGATGCTGGTGCCGGGTCCGGCCGAGAGCATCATCAGTCCCATGATGGAGGTGCCACCAACGGTTTCGCCATTGCGCGTGACCGAAATCTCGGCGTTGAAGCGCTCGACCATCTGCACGAATTTCGCCGATGCACGCGCGTGCAGGCCGCGTTTGTTGATGATGGGAATTTCGCGAACCACTGCACCGGAAGAGGAAGACGGCAGACCCGACGCGGCATTGTCGCCCGGCGAAACGGCGTCGTCGGACGTCGCGGTCATTTTCCGGCGAGAACCCGGCTGGCGATGGTGACGTATTTGCGGCCGGCTTCCTGCGCCATGGCGA
>WNFI01047389.1_pt1 | contig 44624 bp, 44 predicted proteins | sample 5400471 | NCBI WGS metagenome assembly WNFI01 (sample SAMN13153348, study PRJNA577476) | soil metagenome | isolation source: 100 cm saprolite on Douglas fir-dominated hillslope | place: USA:California | collected 2013-09-17 | reverse complement strand
GCAGGAACGCGACGACTCCGAACAGGAGCAGGGTCAGGAGTCCCACGATCGCGATGGCGAGCAACGTGACCGCCGCGAGCTTTCCGCCGCCTTCACGCGTCCACGGAAGGCGCGATGCGATGACATGCACCAGCTCGTAGACGAGCAGCCCGGCGAGCAGCGCGGGTAGAAGCTTGACCTGCAGCGTGAGAAAAAGGAGGCCCGCCGCAATCACCCAGGCGGCGATCGCGTAGCGCAGCTGCGCATCCTTTGGAACGTTCGACATGGACTACCCCGCTGAGCTTCCTATCAGGCGGCGATATTGCGCCAAATGCCGGATGGCTTCCTTCGGCCGCCTCAGCTTCTGGTACAGGAGCGCCAGGTTGTAGTGGCAATCGGCGAAGTCCGGATCGCCGCGCAGCGCACCTTCGTACGCACGCACCGCGTCCGGCTTGCGACCCATGTCCTCGAGAAGAACGCCGAAGTTATAGAGAAGCAAGGGATCGTTGCCGCAGGACTGCAGGGCATTGCCATAGACGCGCACCGCTTCCGCGAAACGCCGTGCTTCGTGCAAGAGACGGCCGAGGTTGATGCGAGCATCGAGGCGCGCGGGATCGGCAGCGACCCCCTCCTCGTACGCCCGCAGCGCGGCGTCGGCATCGACTCTTTCGAGCGCGACCGCCATATCGAACCAGTCGTCCGAGGGCGCATCGGGTTCGGTCGGTTCAGCGCGTTCAATGACGCTCAGGGACCCGTCGGCGGGATCTCCCTCGAAGGCCAGAAGATACTGCCCCGAATCCGCCTGCCAGCGGCTGGCCCCTTCCCTCACCACCATGCGGTCGGCCACGGCGCCGATGCTCAATCCCGAGAGCGGCATCGCGTCGGGAAGGTGGCGGCGCAGCTCCCGCACGGACTTGTTGATCCGCCTCCGCGGCACCTTCGCCCTGGCGAGCGCCTGCGCGGTGCGCAATACGATGAGGTCCTGGAAGGAAAAGAGCCACGCGTTGCGCGCGCCGCGCTCGGGCGCGACAAAGCCGGCGTGGACAAACGCGCGAATTGTCGCGCGGGACAGGCCAAGCAGGCGCTCGACCTCACGCACGCCGTACTGATGCATGGACTTGCCGCTTGCTTGCTGCGAGCTAGGCCTTGGCCTTTTTGCGCGCCGCGGGCTCGGCTTTCTGTGCTTGCTTGGCCGGTTTGCGCGTCGCGGCCGGCGCATCGGGCGGCGCAGCCTTCGCCTCGCTCGCCTTGGCGCGCGCGGGCGCCTTCTTCTCCAGGCTCGCGCGCAGCGCTTCCATGAGGTCGATCACCTGCGCGCCACCGGGCTGCGGCGACTCGGTCATGGTGATCTCCTGGCCCTCGACCTTCTTCTGTATCGCCACCTCGATGCGCGTGGCGACTTCATCGGTGTAGCCGCTCGGGTCGAACTTCTCGACCGCCTGCGCTTCGATCAGCTGCTGCGCCAGCTTCAGCTCGGCGGGCTTGACCTCGGTCTTGGGAATCTCGATTTCCTTGATCGAACGCACTTCGCCCGCGTAGAGCAGCTGCTGCATCACGAGGCCCTCTTCCACCGCGCGGATCATCACAATGTATTGCTTGCCGCGCGCGGCCCAGCGTCCGAGCGCGCAGCGCCCCGACTCGCGCAAGGCGCTTGCGAGCAACGCGTAAGGCTTCGCACCGCCTTTGTCGGGCGCGAGGTAGTAGGCCTTGTCGAAGTACACCGGGTCGATAGAGTCGAGCGGGACGAACTCGGTGATCTCCGCCATGTGCGTGCCCGCTTCTTCCATCGCCTTCAGCTCTTCCGGCGTGAAGACGACATACTGGTCCTTCGAGAACTCGTAGCCCTTCACCATCTCTTCGCGCGCGACGGGCACTTCTTCCTTCACGCAGAAATACTGCTGCTTCAGGCGCGAGCCGCAGGTCTTGTGCAGGAGGTTGAAGGAAATCGCGCGGCTCGCCTCGGTGGCCGAAAAGAGCTTCACCGGGATCGAGACCAACCCGAACGAAACCGTCAACGAGGCAATCGATCGTGCAGCCATGGTTCCTCCCATGAATTCAGTGTCTTGCCGGGGACTTTTAACATTGTAGAAGAGATTCGGCCCGGCGTCGAATGCGGCCTCCGGCCGGCCTACTATCGAAACGGTAACCATAGGGTGAGAATCTTCCTTCCGGCGGAAATCTCCCGCGACATCCTTCGGAGAGGGCCATGCCTTTCAGAAAAGTGTCGGAGCTGCCCAAGGGCCAAACGGACCTGTACAACGCGCGGCAGAAGCAAGCGTTCCTCAAGGCCTTCAACCATGCCTACGAGGAGTACGACCACAACGAGACTCGCGCTCTCGCCGCGGCCCACGATGCGGCGAAGCAGGCCGGAGACAAGAAGGCTCACTGAGCATTTCTCCCTCTCCCCGGGGTCCCCTCTGGGGCAGGATTGGGCAGTAGAGGGCCGGGAGAGGGTCAGCGCAGTGCGCGCTCGAGGCTTTGCTTGAGCACCAGCACGTCGCGCCATCGATCTCCCGTTTCCGCCAGGCGCTCGGCCGCATTGGTGATGCGGAAGTCGAGCGGGTGCGCGCCCGCGAGCTCTTCCCACGTGAGCGGCATCGACACCGGCGCGCCCGGCTCGCCGCGCGGCGAATAGGCGACGTTCAGCGTCTTGCCGCGCACGTTCATGTTGTAGTCCATGAAGATCTTGCCGGTGCGCTTGGGCACGCTCCACTCCACCGTGACGTCCTTTGGGTACAGCCGCACCAGGTGGCGTCCGACGAGCTCGGAGACGTGGCGCGCGGCATCGAAGTCGATCGTGCGCTTGATCGGCACGAAGACGTGCAAGCCGGTCTTGCCCGAGGTTTTCACGATCGGCTCGAGCTTCATGCCCTGGAGCAGCTCGCGCAGGTGGAACGCCACTTCCTTGCCCTTCTCGAAGGCGACCGTATTGAGCTCCGGTTCCGCGCCCTTCGCTTCCTTGCCTGAGTAGATGTACGGATCGATGTCGAAGAGCACGTAGTCGGGATAGTTGAGGATCGATTCCTCGAGCGACTCGAGCGACAACGCATAGTCGGTGCCCCTTGAAGTCGCGTCGGGGCCGACTTTCGCGCGCGAGTGCCAGACGTGGAACTCGAGCGTTCCGGACTGGGCCAGCCACAGAAGCGTCGGCAGGTTGTTGCACACGAGGTACTCGTGGCTTTCGTCCTTGTGGCCCGAGAAAACGGTGATCGTGTCCGCGAAAGCCGGCCGCTCCTGCTCCCAGTGCTTCTGGAAGAATCGCTGCCCGCGAATGCCGTCGGGCATGCGGATCATGGTGAGCGGGCGATCGGCGAGATGCGGCAGGATGAAGGACGAGACCTGCGCGAAATAACGCAGCAGGTCGCGCTTCGTGAGCGGCGGCTGCTGCAGCGACGCATCCGCGGGCCAGTAGACGCGATCGAGATTAGTGAGACGAATTCGATGCGGGCCGACGGCGAGAGTAAGTGTCGCCTTGGTGTTATCAAGTTGAGCGAGGATTTCATCGGAAGGAGCACTCCCTCTCCCTGTCGGAGAGCCCCCTAGGGGGGAGAGGGTCACCTCCGCCCGCCGAACCTTCTTCGGATCCACATCGTCTCTCAGCCTCAGAAACACCGGCGCGCGCAAGGCGCCCTCCTCCGTCCAGCTGTGGAAGTTCACTTCCGCGACGGTCTTGGGCTCAACCCACGTCGTCGGGGCATTCAGCTCCGGCGTTTCGACGAACGGGCAATCCTTCGTTTGCAGCGGCTCCAGCCGCTTCTTAACCTGCACGAGCGACCGGCCGTCGAATCCAGAGCCGACGTGCGAGGCGTAGCGCAGCTTGCCCTTGTCCCAATAGCCGACGAGGAGCGCCCCGAGCGGCGCGCGCGAGCCCTCTCCGCGCGTGAACCCGCCGATGATGAAGTCGGCGCTCTTCGTGGGCTTCACCTTCAGCCACGACGTCGATCGCTTGCCGGATTCGTACTTGCTCTCCTTGCGCTTGCCCACCACCCCTTCGAAGCCGCTTGCGAGCGCTGCGGTCTGTAACGCGATGCCGTCGTCCGCGGCATGTACCAGCTGCACGAGCGGCGACGGCAGGAGGCATTGCGCCAGGTAACGCCGCCGGTCCCGGTAAGGTGCGCCGCGCAAGTCGATTCCCGCGAAGTGCAGCAGGTCGAAGCAAACCAGCACCACCGGAGCGCTCTGGTCGGCCGCGGCGATCTCGCGTTCGGTCTTGAGTTGCGCGCGATCCTGCAGCGCCGCGAAGGATGGCTTGCCGGTCGCATCGAAGGCCACGATCTCGCCGTCGAGGATCATTCCGCGCGCCCCCTGCTTGCCGAGCTCGGCGGCGAGGCGGGGAAACGTGGCGGAGAGGTCGAGTCCTTTTCGCGATCGCAGCGTCACCCCATCCTCGCCGATGAACGCGAGCACGCGGTAGCCGTCGAGCTTGGGTTCCCACATCCAGTCCGCGCGATTGAACGCGGCGTCTCCGGACTCCGCCAGCATGGGTGCCAACTTCGTGGGCATCGCTTCGATCTCGCCGGCGGGCACCAGCCGCGCGGCGGGAATCCGGTGCGCGGGCACGACCTTGAGGTCCGCCACCGTGACGCCGGAGAGAACCGAGCGGTTCTGCGCCGCGACGTCCGTAGAGGTCACGAAGCGGTCCTTGTGCTTGATGAGGAGCCACTGCTTCCTTTCCTTCGTTCGCACCAGGGCGAAGGAGCCCTTCAATCTCTCGCCGCGCAGCTGCACGCTGAGCTTGCCCTTCTCCAGCCCTTCCATCACCTCGCGTTCCGCCCGCGACCGATCGTGGAACCACGTGGCACCGCCCTCGTCGGGCGAATACACGCCGCAATCCCAGACGATCACTTCGCCGGCGCCGTATTGCTTCGGGGGAATCACGCCCTCGAATGACCCGTATTCGTACGGATGGTCCTCGGTCTGCATCGCGAGGCGCTTCTCGGTGTTGTCGAGCGAAGGTCCCTTGGGCACGGCCCAGGACTTGAGCACTCCGTCGCACTCGAGGCGGAAGTCGTAATGCAGGCGCGTGGCCGCGTGCTGCTGGACGACGAAGAGGAGCGGCCCGCTGCGACCCCCGGCAAGCGCGGCCGCGGGCTCGGGCGTGGCCTCGAAGGATCGCTTGGCCGAGTATTCGCTCAGGTCATTTTTCGCCATGCCGGAATTCTAAGCGCCGGCGGCCTCACACGCGCTTTTTCCCGCTCACCATGCAGTAGCGAAACGTTCCGCGCGCAAGGCCCAGGAAGATCGCAAGCCACGAGGAGGCGATGTGCTTCCATTCCAGCGCCGGCAGCCGGCCGCGATGGCGCCACAGCTCGCGCAGCATGTGCGTGGTCGCCACCCACGGGACGTGCGCCACGCAGAGCGCGATGCGCCACGACAGGTCGCGCACCTCGATCTCCTCGAAGCCCTCGGCTTGCATCGCACGCGTGAAGTCGCCGAGCACGGCGAATTCGGCGATCGCCCACCCGTCGCGCAGCCGGCGCGCGATCCATCCGATGAGCCCGCCCGGCTCCTTGGCGAGGAGAAAGCCGTCGACGACGGTAAGCTGCGCCCCGGGTTTGAGGACGCGCGCGGCCTCGCGCAGCACGCTTGCCTTATCGCTTCCCGGCGCATAGCAGAAGCTCTCGATCGCGAGCGCGCCGTCCTGGCTCGCGGCGCCGAACCAGGTATCGGTGAAATCGGCGAGCACGAAACCGATGCGCCGCGCGAGCCCCGCCTGGCGATTGAGCTTGCACGCCAGCATGATCTGCTCGTGCACGAGCGTGACGCCGGTGATCTCCGCGCGCGGGTATCGGCGCGCGAGCGCTCTTGCCGTCGCGCCCGCGCCGCAGCCGAAATCGACCACCCTGCACGTCGCGGCTGCGGGGAGATTCAAGGTCGCGATCACTTCGGAATTCGCGGCCTCGAGCATCGCCTCGCGATCGAAGGGGTTCATCCCCCGCTTCCAATGGCCGAAGTGCATGTTGTAGCCGCGGCTCCAGCGTCCGTAATCCTCCAGCGTCTGCACGTAGTGGGCGCGAATCGCCTCGGGGTCGGGTAGCCGGGTGGCGGTACGCGCTTTGTCTGTTATTTCTGTATGAAAGGAAACCGATGGGGAAAAAAATTTCACGCGGCCTCGCTTTTCAGGAAGCGTTGGATGCGTCCGCCCATGCGCAGGAGCGCGAGCATCAGCGGGCTGGGAAGGCCCTTCATGTCCTCGTACCAGCGATGCAGGATCTCGAGGAATGTGAGCGTCGATTTGAGCCTCTGGCGCACATGGGCGGGGGTCCTGGGATCGTCGACGGCGAGCTCGCGCAGCAGGAGGATCGTGGGATCGAGCTCGCGGCGCTTGCGCTCCTCGATGATGACGCGAAAAAGCTGCGTGATGTCCTGGATCGCCTCGAAGTGGTCGCGCCGGTCGCCCAGCACGTGGGCCACGCGGATCAAGCCCCATGACTGCAGCTCCTTGAGGCTATTGCTCACGTTGGAGCGGGCCACGCCGAGCGCATCGGCGATGTCCTCGGCGGGCAGCGGCCGCTCGGAGAGGTAGAGAAGCGCGTGCATCTGCGCCACGGTGCGGTTCACGCCCCAGCGCGAGCCCATCTCGCCCCAATGCAGGACCACGCGTTCGACCACCGGAGCCATCGCCATTGCCGCTCCCTATATTTCATTTCTGTCATTACAGAAATTACGCTTCTTTGGTCCGCCGGTCAAGGCCGGTGCACAATTTCGGATTCAAGGCAAAGGTGAGCACGTGAGCTCGAAGCTCCTTGCAGGTGCCAGCGGATATTCGTTCAAGGAATGGAAGGGAAACTTCTATCCCGAAAAGATGAAGCCCGAGGAAATGCTGCAGTTCTACGCGCAGCGCTTGCCGACGGTCGAGATCAACAACACCTTCTACCGGATGCCGAAGACAACGGTGCTCGAGAATTGGGCGGGCACGGTGCCGGAGGACTTCCGCTTCGCGATCAAGGCCTCGCGGCGCATCACGCACATGGCGCGCATCAAGGCCGAGTCCTCCGCCGAGTCCCTCGGCTATCTGTACAGGAATCTCGTGGCACTCGGACCGAAGCTGGGCTGCGTGCTCTTCCAGCTGCCGCCGAATCTCAAGAAGGACCTGCCGCGCCTCATCGCGTTTCTCGCCCTCCTCCCCGAAGGACATCGCGCCGCGTTCGAGTTTCGCAACGACACGTGGTTCGACGACGAGGTCTACGCCGCCTTGAAGGGAGCTGGCGCGGCGCTCGTCCTTTCCGAGCGCGAAGACAACGCGCCTCCGCCACTGGTGGAGACGGCTTCCTGGGGATACGTGCGGCTGCGCCTCGAAACGTATTCGGACGACGACTTGAAGCAGTGGGCGGAAAAGCTGGCGGCGACGAAGTGGCGCGAGACTTTCGTGTACTTCATGCATGAGCCGACCGCGCCGGCGTATGCGAGAACGCTGATGAAGCTCGCGCAATGACGGTGGACCCTCTCCCCCCTGGGGGGCTCTCCGGCAGGGAGAGGGAGGTCCTTCTGCATGTGCCCGGCGCTGCGCGCGCCTGCTACGTCTTCGCGCACGGCGCCGGGGCCGGGATGGCGCACCCGTTCATGGCGGCAGCCTCCGAAGGCCTCGCGGAGCGCGGCATCGCCACGTTTCGCTATCAGTTCCCGTACATGGCGAAAGGCTCGAAGCGGCCCGACACTCCCAAAGTCGCGCAGGACAGCGTTCGCGAGGCGGTCGCGGACGCGGCGCGCCGCGTCCCCGGCCTCGCGCTTTTCGCGGGCGGCAAATCGTTTGGCGGCCGCATGACGTCGCAAGCGCAGGCCGCTTCTCCATTGCCCGGCGTCCGCGGCCTCGTGTTCCTCGGGTTCCCGCTGCACCCTCCCGGAAAACCGTCGGACGAGCGCGCCAGGCATCTCTTCGATGTGAAGGTGCCGATGCTGTTTCTGCAGGGCACGCGGGACGAGCTCGCGGACCCGGCGCTGCTGCAACCGCTGGTGAAGCAATTGGGCAAGCGCGCAACCCTCGTGCCGTTCGAGGACGCGGATCATTCGTTTCATGTGCCGGCCCGCACAGGGCGCAAGGACACGGAAGTGAGGATGCAGATGCTGGACGCGATGCGCGACTGGATCGCGAAGCTGCTCTAGCGCGCGTTCAGTGCGATCCTGAGCCGCTCCGGATTCAGCGGAATATCGCGGATCCTCACGCCATACGCATCCGCGACCGCGTTGGCCACGGCGGCCGCAGCCGGACCCTGCGACGCTTCGCCCGTCCCAAGAAAGGCTTCGCCGGGCCGCTCGATCACGTGCACCTCCATCGATCGCGGCACGTGCGGAAATCGAATGATGGGGTAGCGGCCCCAATCGCGCGAAGTGATGCGATTCGCCTCCCACGTCACCGCTTCGTAAAGCGTCCAGCTGATCGACTGCACGATGCCGCCCTCGATCTGGTTTCGGATCCCGTCCGGATTCACCGCGTCTCCACTGTCGACGGCCGCGACGACGCGGCCCACGCGCACGTCGCCGCTTTCGCGCTCGACCTCGACTTCCATCGCGACGGCGCAGTACGCGGCGAGGTTCTTGTAGCGCGCGAAGGCGAAGCCGCGCCCGTGGCCGCGGCGGCGCTGGTATCCGGCCCAGCCAAAACGCTCCGCGGCCATCCGAACGACATCGATGGCGCGTGGGTCCTGGAGGTGTCTCAAGCGGAACTCGACGGGATCCACACCCGCGTTCGCGGCCAGCTCGTCCATGAAGCTCTCGATCGAGAACACGTTCATGTAGGCGCCAAGGCCGCGCAGCGCGGAGACGCGCAACGGCATCTCGGCGATGAAGTGGTGCGTCACGCGCGCGCTGGGGAATGCATATAAAGGAATGGCGTTGCGGTCCCCTCCCCCTTCCGGCTGCGGAAGGCCCTGCGGAGGGGGCGGAGCGAAGGGCGTGGCGAGGAGGGTCGCGGGGCCGAGGTTGCCGGCCTTCCCGGGCCGCGTCGAGTGCGTGTTGCTCCACACGTCGAATTCCCAGCTCGAGATTTTTCCGCTCGCATCGAGAGCGGCGCGCGCCTGTGTGGTCATCGCGGGTCCGTACGGCTCCCACGAATGCTCTTCCTCGCGCATCCACTGCACGCGCACCGGGCGGCCGGGAAAGGCGCGCGCAAGAAGCGCCGCGTCCGCGCCCGCGTCGTCCGCGGCGTTATGCCCGTAGCAGCCCGATCCCTCCATGTGGATGCAGCGCACGCTCTCGACCGGCATGCCCAGCATCTCGGCGATCGCAGCCCGCAGCGGAAAAACACCCTGGCTGTGCGTCCACACCGTCAGCTTGCCGTCGCGAAGAAGGCCAACCGCGCACGAAGGGCCGATGGCGCCATGCACCTGGTACGGCCGATGGTAGGTCGCCTCGAGCGTGGCCGCGCCAAGGCTCGCGGCGTTGCGATCGAGGATGACGGTGTTCTGCGCGGGCAGGCGCATGAGGTACGCGTGAACGTCGCCTTGCGGCAGCGTGGCTTCGCTCCACGCGGCGCGATCCGCGAGCGCGCGCATCGCCTGGATCGCCTGGTACTCCTTCGTCGCGATCACCGCGACGTAGCTGCCGTCGCGCACGACCTTCAACACTCCCGGCAGGCGCTCCGCGACGCCTGCATCGAGGGAGCGCAGCTTGGCACCCGGCTGCGGCGGTCGCACCACGCGGGCATGGACCATATCGGGCAATCGCAGGTCCTGCACGTAGCTCACTCCGCCGGTGACCTTGCCGGGAATGTCGACGCGCGGGATGTTCTTGCCCATCAGGTTGCGCGAGCGAACGTCGCTGAGCTTCGATTGGGGCTGCGCGCGCACGTGAAGGTTCTGGCCGGCGACGAGCTCCGCATACGAGACGCTCCGGCCGCCTTCGGCATGCACCGCGCCCTCCCGCGCCGTGAGCTGCTCGGACGCGATGCCCAGACGCCGCGCCGCCTCGGCGATCAGCAAATCCCGCACCTGCGCCGACGCGTGCAGGATCGCCGTGCCGCTCTCCTTCAATGAATTGCTTCCCGCCGTGTAGCCCTCGTTGGGCGTGCGCTCGGTGTCGGCGGTGACGAGCGTGATGCGCTCGAATGCCACGGCGAGCTGCTCGGCGGCGATCTGCCGCAAGGCGGTCTTCACGCCCTGCCCCAGCTCCGCCTTGCCCGTGAAAACGGTAATGCCGCCGTCGGCGCCGATCCGGATCCATGCATCGAGCTCGGGGAACTTGTCGAGCGCTCCCGGCAGCTTCGGCGTCTGCGCTTGCTGCGCACCCGGCGGCGGCGACGACGCGAAGGCGAGGACCAGCGCGCCGCCGGCAGCGAGGAACTCGCGCCGCGACAGCGCCGCGCTCACGCTTTACCCTTCATCAACTGCGCGGCGCGGCCGACGGCGCGCAGGATCCGCATGTGCGTGCCGCAGCGGCACAACCCCGGAGAGAGCGCCCTGCGAATTTCGGCGTCCGACGCACCGGGATTCTTCTCGAGCAACGCCTGGGCGCGCATCATCATTCCCGGGATGCAGTAGCCGCACTGCGCCGCCTGCTCCTCGATGAAGGCGCGCTGCATCGGACCCGGCCTGTCGGCGCTTCCCAGTCCTTCAATCGTCTTCACGCGCCGGTTGCCAAGCGCCGAGACGGGCGTGATGCAGGAGAAGACGGGCTGCGAATCGACCATCACCGTGCATGCGCCGCACTGGCCGAGGCCGCATCCGAACTTGGCGCCGTTCAACCCCAGCTCGCCGCGCAGCACATAGAGGAGCGGCGTGCTCGGATCGACATCGACCTCGTGGATCTTGCCGTTGACGTCCAGCGCGATCATTTGCGGCTCTGAGCGAGCTCGCGGACTTCACCGCGCACATCCTGCCATGCGGGCTTGTCGGTGCGCGAGCGCAGATACACCGCGAGGTCGACGATCTGCTCTTCGGTGAGCGCGGTTCCGAATTCGGGCATCCAGCGCTGCGATCCGTGCTCACTGGGGAGGATGCCGTCGCGCGTGATGTGGATCAGGTTCGCGGGCGTGGGAAGCGAGAGCGCGATCGCGAGCTGCAGCTGCAGCGCTCCGCCCTCCTTGTCGCGGCCGCGATCGTGGCAATCCGCGCACGCTCCCGCATAGATGACGGCGCCATTGGCGTCCGCGCGATCCGCCTCGCGCCTGCCCGCGGCCGCCAAGGCCTCGCGCAGGCGACTCTCGCGCTCCTCCCGCGAGCGGGAATCGAGCGCCGCGGTGTACGCCGAAATCGCCCCGAGATCCTGCCGCGACGCGTGGCCGAGGTTCTCCACCACGTCCGCCATGGGTCCGGCCGTGATCGCATGCGCATCGACCAGGCCCGTGGCCAGGTACTGCGCGAGCGAATCCGCGTTCCACGGCACCGGCGAGGGCGACCGGTCGTTCAGCGCCGGCGCGTGCCAGCCGCCCACTTCGCCGCCCGCCATGTATTCGTTCTTCCTCTCGGCGCCGAGCTTGTCGCGCGGCGTGTGGCACGCGCTGCAGTGCGCCAGCGCACCCACAAGATAAGCTCCGCGGTTCCATTGCGCGTCGCGTGCAGGGTCCGGACGGAATCTGCCGGGCTCGAAATACCGCGACTTCCAGAAAGCCACCGCGAAGCGCGGCACGATCATCGTGTTGACCGGCTCGGTGGCGTTCACCGGCTCGCGGGTCATGACAAAGGCATAGAGCGCGCGAACGTCGTCGTCCGAGAGCCTCGTGAAGTACTCGTACGGAAACGCCGGGTAGTAGTGGCGGCCCTGTGGATCGAGCCCCTCGCGTAGCGCCCGGGAAAATTCCGCCTCGGACCAGCGCCCGGTGCCGGTCTCGGGGTCGGGCGTGATGTTGGTCCCGTGGACGGTCCCGAAGGGGGTCTTGATGGGATAGCCTCCCGCAAACGGCTTGCCGCCTGGCGCGGTGTGGCAGGTGACGCAGTTGCCGATCGCCGCCAGCTCGGCCCCCTTGGCGACGAGCGCGCGATCGAAGTTTCGCGGCGCTGCTTGCGTCGACGCGGTGGGCGCGGGCGTCGAGCACGACACGAGAAGTCCCGCCGCGGCGGGAATCAGCAAGCGAGCGACAACCGGATTGGCCATGGAGAAGTCCGAACGCGAGATCCCTCCGACACCCGAACTTGCCCAGGAATTCCTTGGCTAGCGGGGTTTCCCCAGGTGCTTATGCAGCCAGGTGCTCATCTCCCACAGCGTGTGCCCCACCGACTCGCGCGCGGCGTAGCCGTGCGCTTCGGCCGGCAGCTTCACCAACCGCACCTGGCCACCGGTGCCCGCGAGGGCAGCGAAGAGCCGGTCGCTCTGCTCGGGAAACGTTCCCGAATTGTTGTCGGCCTCGCCATGGATCAGGAGCAAGGGCTCGTTGATCTTGTCGGCGACCATGAACGGCGAAAGCCTCACATAGACCGATTGCGCCTCCCACAGCGTCCTGCGCTCGGCCTGGAAGCCGAAAGGCGTGAGCGTGCGGTTGTACGCGCCGCTGCGCGCGATCCCGGCCTTGAAGAGATCGGTGTGCGCGAGCAGGTTCACGGTCATGAACGCTCCGTAGCTGTGCCCGCCGATCGCGACCCGCGCCGGGTCGATCACGCCCATTTCCGCGGCCTTGGCGATCGCCGCCTCGGCGTTCATCGTGATCTGTTCGACGAAGGTGTCGTTCACCTTCTCCGGCGTTCCCACCACCGGCATCGTCACGTCGTTCAGCACCACGAAGCCCTCGAGGGCGAGGTATAGCGGGCTCGTGGGCGCGAATTGCTCGAAGCGATTGGGAGATCCGCTCACCTGCCCTGCGAGCGCGGCGTCGGTGTATTCCATGGGATACGCCCAGAGGAACGCGGGCCGGCGTTCTCCCGGCTTCTGGTCCGCCGGGCGGTAGAGCCAGAACGACTGCTCCACCCCGTCCTTGCGCTTGAACTTCACGAGCTCGCGCTTGATGGCGCGGATCTGCGGCGTGGGATCGGGGAACCGCGTGAGAGGTGCGGCCGCTCCCGATGCCTCGCGCATCACGAGGTTCGGCGGCTCGGTGGCGCTCTCTCGCGTGGTGACGAAACGCTCGCCCTTCGCATCGAGGACCCGCATCACGTTCTCGTAGTGCGCCTCGTCGGCCTGGAAGAGACGCGTCTTCGTGCCCTCGGAAAGCGACCATCGGTCGAGGAACGGCCGATCTCCGGACGGGCTCGCACCGGCGCCTGCGAAAAGAGCCTGCCCCCCGCTCACCATGACCGCGGTTCGCCCGTTGGGCAGCACGCGCGTCATCGGGCGCCCGGGCGCGTTATAGCGATCGCGCGCGGACAGGTCGAATAGCACCGCCGGCTCGGATCCCTGCTTGGATGGATCGACGAGGTAGGTGCGCGTCCAGACGCGATCGCGGTCGAAGTCCGTCACCAGCAAGCGGCCGTCATCGAGCGTCATGACATTGACCACGCGCTGCGCGACGCGCGCAACCTCGACGGGCTCCGCGGAATACGGCGCGGCGAGCTTCATGATGCGGTCGCGATGCGGCACCTTCTTGCGCGGGTCGCCCTCGTCGAGCGCCTCGATCCAATAGATGCTCGCATCGGCGAGCGGCGAGGCGCTGTGGTTGCGCGGTCCGCGAACGACGCCCTGCACCGGGACGTTTTCCTTCAGCGCGACGCGCCCGAGGGAGCGAATCACGCGTCCGTCGAGATCGATGACGCTCACTTCACGCGCGAAATTCTCGTAAGGAACGGCGTAGCTGAAAGGCTTGGCGAGCCGCTCGACGAGAAGATGAGCGCCGTCGCCGGCCACGGTGAGGCCGTAGTAAAGCGCCGGGCCGCCAATCGCGCGCACGGCGCCGGTCGCGACATCGACGCGGGTGATCTCCGCGGTGAAGTAATGCTCGAAGAGCGCCTCGTCCTGCGGAGTGCGCAGCAAGTCCTGGTAAGTCGCCTCCGGCGAGCGGTTGCCATAGCTCTCGCGCACCACCGGACCGGTTGGCACCGCGGCGGCGGGCGGCGCACCGCGCGAGCGGCTCACGGTGAGGGCGATGAGCGTTGCGGACCCCGCCCAGTCGAGAGGTTCGCCGCGCACGTTTTGCAGTGCGACGCCGGGAACTTGCCGGATCGTGCCGGATGCCGTGTCGCCCAGCCAGAGCTCGGTCGCGCGTGCCGTGCGCCTGGCCAGGGTGAAGCGGCGCCCGTCCGGCGAAAAGCCAAGGTTGTGGAATTCGCCGCCTTCGGGAAGCGCCACCGTTCGCTCGCGTGCCGCCGCATCGGCGAGCGGGCGCAACGCCAGCCGTTCGATGCGCGCGACGCGTTGCGGGCCGTTCGCGCCGGGATCGATGCGCAGCCCCGCAAGGCGCAGGAAAGGACGCGAGAGATCCTCAATCGTCGGAAAGCGCCGCATCTCGAGGGTCGCGAGGGTTTCGCCCGTCGGGTCGATGACCCGCTGCGGCACGTGCTGCGCGTCGAGCACTTCGCGAATGGCCTGGGGCGGTTGCTGATAGGCGACCGGCGCTTGCGCGGCGGCCTGCGCGGCGGTGAGCGACGCGAACAGGGCGCAAAGCACTCGCTTCATCGGATTCTCCGGGGGAAAGTATTTCCAGCGTGAGGAAAAAAACTCGCCCGGAATCATACATTGGAGGACCCTTCGCGGGGCTGGGCGTTGGCACGCGTTATGCGGCGCACTCCGGTTGCATACCCAACCCCCAAAGACAGGAGAAGCCATGAATCGCCTCATCCCCTGCGCCGCCGCCCTGGTTCTGGCCGCGGCCGCCGCCGGCTGCACCAAGTCCGGCACCAACAGCGCGTACAACAACTCCGGCGCGAGCAACACGCCCGCCCAACCCGCGACCACCGTGACCACGACCACCACCACCACGAATGCCACGCCAGGCACCGACGTTTCGTCGTCCAGCACCGCGACGACGCAAACGACCGGATCCACCGGCAGCACGAACGTGGTCAGCGACACCGTGACGACCGGCAAGGTGAAGGCTGCCCTCTCCTCCGACAGTGGATTGAAGGACACCGACATCGTCGTGAAGACCGACGGCGGCGTGGTCGTGTTGAGCGGCACCGCCAAGTCGCAAGACCAGATCACGATCGCGACCAACCTCGCGAAGGGTCAGGAAGGCGTGAACCGCGTCGAAACCCAGATCGTCGTGAGGTAGGCCTTGCGGTCGACCCGCGAATGCATGCGATTCGGTAGAGGAGAGCGCGCATGCCCAATCGGTTGCAGGTGACCTCGGTCGATGCGCTGGCGGGCGATTGCGTCATCAACGCGGCCGGCGAGGAGCTGGGCACGCTCGAGCACATCATCGTGGATGTGCCGCGCGGCAGGATCGCCTATGCCATCCTCGGCCGCGGCGGAGTCTTCGGGATCGGCGCGAGGCTCCTCGCCGTGCCCTGGAACGCGCTGATCCGCGATCCGGGGCGGCAGTGCTTCGTACTCGACATCTCGCGTGAGCGCCTCGATAGCGCGCCGGGATTCGATCGCGACCATTGGCCCGAGATGGACGACCCGCGCTGGGCCCGGGACATCCACGACTATTACTCCACCCGCCCCTATTGGTCGGAGATGACCTACGCGATGTAGGACTTGGCCGACAGCGTTTGCCTTTTCCGCGGTTCAAGATGGAAAAAACTTCCTCACCGCGAAACCATGTCCCATGTCCTGATCGTCGACGACGACCAAAACACGCGCGAGGCCCTCGCGGCGATCGCCACCGCGGAAGGATTCACTACGGCGGAGGCCGGAAGCGTCGCCGCGGCCCGCATCCAGCTCGTGCGCCAGCGGCCCGACGTGGTCCTGATGGACCTGCGCCTTCCGGACGGCAGCGGGATGGACCTCTTCGAGGACCTCGAGGACCGCTCGAACATCGAGACCATCCTCATCACGGGGCACGCAAGCGTGGAGAGCGCCATCGAGGCGCTGCGCCTGGGTGCCTCCGACTACCTCACCAAGCCGGTCAATGTGCAGCGGCTGAAGTCCGTGCTGTCGCGCGTGCCGAAAAGCGGCGAGCTGCGCGCCGAGATCGGAGCATTGCGCGACGAGCTGCGCCGCATCGGGCGCTTCGGCCGACTCGTGGGCCGCTCGCCCGCGATGCAGGAGGTCTACGACAAGATCGCGCGCGTGGCACCCACCGAGGCCACCGTCCTTCTCATGGGAGAGAGCGGCACCGGCAAGGAAATCGTCGCGCGCACGATCCACGAGCTCAGCCGCCGCCGCCGGCATCCCTTTCTCGCCATCAACTGCGGCGCCATCTCCCCGAACCTGATCGAGAACGAGATGTTCGGGCACGAGCGCGGTAGCTATACCGGGGCCGACCGGCAGCACAAGGGGTACTTCGAGCAGGCCAACGGCGGGACGCTCTTCCTCGACGAGATCAGCGAGATGCCGCTCGAGCTGCAGGTGCGGTTGCTGCGGGTCCTCGAGACCGGCACGCTCATGCGGGTGGGGACCAGCCGCGCCATCGAGACCGACGTGCGCATCATCGCGGCGACCAACCGCGACCCGCTCGAAGCGGTGCGGCAGGGCAAGCTGCGCGAGGACCTGTACCACCGGCTGAACGTGTTCCCGCTCGAGATGGCGCCCCTGCGCGAGCGCAGCGAGGATGTCGAGCTCATCGCCAATTATTTCCTCGAGGAGATGAACGAGGCCTGCGGAACGCGCAAGAAATTCGCACCGGGTGCCTTCGCCCGGATGAAGCAGCACCCTTGGCCCGGCAACGTGCGCGAGCTGAAGAACTACATCCATCGCGTCTACATCATGGCCGGCGAGGAAGGGCTCGAAGGTCCGGCGCTCGAGGCGGCGCCGGCGTCTTCGCGCGCACCCGGCGCCGCGCCGGCTTCCGGGCCGGCGATCACGGTCCCGCTCGGCACCCCGCTCTCGGTGGCGGCGCGCGAGCTCATCCTCTCCGGGTCGATACCGCCGATCACTTCCGCATCATGGCGGACTTCGCGCCGGTCATGATCTGGCTCGCCGGCCCCGACTGCAGGAGCGTCTACTTCAACCGGATGTGGCTCGAGTTCACCGGCCGCTCGCTCGAGGCGGAGCTCGGCCACGGCTGGACCGCGGGCATCCACGAAGAGGATCGCGATCGCTGCCTCGCCGTCTATGCGGCGGCGTTCGAGCGCGAGCAGCCCTTCGAGATCGAGTACCGCCTGCGCCGGGCGGACGGCGAATACCGCTGGCTCCTCGACACCGGCGTGCCGCTCGTGACCGAGGATCGCCTCCAGGGCTTCGTCGGCTCGCGCCTCGACATCACAGCGCGCGCCAGGGAGGACGAGAGGCGCACCGAGATGCTCGAGCGCGAACGCAACGCGCGCGCCAACGCCGAGTCCGCCGCGCTCGCGCGCGACCAGTTCCTCGCCATCGTCTCCCATGAGCTGAGATCGCCGCTGAACGGCATCAAGAGCTGGACCCACGTGATCGAGAACCATCTGCGCGACGCGGACCCGACCATCCGCCGCGCGCTCGCCGGCATCATGATCGGCGTGGAGCATCAGGTACGGCTCATCGACGACCTGCTCGACGTCACGCGCGCGATGGGCGGCAACCTGGGTCTTGCGAAGCAACCGATGCCGCTCCTGCCGGTGCTCGCCGACGCGGTCGAAAGCCTCCGCGCCACCGCGAGCGAAAAGGGCCTTGTGCTCGCCACCGACTACGCCATCGGCGATGGCGAGATCCACGGCGATCCCGATCGCGTGCGCCAGATCTTCGTGAACCTTCTTTCCAACGCGATCAAGTTCACTCCCGCGGGCGGAACCGTGCGCGTCGGCGCCGCGGCGCAAGGCGCGATGGCTTGCATCGAAGTGTGCGACGACGGCATCGGCGTTCCCGGGGAATTCCTTCCTTATCTCTTTGACCCGTTCCGCCAGGCCGAGCAGGGAACGAGCAATCGCCGCCAGCAGGGCCTGGGACTCGGACTGGCCCTCGTGCAGCGGCTCGCGGAGCTGCATGGCGGACATGCGAGCTGCGAGAGCGAAGGTACCGGCCGGGGAGCGACCTTCCGCGTGTTCCTTCCGCTGCGGCCCGACGGCGGCGCGCGATCCGTGGTCTCGCCATCCGCGCTGCGTCGCGACCCCGCGACCACCCTTCCCTCGCTTGCGGGAGTCAACGTGCTGCTGATCGATGACCAGCGCGAAGCGCGCGAATCCGTCGCCGCGCTGCTGCGCCAGGCGGGAGCGAAGGTCTTCGCGGCCGCCTCGGGAAGCGAAGCGCTCGAGCACCTCGCGCAAGGCGGGGTCGACGGCGCGCCGGAGGTGATCGTGTGCGACATCGCGATGCCCGACGAAGATGGCTATGCGACACTGCGGCGCATCCGCGCATGGGAGGCGGCCGGCACCCCAGGCGGCGCGCGGCGGCCGGCGATCGCGCTTTCCGCATTCACGCAGCGCGAGGATCGCATCCGCGCATTGAGCGAGGGGTTCCAGATGCACATCACCAAGCCCGTTGCGCCCGCCGAGCTGATCCTCGTGCTCGCGAACGTGGGGCGCGGCATGCGCGTGTAGGTTTTACCCGCGCGGGAGCGTATTACGCCGCTGCCCGCCCGTTCGGCGTTCCAATTCCACTTCTTCGGCGGCACGGATGTTGCGGTTCCTTTCCTGTTGTCCCCGAAAGGAGACTCCCGGAAAGGAAACGACGATGAAGATCCGATATGCCGTTGCAGTTGCGAGCGCCCTCGCCTTGTCGATCGGCGCCGCCCAAGCGAATCGCCCCGAGAAGGGCGCCATTTCGCCGACCAACAATATCCACGGCGGGGCGGTGACGATCGAAGACCAGATCCTGCTCGACAAGATCATGTCCGACCTGTCTTCCGACCGCATGCTGCAGACGGGCGTTACGGCGACCGTGGTGGTGAAGGACGGCAAGGTGACGTTCAACGGCTCGGCCGACAGCCTGGCGCAGGCCGCGCGCGCCGAGAAGATCGTGAAGGACGACGCCGGCGCGTTCAACGTGGCCGGGACGCTGTACCCGAGCGGAGCCTAATCGGCCGCTACCGAAGGCGTGGCGCCGTGCATGACGGCTTCGGTCGCATGCAACTGCGCCACGGCCTCGTCGGGCGCGCTTAACGCCGAATCGGTCGAGACCGCGTAGTCCTGGCGGAAAGGCTCGACGATTCCGTTCAGGGCATCGCCGTCCGCGCGAATCGAGATGCGCGGCATCGTCCACTGCACGGTTCCGAAGATGGTCGCGAAAGAGACGTCGCTCGCGTCACGCCCGGTGCCGATGCGAAGCAAGCCCATCCGTGGTGAGATCCCCGACGGGTCGAAGATGTACCAGCGATCTCCGAGGTAAGCCTCGACATAGCAGTGGAAGTCCGTGGGCCCCAGCGCCGGATCCGCCCCGTAGTCCACGGCCGTGGCGAAACGCGCCGGGATGTTGAGCGCGCGGCACATGCTGATCATCAGGTGCGAGAAGTCGCGGCAAACACCCATTCCGCACTCGTAAGTCTCCAGCGCCGAGGTTCCCGGGTGACTCGATCCGACGTGGAAGCGGGTGCGATCCTGCACCCATTTCCGAATCGCCTCGACGCGTTCGTAGCCGGGATTCATGGTGCCAAACTCCGCGCGCGCGATGTTCAGCAGGCGATCCGACTGGCAATAGCGGCTCGGATAGACGTACTGCAGGACAGCCGCGGGCAGCTCCGCGATGGGGACTTCGCGCAAGTCCGAGGGCAGCGCGAAATGGTGCACGACGTCGACGATCGCGTCGTAGCGCAGCTCGAAAGGCCCGGGCTCGGCGCGCACGCGCAAGTGGCGGTTGGCCGGCGCTCCGTGCGTCTCTTCCTCCACCGTGTATTCGGGCTGCGTCGTCAAGCGTTCCCACGTGACGCGCTGGTACGGCGTGTGGGTCGGCTGGATGACGAAGACAAAATCGCTCGGCGAAACCACCGTGTAGCCGAGCGTGATCGAGAGATCGAAGCGAATCATTGCTGACATCTTATTCCAAAGAACGAGTCCGATTCGACCGTATTTGCGCCGCAAGATTCCGCACACTCCGCGATCAACGCCGATATCCGGATAGGACAACGCTGACAGACGTTTACCGCGTGCGGCGGGAAGCTGGTGCGCATGCCGCAACTCGTCCACGCCACGCCGCCCAGCGGTTGAAAGGAGTACATCCCATGCCACGCGAGCTCTGGAAAGGCGCGATTCGATTCGGGCTGGTCCACATCCCGGTGTCGCTCGTCCCGGCCGAGCAGACCGAGGAGCTCAGCTTCACGATGCTCGATCGTCGCGACCTGCAGCCGGTGGGCTACAAGCGCTACAACAAGTCCACCGGCGACGAGGTCGCGTTCGAGGACATCGTCAAGGGCTACGAGTACGAAAAGGACCACTACGTCACGCTCGAGAAGGAAGACTTCAAGCGCGCCAACGTCGAAGCGTCGCGGACCGTCGACATCGTGGGTTTCGTGATGGCTTCCGAGATCCCGCCCTACTACCTCGAGTCGCCGTATTATCTCGCGCCCGGCAAGCACGGCGACAAAGGCTACGCGCTGCTGCGCGAAGTGCTCGAGCGCACCGGCAAGGTCGCGCTCGCGAATGTCGTGATTCGCACGCGCCAGCACCTGGCCCTGGTCTATCCGCGCGACAGCGTCCTCATCCTCAACACGCTGCGCTATGCGAACGAGCTGCGGCCGGCCAAGGACCTCGGGGTGCCGAAGGACCTGAAAGCGGCAAAGGTGCAGCCCAATGAGCTCAAGATGGCCGAGCGCCTCATCGAGGACATGTCGATGAAGTGGGAGCCCGCCGAGTACCACGATACTTATCGCGACGACCTGCTCAAGATGATCGAGGAGAAGGCCGTGGGCCACGGGAAGGCGGCTCCGAAGTCGAAGCGCGCGCCGCGCGGGGCCGAGGTGATCGACTTCGCGAAGCTTCTCGAACGCAGCCTCGCTTCGCGCAAGCGCGGCCCCGCGGCAGCCAACGACGAGGAGGTGGCGCCGCGACGCAAGGGCGCGGCCGAGCGCCATCGCGCCCCCGCCGCGAAGGCGCGCCGCAAGGCCGGCGCCTCGCGCACGGCCGCGGCCCACCGGCGCGCCGCCTGACCCGACTTCATCAGAAAGGGACCCTGCCATGACCAACAGACTGCTTCTTTCCGTTGCCGGCCTCGCCGCGCTCGTGAGCTATTGCTTCTATCGCGGGCAGTCCACGAAGGTCGCGAAGACCGAAGTGAAGGAGGATCTCGGCCGCTGGGAAGGCGAAGGCGGAAATGTTCCCACCGTGGCCACGCCGTCGCCGGCGCCCCCGCCGCAATCGTCCTACCCGGGATCGGAAGCGCGCCACTGATGAGCGTGCCCGACGGCGAGGACTTCCGCGCGACGCGGCGCCGGGCCCACATTCCCGCGCCGGAGCCGCCGCTGCCGCCGGGAACCGACATTCCCGATCCGCTGCCGCGCCCGGCGCCGACCGTCCCCGGTGAAATCCCGCCCACGCCCGCGGAGGATCCGCGCCCCATCGACGATCCGAGGCCCGGACCTCCGGTGCGCGATCCGCCGCCTGACCAGACCCCGAACCCGAAGCGCTATTGAGTCTTCTTCTTCGTGCTCGCCGCCGGGGCGATCATCTCCTCGGGTTTCACCCACGCGTCGTATTGCGCCTCGCTCACGTAGCCCAGCGCCACAGCGGCCTCGCGCAGCCCTGTGCCCTCGCGGTGCGCCTTCTTCGCGATCTCGGCCGCGCGGTCGTAACCGATGTGGGGCGCCAGCGCCGTCACGAGCATCAACGAGCCGCGTAACAACGCCGCGATGCGCTCGCGATTGGGCTCGATGCCCCGCGCGCAGTGCTCCTCGAAGCTCTCCATGGCGTCTCCCAGCAACCGCACGCTCTGCAGGAAGTCGTAGGCGATGACGGGCTTGAAAACGTTCAGCTCGAGATGCCCCTGGCTGCCGCCGAAATTGACCGTGACGTCGTTGCCCATCACCTGGCAGGCGGCCATCGTGAGCGCCTCGCACTGCGTGGGGTTCACCTTGCCCGGCATGATCGAGCTGCCCGGCTCGTTCTCGGGAATCGTGATCTCGGCGAGCCCGCTGCGCGGTCCGCTCGCCAGCAGCCGTATGTCGTTGGCGATCTTCATGAGGGCCGCGGCGAGGCCTTTCAGGCTGCCGTGCGCGTAGACCATGGCGTCATGGGTGGCGAGCGCCTCGAATTTGTTGGGAGCGGTGACGAATTCCACCGCGGTGAGAGTCGAGATCTCCGCCGCGGCCAGGACACCGAACTGCGGATGCGTGTTGAGGCCCGTGCCCACCGCTGTTCCGCCGAGTGCGAGCTCCGAGAGGTGCGGCAGCGCGGACTCGATGTGGCGCAGCGCATGGTCAAGCTGCGACACGTAGCCGGAGAACTCCTGTCCCAGGGTGAGCGGCGTTGCGTCCTGGAGGTGCGTGCGGCCGATCTTCACGATGTCGTCGAACGCCGCGCGCTTGGTGGCGAGGGTCGCGCGCAGGATGTTGAGCGCGGGGAGCAGGCGCCGCTTGATCGCCACCACCGCCGCCACGTGCATCGCGGTCGGGAACACGTCGTTGCTGCTCTGCCCGCGATTCACGTCGTCGTTGGGATGCACGAGGCGCCCTTCCCCGCGCTCGCCGCCCAGGATCTCGCTCGCGCGGTTGGCGAGCACCTCGTTCATGTTCATGTTGGTCTGGGTGCCCGAGCCCGTCTGCCAGACGACCAGGGGAAACTCGTCGGGCCACTTTCCGGCGAGCACTTCATCTGCGGCCTGTGAGATGGCCTGGGCCTTCTCGGGTGTTATCTCGCCGAGGGAATGGTTGACGGTCGCGCAGCCGCGCTTGATCCACGCCAGCGCCTGGATGATCTCGGCCGGCATGCGTTCGCTGGAAATCCGGAAGTGCTCGAGGGACCGCTGGGTCTGCGCGCCCCAGAGGCGCTCCTCGGGAACCTCGATGGGTCCGAAGGTATCCTTCTCCGTGCGCTTGCCGTTCATTGCGCCTCCATTTGGTACCGCTTGGGCATTTTCCCGTAAAGTTGCCGTACAACAAAACGAGAGGATTCGAGGACCATGAAGAAGACCGCGATCGCCGTGCTCGCCCTGGCGGCAACCGCCTTGCTTGCCGGCGCCCAGCAGATGAAGGTCGAAGACCAGGTCAAGTTCCGCCGGGCCGCCTACCAGCTCATGAACCTGAACTTCCAGAGCCTCAATGCGATGGCCACCGACAAGAAGCCGTTCAACAAGGACGAGGCGGCGCGCAACGCCGAGTTCGTCGCGCTGCTTTCCACCGTGCCCAAGGGCTTTTTCGGCGAGGGCACCGACAAGGACACCAGGGCGAAGCCGGAGATCTGGGCCAACCGCGCCGATTTCGACGCCAAGATGGAAAAGATGAATGCGGAAGCCGCGAAGGTACCCGCGGCGGTGCGCTCGGGCGACACGGCGGCGTTCAGGAAGCAGATGGCCGACCTGGGCGCGGCGTGCAAGGCCTGCCACGATGAGTATCGGGCCAAGTGACCGCTGCGCCCGATCGCATCCGGGTCTGGGATCTCCCGACCCGGATTTTTCATTGGGCGCTCGCGATCCTGGTGATCTTCTCCTTCGCGAGCGGAAAGATCGGCGGCGGGTGGATGGATTGGCACCTGAAAAGCGGCTACGCCATCCTCGCCCTCCTCGTGTTTCGCCTCGGCTGGGGAATCCTCGGCAGCCGGACCGCGCGCTTCGCCTACTTCGTTCGCGGTCCGCGCGCGGCGATCGAGTACGCGCGCGCCATTTTCGGCGGAAACCCTCCGCTCACCCTGGGCCACAACCCGATGGGCGGCTGGATGGTCGTTTTCATGCTCGCGCTGCTCGTCGCGCAGGCGAGCTCGGGCCTCTTCGCCGACGATGAGATCGCCACGCAAGGGCCCCTGGCCGGCAAGGTGTCGAACGCGCTCGTGGTGAAAATGAGCGCTTTCCACTACTACAACGGGTGGACGATCGGCGCGGCCGTGGCACTGCATGTGATCGCGGTCGCCACGTATCAATGGGGCCTCAAGGTCGATCTCCTCCGCCCGATGGTCAGCGGCTGGAAGGTCGTTCCGCCGGGAATGCGCCCACCGGAGCCGGAGCGCGCCTCGGTCTGGCTCGCCGCGGTGCTCTTCGCCGCTGCCGCCGCGCTCGCTTACGCGCTCGTCGCAGTCTATCCGCGCGGATGAATGTGGCCGCGCTGCGCTACTCGCGACCGGCGATCGCCCTGCACTGGATCCTCGCCGCGCTCATCATCGGCAACCTGTGCTTCGGCCTCTACATGGTGGGACTGCCGCTTTCACCGCAGAAGCTCAAGTATCTTTCCTGGCACAAGTGGGTGGGCGTGACCGTGCTCATCCTGTCGGCGGCGCGGATCCTGTGGCGCCTTGCACACCCGGCTCCGGCGCTGCCCGCTTCGATGAAACCGTGGGAGGTGCAACTCACCGGCGCGTCGCATGTCCTCCTTTATGTGCTGTTCTTCGCCGCTCCGATCACCGGTTGGCTTTTCAGCTCGGCGGCAGGGATCCAGACCGTGTATCTTGGCGCGCTGCCGATTCCCGACCTGCTCGCCAAGGACAAGGCGCTGGCCGACGTCCTCAGGATGGCGCACCGCTGGATCAACTACACCATGGCGGCGCTGATCGTCCTGCACGCGGCAGCCGCGCTCAAGCACTACTTCGTCGATCGCGACGAGATTCTCGCCCGAATGATTCCTTCCCTTCCACCCCGATCCTCATGAAACGATTGCTCCCCTTTTGTCTCTTCGCCGCTGCCGTCGCCGCGCTTCCCGCGCTCGCGCAGCAGAAGGTCATTGCGGCGAAAAGCTCGATCCGCTTCGTCACCAAGCAGATGAACGTGCCGGTGGAGGGCCAGTTCCGGAAATTCGACGCGAGCGTGGAGTTCGATCCCGCCACTCCCGAAGCGGCCAGGGCGAAGTTCGAGGTCGAGCTCGCCTCGATCGACCTCGGCAACGAGGAGGGCGAGACCGAGGCCAGGCGCAAGCTCTGGCTCAATGTCGACGGCTTTCCGAAGGCCGCCTTCGTCGTCGCGAAGGTGAAATCGCTCGGTCCGGGGCGATTCGAAGCGAGCGGGCCGCTCACCATCAAGGGCACGACGCGCAACATCGTCGCGCCGTTCACGATGACCGAGGCTGCCGGCGTGAAGCTCGTCGAAGGCCAGTTCACCTTGAAGCGGCTGCAGTACAAGATCGGCGAGGGCCAATGGTCGGACACCGACGCGGTCGCCGACGAGGTGCTCGTCCGTTTCAAATTCGCGATCCCCGCACGCTAGAGGAGCTTGCCGATGAAACGCGCCGTCTTTTCCGCCGCGGCCCTGCTCGCCGCCCTTCCCGCCGCCGCAGAGCTCGAGTCCTATGCCGTCGATCCGAACCATACGTTCCCCAGCTATGAGATCGGTCACTTCGGCTATTCCCTGCAGCGCGGACGCTTCGACAAGACCAGCGGCAAGATCACTCTCGACACCGCGGCAAGGAAGGGCTCGGCGGATATCACCATCGACACCGCCTCGATCGACACCGGCCACAAGAAGCTCGAGGAGCACCTGCGCAGCGCGGATTTCTTCAATACGGCGAAGTTCCCTCGGATGACTTTCAAGTCGGGCCATCTCACGTTCGACGGCGAGAAGGTGACGGGCGCCTCCGGCGACCTCACGCTCCTCGGCGTCACGAGCCCCGTCACGCTGAAGGCGGAGCAATTCAATTGCGCGGTGCATCCGATGCTGAAGAAGAAGATCTGTGGCGCGGAGCTCACCGCAACGATCAAGCGGAGCGATTTCGGCATGACCAAGTACCTGCCGGTGCTGGCCGACGAGGTCCTGCTGCGCATCAACGTCGAAGCGATCAAGGACTAGCGCCAGCGATGCTGGCCGCGCATTTCTCGCGCTTTCGCGCGGCCAATCCAGGCCGGCTGCACTTCGCGGCGCACAGCCACCATCCGTGGCCGGACGTCACCGAGGCCGCCCATGCGCGCTACTGGAACGACGCGGCCACGCTTGCCGACCACAAATGGGAGCGTGTTTTCGGCGAGGCGGTGCCGCGGGCACAGGCGCATGTGGCGCGCCTGCTGTCGCTCTCGGATCCGCGCCAGGTCGCCTTCGCACCCAATACCCACGAGTTCGTCGCGCGCATCTACTCATGCTTCGATCCGGCGCGTCCGGTCCGGGTGCTCACGAGCGCGAGCGAGTTCCACAGCTTCCGCCGCCAGACGCGGCGCCTGCAGGAGTCGGGGCGCGTCATCGTCGAGGAAATCGCCGCCACACCGTGGGCGAGCTTCGCCGAGCGATTCGTCGCCGCTGAGCGCGCCGGTCCCTGGGACCTGGTGTGGCTGTCACAGGTTTTCTTCGACTCGGCGTTCCGCGTCGACGATTTGCAGGCGATCTGCGACGCGGCGCCCTCGCAAGCGCTGGTGTGCGTCGACGGCTATCACGCCTTCTGCGCCCTTCCCGTCGATCTTTCGCGCCTCCACCGCCGGGCGTTCTATCTCGCGGGAGGCTACAAGTACGCGATGGCCGGGGAAGGCGCATGTTTCCTCGCCATTCCCCCGGGATGCGACCTGCGCCCCGTGGACACGGGCTGGTTCGCGTCGTTCGATTCGCTCTCCGGCACCGCACCGGGCGCGGCCGTGCCGTATGCCGCCGACGCGTTTCGCTTCTGGGGCGCGACCTTCGATCCCTCCGGGATCTATCGCTTCAATGCCGCGATGGACTGGCTCGTGTCCACGGGAACGACGATCGCCGACGTGCACCATCACTCCGTCGCGCTACAAAAGCACTTCGTCGACGACCTCGCGCGTTGCGGCGTGACGGCTCTCGGGCCCTCGCACCTCGTCCCGCCCCCCAGCGCGCCGCGCGGCAACTTCCTCGCATTCGACATCGACAACGCCGAAGGGACCCACCACCGCCTCACCGCGGCCAACATCACCATCGACCGCCGCGACCGCCGTCTTCGCTTCGGCTTCGGCGTCTATCATGACGAATCCGAAGTCCACCGCCTCGTCGAAACCGTCGCTCGTGAACTTAAATGACTAAAGCCATGGTCACGGAGAACACGAGAACCCCCGAGACACGGAGTCGGCGGGGAAATTGAGGCGCCGCCCGGATGGTCACGATTCTATTCGGAGTATCCATTTGCGTTCATCGCGCGAATATTTCACATTCTCTGGACAACTCCGTGCCTCGGTTTTTCTCCGTGTTCTCCGTGACAATGGCTTTAATCGCGAGCAGCGTCGGGCTTGCGCAGGCGCAGCCGTATCCGTCGAAGCCGATCCGGTTCGTGGTGCCGTATCCCGCTGGCGGGCCGCTCGACACGGTCGCGCGGCTTCTGGCCCAGAAAGTCTCCGAGAGCACGAAGCAGCCGGTGATCGTGGACAACAAGCCGGGCGCAGGCGGCAACATCGGCACCGATACGGTGGCGAAAGCGCCGCCGGACGGCTACACGATCCTCATGGGCGCGGTCGCCACGCACGCGATCAATCCGACGTTGTATGCGAGCATTCCGTATGATCCGGTCAAGGACTTCGCGCCGGTCACCCAGGTCGCGTCGACGCCGAACGTGCTCATCGTGAATCCGTCGATCCCGGCGGCGAACGTGAAGGAGTTCATCGCGTATGCGAAGGCGAATCCCGGCAAGCTCAACTTCGGTTCCGGCAGCACCGGCAGCGCGGGCCACCTCGCCGGCGAGCTCTTCAAGGCCACGGCGGGCGTGGAGATGACGCATGTGCCGTACAAGGGCGCCGCACCGGCCATGCAGGATCTCATGGGCGGCCAGATCCACCTCATGTTCGACAACCTCGCTTCGGCGCTGGGCCCGGTGCGCGCCGGCAAGGTGAGAGCGCTCGCGGTGACCACGGCGCAGCGCTCCGCCCTCGCGCCCGAGCTGCCCACGATCGCGGAATCGGGACTGCCCGGATTCGACATCAGCACCTGGTTCGGGATCCTCGTTCCCGCCGCGACCCCGCGCGACGTCGTCGCCCGGTTGCACGCCGAGTTCACGCGGGCGCTGGCCGCGCCGGACGTGCGCGAACGCATGCTCAGCCTGGGCGCGGAACCCGTCGGCAACAGGCCGGGCGAATTCTCCGCCTACATTCGCAGCGAGCTGGCGAAATACGCCCGGGTCATCAAGGCCTCGGGTGCGAAGGCGGATTGACGGCCATGGTCCGGCGCGTCGCCTGGGTCTTCGCCGTCGCGGGAGTGGTGCCGTTCGCCGCCGCGACGATCGCGCTGCTCTGGGGCGGTTCGCACGTTCGCGTGCCCGCGATCGCCGCGCTCGTCACGTGGGCGGCCATCGTCCTGTCCCACCTGGGCGGCATCGAGGGCGGGCTCGCGTTGCGCGAAGAGCTCGCGAACGAAAAGACGCGGACGATCGCCCTCGCCCTGAGCACGATCCCGTCGTTGGCCGCGTGGGGCATTCTGTGGCTGCCATCCTCGCAGTGGCAGCTGGGGGCCTCGATGGCGCTCTTCGTCGCGGTGTGGGCCGCCGACCTCGGGCTCGCGCACGGCGGGCTCATCCCCTCGTGGTTCGTCGACCTGCGCACGGCCGCGACTGCGGTGGTCTGCGTGATCCTCGGCGTGGCGCTCTGGCTGCTGTAGGCGCCGCTGGCTAGCGGCGTCTCGCCTTCGCGCCGGGATCGACAAAGCGCTTCAGCCACGCGAAGAACTCGCGGTACCAGAGGCGTGAATTCTGCGGCTTCAGGATCCAATGGTTCTCGTCGGGAAAGAACACCAGGCGTGAGGCCACGCCCTTCGACTTGAGCGTGTTGTAGTACGCGAGCCCCTGCGAATCCGGCACGCGATAGTCGAGGAGCCCGTGGATCACGAGCGTGGGCGTCTTCATGCGCCGCGCGCGTGCGCGCGGGTTCTGCCGGTCGACCCGCTTCGGATTGTCCCAATAAAAGGCGCCCAGCTCCTTCGGATGCCAGTAGTAGGCGTCGTCGGAAAACATCGCGACCCAGTCGAAGCAGCCCGCGTGACACACGTACGCCTTGTAGCGGTCGGTGTGGCCATTCATCCACGCGACCATGTAGCCGCCATAGCTTCCACCCGCGGCGACCAGGCGCTCGTGATCGATATACCCCTCCCGCAGCATGAAATCGGTTCCGGCCTCGATGTCCGCGAGCTCCCTCTTGCCCCACTCGCCGTCGATCGACTCGAGGAACTTCTGGCCGAACGAGCTCGAGCCGTGATAATTCACGCACGCCACCACGTAACCCTGCGCGGCGAATACGTGGTTGTTCCAGCGGAAATGGAAATTGTCGCCCCACGTCGAATGCGGCCCGCCGTGGATGTTGTGCAGCAGCGGCCATTTCTTCTTCGCGTCGAACCCGGGCGGATAGATCACCCACATGTGCACCTTCTCGCGGTTCCAGCCCTCGATCTGGAATTCGCGCACTTCACCCAGCGTGACGCCGTCGAGAGCGGCGTCGTTGAGATTGTCGATGCGCCGCTCCTGCTGCCCGGGCGCGCCCCAGAACACCGCCGCCGGCGTGCTCATGTTGTTGCGCACGAAGGCGACCGCGTCTCCGACGACGTCGAAGTCGCTCACCACGCCGCCCGCCGCCGCCACTTGCGGCGTCCGCTTGCCGATCTCGAAGCGAAACAGGTGCTGCCGTGCGTTGTCCTCGGCGACGAAATGCACCGCGGAAGAGTCCCCGCTCCAGGCGAGCGGCGGGTGGATGCTGCGATCCCAGCTGCGCGTCGCGACGGCGAGCGTGCCCTTGCGCCGGTCCAGGAGGGCCAGGCGCTGCGTGTCGACCGCGCTCTTGCGCAGGTTCTGGGTGATGAGTCCGATCCAGCGGCCGTCGGGCGAGTAGCGCGGTGTCTCGTGATTCAGCGGTGAACGCTTGGTAAGCGTGCGAAACCGCTTCGTCGCCATGTCGAGCGCCACGAGCTGGTACTCGTGGTCGAAGCGCTTGTCCTCTGCCGGATCGTAGGAAAAGACGATCTCGCGCCCGTCCGGGGCGATGTCGTAGTGGTGAGCCGTCGGATCGGCGCGCGCCATCTCGTAGCGCGTGCCGGCGAAAAGATCGCGGATCGTGCCCGAATCGATGTCCACCGTGAACAGATGCGGCACGCGGCCATCGGTGAGCCACCGGTCCCACCACCGGTACGCCGAGTGCTCGACGACATGCGCCTTGACCTTGTCGTCCTTCCACGCCTTGTAGCGCTTCGCCAGCGCCTTCACGCCCTTGTCCCCGGGCCACACCCAGGAAAGGAACGCGATGCGCCGCGAATCGGGAAACCATTTGATGCCGAAGGCTCCCGTGGCGATCTCGGTGACGCGCCGCGCCTCGCCGCCGTCGGGGGCGATGACGTAAACCTGCGTTTCCTCGTCTCCCTTCTCGCTTCCGGCGCCGGGGCGCTTCGCGACGAAGGCGATCCAGCGGCCGTCGGGAGACCAACGCGGCTCCGCGTCCTTCTCGCCCGCGGTCGTGAGCCGGCGCGGCTCGCCACCGAACGTGGAGCAGAGCCACAGGCTCGAGCGCCCGAGGTTCGTCTCCATGTCGAACGATTGGACCGACACGCATGCCTGCGCGCCATCGGGAGAAAGGGTGGGTTGTGCGGGACGCTCCAGCTTCCAGAGGTCTTCGGCGGTGAGGCGTTTCATGCGGGCCATGCTCCTTGTGGGCGCAGGTCGAATGCGACGCGATTCTAGCAGTAGAATTGCGCAGGACCCGGAGAATGCGATGAAGCCCAACGACCTCAAGCCCACGTTCAGGTGGGACGATCCCCTCCTGCTCGACGACCAGCTCAACGAAGAAGAGCGAATGGTGCGCGACAGCGCACGGGCCTACGCGCAGGACAAGCTCATGCCGCGCATCGTCGAGGCGAACCGGCACGAGAAATTCGACCGCAAAGTCATCACGGAGATGGGTTCCCTCGGCTTCCTCGGCCCCACCATCGAAGGCTACGGCTGCGCGGGCGTGAACCACGTCTCCTACGGGCTCATCGCGCGCGAGATCGAGCGCGTGGATTCCGCCTATCGCTCGACCATGAGCGTGCAGAGCTCGCTCGTGATGCATCCCATCCACGCGTACGGGACCGAGGAGCAGCGCAAGCGCTGGCTGCCGGGACTCGCCTCCGGCGACCTGGTCGGCTGCTTTGGGCTCACCGAGCCCGACCATGGTTCGGATCCGAACGGCATGGTCACGCGCGCGCGCAAGGCCGACGGCGGTTTCAGGGTCTCGGGCGCGAAAATGTGGATCACGAACTCGCCGATCGCCGACCTCTTCGTGGTCTGGGCGAAGGACGACGCGGGCGAGATCCGCGGCTATGTGCTGGAGAAGGGGATGAAGGGGCTCACGGCGCCCAGGATCGAGGGCAAGTTCAGCCTGCGCGCCTCGGTGACGGGCGAGATCGTGATGGACGACGTGTTCGTTCCCGCCAAAAACGTGCTGCCCAACGTGAAAGGGCTCAAGGGCCCCTTCGGCTGCCTCACCAAGGCGCGCTTCGGCATTTCATGGGGCGCCATGGGCGCGGCGGAGTTCTGCTGGCACGCGGCGCGCCAGTACACGCTGGACCGCAAGCAGTTCGGCAAGCCGCTCGCCGCGAGCTGCAGATGTCCCTTCGCATCGGGCGGCTCATGGACGAAGGCCGCGCCACTCCGGAGATGGTCTCGATGGCCAAGCGCAACGCATGCGGCAAGGCGCTCGACATCGCGCGGCTCGCGCGTGACATGCACGGCGGCAACGGCGTCTCGGACGAGTTCCACGTGATCCGCCACGCGATGAATCTCGAGGCGGTGAACACCTACGAGGGCACCCACGACATACACGCTCTCATTCTCGGGCGGGCGCAGACCGGCATTTCCGCCTTCTAGCGGCCCGGCCTCGATTCTCCTCGCGCTGGCGCTCGCGCTGGCCGGTTGGAGAAGCGTTGTTCCTGAAGTCGCGGCAAACACCGCGCAGCATCCGCAACCGCGAATCGAGGCAAGGCACGATTGGAGGGCGCTCGCACTGCCACCTCCGGTCGCGCAGCGCTTCGAGCAGGCCGCCGACTTGCGCGTCTTTGTCGAGCTCAATCTCGAAGGTGTGGCCAATCCCGAAATCGCCTACTACGTCTCGCAGGCCCTCGAGGAATGCGCGGCATTGCGCGCGGTCGACGGCGATCGCGGCGGCCATTGGGTACGCAACGCCGCCTCGGCCGCGCTCGCCGACCCGTGCCGCGGATTCGACGGGCGCGTCATCGCGCCGCGCGAGATCATCGACTTGCTCACGGCCGCTTCCCTCGGCGGGGAGCCGCACGCCATCGCGCGCATGCTGCTGTTTCGCGATATCGCCGCGTCCAAGGCCGATGTGATCGACGAGATTCCCGGACTCCTCGCTACGCGCGATCCCGCGGTCGTGCGCGATATCGGCGCCTTTCTCTTGAAGGGCGAATCGGCGTGGCGCTTCGGAAGCGAAGAGGTGCCCGCCCCCACCGCGGCGATCGCATGGGAGCTCGCCGCCTGCGATCTCGGCTATGCCTGCGGGCCCGCGAGCCGCATCGTGCTCGCGCAATGCGCCTTCGAGGGCCGCTGCGACGTTGGGAGCTACGAGGATTCCCTCATGCGCTACGAGCGTCCCGACCTCATGGCCAACGCGCAGCGCCTGCGCAGCGGAATCGTCCGCGCCCTGCGAGAGCACGACTGGAGCTGGCTGGGATTGGGGTCAGACCCCAATTCAAGCGCCAAGCTCTATTCGCCGGCCACGACGGCCCACGACATTGGGCTCTGACTCCGGTTTTTTTCAGTGCACCTCTTCGCTCGGGATGATTTCAGCCGGAACTGAGTAGGCAGGGACACCCTCGTCGCGCAATTCCTCGGCCTCCTCCGCGGTCACCTGCCCACGGATGCCGCGCGAGCGCTCTTCCTCGTAATGGATGCGCCGCGCCACTTCCGCGAACTGGCGGCCGACGTTCTCGGTGTTGGAGAGGATGAACTTGCGCATGGCGAGGAGCGCCTCGCGCTTGACCTGCGCCTCGGGGCGCGGCTGCGCCTCCGCGGCCTCGCCGCCCGAGGTATGCACGTGCGGCGCCGACGGCAACTTGCGCACGTCCGCGTTCGAGCATGCCGGGCATTGCAGCTGGCCGGCCTCGGCCTGCATTTCGCACGCTTGCGCCGAAGCGAACCACCCTTCGAAGAAGTGGCCCCTTCCGCAGGTGAGCTGGTAGACGATCATGGATGGAATATCGGGACGCTCCTTCGGACTTTCAACAGTCTACGTCGCCTCGCCCCACCCCTGGTAGCGGTCCCTCAAGACGTTCTTCTGCACCTTTCCCATGCTGTTGCGCGGCAAGTCGTCCACGAAATAGACGCGCTTGGGCACCTTGAAGTTCGCGAGCTTGCCGCGCAGCGCCGCGAGGATCTCCGCCTCGGTCGGTGGCTTTTCGCCCGGGATTGCGACCACGATCGCGGTCACCGCCTCACCGAAATCGGGGTGCGCGAGTCCCACCACCGCCGACTCGCGCACGCCCGGGAGCTCGTCGAGTACCAGCTCGATCTCCTTCGGATAGACGTTGTAGCCTCCGGTGATGATCAGGTCCTTCGAGCGGCCGACGATGTAGAGGTAGCCGTCCTTCGAGATGCTGCCCATGTCGCCGGTGCGGAAGAAACCGTCGATGGTGAACTCCTCGCGGTTCAGCTCCGGCAGCCGCCAGTAGCCTGGAAAGACATTGGCGCCACGCACCTCGACGTGGCCGATCGCCCCCGGGGTGAGCTTCTCGTCGGCATCGCCGACCACGCGCAGCTCGGTGCCCGGAAGCGGGCGCCCCGCGGATCCGGCGCGGCGCTCGCCTTCGAGCGGGTTGGAGGTGAGCATCCCGGTCTCGGTCATTCCATAGCGCTCGAGGATGCGGTGGCCGGTGCGCTCCTCGAACTCCACGTAGGTCTCGGCGAGCAGCGGCGCGGAACCCGTGATGAACAGGCGCATCCGCGCGCAGCGCTCCGCGACCAGGTCCGGCTCCGCGAGAAGCCGGGTGTAGAACGTCGGCACGCCCATGAAGACGGTCGAATGCTCGAACTCGCGGATCGCCTGCGGCGCGTCGAACTTCGGGAGGAAGCGCATGGCGGTGCCGTTCAACAGCACGCAATGGCACGCGACGAAGAGCCCGTGCACGTGGAAGAGCGGCAGCATGTGGATCAGCACGTCGTCGGGACGGAAGCCCCATGCGCGGTGCAGGACCAGCGCGTTCGAGGCGAGGTTGCGATGCGTGATCATCGCGCCCTTCGAGCGGCCGGTCGTGCCCGAGGTGTAGAGGATCGCGGCGAGGTCGTCGCCCGACCGCTCCACCGTCGCGAAGGAGGCGCGCGCGCTGCGCGCCGCAATGGGAAGCGTGCCGCCGCCCTTCTCGTCGAGCGTCAGGACATGATGAATGCCCAGCCGCGCGGCAAGCGGCGCCAGCCACGGGATCGATTGCGGCTGCGCGATCACCGCACCCGGTTCCGCGTTGCCGAGGAAATAGGCGACCTCGCGCTCCTGATACGCGGTGTTCAGCGGCAGGTAAGCGAGTCCCGCGCGCAGGCAGGCGAGATAGAGGAGCAATGCCTCGGGCGATTTCTCGACTTGCACCGCGACCCGGTCGCCGGGCTTGAGGCCGAGCGTGGCGAGCAGCGATGCGAAGCGCGCGCTGCCCGCATCGGCCTCGGCGTACGAAAGGCTCGCGCCCGCCTCGAGCAGCAGCAAGGGCTTGCCGCGATCGGCCGGAGCGCGCGATTCGAAAAGGGCGAAGAGGTTTTCGTTCATTTTTTCCCGGGCACCAGGCCCAGCTTGATTTCTTCTTCGGACACGTGGGCGGCGCGATACTCGTCGAATCCCGGCGTCGTCTCGCGGCTTTCGCCCAGGATCGCGGCGACCGCGGCCCCGGGAAGCACCTGGATGTCGGCACCGTAAACGCTCGCGACCCGATGCACCGGCGCGGCGAGCGCGACGTACACGCCTCCTCCCGCCTTGCCGAGGATCGTGAGGCCCACGCGCGTGCCCTTCGATGCGAGGGCTGCGAGCGCGAAGCCCATGTCGGCGATGTATTCGGTCAGGACGATCTTCTCGTCGTCGAGACTCGCGGCGTGGGTGGCGCAATCGAGGAAGACCTCGAGGCGCTCGGGAGGAGATTCGACGTGTCGCCACACCGCATCGGCAAACCGCCACGCCCGCTGCGCGCCCAGCGGTGCCTTTCCGAACAGGCCCACGATCTCCTCCACCGCGCCCTCGCGGCGCCCCTGGCCGGTGAAGAATCCCTGGCTCTCGCGCACCTGGTACTCCTGCTTGTAGATTCGATCGAGGTCGCGGCGCTGCAACGGCCCCCACTCCGGCTCGGAGATCTTCTTCTCGAAGCGCATGACCAGGCCCTCGTGCCGCAAATGAAGCGCGGCGACCGGGTCCGCGCGCGGCGCGAGCGCGTCGCGCAGCCACGCTCCGAGGCCGCTTTCCGGCGTCCACACGGCGTTCGCGGGGCTCGCCTTCGCACGCGCGGCGGCGGACAGCGCCGCCTCGGCCATGGCGCGAAACATCTCATCCAGGACATTCACGCCCGCGGCCGAAGCGATGATCGACGGCCCGGACATCGCGAGCTGGGTCGTGGCGCCGAAGAGGCGCCAGCCGGCGAGATGCGCGAGCATGCTGGCACCCCCGTAGCAGTTCTTTCCCAGCACCGCCGCGATCGGAACGCCGGCGAGCACCGCGTCGAGCCCCGCGCGATAGAGGCTCCGAAAAGCGCCGAGCGCAACCAGGCCCTCGGACACCTTGGCGCCGGCGGAGTCGAGGAAGAGCACCAGCCCGGCCCTCTCGCTCGCCGCGATGCGGAAGAGCGCGCCGAGGCGCTCCGATTCACGCGTCCCGAGCGAGCCGCTCGCCGCGCGGTTCTCGACGAGCGCCACGCGAACCGCGCGGGCGCCGAGGGTTCCACGCCCGACGGTGAGATTGCCTACAGGGTCTCCGAGCGCCTCGAAAGCGAGGGCCTCGCGCAACGCATCGACGAGCCCCGCAGCCGGCGCGGGGCTCACAGGCATTCGGCGAGGATGTGGATCGGGTGGCGCGCCACGCGCCCGGTGCCGTGGGCGATCTGCTGGCGGCAGCTCGTTCCCGCGGCGGCGATCGCCGCCGCGGGCGCGGCACGCACCGCCGGAAGCAGCGCCAGCTCGGCCATTTTCATCGAGATGTCGTAGTGCCCCTTCTCGTGCCCGAAGGCGCCCGCCATTCCGCAGCAGCTCGACTCGATCGCCGCGACCTGCGCGCCGGGCACCGAACGCAGCAGCTCGAGCGTGGCGTCGAAGGCATCGAAGGCCTTCTGGTGGCAATGGCCGTGCGCGCGAATCGAACGCGCCGGTCCGGACTTCCACGGTGCGGCGATGCGGCCGGCGCGAAGCTCCGCGGCGAGGTACTCGTCGATGAGCTGGGCCCTGGAAACGAGGGTCGCGAGACGGTCGCCGGGAAACATCGCCGCGTACTCGTCGCGAAAGGTGAAAAGGCACGAGGGCTCGAGGCCGACGATCGGCGTGCCCGCCTCGAGGTGCGCAGCCAGCGCGCTCATCGTGAGGCGCGCCTGGGCGCGTGCCTCGTCGATCATTCCCACAGCGAGATAGGTGCGTCCGCAGCAAAGCGCGCGTCCCCTCGCGCCCCGGGCAGCGATCACGTGGTGCCCCGTCGCCTCGAGCACGCGGACGGCCGCTTCCAGGTTCTCCGGCTCGAGCCAGTTGTTGAACGTATCCGCGAAAAGCACGATGTCCTTTCCTCGCACCTCACGTGGCTGCTGATTCTGCCGGTGCTTCGCAACCACGTCTCGCGTCTCGAATCCTTTCCTCCACGATCGCCGCCACACCGGAAGCGGCCGGCGGCGATCGAAACCGAGCGCCTCGATGACCGCGCCCGCTCCGGGCAGGCGCGCGGTGACGCCGATCAGCGGCTGCAACCGCGCGGCCCACGGCGCATAGCGCGGCACATGGCCGATGAGCTTGTCGCGCAGGGTGAAGCCGTGGCGGCGTTTGTCGTTGGCGAGAAACTCGATCTTCATCCGCGCCATGTCCACGCCCGTCGGGCATTCGCGGCGGCAGCCCTTGCACGAGACGCACAGATCGAGCGCGTCGCGCACCGATTCCTCGGCGATCGCGTCGCCGCCGAGCTGCTTCGAGAGTGCCAGCCGCAGCGTGTTGGCGCGCCCGCGCGTGAGATCGCGCTCGTTGCCGGTGGCGCGATAGCTGGGACACATGGTTCCGGCGTCGAACTTGCGGCAGTGCCCGTTGTTGTTGCACATCTCGACCGCGCCGGCGAAGCCTCCCCAGGCGCTCCAGTCGAGGAATGTGCGCGGCGAGGGCTGCCGGTATGCGGGGCCGTAGCGGAAGAGCGAGCGGTCGTCCTGCCGCGGCGGATTGACGATCTTGCCGGGATTCATGAGTCCCTGAGGGTCGAACCACGACTTGATCTCCGCGAGGGCCGCCGTCAGCCGCGGGCCGAAGAACGGCGCGATCCATTCGGAACGCACCAGGCCGTCGCCGTGCTCGCCGGAATAGGCGCCCTTGTAGCGGCGCACGAGATCCGCGGCCTCTTCGGCGATGGCGCGCATGCGCATCGCCCCGTCGCCCTTCATGTTGAGCACCGGGCGCACGTGCAGGCACCCGACCGAGGCGTGCGCGTACCACGTGCCCTCGGTGCCGTGCTTGCGGAACACCTCGGTGAGCTGCGTGGTGTATTCGGCGAGGTGCTCGAGCGGGACGGCGCAGTCCTCGATGAAGGAAACCGGCTTTCCCTCGCCTTTCATCGACATCATGATGTTCAGGCCCGCCTTGCGCACGTCCCATAGCGACTTTTGGCCGCCCGCTTCGAGGACATCGACGACCGCATCGCCGAAGCCCAGATCACCCATGAGCTCGCGAAGGCGCCGCACGCCTTCTGCCTGCGCTTGGTACTCGGCGCCGGCGAATTCGACCAGCAGGATCGCATCGGGCTCTCCTTTCACGAAGGCGCGGACGATCGGCGCGAACGCCGGGTTCGAGAGCGCGAGGTCGAGCATCGTGCGGTCGATGAGCTCCACGGCGCTGGGACCGAGCTTGACGATGTGCTGTGCCGCGTCCATCGCGTCGTAGAAGCGCGGGAAGTGCGCCACCCCGAGCGCCTTGTGCTTCGGCAGCTCGGCGAGCTCGAGGTGGATCTTCTCGAACCAGGCGAGGGTTCCCTCGGAGCCCACCAGGAGGTGGGCGAGGTTGGGCAGACGCGAGGCCCGAGACGCGAGATGGTTCAAGTTATAGCCGGCAACGTTCCTTGATACCTTGGGAAAGCGCGCGGCGATCTCGTCTTTCTCTCGCGCGAACAGCGCCGCGGCGCGATCTGCCATCTCGATGATTCGAGGATCCGAAGGCGAATCATCGAATCTCCCACGGATCCCCGTGGGTAGCCACGCGTCGATGGCGCTTACGCGGTCGACCATGTTGCCGTAGGCGAGCGAGCGCGATCCGCACGAATTGTTCCCCGCCATGCCGCCGAGCGTGGCTTGCGCCGAGGTCGAGACGTCGATCGGATACCAGAGCCCGTGCGCGCGCAATTGGCCGTTGAGGGTATCGAGGACCATTCCCGGCTCGACCACCGCGCGCCGGTTTGCCGGATCCACCTCGAGCGCACGGTTGACGAACTTGCTGTCGTCGATGACGAGCGCGGCGCCCACGGCCTGCCCGCATTGCGACGTGCCCGCGCCGCGCGGCAGGATCGCGACCCCCTCCTCCACCGCGATCTGCATCGCGGAGATCGCGGCATCCACGGTGCGCGGCACAACCACCCCCACCGGAACGACCTGGTAGATCGAGGCGTCGGTGGAATAGCGCCCGCGGCTTGCCGCGTCGAACAGGACTTCGCCGTCGACTTCGCGCGCGAGTCGCGCCGCGAGCGCGGCTCGGGCAGAGTCCTCGCCCCGCGCGAAGCGCACAGGCTGCGGGGTCGAAGGGGTCATGGGGGTTTTTACCGGAACACGTGCCAATCGGGCAAAGGGTGCGGCATTATGGATGGAAAACAGGGCCCGGCCGCAATGACGCGCGCGGGGTGCTTTTTACCAACGAGGTCTTGCCATGCCAGCCGGACGCCACTTCCTGCAGATTCCGGGTCCCACCAACGTGCCCGACCGCGTGCTGCGCGCGATCGACCGTCCGACCATGGACCATCGCGGTCCCGACTTCGCCGTGCTCGGCCGCGAAGTCCTCGATGGCATGCAGCGCATCTTCCGCACGCGCCATCCGGTCGTGATCTACGCCGCGTCCGGGACGGGCGCGTGGGAGGCGGCGCTGGTGAACACGCTCTCGCCGGGCGACAAGCTCCTGATGAGCGAGACCGGGCACTTTTCTTCGCTGTGGACCAAGATGGCGGGCAAGCTCGGCCTCCAGGTCGACCTCATTCCCGGCGATTGGCGGCATGGGGCGGACGCGGGCGAGATCGAAGCGCGGCTCGCCGCCGACAAGGCGCACGCGATCAAGGCTGTGTGCGTGGTGCACAACGAGACCTCGACCGGCGTCACCACGCGCATTCCGCTCGTGCGCAAGGCGATCGACAACGCGAAGCATCCCGCGCTGCTCATGGTCGATACGATCTCCTCGCTCGCCTCGATCGACTATCGCCACGACGAATGGGGCGTGGATGTCACCGTCGGCGGGTCGCAGAAGGGGCTGATGCTGCCGCCGGGGCTGAGCTTCAACGCGACCAGCGAGAAATCGCTCGCCGCGAGCAGGAGCGCGAAGCTTCCGCGCTCGTTCTGGGACTGGGAAGACATGATCAAGTCCAACGCGTCCGGATATTTTCCCTACACGCCGGCCACCAACCTGCTCTACGGCTTGCGCGAGGCGATCTCGATGCTCGAGGAGGAAGGGCTCGCGAATGTCTTCGCGCGCCACGACCGGCACGCCGAGGCCACCCGCCGCGCGGTGCGCGCCTGGGGCCTGGAGATCCTGTGCCAGAACCCCGACGAATACAGCTCGTCGCTCACCGCGGTGGTGATGCCGCCCGGACACGACGCCGATCGCTTTCGCAGCCTCGTCCTCGAGCGCTTCGACATGTCGCTCGGCACGGGCCTGGCGAAGCTCCAGGGCAAGGTGTTTCGCATCGGGCACCTCGGCGACTTCAACGACCTCATGCTGATGGGCACCCTGGCGGGCGTGGAGATGGGGTTGGAGCTGGCCGGCGTCCCGTGCAAGAAGGGCGGCGTGCTCGCGGCGATGGAGCACCTCGTCGCGGAGGCGCGCAAGGCACAAGCCAATCGGCGCGCCGCGTGAGGCTGCTAGAGTAGTCGCATCATCGATGCCCGGCTCGATCCGGGCACGTCCAAGCCGACAAATTCGAGGAGACCGGAATGACGAATTCAAAGCGCGTGGGCATCCTGCTGTGTGCGCTCGCCGCCGCATGGGCCGGCGCCGCGCTCCCCGCCAACGTCACGCTGCGCGCCGCCCACCAGTTTCCCGGCGGCAAGGGAGACGTGCGCGACGAGATGGTCCAGATCATCGCGCGCGAGGCCAGGGCCGCGAACGTCGGGCTGGAGGTGCAGGTCTTTCCGGGCGCGGCGCTCTTCAAGGCGAACGAGCAATGGAACGCGCTGGTCAACGGCCAGCTTGACATCTCCTCCTTCCCTCTCGACTACGCGAGCGGCAAGGTGCGCGCTTTCGGGGCGACCCTCATGCCCGGCCTGGTGCGCAACCACGAGCGCGCCGCGCGCATGAACGACTCCAAGTTCATGAAGGACATCAAGGCGAAGATCGAGAAGGCCGGCGTCATGGTTCTTTCCGACGCCTGGCTGGCGGGAGCCATGGCCTCCAAGAGAGGCTGCATCCGCACGCCCGCCGACGTGAAGGGCCTGAAATTCCGCTCCGCCGGCCCGACCTTCGCGTCGATGTGGCAGGCGGCGGGCGCCTCGATCGTCTCGATTCCCAGCAACGAGGTGTATAACGCGCTGCAGACCGGAGTCGCCGAGGGCACCGATACCAGCTCCGGCAGCTTCGTATCGTTCCGCATCTACGAACAGGTGAAATGCCTCACCGCGCCGGGCGATAATGCAATCTGGTTCATGTACGAGCCGGTGCTCATGTCGAAGAAGAGCTTCGAGCGCCTCGACAAGAAGCAGCAGGAGGCCCTGCTGGCGGCCGGCAAGAAGGCGCAGGAATACTTCGCGAAGGAGGCCAAGGGCCTGGACGACGAGATGGTGAAGGCCTTCAAGGCCAACAACGTCGAGGTCATCACGCTGAGCCCGGCCGAGTACGACGCCTGGATCAAGGTCGCGCGCGAAAGCTCCTATGCCGAGTTCTCCAAGGAAGTCCCCGACGGGAAGCAGCTCGTCGACGAAGCGCTCAGCGTGAAATAGGCGCGCGGTGCGCGCCGTAGAAACGCTCGTCCGGATCGTCCGGTCGATCTCGCTCGTGTTCGGCTACATCGCGGCCGCGTTGATCGGGTTCGGCGTGATCGTCGTCTGCCACATGGTGTTCGTGCGCTACGCGCTCGGGCACAACACCATCTGGCAGACCGACTTCGTCACCTACAGCCTGGTTGCGGCGACCTTCATCGGCAGCCCCTACGTGCTCATGACCCGCGGCCACGTCAACGTGGACGTCCTGCCGCATTACGCGGGGCCGCGCATGCGCTTCTGGCTCGCGATATTCGCGGGGTCCGTCACCCTCGCATTCGCGATCGTGCTCGCCATCCTCACCTTCCTCTTCTGGAAGGAAGCGTGGGACAACTCGTGGGTTTCGGACACGATGTGGCGGGCGCGCCTGTGGATTCCCTACGTCTCGATGCCGATCGGCCTGGGCGTGCTCGCCCTGCAGTGCCTCGCCGACCTCATCCTGCTCGCCACAGGGCGCGAGGCGCCGTTCGGAATGCAAGCGCGCCCGCGATGAGCCCCACGACGCAGGGCCTGCTCGTCCTGATCGTCACGCTCGTCATGCTGCTGTCGGGCGCGCCGGTCGCATTCGGCCTGGGGGCCATCTCCATCATCTTCATCGCGATCTTCCAGGGATGGGGCGCGCTGCACGTCGTCGCCGAGACTTTCTACGCGGGCTTGAACGATTTCACGCTGGTGTCGATCCCGATGTTCGTGATGATGGGTGCCGCGATCGGCTCTTCGCCCGCGGGCAAGGATCTCTACGAGGCGCTCGACCGCTGGCTGTATCGCCTGCCGGGGGGCCTCGTCATCTCGAACCTGGGGGCCTGCGCGCTCTTCGCGGCGCTCACCGGTTCTTCTCCGGCATGCTGCGCGGCGATCGGCAAGATGGGCATCCCCGAGATGCGCCGGCGCGGCTACCCCGACGACGTGGCGACCGGCTCCATCTGCGCGGGCGGAACCCTCGGAATCCTGATCCCGCCTTCGATCACCTTCATTCTTTACGGCATCGCCACCGAGACCTCGATCGGGAGGCTCTTCCTCGCCGGCGTGATGCCCGGGCTGATGCTCACCGGGTTGTTCATGCTGTGGACGCTCTTCATCATCTGGAAGCGGGGCTTCCGCGCGCATCCGCCCGACTTTCGCTACACGTGGAAGGAGAAGTTCCGCTCGATTCCGAAGGTCGCGCCCTTCCTCGCCATCATCGTGGGCGTGATGTACGTGCTCTACGGCGGAGTCGCGACCCCTTCCGAGGCGGCCGGCGTGGGCGCGGCGCTGTGCGTCGTGATGGCGGTGCTCATCTACCGCATGTGGAAGCCGCGCGACTGGTGGAAGATCCTGAGCGACACGACGCGCGAGTCGGTGATGATCCTCATGATCATCGCCGCCGCCGTGCTCTTCGGCTACATGCTCACGTCGCTCTACCTCACGCAGACGCTGGCGCAGGCGATCGCCGACATGCATCCCAATCGCTGGGTGCTGATGGGCCTCATCAACGTCTTGCTGCTGGTGTGCGGGTTCTTCATCCCGCCCGCGGCGATCATCCTCATGACCGCGCCGATCCTCTATCCGATCATCAAGGCGGCGGGCTTCGATCCGGTTTGGTTCGGCGTGATCCTCACCATCAACATGGAGATCGGCCTCATCCACCCCCCGGTCGGTCTCAACATCTACATCGTGAAGTCGATCGCGCCCGACGTGCCGGTCACGCGCATCATGTGGGGCACGATTCCCTATGTGCTGTGCATGATGCTGGCGATCGTGATCCTGTGCTTCTTTCCGGAGATCGCCACCTGGCTTCCCGACAGGCTCATGGGAAAGGCTCGCTGAACATGGCAGACATCGACATTCACCGCGTCCACAACCTCGGGCTGAAGGCCGCGCGCTCCGCCGCCGACCGCATGGCGGAACACCTCGGGAAGAGGTTCGGCCTCAGCGGCGAGTGGGAAGGCAACGTGCTTGCCTTTGAACGCCCGGGGGTCACGGGCTCGCTCGCGGTGACCGAAAAGGACCTGAGGCTTTCGGTTTCGCTCGGCTTCCTGCTGAAGGCGATGAAGGGCTCGATCGAGACGGCCATCGTCCACGAGCTCGACTCGCTTTTCGCCGCGGCGAAGCCCGCGGCCGCGAAGGGCGCGCCTACGCCGAAAAAGGCTCCGGCTGCGCGGAAAAAAGGCGCCTAGCGATCTCGAGCTCTCGCGCTCGCAGCAGCGCGAGGAACTCGTCGGCGCCTCGCATCTGGCGGAACGCCTCGAAGCCGCGCTCGAGAAACGCCTGCAAGTCGGAAAGCCCGGCCGCGCGCGCCGGATGCCGCATCAGCTTGAGCGTGCGTCCCACGAGGGGCTTCTTCACCAGCGCATCGAGGCGGCGCCCGACGGCATCGATGAGCTCGATCTGGTATTCGCGCTCCCGGGGCGTGGCGCTCCTCCGATAGGCATCGGCGTATGTCGCCTCGGTGAGGGGCCCGTCGGCCAACGCCGCGGCAAGGCGCTGGTCCAGCTCCTCGGATACGGCCTCGAGCTCGATCGCGAGCGCGGCGGTCTCGACCGCGGAGGCCGGCAGCACGCGCACCATCACCGGAAAAATGCGCAGCATCGCAAGGTCGCGTCCGCTGAAATCCTTCGCGCCGTAGAGGTCATCGAGGAAGAACGACGTGGCGCTGCGGTAACGGGGAATCGCGGCGACGTCGGCATACGACTGCGCGAGGCGCCGCGATTGCCAGTGCTTCATCTCGGCGAGCCGGGCGGGAAGCATCGCCCCGCGTCCGCGCAAGGCTTTCAAGCGCTGCAAGTGGAGCTGCAGCGCCGCTGCGGAGCCGATCGGAGCGGCCTCGGGGTTCGGGGATGTCACGCTGGATGGTATTCTAACGATCGATTCAAACGCTCGTTTGATTCGAGCTTGTTTTGTCCTATATATTACATTTATAATCATCTTATTATAGAAGATATTTAAAGTTGAATCTAAGCGATCCTCTCGGGGTTTCCAGCGCCCTTCCGGGCGGCCTGGCCGCAGCCTTTCGGATCCAGCGCGATGCACGCGAGCGCGGCGCGCGACTCGACTATCGCACCCGCATCGCGGCCCTCTCGACGCTCGAGTCGTTGTTGCGCGACAACGCCGGCGCATTCTGCGCGGCGCTCGATCGCGACTTCAAAGGCCGCGCCCCGCAGGAAACGCAGCTCCTCGAAATCTTTCCGTCGCTCGAAGCGATTCGGCACGCGCGGCGGCACCTGCGTGGCTGGATGAAGACGCGGCGCCGCCCGACGGGCCTTTGGTTCCTCCCCGGGCGCTCGCGGGTGATGTACCAGGCGCTGGGTGTGGTCGGGGTCGTCGTGCCGTGGAACTACCCGCTCTATCTCGCGCTGGGACCCGTCGTCGGAGCGCTCGCCGCGGGAAACCGCGTGCTGGTGAAGATGTCCGAAACGGCACCGTCCACGGGAGAGCTGCTGGAGAAGCTCGTCGCGGCGGGC
>WNFI01683586.1_pt1 | contig 44665 bp, 48 predicted proteins | sample 5400471 | NCBI WGS metagenome assembly WNFI01 (sample SAMN13153348, study PRJNA577476) | soil metagenome | isolation source: 100 cm saprolite on Douglas fir-dominated hillslope | place: USA:California | collected 2013-09-17 | reverse complement strand
TTTGCGCCCACGCACCGTGAACAGGTACATGGGGTAGCTCCCAAAGAAAATGTAAGGTCCTACGAGCTTAACGCCCGCGCGCATCAGGGTCAGGGTCAGCACATTTCCCAGACGCGTATAAAACGGAATTTGCGATTTTTTTGCCATGGCTTTCTTCCTTTTTCTCAACTTTTGCTCGGCTCCTTGAACGGCTCTTGCAGCAGAAACTTCAGCATGCTGGGCTGTACCGAGAACGTTGCTACTGCCATCACCTTGCGCGAATACTGGTCGCTGGCGAGTTGTGAGGCTTTTTCCTCTGAGGAGAGACCGTTTCGTCATGACCACCACATGTGGTCATATACAGAAAGAGGGTTGAGCTGTCTGATTTGGGACAGCTTTCCTGTGACTTCCTGTTGACCTGTCTCACAATGTTATGACCTCCAGCAACTGGACGGGTAGGAAATCAACATCAGTTGTCTACTGATGAAGTTCTGTCCAGTCAAGGAAATAACCTTGACCAAGCACAAACTCGCCCGAACCACTCCTTGTAATGAGATTGAGCTTGAGATAGAATTGGTGATGCTGTCACCGCGAGCAAGAGGGAGCCTGGTAGACAATCCCTACCAGAGAATGGAGGCTTTTATGTCTGGAGAGTTCACACCACCACCCGATCAGGCAAAGTCCGAAGCGTTTGCTGAGCAAATGGTGGGTGTGTTAAATAGTGGGGCTTTGTCCTTGATGCTGAGTATCGGCCATAAAACGGGTCTATTCGATACGATGAGCCATCTGGCCCCTTCCACCAGTGAGCAAATCGCCAGAGCGGCGGGTTTGCAGGAACGCTACGTGCGTGAATGGCTGGCAGCAATGGTGACTGGTCGCATCATGGAGTACGATGCTGCTCAGAGAACCTATCGCTTGCCAGCGGAGTACGCAGCCTGGCTCACGCGTGGTGCTGGGCCGAACAATTTGGCCTTCCAGGCACAGTACATCGTGCTGCTGGCCAACGTTCAAGACGAGGTAGTCGACTGCTTCGTCACTGGCGGTGGCGTCCCCTACTCCTCGTTTCCACAGTTCCAACGACTCATGGCTGAGGATAGTGCGCACATTTTTGATGTCATTCTGGTTCAAACAACCCTGCCCTCCATTCCGGGCGTAGTAGAGCGGCTCCAGGCAGGCATTGATGTGGCTGATATCGGCTGCGGCTCTGGGCACGCCATCAATCTGATGGCCCAGGCGTTCCCTCACAGCCGCTTTGTCGGCTATGACATCTCCGAAGAGGGAATTGCCGCCGCCCGATCCGAAGCGAAGCGGTTGGGATTGACCAACGCCCGCTTTGAGGTACAAGATGTCTCACACCTGGATACCCCAGGCCGCTATGACCTGATCACCGCCTTTGATTCGGTCCACGACCAGGCCAGGCCAACACAGGTTCTGGCAGCCATTGCAAGGGCACTGCGGTCACGGGGAATGTTCCTGATGGTGGACTTTGCGGCCTCCAGCCATCTCGAAGAGAACATGGACCACCCGTTGGCTCCGCTCCTCTACACGATCTCTTGTAATCACTGTATGACCGTCTCGTTAGCCGCCAATGGAGAAGGGCTTGGCACCATGTGGGGCGAGCAGAAAGCCCGCCAGATGCTCAGTGCAGCAGGCTTTACTCAGCTAGAAGTGATGCAGGTTGAAGGAGATATCTTCAACAACTACTTTATCGCGTCCAAGGGCTGATTGTTGTACTTTGCAATTGAAAAGGCCCAAAAAGTATCCAGTGCTGAGGGGTCACTACACTGCAAGCAAAAAGCACGCGGCAGGAGTTCCCCACCGGGTTCCTCATTCAGCAAGAGAAGCGGGCTTGAGAGGTCACTACGTAGCCTGTCCCGTTACAGGAACGAGACCGAGTTGTTCCAGCTGGGTCATCATATCGTAGTAGCTGTGGCGACTCACGATCTTCCCTTTCCTGATCTGGTAGACAAAACAGCACCGCAGTTCGCCCGAGCGCCTCATGCTCGGAAGAGCTCCCGAGGACAGAGGCAGTGGACCGGTGTCGTTCCAACACAAGGTACACTCAAGGGTGACCTGATCCTCTGTGGCAAACGCATTGGTCAGCTCTACTCTCAAATCAGGGAAGCTCTCGACGAAAAACAGCATTAAACGCTTGTGGCCATCTGAGGCCCATTGAGAATGGCAAAAATAGGGAAGGAGGACGCCCTGAGAGGCTGTGTGTAACGGCTCGTGGAGCCACTTTATGGCAATCGTATTCGTCGTCTTGTGAAGTCAACTCACCACCTGAGGGCGGAAGCTCTTGCCAAAACACACAGGCTCCAGCTGGCTGCTCTTGGTGAAAAGATGACGCATATCTCGGCTCTGACACAATCTTGATAAACTAGCTTCAGCCGGGATCTCCTGCCTCCGAAATTTGCCAGTGCCATTAGCCCTTGACACTTCCCACAGTGAGGCCGTTGCGCCAGCTGGCGCGGTCGGTTGCTTCAGACGAAAACTCGTCCATCGCGTTAGCCGGATGACTGTCCCAGCACGCGAAAGTCGGCGGGCTGGCCCGCATAGGAGGCTAGCCCGGCGGCTGGTCCCAACTCCTCCACCGGCACACTCAGTCGGCTCGCCTTGCACTCCAATGCCAGACAGATCAGATCGACGGCGTTGTCCAGATCGAGCACGGCGGTATCGATCACCAGATCATACAAGTGCGGATCCTCGTGCTGACAATGATACTGTGTCTGCATGTAGCGTTGGCGGGCGCGATCTTTCGCCTGAACGCGTGTGTGGGCAGCATCCATAGCCAGTCCTTCGCGCCGTGCCACATAGGCAACGCGCAGCTCCAGGGGTGCCACCACCCGGATATGGAGCGCATCGCGCTGATCCGCGAAAAGCACCTGTCCGCCGCGTCCGACAATAACGACATGACCAGTGCTTGCCGCTGCTGTGATGATGTCGCGTATGATATGCTGGTAGGTTGGTATCTCTGCCGCTGGGGGACGTAAAACGAAGCCTGATGGTCCTCCTGAAGGACCCGCAATGAACGGTGCAGGCGCAAAATTCTGTATTCTGTTCAGGATACGTGAGAGGGTGCTTTCGACGTACTCCTCGTCGTGTTTTTCCACCTCTGTTTCGTAGACGCCTAACTCGCGTGCGGCCTGTTCGATGATGGCATGGTCAATCAATTGCCAGTTCAGCTTTCGTGCCAGACGTGTGGCAATTTCTCCGCCGCCACTGCCATACTCGCGGGAAACCGTGACGGCACGCATTGCTGCAATGGCTTGTTGATTCACCTCCATGGTTGTACCTCCTCGGGTTTCAATAACCCAACACGTTGTCGGTTCACATGTTCCAGATTGATGCCAGGTGCCAGATGTCGAGCGACCTGACCCTGACTCTCCCTTTGCGGGTAAACAGCTCGAGTCCCAGACTATCACGACGCGCTGGGTAAATGCGGCTCGCCAGGTAGCACCTGCTGTTCACAAACACCTCCACCACCGAACGGTCAAGAAAGATGTGAAGCTTGAGTACCTCACCTGCATCAGTTTCTACCACAACAGAGCAATTCTCTCGATCAACTTCGGGATTCACGCTCGATTGTTCACGCTCGATGGAAATTTGCCGTGACTCTGATTGGTAGACGAGGCGTGTTTGCTCCTGACCATCCGGCGAGAATCGCAACCTTACGCCAAATTCGCAATGCTGACCAGGATCAACTTCAGCCAGAATTTCGAGACTTTCATCCTGAATGTCCTCAAGCGGAAGGGTCGTTTCCCCGCTCAGTGCAAGCCGTTCAAACCGCCAGTGTTTTTCCCGTAGCGTTGTCAGCTCAGGAACCGGCTCGAGGCTAAGCCCGCCTCCAGGGAGGGGCGCTACCATGATCGGTAAAGACATCACCCCGGCCCACCCCGCCTCTTGAGTGAGGGACGTGCTCCGGCCTTCCATCAGCCAACCCCACATGATAGAGCGTCCCTGGTCATCGTAGAGGACTTGAGGCGCATAAAAGTAGCCTCCATGGGCTACTATCCCCTGCGTTTGGGGAAGAAAATGTTCATCCTGAAAAGCACCGGTCACGTAAAGTGGATAAAGAAGATCGCCCTCGGCAGTTTGTACTGAAAAAAGCAGCACTCGCAGACCGCCAAAGGTGAGCAAATTCGGACATTCCCACATCATCCCCGTCCCTGCTGGCTGGAAATTGCTGGCATCTCCGGCCAGTAGGGGATGAAGATATTTCCATGTCGTCAGGTCAAGGGAGCGATAGAGCAGAATCATCCCACCAACTCCCTCTCGCTTGGAACCCATCAGCATGTACCAATAATTGCTCTCTTTCCAGGCGAAAGGGTCGCGGAAATAGCCGTCTGTGCCAGCCACTAGTTCAGCCGGAGGGCCTTCAATGACCGGATTACCTGGGTAATATCGCCAGGTCAGCAAATCATCGGTACTGGTTGCCAGGCAGACGACCTGGGGATGAACCCCGGTATACAGCAGTGTCGGGGTGCCATGATTATTGATGGCGCACCCAGACCAGCACCCGTTGGCATCGGCTCTCCCAGGGGTTGGCGTCAGGGCGATTGGCAGGTCAGTCCAATGGACCAAATCGGAGCTGACGGCGTGCCCCCAGTGAATTCGTTCGGGGACAGGACCGTACGGATTGTACTGGTAGAAGAGGTGATACTGCCCCTTCCATTGGATTAACCCGTTGGGATCACTCATCCAGTTCGCTGGCGGCAAGAAATGGTAGTGAGGTCGGTGCGGATCGTCGGCCATTTCTTTCCGCTGTACGAATGCGCTAGCTGCACTATTCCTCATGTTACCTATCCTTATCTCCAATCTGTCCAATGTCGTACGTAACTTCACTCATCTGTCGCCCTAGCCTTTGACTCCGCTGGAAGTGATACTGCTGATGAAGGCTCTCTGAAAGGCCATAAAAAGTGCTAGTATCGGCAATGTGATCAACGTAGCATAGGCCATCACATTGCCCCATTGCGTGTTCAGCTGGAAAAAGTAGTTCATCCCGATCATCACTGGGCGGACGTTCTCGGATTGAATGACCATGGTGGGCCACAGAAAGGAATTCCAGCTTGTCAAAAAGGTCAAGATGGCCACTGTCGCGATGACCGGGCCGGAGCTGGGCATGATGATGCTCCGATAGATCTGGAAGTAGCTGGCCCCATCGACCAGTGCCGCTTCATCCAGTTCGACTGGGATCCCCTTGAAGAACTGATAAAAGAGGAAAATGGAGAAGGCGCTGGTAATGAAAGGCACAATCTGAACCTGATACGTGTCAAACCAGCCTTGCGTCAAGGCCAGGCCGCTACTGGTAATAGACAAATTCGGGAGATTGTTTACCAGCAGCAAGAGCGGGATGGCAATCGTCTCAAGCGGGATGATGAGCGTAGCGATAATGATGGTGAGCACGAGCTTCTGCCCTTTCCATTTCAGCCGACAGAGCGCGTAGGCGGCCATGCTATTGATGAACACGCCCAGAACTACGGTAAGAGAACTTATGAAGATCGAATTCAACAAAAAACGCAGAAACGGGCTGAGTTGAAAGACCGCAACGTAGTTATTCAGGGTCAAATTGCCTACGGGCAAAAATGCCCTGATGGATTGCAGGTCAGAGAAGATGGCATCATTCGTCGGTTTGAACGACGACATCACCATAAAGACGACGGGGAAGACAAAGATGAAGACCAGCAGTATATTCACAGCATACTGCAAAGTCATGCTGACCAGACGCTGTGGTCGTTTCGTTAGGCGTACGGGTGTTTGGGAAATCATTTGATGTACCATGGTTATTTCCCCCTCCGCTCGCGGGTCAAATACCGTTGCACGAGCGAGATAGCAAGGATAAGCAAGAAGAAGAGAACGGAGATCGCCGAGGCAGAGCCAATATTCTGTTCGCGGAAGCCTTGCTGTACGATGTCGAATACCACCGTACTGGTAGCATCCCTGGGTCCGCCATTCGTCATGACGAACACCTGGGTAAACAACTGGAAAGCAGCGATGGTTATCGAGATGAGAACGAAGACCAATACGTTGCGCAGCCCCGGTATGGTCACATGGACAAACTTCTGCCAGGCGTTTGCTCCATCAATACTGGCCGCCTCGAACAACTGCTCCGGAATTTCTTGCAGTCCGGCCAGAAAGAGCACCATCTGAAAGCCCGCTCCTTGCCAGGCCGACATAATGATGATCGCCAACATGGCCGTGGAGGGATTCCCCAGCCAATCCACCGGCCCCAGGGCACCGAAGGAGAGCGTTTTCAGAAACTGGTTCATGAGCCCGACGTTCTTATCGTAAAGGAAGGTCCAGACAATCGAGATGACCACCATGGAGGTGACGACCGGACTAAAATAGATGGTACGGAAAAAGTTCCGTCCTTTCAGTTTCTGATTGACCAGCAGTGCCAGCAGCAATGCCACTCCCCCTTGCAGCGGTACAATTACCAGCGTAAAGAAGAAGTTGTTGAAAAGGGAGTGCAGAAAGGTTGGATCCGTGGCCAGTACCACGTAGCGGTGATTGGCCAGGTCAACCGTAAACCAGTCTTCCATTTCAAAATATTGAGGATACTTTTGTTGATTGTGGGTAAGGGCGCGGAATGAGGGGTACTGCATAGTCCCGTTTTTGTCCCGAAGTGGTTGTTTGGTGGTGGGATCAACCAGTGGGTCCAGCGTCAGGATGGACACCTGCAGAAGCCGGGAATAATTCCTCATGCCGACCGATTGGGTGGGTTCAGGCGAGATGAGCCGTTGATCGGTAAAACTAAACCAGACCCCCATAAAGAAAGGGCCGATCAGGAATACCAGCAGCAACAGAAAAGCAGGGCCTCCCAGCAACAGGGCCGTGCCGAGAACGCTGCGCCGACGTTTGAGTTGAGGATGAGCTACTTTTACTTTCTCTGTAGCCCAGCTGATGATGGACATGACAGTTCCTCCCTTTCAGTTTGTAGTTGGATGTTGGAAAGTGGAGCAGTACCCTCTCTCCACTTTCCAATGCGGTCAGCCGCGCTACGTCTATTGCTGGTAGTTGTTATGATCCTGAATATCCCGGTCAATGGCGTCCACTGCGTTGTCCAGGGCATTCTGCACATTGCCACCGGCCACAATTGCCTCCCCGGCTTGCTCGAACTTGCTGGAGATCGTCAGGTACGCCGGGGTTGCCGGGCGCATGATTGTGAAACGCTGGGACATGTCAAAGAAGGGGCGATAGAGGCCGCCTGGGGCATATTTCGGCATCATGGCAGCGGCAGCCGAGGTAATAGGCACAAGCCCGGTTGCCTTGTCGATCAAGGCCAGATTCGACGGCTGCATGAAGTACTGGATGAACTTCCAGGCTCCTTGTGACTGCTGCTGCGAGCAATTCACACTGATGCCCCACTCCCAGGACCCGCCGCCGATTTTCGCGCCGTTGCCGAAGTCGATCGAGGGCAGGAAGAGTGCATCGCTGCCGTACTTCTGGACCACAGCATCCGCCTCCCAGTTCCCATTATACCAGAGGGCTACCTGCCCCTGTAGAAATCCCTGGTCGGAGGACGGTTTAGCGTTCACGTAGCCGTTCTTGAACAGACTCTGGAACCAGGTGCCCCATTGAGCTGCCGCTGGACCGTTGAGGATGCCATCCGCCGAGGTGAGACTTTTGCGATCAATCAAATCGCCGCCAAAGCTTTGGAGCATCGGCGAGAACGCGTACGGCCACCACTCCCCGGTATAATCAGTATTCACATCCAGTGGATACTGAAATGCCCCGCTGGCCTTCAGCTTGGCCAGGATACCATTGAACTCATTCAGCGTCCAGGGCTGGTCCAGGGTAGGGATGCGAATATTGTACTTTTGCAGCACCGATTTGCGCGCAAAGATGGTCAGGACGGCGTTATACGTGCCCAGCGCGAAAATTTTCCCCTGGAAGCTCCCGATCGCCGCACTTGAGATGTCCATAGCTTGCGCCTGGGCTTGGGTAATCGGAAGGGGTTGGATAAACTTCGACCAGGCGAAGTTGGCCACGGTCGGGTTATCCATATCCATAAGGCAGGGCAGCTGATGGGAGACCGCGGCAGCAGAGACCGAGGTGTTGTAAGACGCCTGTGGGAATGCCGTCACGTCAATCTCGTACTGACTCTGCGAGGCATTGAAGGCTGCAATCACTTGCTTGTCAGCGCCAAGCTCTAACGGGTTGCCAGCATTATGTGTCCACAGACTGATTTTGATTTTGCCGCCGGGGGTTGTTGTCGCGGAGCTACCACCACACGCCGCCAGTAGCCCTACCAATACGACAAACAGGGCGACCAGGGTATACATTTTGGGTTTCACGGTTTTTCTCCTTGAAATACCGAAACAGTAAAGAGCTCGCGTTCAGGTCGGGTAGAGGATTTGCCAGAAGGAACTCCAGCAACTCCTGAAAAAGTGTAAAAAGACTTACGGGTACCAAAAGTTGAGGAACCCTTGAATCGTGGGTGAAGTATGCAGTGTGTGGTAGAAGAGCGACGTTGATACGTCAGGTTACCCCTGGCTCGCTCCCGGGCAAGTTAGTTCATGGGAGACACCTCCTTAATATATGCTGCTGAACAGCTAGGCCGATTGTCGTTCGATATACGGACAGTCAATGATATGCTGAACCGGCGGAAGCGATTCGCCGCTATATTCAAGTAAAAACTCGACGGCCCACTTGCCCATCTCATAATGGGGCAGTTCTATCGTAGAAAGGGAGAAGGAGAGGTTAGTAGCAGTCAATTCGTAGTTGTCAAACCCCATCACGGCGACATCCTCGGGAACGGAAAGACCCAGTTTCCGTAGAGCATCAATGGCTCCCATTGCCATGAAATCGGAAAAACAGAAAATGGCGGTTGGTGGCTCAGGTAAGTGCAGTAATTCCAGCGTCCCCTGGTACCCACCTCTCGACTCATTCGGATGTGAGCGCACCAGCTCCTCATTGAAAGGGACACCATACGCTTGCAACGCCTGCTTATACCCCTCTAAGCGTCCAAAGGTAGCAGGAATGGGATCAACATTGTTGATAAAGCCAATACGACGGTGTCCCTTGTTCAACAACACTTCGGTTGCCGTTCGCCCTCCTTGTATCTCATTTGGCACGACCGAAGGTAAAGAGCGATCGGCACAAAAGCAATCAACCAGTACGACGGATCCCTCATGAATGTTGGCCGGTAATGCGACTTCCTGGTGGTACATGGCGGCGTAGATGATGCCCTCGACCTGGCGTCCAAGCATCATTTCAACAGCCTTTTCTTTCACCGTGGCATCCGAACCGGTGTTGACGATCAACAGCAGTTTTCCATGTGCCCAGGCGGCATCTTGAGCCCCTCGAATAACGTTCACCGCGTATGGAGTGGTGGCGATTTCATCAGTGATAAAGCCAATCGTATGGGTTTGATTGGTATGTAACACTTGCGCAGCCAGATTCGGGCGGTAAGAAAGCTTCTTCGCCGCTTCCAGGATGCGGTCTTTCGTTTCGGCAGGAATGCTAGCGGAAGATGTATGATTATTGAGCACAAAAGAAACAGTCGTCCGGGAAACTCCTACCTCGCGGGCAATATCGGACATCGTCGCTGGTCGTTTACGTGGTTGATGCGTCACGCTGTATTCCTCCTACAAACAGAGGTGCGCTAGTTTACTCGAGTTACTAACACGAGTTACTAACTCGAGTAAAACATATTTTCTTGCATTTGTCAAGAGGTTTTGGGCTGAGTTTTTGAGCAATTTCAAATTTGCATGAATGGATTTCATACTAATGGTATTGCGTCACACCGATCGTATCCACTGGTCCAGTAAATCCAGGTCCTCCAGCAGCTATGCACCCATAACTGGCCCCAGACAAATCAGGGCTCACCCAGAAAGAATAGAGTTGTCCGTTGGTTAGGTCAAACTTGAACTTCACCGGTTTGTCTATGAGGGGAGATACGTCCTCCACATCTTGCCAGGTGATCATCTGCATCGTCTTATTGGTACAAATGGAATGACAGTTATTACTGGAAAAGGGGACAATGACCTGATCGTTCTGATCAAGAATCTCCACACGTAGTTCGCCGTCCTTTGTATTGGTATTGACAAACAAATACTTCCCTTTGAACGTTACCAGACGGGTCGTTAATGAACCGGGTGAAGTGTCGGCATCCAGAGAGGCAAAGCCGTCACGACGAAGCAGAGCTAAACCTGTACTGCCGCCCGCGTACATATGTCCACCCAGTTTGGGTGAAAGGCCGGACCATGCACCGAAATAGAAATAGATCTCATCCCCAACAATCAGGCACGAGCCGCCAGCTGAGTGCAGATACGCACGATTCCACGTCCCTTCCTTCTGTGAGGACGCAATAAAGGGGTGACGGTTGGTGCGATCCCAGTGGAAGCCATCCCGGCTGAATCCGATCATTAACAACTGATCTTTTGGATCATAAAAAACACCATCATTAAAAGGGCATGCAACAGGACAGATTCCATTATTCATTTCCAATGAAGTCTCGGGTTTGAGAATGGGGCTATGTTCATACAGACGTGGCGTGTGGAATGAACGATGAAGCGTTGTATGCTCGATGAGAAAATCATCTACGAACACCTGCCGCCCCACATTGATAGGAATGACGGATGGTGGATTCTTCAAATAGGGGACTGAGAGATCCATCGAAGCAGTGCCTTATGAAGAGGTTTCGCAGCCGGAGCGGCGGTGTTTTTTCCGCTGAGAGATTTCATAAAATGTCCTCCATTTTTTCGGTGTTGAGCAAAGTCGGGAGCTCTGGTCCTGAAAAGCGCGGGAGGCGCAACCACGCCACGAAGCATACCAGAACCCCTTTTATTCCGCTGTGCACCAGCGCATCAGCCATCTGCTCACCAAAGCGGTGGCGCAGAGTGAGACCATGGATCTGGATGTCTCGTTCGCTGCCGACGCCATCTTAGCAGCCATCACGCCGCCACTCTATGACTTCCAACGGCAGTCCCGCAACTTCAGCCGTGAGCGCATCCTGGCGGGCATGCGCCGCCTGTTCATCGATGGACTACGGGTTCATTCCCAACAAGCAACTGACACAGGGGGCAAAGGTTGAGAAGTGTCGAGTCTTGACCTGGAAGGCGACGAGACGTTTCACTGTGGCTCCTTTTCTGGCACGAGCTGCGAAATTCGCATCTTGTTGGCAAAGCACACTAAGGGATGGGAGAATGTCAATCAGCGTATCTCTCAGGAGGGATATCGGGGTTTGCAAATGTGCCTGGCGACCGCGAGGAGTGCCAGGCACAATATTTCCAAGATTCATGCACGCGTAGCACCGCCAGTGCGATTTTTGGTAACGCCAGGGTTGTGCTGGCGACAACATACCGGCTCTCCCAGTGCGGATGAAATTTCTGCTTGAAGTAGAAGAGGGTACGGTGGGTCTCCAACAGCCGCAGGTGATCCGTGACAAAACTGGCAAGCTGCCGTTGACCAGGAATCATCTCCTGCCTGGTATCAGCCATCGCTACCATACCCAGACTGACGACTTGCGCTCCACACGACCGGAAGCGCTCAATAACACGCACAAGTAACAGTTCTATCACCCCGGGTGGCGCATCTGGGGACCTACGCATCAAATCGAGAGTCCATCCCCAACCTTGAACCCCGCCCTGGTTGTCTGTTGCGGCCGCTTCAATGGTCAAAAAACCATAGATAGGAGTAAAGGTCACAAACGCGCAAGCTTTGCCTGAACTCGTAGTTGCAACCTCGGTCACAAGCCGCGGGATGACTATGGGAAATTTGTCTCCTGATGTTGTGGAGAGGTTGGCAACCGTATCCGCCCGTTCAGCAATATCCATCAACTCGTCCAATCTCCCCATGCTGAAACCCATCTCTGAGGCGTGTTTACCTCCTTTGCGCTCCAACCAGGCGCTTGAGAGGTGCTCCAGTTGCTGCATCACCTCTGTGGGTGGGACTCCTTCGTACCACTGGATGAGGACCCCTTCCCGTTCGGCACGCCGGCAACTGGTCCGTACATTAGCCAGAGCCGAGCCACTCAGATTAAAGCTCTGAGGATGGATGATCGCTTCTTCACCGATCTTGAAGGCGTGCAATTTGAGAGCATGGTAGGTGGCCAGGTGCTCAGGGGATGCTTGATAGAAAGCTACGCGCCAATCCTGAAGTGCGCACAGCTCCAGGAAGCTGCGCGTCACGTGCTCAAAGGCTCTGGGCGCACACACCGGGTCACCCAGTACAACCGCGACATTGCTTGTCAGTCGATAGTTCACCAGGCCTTCACCATTGGGGGCCAGGAAATGCAAGTTCTCCGGAGCCAGGCCAAGGAACGCGAGCGTATGACCACCATAGCAGCGGATCAGTTCTGCCTCTGTCTGACGGGCCTGAGCCAGTTGGTCCTTTTGAGAGGCCAGCCACCAGCGCACGCTCACCGGGCGCAGCAAAAAGAACATGCCTGTGAAGAGCGCGGTAGCTGAAAGCCACGCAATAGATGCCAGGAACCAGCTCGCATGCCTGGTCAAGGGCATCAATTCCGTCGCGGGAAAATTCACGATACGTAGCAGCAGCGAGTGTATGAATCCACCGAACGTGCCAGGAAACTGAAATTGTGTTTGGAGGACATAGAAACCACTTAGACTGTAGAGCACGAGTAGAACACCACCAACAATCAGGAGCAGGAGACCCTGACGCATATGCCAGGGGTCACTTTTGATGCGAAAGTAGGGTTCACAGTAGTGTAATGCGAACCACAGGTTCATCGCTAACCCTGCCTCTTCTACATCAAGACCCTTGGCAAGATGAGCCAGTGCCGAAACTGGTAACAAGACGACGGCACATTGCCAGGCTCGGCGCTTTCCTCGAGCCAGGCCACCAGCTACCAAGAGTAAGAAGAAACCGAGAATCAGTGCAATGGTGTGGCCAGCCTGCATAAAAGGCCAGATCGAAGCGGCAAACAGTGCAAGCTGGTTGAACAAGATTGCGAGGAGAGCGAGTCTCCCGACTCGAGCCGGGAGCAGCACTGTTAAGCCATTGATGATCGCCATACATGCAACCGTTATCGCTAACAGGCTTCGCACGAACTGCGAGTATCGGAGCACCTCGGTCTGCAAAGGCTGTCGTAATTTAAGCATAGAGCTTTCCTCTTTTATAGAGATATGAGGGCATTTCCTAATGCAAAGGCCCAGCCGGCATGGATTCGGGCTACGACCCAGCTGAGGCGCCTCGCCCTCTCTGGTCCTAGTATAAGGATGAAGCGCCACGAAAGCGTCATGAGCATCGTCACGAACGGGACGTGCCTGCTCTGGATTACGAGGAACAAGCAGAAGAGAGACTCAGGGATGACGAAGCAGCTAATACATTTTCAAGGGCCTCTATAAACTCTTGTAATTCAAATGGTTTATTGAGGAAAAATAGGTCACGTTCCTCGAGTTGTTGGGCAATTTCGTATCGAAGGGTCGCACTGATCAAGATCGCGGGAATATGTTGTAGCTCTTTATGTGCATGCAGCAAATCGTACAACTCGATGCCGTTCATAAAAGGAAGCCGATAATCAATAATAAACAGGTCGGGTTTGATTGCAAAGATTATACGCCGCGCCTCATGGCAGTCACGAGCCACCAGGACATGATAGCTTGTCTCTTGTGAGATCAGTTGGGCAATCAGCAAACCATTGCCTTCATCATCCTCTACGAGAAGAATCGTTTTCATATCAGCACCCCTTCTGAGGAAAAAATATCATTGTATCGAGGCAGAAACATGCTAAATGAATTCCATGGAAATCGATTGATTTATTCCCCGCGTGAATTATAACACAGTTGTGCTTGAATGTCCTCTCTTTTGGATACAAAATAGGACTTTTGAAGAGTTATTCGAATGTAAAAGCTGGTCGCGTATTGAGTATAATTACATGTGATATAAGTAACAAGTAGTGGTCAAGATTTAAAATATTACATACAAGAACAGGAGACAACAATGAAAATCGCCGTTGGCAGTGACGAGCGTACTTATCTTACCGATACGGTGATAGACGAACTCAAAAAGCGCGGCCACGCACTGATTCTCTTTGGGCCCCTTGCTGAGAATGACTCAGATGTAGATTGGCCGCTGACGAGCAGTAAGGTCGCCAGAGCAGTAGCAACTGGTGAAGCTGACGAAGGCATCGTTTGTTGTTGGACAGGCACGGGAGCCTCAATTGCAGCCAATAAAGTGACGGGTATTCGCGCTGCACTGTGTCATGATGCAGAGACTGCTCGCGGAGCACGGATTTGGAACCATGCCAATGTGCTTGCACTCAGCTTAAGAGCGACACCAGAAGCCATTGCCAAGGAAATTTTGGATGCGTGGTTCGCAACACCTTATTCTGAGGATGAATGGAATCGGCAGCAGATGGAGAGGATCAAGCAACTCGAAGCCCACCAGTCCTTGGCTGAGTGATTTTCTAACTATATCATTTCCTGCGTTTGACAGCAAAACCTGCTGAGTGTGTTTCTGAAACAGAACTAATTTGTCAGGAACAGATGACATATGGAATCTGATGCGCGGTAAGCCTGCCTTTCGAAGAATACCCCGGAGCAATTTTGCGCTGATGTCGCCAGGACTAATGTAGTCTCCAGATCGATCTATGTTGTTGAGCGAGCACTCGATTTCAGATGGCCCGTCTTCATTTTGAGGATCAAAACGTATTGACCATTTTACCAACGATATCTCGCTACACCCATCGTCGTCTGCCCCAAATGATGACATGCATTTGAGGTAAGACCCGGACGTAGTACTTGTCCCAGAAGGGATCGTGCACTCGTTTAGCCAGGTCTTCAAGTGCGGACGGATAATCTAGTGTTGCGGTATCGCCTTCCGGTTGTAAAATCACTGGAAGGAGGCGTTCGGCAAAGGCTGGATAACGAATCAACAAAGATCTTAGGGCCTGTTCATCAGCATCGTCCCCGATGACAAATTTCCATTGTTGTTGATTTGGTCGAAGTTCTTCGAGAAAACGTTCAATAATCGGATAGCGTAGATAGTTTTCACCTGCACTGGAAAGCTTAGGCGATAAACTCCAGAGATCAATAAGGGGAACGACAGCTGGAGGAAAGATGGTCGTATTCGTCTCAATGGTCAGATGGTGTTCGCGATCTTTGAGTAGTTGCGCGAGGTGAGCTAGATCCTTCTGCAGGGTTGGTTCGCCGCCAGTTAGTACGACATGACGAGCCCCCAGTGCTTGGACGCGTTCCGCCACTTCCTGTGCTGAGATAGACTCCCAAGTGCCGCCTTCACGCACACTCCATGAATACTTCGTATCGCACCATGAACAGCGCAAATTGCAAGCGAAGAAACGCACAAAGGTCGTCGGTACTCCCATCAGTGCGCCTTCACCCTGAATCGAGCGATAGATTTCCATCACGTTCATCTAGTCACGCTCCTGATGTGTAATTTCTGCAAAACAACTTTCTGTTTCCCAAAGACGCACGCGGTAAAGCAGTTCTTCGGAAAGGCCATTATTTGTGAGTTCATCCCATATCCAGTGCGCGAGATTCTCCGCAGTCGTATGCAGTCCCGTGACTGCGTTGAGGTCTTGGTGATCAAGCCGCTCTATCACTATCGACTTCACGATAAGTGAGAGATCAGCGAAATCCGTAACCATGCCGTGATCCGACGCTCCTGGACTATCTTTGATGGGGCCACGAAGTGTGATTTCTAAACGATAGGAATGGCCGTGCAGACGCGCACATTTACCACGATGTCCGGGGAGGTGATGTGCAGATTCAAAGCTAAAAATCTTTGTGATATACGCGTATCTCATATAGTAGCCTCCCCGAGTCTTAAACATCCCAGAAATTCCACCAGCGTTCTATCTTGGGCACCGTAGGTATATGTATCCCCCAGTCAAAGAGGTCAACATACTTGCGTATTGAGCACGAATCCCGATACATCCTCTCGGGCGGCGAGTCTCAGCAGCGCATCCAGAACAAAACTGCGTACGCGCAGACGCCTCCCGTTATGGCAAACGTGTGCTGCTACAACGTGAGCTATACGGGAGTTATCTTTGACGAGATCAGGGCCACTAACCGTCAGATGACGCTCATCCCAGGAGCCCAGGCGCTTCAGGCCATCTTCTATGCGAAGCGAGTTAGGAGGCCAAACACTTTGTACATAGATTGGCACACTGTCGCCAACCTGATGTGGTCGACGGTTCGGATCATCACTCAACAGCACGTTGCCATCCTGGTTAAGCGCATTAGAATGATGTCTGCTTCGAAATGACGCCACTTGAAGAGATTCTGCTGTTCCATAAACGGTGCTCCTTGGACGAGGTGAGATGAAAGTCAGGAGTACTTTAACAGAGTTGCCCTCTTTTTGCAACGCACCCATTGTCCTGACGACACATCGGCCAGCACCAGCACAAACTCCGGCACATACAGTGGCTGGCTTTCAGACGAACGCCACAAGCACCTTCTTTGGCATAGTCATCCCAGAAAACCAGCTATGGCTTCGGCAATCTCGATGGGCGAATCCTCCTGCACAAAATGGATGCCCTTGACTGTCACTTCCTCTTGATTGGGCCACCAGCGGCAAAACTCCCGCCGTGCACCCGTTAAAATTAAACCAGGATCAGCATTCACGAACAGCTTTGGCACGTCACTGCCTGCGAGCCACTGGGCATATCCATTGACGATCTGCGCTACATCGGCAGGTTCTCCCTCGATGGGGATCTCACGGGGCCATGTCAGTGTTGGGCGCCGCGACTCACCCGGTTCCAGGTATGGGCGGCGATAGACCGCCATCTCCTCTTCACTCAGCCGCCGGATCATACTGGCGGGCAGGATACGCTCGACAAAGACATTCTTCTGTAGAACCATCTCTTCGCCAGCAGGAGAGCGCAGCGCCTGGAAGATCGAGCGGGCCTGTTCGGGCCACTCCTGCCAGGTCATCGGTCGCACAATCGCCTCCATATAGACCAACCCCTTGACCCGCTCAGGATGGCGCTGTGCCCAGTAGAAGCCCAGGGCCGATCCCCAGTCATGCACCACGAGGGTCACATTCCTGCGCAAGTCCAGCGCATCAAACCAGGCATCGAGATAACGCGCGTGATCGACGAAGCGATAGGAGTGATTGGGAGCCTTCCCCGAGCTACCCATGCCCACCAGGTCAGGAGCCAGGCAACGGCCTCGCCCCTCAAGGTGAGGAATGATATTGCGCCACAGGTAGGAAGACGTGGGGTTACCGTGCAGGAAGACAATTGGATCACCTGCCCCGGTATCGACAGAAGCCATGTCTGTATCGAGGACAGGCACTCGTCGCCGTTCATAGGGGTCAGCAGCCGAGATCGTGCTTGCGCTCATGGGTATTGTTCCTCCAATTCATGTTTTTATGATGAAAACGAGGGCATTTCCTAACTGTCAAAAGTAGGAGAGCCTTTCCTCACTCCCAGGCCCAGTCGGCAGGGTTTGGGGTCATTGCCCAACGGATGCACCTCGCCCTCTCTGGTCCTAGTATAAGCAGGAAGCGTCATGAGCAGCGCCATGAACATCAACAGGGGCAGTGGCCCCAAACGCTAATCCACACCTGAGCGAGAACGCGTCTGGCAGGAAGACCCCCGCCCTCAGCCCCAATCCGATCAGCTCAGTTTTCCTCCTTCTTTTTGGAGTTAGGAAGCGCGATGTCTGATACAGACAGATAAGCGGATGAAAATTCGCTATGTACAAGCGAAATGCTCTCATGAAAACGCCTGAATGGTTGGGGCCTGACCCGCCGTTTCCAGCAGGCCCAGGGCAGCCCGAATGATGGCCATTTGCTGTTCGCGCCGATGGGGAAGACCGAGCGGGCGTCCCATCATACTCGCTTTCCAGAGAAGTTCTAATCCAGCCTGACAAAGAGGGACTGAGCCTCGTCAGGATCGAAGAGATTGATGACCTCCTCAGCATGCAGGCCCAACAGGTGCGCCCCCAGGATGCGCTCGGTGCCCTCCTCGACGAGTGTCTTGAACCCCGTATGCGGGAGGGCCACCCGCCGCGAGGAATACCAGCTTGAGGTGTCTTCGTGGTGCGTCGTAAAGCGCAGGCCCTGTGCGCGAGCCACTTCCTCAAGGAGGCCCACCCGTACAAGAGGCGGTGTCGTAAAGACCACACTGGGAATCCCGCTATAGTTCGGGGTGTGCCGGTTGCCCTCCAGGAGGTTCCTGGCCACGATGCCTCCCTGCATCTCTGCCACCGGCGTCAAAGGGAACCCACCGCTGGCCACCGCGTCCCCAGCCGCGTACACGGCTGGATTGGTCACGCTTTGCAGGTACTCGTTCACTGAGATGCCCTCCTTTTCGCGTGCCACGCCCGCCGCCGCCAGGTCGAGGTCGTCAATCTCCGGCACTCGCCCGGCGGCATGCACCACCAGGTCTGCCTCGACCGTGTACTCCTGCGCTCCTGTGCGGGCGTGGACGAGCACGTGGTCGCCTTGTCGTTCAATGGCGGTGACCGCCCGGTTCACCTGCACCTCGATGCCCAGTTCCCAGCTGGCCTGCACGAGCATGGCGACGAGATCGGGGTCAAACTTCTCGAGGGGACGACTCCCCCTGTGGAGCACCTGGACCTGTGCGCCCGCGCGTGCCGCGATGTGCGCGAACTCGAAGGCGATGTAGCCGCCGCCGACGAAGACAATGCGGCGTGGGAGCGCGTCCAGGTCCAGAAACTGCGTGCTGGTGGTGAGCAAGTCCTCGCCCGCTATTCCCAAGGGTGCATGGCGCGCGCCGGTCGCGATCACTACGTAGCGACCGACCAGGGTGTCCTCGCCCACCTGGACGCTCGTCCGATCCACGAAGTGGGCACGACCATGCCGCGTGATGATCCCCGCCTCAGCAAGGCTCTGTTCGTTTTGCTCTGGCACCGGGTCGGTGAATGTGCGCTTGAAGCGGATCAGGTCCGGCCAGCTGAGGGACAGGCCCGGCGCGGAGACGCCCTTGCCCTGCATGCGGCGACTCCAGTCCACCAGGTCGGAAACGCCAACCAGTACCTTCTTGGGGTCGCACCCGCGCAACTGGCAGGTTCCCCCGAAGGGGTGGTAGTCGACGATGGCCACGCTCCAGCCGGCCTCACGGCAGGGATAGGCGACGCTCTGGGCGGCAGAACCGGTCCCCAGGACAATCACATCAACGGTTGTTGTCATCACAGTTGTTCCTCCTGTTTGGTTCCGGAAGTCGCGTCGCGCCACTGCTGCTTCGATCTGGGGTGCCATGGATGAACGCGCTGCCCCATCCTTTCGCGACTTTTCGTACCGGCGTGAGGCTCAGCCTCCGTCGTCGGTGGACCAGCAGAGTCTGTTAGCTTGCGCAGCAACTGAGCCGGCGCAGGGCCATCGCTGCCTCACCAATGACCTCGCCCGCGTTCACCCCAAGCATGGAGACCCCTACAACCCGGCGCGTCGGGCCGTCCAACACCATCTTGATCACGCCGCGCGTGTCCCGGATGGCCCCGGTTCGCGGCACGACACTCAGAGGGATCGTGTTGCAGTTGCAGGCGATCCCGGCTGCAACCGCTTCCTCGTCGGTCATGCCGACGACCGCCACCTGGGGGTCGGTGAAGATGGTGCGCGGGATGACGCTGTGATCGACCTGTTGCAGCGGCTCCCCAGAGAGGGCATTGTGCGCGGCTATCTTGCCATCATGCGCCCCACGGGCGTCGCCATCTGGCTCTCGGTTTCCTGTCCGATCACATCACCGGCGGCCCAGATATGGGAGACGTTGGTGCGCAAGGTGCGATCAACCCGCACGGCTCCCGCCTGGTCCAACTCCACACCCACTTGCTCCAGGCCAATCTCCTGCGTATTGGGGTGTCGTGAGGTCGCTACCAGGAGCTTTTCTGCTGAGAGGGTCTGCTGGCTGCCATGCCGCTGGATCGAGAGCGCGACCCCCTCTCCCTCATGGCGCACCCCGCGCACCTGCGCTCCCGTCACAATCCGCAGCCCTTCCTCCAGAAGGATCATGGTGAGGGCCGCGGCGATTTCCGGCTCGTAGCCAGAGAGAATCGTGCTTCCGCGCGTGACGAGGGTCACCTGGGTGCCAAAGCGAGCAAACATCTGGCCCAGTTCGAGGGCGATGTAGCCGCCGCCCAGGATGAGCAGCGAGTTGGGCTGCTCGCGCAGCTCAGTCCCCCAAGGGTCGTCGGAGCTACTCAGCAGATCACTGGTCAGATAGGATACGTTGGCCAGGCCCGGCAGGTTGGGGATGAGTGGCGCTGAACCGGTCGCGATGAGAATCTGCTCGCCTATCAGACGACGCACCCCATCGGCGCTCTGGACCTCCACTTCATGGTCAGAAACCAGGTGCGCTTGGCCGGGGACAACCTGCACCTGGTCGGAATCATCAAGCAAGCTCTCGTACTTGTGAGCGCGGTATTCGTGGATGATCTCATCCTTCTGGTCCACCAGCTCTGCCCAACTGAACGGCATATGCACCGGGGACAGGCCCGGATAGCGGGGATGGGCGGCATCGTAGACGAGGCGGGCCGCCTCGATCAGGTTTTTGGAGGGCAGGCAGCCCCGGTTGGCGCAGGTGCCCCCGACCGTGCGGAATTCGGCCATGACGGCGCTTTTGCCAAGCTCGGCAGCGTGCAGCGCCGCGGCAAAGGCCGTCGAGCCACTGCCCAGAATCACCAGGTCATAACGCTCTTGTGGTGAGGTCATCGTACCTTTTATCTCCTTGTTGCAGACAGGTCATCCGGCATGGGGGAACGCTCCTGCACGTGCATATCAGATGCGACCGGCGCGCAGGTGGGACAAGCCGCATCCACGTCTCGTTTCCCACGTTTCGGACCGAGCATCACCAGAGTAGCGGAGTGTGGTGGTGACACCATCGACGTCGCTCACTCCGCTGTTCTTTCAGCCTGATCGAGCGTCTCTTGCTGGTCGAGCGCATCAAGCATGGGACAGCGACCGGTCGGTCCTTGTCCTGAGCAGAGTGAGTGTACCTGGAGCAGGGCTTGCCGCATGCGTTGTAACTCGACCAGTTTCCGCTCCACCTCCGCGAGTTTCGCCTCCGTGCGCTGCCTGACCTCGTCACAGGAGGTCTGTGCGTCAACGCGCAGCAGCAGCAGCTCGCTAATCTCTTTGAGCGAAAAGCCCAGCTTTTGTGCGCGCTTAATAAAGTGGAGACGCGTGACCACCTGCTCGGAATACTGGCGATAGCCAGAGGCGCGACGCGGAGGTTCCTCCAGCAAGCCCTCGCGCTCGTAGAACCGCACCGTTTCCACGCCGACCCCGGCACTGCGTGCCACTTGTCCAATCGAGAGGGTATCCATCTCTGTCACTCCTTTCGGTAAAAGTATACACTCCGTACCATACTACAGAGTCAAGAGGGAAGAAAGGGGAAATTCCAAGGCGGATGTCGAGCAAATGCGTTTTCGCTTCCCATTGTAGCAACAGGTACATTGCTGCTCACGCAATGCACGTTTACACCTCTCCATAACGTGGTACCATTCTCCTGATGTTGGAATTACCATAACCTCGCCACTTCTGACACAGAACCTCGCCCGAACTGTGAGCTTGATTCGCATGTCTGTTCGTCTCTTTCCTGACGCATACCTGTGTCCAAAAGCTCAAGTGACGTATACCCTTGTCGCGAAAAGCTGCGCTCGAAAACAGGAGGGGTTCTCTCTCCTTCCTATTTTACCCCAGTTTTACCGCTTTTCGAACAGTCACCAATCCTCGATGTCCTTGAAATTAATCATTAGATCATCTATAATTCCTGGCTGATCGATAGCGTAGCAGAGTGGTTAAGAAAGGGTTGGCGAACATGTTAAACTTTGATTTCATAAGTGGGGAAGATTTCCGAATTTCACTCGAAAACGACTATAAAGAGCTAAACGATGCAATGCAAGTAGGAGCGTGGAAAGCAGTTCATGTACTTGCTGGAAGCATTATAGAAGCCGTACTCGTTGATTATCTTTTTGCAATTGGCTATCATAAAGAAGACCCCCTTCGAGTTTCTTTGGAAAGAGCTATTACCATTTGCAAACAAGAGGGTATTCTCTTTGAAAAAACAGAGCACATTGCACATGCAATTCAATCGTATAGAAATCTAATACACCCTGGCAGATCGATTAGATTAGGAGAAACCGCAGATGAGGGTGGGGCAAAAATAGCCCAGGGTTTAGTTGATATGGTTGTTTCACAAGTTGCAGCCAATAAGCAAAGAAAATTTGGGTATACCGCAGAACAAATTGTAAAGAAAATTATTAATGACTCTTCAACCGTTGCCATTTTAGGACACTTATTGACCCATGTGACAGAACGCGAAAAAGAACGTTTACTAATAACTAATATCCCAGAAGCATATGTTGAGATCTGGAATGAGGAAGAGCCAACACGTAGTACACTAAATTCGCTTTCTGCCTGTTTTCGTGCCGTTTATAAAAATGCTGCTGAAGCAACAAAAAAGAAAGCTGCCGAACAAACGATAAAGATCATTAAGGAGGAAGATCAGGCGACTGCTCGTGTGTATCTGACTAATTTTTTTCGAGGAACCGACCTTCAGTATCTTTCATCAGAAGAAGTCCGACTATTAAAAGAATATCTTCTCTCCATCCTAGGAAAAAGACCTGATGCCTCCCTTTTAAGGGCATTAGAGGGGATAGGCCCGTTTTTGGGTTCAGGAGATATTTGGCGACTAATGAACACTCTCGTGCCGCGACTTTTCAGTAAATCTTCATTAATTGAGCGTGATGAGATTGAGAAATTTTTAAGCAGCGAATACAGCAATATGCCTACAGTTGTAAAACACAAGCTTGAGGATTATCTCAAAGAAGAGGGCTGGACTGATCTTGATGATTATGCGAAAGAGGTACTCACAGAATTGAGAAATTGTATTCAAGAGCTTTTCTTTCCCGATTTCCCCGACGACCTCGAGTAAGAACTCAACATTTCCATACACTCCACTATAGAACTAATACTTACAGCCACATAACTGGACAACTAGGGTAATATGTATACTAAAACCGACATTTCTAAGGAAGGCAAAAGATGGCCTACAAGTAGGAGCAAGAATCAATGGCTAGTATCTTTTTCAGTCACAGTGGCAAAGATGAGCAGATAGCAGAGAAACTCAAGAGGCAGCTAGAGCAAATGGGTTCAGATGTGTATATGTTTGAACACGACCAACAGCCAGGAGCAGACATAACTGACAAGATCACAAAGGCAATCGACAATCATGACATGCTTTTCGCCCTCTTCACCAAAAATGGTGGACAATCAAGCTACGTCCAACAGGAAATAGGCTACGCAAAGAGAGCAGGAAAGCTCATCGTTCCATTTGTTGAATCCGGCGTAGGCCAGGAAACATTAGGCATGGTTGCAGACGTAGAACATATTAAGTTTGACCCGGACAACCCGGACAAATCAATCTCAGATGCACAGACCTATGTACATAACCATGATATGAGAAATATCTATATGGGTGTTGGCATTGGTGCTGGCTTACTGATTATTCTCGCTGTAGTAGTAATTCTGTATTATACACGCTCAAACCCTGATTAAGTTAGGGTCACGCCAGATTAACCACCAAGCGCACCAGGATGGGCAACAGGCCCCCAAAAATGAGCAAACCGCAACAGCAGACCACGAAATCACCTGTGTCCAAACCGTCGCCGCTGCTCTCAGCATCGAACGAGTCCCCGGAAAAGGACCAGGGACAGAGGCAGCCGAGGCCTGCGCCAAAGGCGTCAGCGCCGGTTCCGCCACAGCCGCAACCATTGCTACCACCGATGCCTGGCCAGGATGACGATGAGCCGGACGAACTCTAACGGAGAAAGCGTGCCTGCTCTCGCAGCAGGGCAAGCAAGAGTGGGTGCCCATGTTCCTCGTCGGTGGAGCGCGACCCTTCGCCGAGCGGTGTAACGAGAAGCTGCAGAATGAAAGAGGCTACGCTCTGACTATCTCGACCGCTTTCAGGACCGGTGTATTCACCGGAATCGATTCCATGCCACTGTTAAGGAATGCTTTCTATGGGATAGAATAGGACACTCCTGTGCATTGACCAATGACTTGTGATACGATTATCGTCACAGATGAGCCGCCTGGCACGTCTTATACAATGGTATGTTTAGTCGGACGGAGTCGAAGCACACGATGAAAAAAACACCGCATCAAGAATCGGTGGCGGATCTACTTGCGATGAATGGGACTGACCACTTTGAGGGATCACCCCTTCCCCCTCTTCTCAACCACAAGCACTTTGATGAGCCCTCGGTCTTTACGCCGGAGAACTTATTGCGCGAGGCGAGGCGACAAAAAGGGCTTACATTCGGGCGGGTTCCGACTATCTGCGTGCTTGATCCAGACGGCGACCTGGTCGATTACCTCCATGCCACAGGTCGTGCTCACCGCCATCCGGCCTGGGCATGCTATCACACAACCCTTGACACGTTTGTGCATGAGGAGATCGAGTATGGCATTATCGGGCGCGTGGTCGGTGCACCGTTTGCGGTGCTCGTGGCAGAGGAACTCTTCGCCTCCGGGTGCCAGTTCCTCATCAACATCACCTCAGCAGGGCAGATCATTTCAATGGGCCGCCCCCCTTATATAGTACTGATAGAGAAAGCGCTGCGCGATGAGGGGACTAGCTACCACTATCAATCACCCTCGGCTTATTGCCATCTCCAGCCGGTTCTCCGAGACGTCATCTGTACGGCCTGGGATCACACGCACGTTCCCCTACACGCCGGAGCTAGTTGGACCACAGATGCTCCCTTTCGAGAGACCGAAGAGATGATTGCTATATGTCGAAAGCATGGCATTCTGGCCGTGGAAATGGAAGCAGCAGCCCTCTACGCGCTCGCCAGCGCGAAGCAGTACCAGATCGTCTGTTTTGCCCATGTAACGAACCAGATGGGACAGACAGAAGGCGATTTTGAAAAGGGGGAGGCACAGGGCGTTCAGACGTCCTTACACATCATGAGCCAGACCGCACACCACTGGCGACAGTGGCATCACTCCGAGAACAGGTGAAGAATGTCCAGAAACTGATACGTCGGCAACCAGCCGTCCGCTTTGCGCCCGACGAGATCGGGCATCTGCGCACCAAACACCCCGAGCCAGAGAGGGATCGGGTGGCCAGGCTTCGGTTCGATGGTGGCTCCCTCGGTCCTGAAGTGCTGTCCCGTGTAGGAGAAGCCGGATGTGTTCCAGAGGCCACGCAGGATGTCGAGGGCCTCTTCGAGGGCCTGCACCTTTTCAATGAAACTCATTCATCGAGAGAACAAAAAATTAAGAACGTACTTTTCAATGCAGCGGAAAGCTGGAGATAGTTCAGTATGGGAGAGGTTCCGAACATATGCTATACTGTTCTGGAACCTGTGTGTTGGAACCGTTTGGTGAGAAGTATGAGCAACGAGAACCAGACGACTGCTCTCGTAGCAGGTGAGACGCTGATCTACCAGAGAGACGGACAGACCTATCAGCTGGGTATAGGAACCTCCGCCTGGTATGTCTGGTTGGAGACGGCCATGACCTTCCGTGTGCGCAGTCCGTTCGGAACCTTTACCGTCCGTCGCGAGCGGGCTGGCAATCAGCGTGGTGACTGGTACTGGCGAGCCTATCGCAGACGGGGCAGAACGCTCCACCGGGTCTATGTGGGCAAGGCGGATGAGATGACCCTGGAGCGACTGAATGCCGTGGCAAAGCAATTGTTCGGACAGGGCGAGGAGGAGGTGAGCTCCGAGGCAGATCTCTCGGAGGAGAGTCCCCCACGCAGCAAGCGAGAGGCCATCCTCTCCTCAGATCAGCCAACCATCTCTGAACAACCCTCCGAGCATGGGAAAAGGCGTTCCTCCACCCTCCCGTTGCCACTCACCTCGCTCATTGGGCGGGAACGGGAAGTCGCAGCAGCCTCCACCCTGCTCCTGCGCCCAGAGATCCGTTTGCTCATCCTGACCGGCCCGGGTGGCGTGGGCAAGACGCGCCTGGCGCTGGCCATCGCGACCGAACTGCGGGATGATTTCCCCGATGGGGTTTGCTTCGTCTCGCTCGCCCCCATTCGGGATCCCGAACTGGTCCTTCCCACCATCGCGCAGGCCCTCGGCCTGCAAGGCAGCTACACCCGAGCGCCGCTGGAGCTGCTGAAAGCGGCGCTGCGTGAGCACCACCTGCTGCTCGTGCTGGACAACTTCGAGCAGGTGGTGATGGCAGCGCCGAGCCTTGTGGAGTTGTTCGCTGCCTGTCCTCACCTCAAGCTGCTGGTCACAAGTCGCGAGGTCCTCCATGTGCGCGGCGAACACGAATTTGCCGTCCTGCCGCTGACCCTGCCCGACCCGCAGCACCTGCCTGACCGCGAGCAGCTCACGCGCTATGGGGCGGTTGCCCTGTTCCTTGAACGAGCGCGGGAGGTCCAGCCTACTCTCCAGTTCACCGACGAGCATACCCCGCTCGTTACCGAGATCTGTCGGCGTCTGGATGGCTTGCCCCTGGCGATTGAACTCGCCGCAGCCCGTCTCAAACTGCTGTCCCTTCCAGCCCTCCTGAACCGGCTGGAGCACCGCTTGCAGCTCCTGACTGGTGGGCCACGCGATCTACCTGCTCGCCAGCACACCCTGCGCAACACCATCGCGTGGAGCTATGATCTGCTCTCAGAAGAAGAAAAGCGCCTCTTCCGCCTGTTGTCGGTCTTCGTGGGGGGCGCTACACTGGAAGCGGTGGAACATATGTCGCGTGCATTTGGTGGCGAGAGCGCACGGATCTTGGATGGAATGGCCTCGCTACTGGACAAGCACCTGCTCTACCGGGCCGAACAGGACACGAACGGTCCGCGATTTCATATGCTGGAGACCATCCGCGAATATGCCCTGGAGGCACTTGCCGCCAGTGGAGAGCTGGAGTCGGCGCGCCTGGCTCATGCAACGTATTATCTGGCACTGGCAGAGGAGGCAGACGCCCACATGTTCGCCCGGGAGCAGCAGTGGTGGCTCGAGCGGTTGAAGCAGGAGCATGACAACCTGCGCGCTGCGATGCAGTGATCAATGGAGCAGGGGGAGGACAGGCAGCGCAGGGACATCGCCTGGCGCCTGGCAGGGGCACTCCAGTCGTTCTGGATCGATTACGGCTATGTGTATGAGGGGCAGCAGTTTGTCGAGCGAGCACTGGGAAGACGCGAGGGGATTACCGCGTCGGTGCGGGCGAAAGCACTCCACGCTGCCGGGCGGTTAGCCCTCGTGCAAGGCGAGTATAGACAAGCAGAAGCGCTGTGTCAGGAAAGCCTGGCGCTCTATCGCGAGCTCCACGATCCGCGCGGGATGGCATCAGTCCTCGAACGACTGGGGTGGATCGCTTTGTGGCTGGGCGACGCTCATTTGGCCACCACCATGCTCGAAGAGAGCCATGCACTGTCCAGGGCAGCAGGGGACAAGGTCCGCCTCGCGTACGCGCTCTTCGCCCTCGCGCTGACGATCCTCACCCATGCCGACCACAGCGACTATCCACGAGTCCGCTCGCTGCTCGAGGAAAGCCTGCTGCTCTGCAGGCAGGAGCGCTTCCAGGCCGGGATCGCCAGGTCACTCTATGGCCTGGGATTGTGGCACTTCCAGCAGGGAGAAGCTGCAACGGCCCGCTCCTTGTTCGAGGAGAGCTTCGCGCTCTTCAGCGCCTTGGGGCAGCGGCTGTGGACGGTTCTTCCGCTCTATCGCTTGGGGAAGGTCGCGGCCCAGGTGGGTGACCTCCCGGCGGCCTATGCCTTCTCTAAGGAGAGTCTGGCCTTGTTCCAGGAGTTAGATGACCAGCAGAGCAGCGCCACCTGTTTGGAGGGATGGGGAGCCGTGGTGGCGCGGCAAGGACACGCCGCCTGGGCCGCACAGTTGTGGGGGGCAGCGGAGGCGCGACGCGCGGCTGGCGGCCCATCCTATCTCTCCCAGATCTTGACGCTGCCTGGCGAGTGTGCGGACGAGGAGCGGATGCGCGCATGGGTACGCGCGCACCTGGGGGAGCAGGCCTTTACCCAGGCCTTGGCCGAGGGACGAGCGATGACGCCAGAGCAAGCGTTGGCCGCAGGCCAGCACACCGTGCCCGACAGTCACCCACCTGCGAGTGCTGAGGCTGACCATCCCCAGGTTCCTTCCCCAGCCTCTTCGAACGACCTGACCGCGCGGGAGGTGGAGGTGCTGCGGCTGGTGGCACGAGGGCTCTCCGATGCGCAGGTCGCCCAAACCCTGGTGATCAGCCCGCGCACCGTCAATGCCCACCTGCGCTCCATCTATAGTAAACTGGGCATTACCTCACGCCATGCCGCGACCCTCTTTGCCATCAAGCAGCAGCTCATCTAGGTTTTTCCTGCTTCGTTCTCCCTTCGACTGCTCCCACGCGCTCCACCTCGACGTCGATGATGCCATCGTATCTGCCTAGGTACCGCCTTCCCGTGAAGCGTCGCTTGACACGCGCTCAGATAGGTAGCATTTCTACGTTGCTTTGCCGATGTGTCCTCGTGCTCCGCACAGTAAACTCTCCAGTAGCAGATCGCAGACGCACTGCTCTCTCGCGCAAAGCAACCCGAGCCAAGTGCGAAGAGGTCTACGGTGCTCTCCCTGGAGGTTCTCAATGAGCACTTCGCGCATGTGAGGCCATGCATGATTGGGCCTCACAGGCCCGGAAGGAGTTTTGTATGAACACGACTTTCTCAACCAGCTTCACTCGCCTCACGCGGGTGCTGGCAGCCATCAGTATCGTCCCCGCGCTTTTTCTTCCCTTCTATGAGGCATTTCTCCATGGCGGACGACGCGCCGTGGATATCAACCCGCGCGCCGCTGCCTAGAGGCTGTACGAAAAAGCCTGAGGAGCCACTTCCCATTGCTGGGCTTACCTTGGCTTCTGGAGCCACTTGCTCTGTAAGCGAAGGACTATTTGAAAGAAAATAGCTCTCATCGGCTTCTGGAATGGCTTGTCAGGCACAAAGAACTCATCAATGCAAATTGGCTTTAGAAGCCTTTTCGTACAGCCTCTACCGGTAGTTTGTGGACTCGGGAAATACCGTATCCTTGCCCGTTTTCTGATGGCTGATGACACCTAGTTTTATGGTATTCAAGAAAACACAGGCAGTTTGCCCTAAATCGAGTAAAATACCCAAATCAACGAACTACCGGTATAACACGAAGCTGCTTCCTCCTTGAGACACGGCAGTTCCCCTCTTTCAGGGGAACTGTTCCCTAAAACCGAGGAACTATCAGCCCTCAAATTGCCCTTCAGTTGGCTATACTCTTAGTAGAAAAGAAATCCCTCTCCCACTCTTGCTCAGGAATGTTGTTATCGCTTAGTACGTATGCTGAGTGCGAGCCGACAATGGAGTACAAAAGGAGCAACGTGTGGATCCAATCGTCTTTCGCCAGGTCATTGGCAACTTCGCCAGTGGCGTCACAGTAATCACGACGCGTGAGCAAGACACCAACTATGGTCTGACGGCTAGTGCTGTCACCTCGCTCACGCTCGAACCCCCCATGCTGCTGGTTTGTATCAACAAGAATACCGGAACACAAGCAGCGATCAGCCGGACCCGTACATTTGGCGTCAACATCTTAGGCCAGGAGCAGGGCAACCTTGCCTACCAATTTGCGAAACCGCAATCCAACAAGTTTGAAGGCGTTGATTTCTCCTATGGCAGCGCATTAGGCGTTCCACTGCTCACGGGTGCATTAGCGCGTATCGAATGCCGCGTTGCGGCCGATGTCGAGGCTGGCACGCATACAGTCTTTCTCGCCGAGGTTGACTCTGCTGAGACGAGCGGTGAAGCTCCACTTACTTATTTCCGTGGCAAGTTTGGGCGCTTTGAGGTGGTACAAGACGAGGCGGTCTACCAGCAGATTCGTGATCACGTTTTGAGCCGTAGCCTTGCCATCGCTGATGCACTCGACCCCACCAATCTCGCCAGCCAATTCAACGCCGCCATCTCCAGCGTCTACTACGCCCTGACCAAGCTCACGTCCGAGGGACTGGTATCCCGAGACATGGTGAAAGGATATGTCATTAATCCGATTGACGAGAAAACCGCCGATGATACCTTTGATGCCCGTTGCGCCATCGAAATAGGGGCAGCCGATCTCTCTGTCGGGCATCTTTCGGAGCATGAACTTGCCGAGTTCCGCAAGCGCATGGAGGCAACGCTCCCCCTGGTCTCTGACAACCGCTTTGTAGACTTCGAGCGCTACGTTGAGGAGAACACGGCCTTCCATGAATATTTAGTGGGCCTTGCCAAGAGCAATTCGCTGCTTAATGCCTATCGTCGGCTCAGCATCGATGGCATTATGTGGCGCATCATCTGGCGTACGATCCCCGTCTTCGATCAGGCTAGTGAGGAGTTGACCGCTGATCATCGGCGCATTGTGGAAGCCTATGAGAAGGGGGACAAGGAGTTGGCCAAGCAGGCGATCGTTACTCATAGTGAGCACTCCAAGTTCACTAACCGGAAAGCCATCGAGGCAGCCGGGGGGCTGGTCTAAGATTCCTGACCTTGTATGAGGACACAAAGGGGCTCTGCTTCCGTACCTCGGAACGTCTCTCTGTGAGGCAGCGCGGGATGGAAAGCAAGGCTAGTGTGTTCTCCCTTGCATACGCCCTTTCGCAGTTACAAGGAGCCTCGGCTTGCATAGTTCACATGTAGCAGGACGCCGACCCACCAGTGCGACGGCAAGGGGGCGCAATTGAGTAGGAGTTGTTCTGGTACCCAGGGCCGACAAAGATAAACGAGGTCTGTCTGGTGCATGATTCATGAGGAGTACATCTTATTCGGATCGACAACCATGCTAGCGCATCTAGCTTCGCTCAGTCGATCTGAGAGGAGGATTGGCATGGCAACCGAAATCAACGTTCAACCCTTGACCGGTGCGGAATATCTGGAGAGTCTGCGCGATGGTCGAGAGATCTACATCGATGGCGAACGCGTCGCCGATGTCACAACGCACCCAGCTTTTCGTAACAGCGCGCGCTCCGTCGCCCGGCTCTACGACGCGCTGCACGATCCTGCTATGCAGGAGACACTGCTGACTACTGACCGCTTTGGGATCCGCACGCACAAGTTCTTTGCCCCCAGCTACTCGGCGCAGGAGTTGACCGAGGCGCGCAATGCCATCGAGGCATGGGCCCGGCTGTCCTATGGCTGGATGGGGCGCACCCCAGATTACAAGGCGGCCTTCATGGCTTCGCTCGGTGCCGCTCCCGACTTTTATGCCCCGTACACAGAGAATGCACGGCGCTGGTACAAAGAGTATGCCCAGAAGGTGCTCTTCCTCAACCACGTGCTCGTCAATCCTCCTGTTGATCGTCACAAACCCATCCAAGAGGTTGGCGACGTGTTCGTGCATGTGGTCAAAGAGACGGATGGCGGGTTTATCGTGGAAGGAGCCAAAATGCTGGCGACAGGCTCCGCACTCACGCATGGCACCTTCGTCGCACAGAACTCGGCGGTGCAGATGGAAAAAGGGAAGGCCGAAGACTTCGCGCTCGTCTTTTTCGTCCCAATGAATGCATCAGGACAAAAGTTGTTCTGCCGTACATCTTATGAGAAAATGGCCAAGAGTCCTTTCGACAACCCCTTGTCAAGCCGTTTCGACGAAAACGACTCGGTGGTCATCTTTGATAATGTGTTCGTCCCCTGGGAGAACGTGCTGGTCTACCGGGATGTGGAGAAAGCAACCGCCTTTTATGGGGCCTCGGGCTTCATCAACCGGTACCAATTACAAGCCAATACGCGCCTGTGCGTGAAACTGGACTTCATGTGCGGTCTCCTCACGAAAGGGCTGGCTGCCAACGGGACTGATCCGTTTCGCGGCAACCAGGCGATGTTAGGGGAAGTGGTTGCCTGGCGCGACCTGATCTGGGCGGTCAATGCAGCGATGACCCTCGATCCCCAGCCTGGCCCTGGTGGATGTGTCCTGCCCAATATTGATTACGTCTCAGCTGCCAGGCTCTTTGCCACGACCGGCTGGCCACGAGTCAAGGAGATCTTTGAGTTGATTCTCGGAGGGAGTCCCCTGGTGATTCCTTCCAGCTACAAGGATATGACATCCGAAGAACTGCGCCCGTACATCGACCGCTACTACCGGGGGTCGGACAGTTCAGCTGAAGATCGTATCAAACTCTTCAAGTTGATCTGGGACGCCATTGGTACCGAGTATGGTGGCCGTCATGAGTTGTATGAACGTAACTACTCGGGGAACCACGAGCAGGTTCGGATTGATGCCTTGAACTTTGCCAGGAGGAAAGGATTAGTCAACGCATTCACGAGTCTCGTTGATCAATGCATGAGCGATTACAACGTACACGGATGGACGAATCCAGCATGGCAGTTTGAAAAGGCGTAGAAGACTTCAGGCCAGGTACGTAGACACACTGGCAATTGTTCCTCAGCAGGCGACGCGCCGATGGAAAGGGGACACAACTTACGTGTTCGTTTCTGCTGCGTTAGCTATCTCTTACAGTACGAGCTATGCGGAAAGCCCTCGGGCGCTACAAAGAAATTGAGTGAGACAGAACAAAAAAGGAGAAAACGAATATGGCAGATCAAGAAGGCAGAGTCTTTCGCAAGACGGAGATTGTGGGAACCTCCTACGAGGGATGGGATGATGCAGGGAAGCGAGCCATCGCACGTGCAATGAAGACCCTGCGCAACGTGATGTGGTTTGAGGTCAAGGAGCATCGTGGCCGGATTACAGGTACCAGCGACAATTTCCAGATTGAATTCCAGGTCACGCTCGAAATTGGCTTCCTGCTCGAAGAGTCGAGTCGCTAGTGGCGGAGTAAACATGAGTCAGAGCGAAGGCGAGCATAAGCTTCCCGACGTATAAATGGATCCAACTGAGTTAGAGCAGTTACGTCAGCGCTACGTGGAGCTGATCGGGTTTGTGCCGCCGCGTATTCAGGCACGTACTGACCTACTCGCGCGGTTAGACCCAGAACTCTTGTCCATGCAAGAAGCGATTCGTGCGCATGCGATGTACCCAAAGTGCTTTGACACGAAAACGGCGCAACTCATGCTCTTTGGCATGCTCCTCGTCCAGTTATCTGACGCAGCTCATCTCCATGCACGAGCCGCCTTTCGTGCCGAAGCGACCTGGGAGGAACTGAATGCCGTCGTTGGCCTGGCCTTCCTGTTCCGCGGCCTCTCGGCTGCCAATCTCGGAGCACAGCTTATTCAAGAGCTTGCCAAAAACCCAGGGTGAGCCATTCATCGCTCAAGGGCAGCGAGGTCAAGATATTTTCTCAGGAAGGCTAAACGTAGCGTCTTGGTTCGTGTATTAGAAGCGTTTGGTTCGTGATGGACAAAGCTGCAAATTTATGATCTTTACAACACGAAGCGTTGTCGGTCTAGCATCTCCCTATGGAGAGAGGAGGTTGTGCCATGACAGACAGACAAGAGCCTATCCATGATGTTGCTCAGCTAGGGCATTTTGAGATCTTCACTCCCAAACCTGATGAGAGCCTCTGGTTCTTCAAAGAGATCCTTATTGAGGCAGGCCCCGCCAAGCACAACATCACGCAGGCGTTCTACCTCTACGCGTATGAGCCCGGTGGCAACCGCTTCGAACTCTTCTCAGCTGGCTACATGATTTTTGCCCCGGACTGGGAACCGATCACGTGGCGCAAGACCGATCGAGGCAGGGGTGTGTACTGGGGCGGCACCTTACCGGAAAGTTTTAAGACGTATGGCACGCCTGTTATCGATGTATCTGCGGTGAGTAAAGAAGATCTGTTCGTCTTTGATACGGCTTAAAAGAACGCCATACCTGTGTTGCCTTCTTCTGGCGTGGTACACGTTGTCGTGTGTGAGATCCTGAGAGTGGGCGAAAGAGGCCTCACGAAGCCTAGCACACGCCGAATACGAAAGGAGATTGAAGCACTCACAATCCTTGGATACTTACCTACCCATCAGGGTATTTTCCCTGGTGGGAGATGAAGATGGGTCATTGTACTTCTCACAGCAATGAAGCATGTAGTAGACCACTGGGAGGCAGGCACTGTAAGGTAGTCGCTCTATGATGCACCTTCTCGTGCAACTGACTTTGGTGGAGAAAGAGGATCAGTATGGCATCAGATTTTGCAGCAGCAGGAAGAACACCTGCAAGGTTAAGCCCTGGCATGGTGATTGCCCGCCAGGACAGAATTACGGTGTGGGCCCTTCCAGGGGCGTTTCTCATCGTGCTTGGCATGGGCTTCCTGTTTACGTTCTACGACATCTTTGATATCAACGTCTCCTTCATTCAGACGTGTATCCAGATCGTACCCAAATGTACTCCGGAGGTCGCCTCGCGCAGTATTGGCGTGCCGACACTGCTCAATCTGGTGGGCTATGTCATCGGTGCTCTGGCCTTAACCTCGATCGCCGATCGCTTCGGGCGGCGCAAGACCATGCTGCTGACTCTGTCGGTCACGGCCATTGGCGCACTGTACAGCGCGCTGAGCCAGGATATCGTCAATTTTAACATTTCGCGCTTCGTCACGGGCATCGGTATTGGCGCTGATCTGGCGGTCGTGAATACGTATATCGGCGAGATGGCTCCCAGCACCGGACGCGCCCGGTACACCGCGTTGATTTTCATTAATTCGGCCCTTGGAGGCTTCCTGGGCATCTGGCTCGGCTTGTTGTTAACAACAGCATCGACACCTTTTCCCCTAGGACTACCATTCGCGCTGGCGGGCCCCTCCTTCACATTCGGCTGGCGGCTGATGTACTTCATTGCGACGGTCCTGTGCATCCTCGGCATTCTCCTGCGCACCCTGCTGCCCGAGTCCTCGCGCTGGCTCGTGTCGACTGACCAGGTGGAGAAGGCAGATACGATCGTCAGAGGAATGGAAGAACGCGCGGCGCGGAAGCAAAAGCTGTCTGAGGTGACAAGAGAAGCGACTATCCGTCAAGAGGAGCAAATGGGCTATGCTGAGATTTTCAGCAGTCCCCTCTATCTGCGGCGTGTGCTGCTTCTGTTCTTCATGTGGTTTTTAGCCTATGTGACGGTCTATTCGATTGCCGCTGGCTTCACCTCGATCCTCACCTCGCTCGGCTACCCACCACCGGAAGCCGGTCTGATCGCTGCCATCGGCGTCTTTGGCTTCATTGCCTGCGCGATCTTTGCCTATTTCTTTGGTGAGCGCCTGGAGCGCAAATACTGGCTGCCGATTATGGCGGTGGTGACTCTCATTGGGGGCATCCTGGTCGCGGTGGCAGGGCAACCTGTCGCACACCAGATTCCCTGGGGGGCCTTCATCGGCTCCATTATCCTCTTCTTCGGCTTTAATGGCTGGGTGCCCATGACCTATGCCTGGTCGGCGGAGAACTTCCCGACGCGTGCACGGGCGACAGGCTTTGGCATCGTCGATGGCGCTGGACATGTTGGCGGGGGCATCGGCTTAGTGGCCATTACGCCGATCCTCCCACTGATTGGGGTGCTCCCTTCGTTCTTACTGATCGCCGGCTTCCTGATCGTTGCAGCGATCATTGCACAGTTTGGGGTGAATACGCGTGGGAAACAGCTAGAGGATGTCTCCCCCTAGGGGGACGACGCTGGCGGCGAATGAATCTTCCAGTTGTATGATGGGTGGTTGGGACGCCAGTGCTGAGGAGGGCAACCAATACGGTTGCTCTTCCTCAAGCCCGATGGTTACTTCGTAAGATACCAGGTAGAAATAGTTGCCTACAGGGTAGCACGAGAGAGGGAAAGAAGTATATGACACAAGCAAAAGCATCGTCCGAAATCGGCGTGAGCCTACTCAAGGGACAAGTCCTGCTCCCTGGGGCCATGTGTGCAGCCGTGTCTGTGACAGCGGGGAAGACCTATCAGGCTGTCTATAGCCACCTTGGCGAGGTGTCCATCAGCTTTGAGTGAAACGGAAGGAGATATTACCATGCATCTGGTCACCTTTCTTGAGCATGGGGAAGTTCGTCTCGGTGCGTTGCTGGTGCGGGATGGGTACAAAATGATCGTTGATCTGAACCGTGCCGAGCCGCGCTTGCCAGCTAGCATGCTCGATTTTCTCGCGGCTGGCGAAAGTGCCCATGCGCTTGCTGACGATGTACATCGGAGAGCACCGGCTACAGCAATGCACAAACTTGAGGAGGTTGCACTTCAGGCCACCATTCCCAATCCCAGCAAGATCATCTGTATTGGCTTGAACTACCGCGACCATGCAGCCGAAACGCATCAATCAGTTCCAGAGGTCCCTATGATCTTTGCCAAATACGCCAATACGCTCATTGGTCCTGGAGAGGCGATTGTCCTTCCACATGTAACTCAGCGTGTCGACTACGAGGCTGAACTCGCTGTTGTGATGGGAAAGCGCGGGCGATACATCGCTGAGACTGAGGCGATGGACTATGTTGCAGGGTATAGCGCATTTAACGACATCAGCGCACGTGATTACCAGATGCGGACGAGCCAGTGGACGATCGGGAAAACGTTCGATACCTTCGGACCGCTTGGCCCAGCATTGGTGACTGCCGATGAAATTGCCGATCCTCATGTGCTTGCTATTCGCCTGAGCATCGACGGTGAGGTCCTCCAAGACTCCAATACCCGTGAACTCATTTTTCCCATTCCTCAACTGATCGCGTATCTCAGTTCAGTGATGACACTGGAGCCCGGTGATGTGATCGCCACCGGCACCCCAGCAGGCGTCGGCTTTACACGTCGGCCTCCGCGGTTTCTCCGTCCGGGCGAGACAGTGCGGGTAGAGATCGAAGGCATAGGAGTGTTGGAAAATCCCGTGAAAGAAGAGTGAATTGTACCTGGAGAGCGTGTAATTTCCGAACCTTGTGAAAAACAAAGGAGTGAATGTACGCCGCATCCCACCTTAAGTGAGGGGCTGCGTGAGGCCGTGCTGGCAGCGCAGGGTCGCCCCATCCATATTCCGCCCAAGCAAGTGGCGCGAGCAAGGTAGTATACCTAGTTTATGAAGGGAGTAGCATAGCGATGGCAGAGAAAGTAGTGAGTAGTAAGAACATCGGCCCATTGTCAGTATCAATTGATGAGAATGGTACTGTCAGGATGGTAGCAGAGACGAAATCTGAAGCGATTGTATTAGAGCGTCCTCAAGCTCAAGAGCTTCTGCAATGGCTCTCTACTCAAAGAGCGACATTGTATAAACTCACTGAGCAAGGAGCAGCGCAAAACATTGGCCCGCAAGAAGAGCCCGATTTTGGATGGCACCGCTCGCACCCTCACCTGGAGGATGACGAATCAGACATTTTCCCAATCGGTGGTGTTGTGTAATCCGCTTTAGAGGACATATGGCTTATATATAAGGAATCAGTACTGGCGGCCTTTGAGACCTCCCTAGAGGAGGGACTGGCGCTAGAACGTAAGAACTTCTTCTTCCTGTTCGCCACCGAAGATATGCGTGAAGGCATGCAGGCCTTTATGGAGAAACGTAAAGCAAAGTTTCAAGGAAGGTAAAGTAATGAAATGAGAGGAAAACTGCCGATTTTCACCATCTCTCGCACGTGAGAAAGGAGCGATACACTATTAGCCGGGTACTATATCTCAACATCCCCACCCCTACCGGTCACCTCGAGGGCATCCTCAAACCAGAAGAGGCAGGAGTCGTTCCTCACTATGCCGCCCTCGTCTGCCACCCGCATCCGCTCGGCGGCGGCACGATGCACAACAAGGTGGTCTTTAAGGTAGCACAGACCCTGCAAATTCTGGGTATGCCCGCGCTCCGCTTCAACTTCCGCGGCGTAGGGCAGAGCACGGGAACCTATGATGAGGGTCGTGGAGAAATGGACGATGTACGGTACGCCCTGGAGTTTCTGAGCCATCGCTATCCTGGCCTGCCCATCCTTCTCAGTGGTTTTTCCTTCGGTGCCTATGTTGGCTTACGTGTTGCGGCCATCGATGACCGAATACAGGCCATGATTGGCCTGGGTACCCCTGCCCGTCTGTTTAACGACGAGTACCTCAGTGAATCGCAGAAGCTCAAACTCTTTATCCACGGCACAAACGATAAGCTGGCACCGTATGACCTGCTGCTGCACTGGTTAGAACGGGTAGCAGCCCCCAAAATCCTAGTCACCGTTGAAGGCGCAGATCACTTCTTCCAGGGTCGCTTGGATGAAGTACAGGCAGCCATCACCGATTTCGTCAACACCGTCTTAGAGTAATGATTGAGTAGCAACCTACCGTGAGGAGGAGTAATGATATCAGTAGAAAAGAAGAAGGCGATTGCTCGTCGCTACCAGGAAGAGGTGTGGGGGAAGGGGAACTTCGCTCTGCTTGACGAGCAGCTTGCCCCTGAGTTCGTCGACCATCGTTTACCTGTGTGGGGATGGACCCACGTTTTGCTGGGGCCAGGCAAGCTGTACAAGGAGCCCTGGACGCCTTCCCTGAGGCACAGTGGACAGTAGAAGACCTGATCGCCGAAGGGGAGAAGGTGGTCATTCGCTAGAAGATGCAGGCCATGCACGAGCATGCGTTCCGGGGTATTGCCCCAGGCGGCAAACCGGTGACGGTCACGGGTATCACCATTCTGCGCATCGTGGATGGCAAGATCGTGGAACGCTGAGTCAACTGGGATTCGCTCGTCCTACGGCGGCCATCCGAAACGGTGAACATTAGAGCGGTGTAGCGGCTAGTCTGCAGTGGCTGGAAAGTGCGCCTAGTATCGGCTTTGAGCGGGATATTCTGACGGCACCGCCACTTAACACGCAAGCTGCGATGTGTGTATGTCTAGTGATCAACAAGCTGGCTGTCGGGGAAGGCGGGTGGACTGCGGACTGAACAGGTGATCTTTCTGGGCTCACCGGCTGCAACTGTACCAGCGAGACCCGGCAGACTTGAACTCTACGGTCCCTAGGAGAGTGTGTTGACTGCGCTAGTAGAGGAGTGATGGGTGTCGTCGGCGATCGTTCATGACGACATTCGCCAGGCTACAACCTGTGAGTTCGATATCCATCAATGAGTGATGTACAGAGCAAGGAAACAATGAGCGAAACATAAGAACATTGGCTCGCCGTGGGCCGCGTGTCCAATGCAGCACGTAAGCGGTTGATCGAAGCGAATTGCCCGGTAGTGGATGGAAACAGCAAGCCAGCAGTCGTGCTTGTGTGCTTGCACTATGAAACAGCTACTGGTCAATTCTCTCTGAACATGGCATTCACGAATGTAGGCGAGATAGAGATCAGAGTAAAAGGTCTTTGCCTACTCTGGCGTTTCCTGATGCATGGCAGATAGCATACGCAAGTGTGATCGAGACGGAGCTGGTGACCTGTGATGAATAGTCCATCATAGAAGCAAACCAGCTTGAGAGAGTGACCCGTAGAAGGGGAAACAGAACCAGAATGAGGAGGTGAAGTATGGAGCAAGAGAAGCTGGAAGTACCAGCATCAAACACAAGCCAGGGACGAAGCATCGCCTATTCTCGTAGCACGACCAGGCGCATGATGGAGATGCTCGACGGAAATCTTCACGGCAACGTCCATGGTGGGGTCATTATGCGCATGGTTGATGAGGCAGCTGCGGTCGTCGCTATGAAGCATGCACGGCACCCCGTCGTCACAGCTCGCGTTGAACGTTTTGATTTCCTGGCACCTGCCTATATCGGTAACGTCGTATCTATCCACTGTGAATTGAACTACGTGGGGCGCACCAGCATGGAGGTTGGGGTAGAAGTAGTGGCAGAAGACTTAATGACGGGTGAGACACGTCGCGTTGCCAGCAGCCAGGTCATCTATGTCGCTTTGGACAAGAAGGGGAAGCCTACTCCCGTTCCCCCGCTCATCCCTGCCGATGCAGATGAGCAGGCGAGGCTAGAGCGAGCGAATCTTCGTCGCATGCGCATGAGGGCGATTGAGGAGGAGTTGGCGATGATTCAGCATATGGCAAGCGAGGTGTAAGTGAGCGACCCAGACCAGGCATGCTCGACACCCATGTTGCCTCCAAGGAGGAGGAATCAGCTATGGAAACGATGCAGATCATTGCACAATTGACTGATGCCTTGCCACCTGAACCAGCAGTTCTCACGATCGGGTTTTTTGATGGTGTTCATCGTGGCCACCAGCAAGTGATCCGCCATGTGATTGATCACGCATTGCACCAGAAAGCACGGGCTGTACTCGTTACGTTTTGGCCTCACCCGCAGTGTGTCCTCCATCCTGAGAAACCGAAGCCTTTGCTCACAACGCTGCAGGAAAAGCTAGAGTTGCTAGCAGCGCTGGGAGGACTCGATACGGTTGTAGTCATGCCCTTTACAGCAGAGCTAGCACGACTCACGCCGCGTGAATACCTTGAACTACTACGCACGCATTTCCAAGTACGAACGCTGATGGTGGGAGCGGACTTCGCACTTGGACACCATCGTGCAGGAGACATCACCTGGCTGCAGCATGCAGGGAAAGAGCTGGGCTTCACTGTTGAGACTTTCACTATAACGGCAGGTGATAGTCGCATCAACAGCACACGTATTCGCGAACTGATAGCTGCTGGTCGCATCGAGGCAGCAGCAGGTCTCCTGGGTCGACCTTATACGATGAGCGGTATGGTCATACCAGGGAACAGGAGTAGTCACCGGCATGGATTCCCTACAGCAAACCTGTTGCTCGATCCTGTGAAGTTGTTGCCAGCCAATGGAGTGTATGCAGTGCGTGTACAGCTACCAGGTGATGAACGGGCATCGAGATTGGGAATAGCGTATGTTGGCAGGCATCTCGAAGAAGGAGAAGGAAATCCTGTGCTTGTGGAAGTCCATCTATTGGACATACAAATCGATCTCTACGATCAGCGACTGGTAATAGAGCTTGCAGTCCGGTTAGGCGAGGAACTGCACTTCCAGTCAAGTCAAGCACAGATGAGAACCGATGCAGAGAGAACTCGGGCACTGTTAGCAATGCGCCCGTCTGAGACTTTTTCCCTTTGAGGAGAGACTGTAGGAAAGATGATGGTACTGTGCCGAGATACGTGCAAAATTACTACTGCGTTCCTCATTGGGACTGAAAAAAGGAATAGGCTTGTAGAGTCGTACCAGCTTGCTTTGAGCCTCACTTTTATATTATCGCCAATGAGGAACGCAGCACTATATGGGAGTGCATATGCTTGGAGCCTACTGTACCATTTTGGCCGGGTTTGGGCTGATCGCCATCTACCTGCAATACCATGAGCGCATGGGCAGGATCGCGCCACTCAGCCTGATTCTTGCTCTCCTTGGGCAACTATCGTATGCGGGTATCCTGTTTATTGATGGGTACTTCAATCCGCTCCTGGCGCACTATGATCCCGCACTGCAAACCCAATTCCATTCGCCTGACTTCTTTCAAGCTGTTGCCCACAGCGCTCTGCTCCAGAGTTTCGGGATTGCGCTCTACACTCCCTTCCTGATGTCCCTCCTCTGTATCGTTGGCTATGTGCTCCTGGGGATCATCATCCTGCTGAAGCGCTTCTTACCATGGCCCATTGGTATTCTGTTTCTCGTCGGTGGCGTGATTCTGGGCATCGATCTGATGGTGCCGATGTGGGTCGAGGTAGCTGGGTATGCGGCGGAAGGTCTGGCGATTGCCTGGAGCGCCTTGCTCATCTGGGCTGGCACTAGTTCACAACGGAGCCATCTCTATCTTCCGTGGCAGGGCACCCAGACGCCTCAGCCAGCAGACATCTCTCATGACTGATGCCGATCTTGGTCGGCGCGATCACGGCGACAACACACATGACTGAGAGGAGAACCGAACATGATTCATCCTACATCCTCATCACTTCCTGCTGAACAGGGTTCTCTCCCACAGAAGCAGCGGAGACATCACCCGCCTGGGCCACCGTGGTATACCGCAGCTCAGAATACGTTCAGCCTTTTGCGCCAGACACTCGACTTCCTTCTGTAGATGCACGAGCGCTACGGAGATGTCGTCTCTGTTCCGACACTCGTAGGACCCTGGACACTGATCTTTCATCCTGACGGGGTGCGCCATGTCCTCCAGGAGAATCACTTCAACTAAAACAAGAACGCGTCTGACTATCATGTGCTCAGCTTGGTTCTTGGGAAAGGTCTGTTGACCAACGATGGGGAGTCGTGGCTGAAGCAGCGCCGTTTGATCCAACCCGCCTTTCATCGCGAGCAGGTTGCTTCCTTCGGAACGCTGATGACCGAGACCACCTTGACCTGGACCCAGCGCTGGGAAACAGGTAATTTCGTCGAAACAAACAAGCCACTCGATCTCACGCAGGAGATGTCTAGCTTGACCTTAAGCATCAATCGAGTTCATGATCCTGCTGGACACATCCATTGTGAACATTGCCCTTCCGGCCATCCAGACGGGCCTTCATTTTTCCGAGGCGGATCTCGGGTGGGTTCAGAACATCTATCATCCGTTTAAAAAGCAGCAGGAAGTGCCATTATTCTCCCTCGCGCACGCTCAGGAGCAGCTTCCCCAGGTTCCTCCGGCTTTCGATGCGGCGATGCGCTTCGCCGGCCAGACTCAAAGGCAGCACGCCGGTGATAGCGATGCGTACCCGTCCACGTTCGAGATATTGCAGGGCTCTCAGGGCAATAGCTCTCAAGCGCTGTGGGTCTTGCTGGCTGAGACTGCCAACGCTAAAGCCGAGAATGGCCTTGTTCGTTCTCTGCAGGGTGTAGACCGACTGCGCGATGTCGGAACTTCCCGAGGCATTGCCAAAGAGCACCAGGCGCCCCAGAGGCGCGAGCACCTCCATGCTCCGGCCAAACACCTCGCCGCCGATCGATTCTAGAATCACATCGGCACCGCGCCCGCCGGTCAACTCGCGTACCTGGTCGGCAAAGTCCCCCTGCAGCAGGACGTCGTCATACCCGAAGGAGCGTGCATACCCGCGCTTCTCTTCTCGGCTGACGACGCCGATGAGTTTGCCGGCTCCCAGCAGGCGCGCCACCTGGACCGCAACCGTGCCGACGCCCCCGCTGGCAGCGTGGATCAGGACGGACTCGCCCGCTTGGACGCGCGCCACATCGGTGAGCAAGGCCGTCGCGGTTGGCACCACGGTTGGAAAGGCTGCTGCAGTGCGCAGATCGAGCGAGGCGGCGAGCGGGAACGTCAGCAGGGCGGAGGCGGCCACATAGTCGGCGTAGCCACCTGTTACGGTGAAAGCCGCTACCGGCTGTCCGATACTCAAGCCCTCGACGCCGTCTCCGAGCGCGTGGATATGGCCCGAGACCTCCAATCCCGGCACAAATGGCAGGGCACTGGCATGGTAGTCCCCGCGCCTGCCCATGATTTCGGCGAAATTCACTCCGGCATACGTCACACGAATAACAACCTGTCCCGGGCCGGGTTGCGGCTCGGGAATTTCTGTGAACTGCAAAACCTCTGGCCCCCCAAAGGCAGTCACTGCGATTGCTCTCATCGGCTTCTCTCCTCCGTCATAGATAGATCTATCTCTAAGGTAAAAGACAATTTGTAGACCACTCGTTATTCCCTGAAAGCAAGTGACTTTGCTGGTTGGGGCATGGACAGATCGTTCCTGTCTCGTTGCACAACCCGTGAGTCTTCCGCATACAACTGCCCATGACGCTGCTCATTGCGCTTTCATGACACTTCCTCCTTATACTAGCAGCAGAGAGGGCCAGGCGCGTCAGCTGAGCAGTGGCCCCAAACCCTGCCGGGGTGGGCCTTTGAGCGAGGAACTGCTCTCCTGGCTCCTCCGCCATACTCGCTCATCAGGATATGGCTCTCACGTGTTTGCAACCAGTGTTTGTCTAGGCGACGACTTGTCACCAACAAAGGCCAAAGGAGACACACATTATGGATCTTGAGATCACGTTGCGGGTGAACGGGGCGATACACCGGCTTTCCATTGATACCCGCACCACGCTGCTGGATGCGCTGCGCGAGCGGCTCGGACTCACCGGCACCAAGAAGGGCTGCGACCACGGGCAGTGCGGCGCCTGCACCATCTTGCTCGACGGGCGACGCGTCAATAGCTGCCTGGCCCTCGCCGTCGCGCACCAGGACGCCCAGATCGTCACCATCGAGGGGTTGGCGGCCGATGGCGACCACCTGCACCCCCTCCAGCAGGCGTTCATCGCACACGACGCCTTTCAGTGTGGCTACTGTACCCCGGGACAGCTCTGCTCGGCGGTCGGCATGCTGCGCGAGGTCGAGGCCGGTTGGCCCAGCGTGGTGAGCGCTGATCTGACGGCTGAGCACGTCATCCTCGACGATGAGGAGATCCGCGAGCGCATGAGCGGCAATCTCTGCCGCTGCGCCGCCTATGCCACTATTGTTCCGGCGATCAGGGAGGTTGCCCAGCAGGCACAAGAGGCGCAGCGGGCCCAGCGAGTAGAGCAGGAGGCACCCCGATGAATCCTTTCCGCTACGAACGCGCACGTGACGCATCCAGCGCCGTCGCGCTCCTCACCCAGGTGCCGAACGGGGTCTTCCTCGCCGGAGGGACGAACCTCGTCGACCATCTGAAGCTGGGGGTACGGCACCCAGATCTGCTCGTCGATATCACCCAGCTGCCCTATGACCGCATCGAACCGCTTCCCGATGGGGGCGTGCGCATCGGGGCGATGGTGCGCAACAGTGATCTCGCTGCTGATCGCACCATTCGTACGCGTTATCCCCTGCTCGCCCAGGCGCTGCTCGCGGGCGCCTCGGGCCAACTGCGCAACCTCGCCACGACTGGTGGGAACCTCCTCCAGCGGACACGCTGCGTCTACTTCCAGGACATCTCCAAGCCGTGCAACAAGCGCGTGCCAGGCAGCGGCTGCTCCATGCGAGAGGGCTATCAGCGTGACGGCGCTATCCTGGGGGCATCGGAGGCGTGTATCGCGACGCATCCCTCGGACATGGCGG
>WNFI01655577.1_pt1 | contig 44715 bp, 40 predicted proteins | sample 5400471 | NCBI WGS metagenome assembly WNFI01 (sample SAMN13153348, study PRJNA577476) | soil metagenome | isolation source: 100 cm saprolite on Douglas fir-dominated hillslope | place: USA:California | collected 2013-09-17 | reverse complement strand
CCACGACCACGACCACGACCCCGACGCCGACCCAAACCCCGACCGGGGCCGTGACCGCGGCGGGCAGTGCCGCAACCCAATCCCAGCCCGAAAACCCCAGCCCCGCACTCGCACCCGCACCCGACCTCAAACCCAGCCCTGCTCTCGCTCCCGTTCCAGTTCCCGCTCTCGCTCTCGCTCCCGACTCCGCTCCAACGCGCCCGCACTCCCGCGCCGTCCCCTGGCTCCTCGCCGCCTCCGCCTTGACCGCCGCCTCGGGCGCGTACCTCTGGTGGGATGGCTCCCGCCTCTCCTCCTCCCTCGACTCCCGCTTCTCCTCCGGCGATCTCACCGCGCACGATCTCTCCACCTACTCCCGCGCGCACAACGCCTCCCTCGCCGGCCGCCTCCTCGTCGGCGCCGCCGTCGCCCTCGCAGCAGGAGCGATCGTCTTGTGGTGAAGCTCGCCGCCGTCGCGCTCCTCTGCGCCTGCCTCCCGATCCCGCGCGGCCAGTGCGGGGCAGACTCCGACTGCGCCCTGGGCGCTGCCGGCTCCTTCTGCGCCGACGGCGTCTGCCAAGGTCCTCCGCTCGGCACCGTCGAGTCGTTCTCGCGTCCTTACGGACGCAACGAGACGCTGCACGTCGTCGTCCACGTCGACCGCATCCACGGCGCCGCCAAGGGCCGCGTCGTCTTCGGTGGATCGGCCATCGCCGCGCAGCTCATGCCCGACGGCACACTGACCGCCGCCGTGCCGCTCACGCTCGCGCCGGCCGGCATCGAGGGCCCGGTGCCGTTTTCCGTCGAGCTGCGCGACGATCTCGGCCACCTGACGACGCTGCCGGGCAGTGTGCTGGTGGACGATCTCGCGCCCCGCATCTTCATCGACCCGGCGACCGTGCCCTCGAGTCCACTCCTGCGCGGGGCGCCGCTCTTTCTGCGCGTGACCGTGCAGGACTTCAGCGCCGTCACAGTGACCGGCGCCGCCCTCAACCCCAACGGCACGTTCACGCTGCCCGTCGACACGCGCGCCGCACCCGCGAATGCCTCGACCTACGACGTGCTCGTCACTGCTACCGATGCAGTCGGAAACACGAGCACGGCGCACGCGCTGATTCCGCTCACGCGTCTGAAATTCGTCACGCACCACCCGACCAACAGATCGATCCAGAGCATCGTTCTCACGGACACGATGATCTGGGGCCTCGGGGATCAGAGCGAGATCTGGATCGTGCGCCGCTCCGACGGCGCGTCTCTGCTGCGGCCATCCACCGGCGGCAACGCGTTCCCGCAGCTCGCCACCGACGGGTCGCGCCTCTTCTTCGCCCGCTCCGACAACACCATCTGCCGCATGGGCGCCGACGGCGCGATCCAGGCCCGGCGCCCCCTCGCCGGCGATCGGCCCCGACGGCAACATCTATGCGGGCGCCTCGCAGGCCGTCGTCGCGGCGAGGTTCGACGGCTTCACCTTGACCGGGCGGGCAACGCCGGAGTCGAGCCGCTACTACCGCGGCCAGCCCGCCTTCCGCGGCAACCAAGTCCTGCTCGCCACCACCGCCGCGAGCATGGACACCTTCACGTTCGTCGACCCCCTCGGCAGTCCCGCGCCGACTCCAGTCACGACGCAAGCCAGAGCACTTGGCGTGACGATCTCCTCCCCCACCATCGCCGCCGACGGCACGGCCGTTCTCTCGACCGACGACAGCCACTTGGTCGCCGTCAACCCCAACGGCTCCATCCGCTGGACCGTCTCGCTCCCCGCCGCCGCCACCGCGCCTCCCTCGCACGGCGTGGGCGACCTGCTCTACGTCGGCACCGTCGCGGGCGACATCCTCGCGCTCAAGCTCGCCGACGGCTCCACCGCCTGGACGTATTCGGCCGGCTCGCCAATCCGCGGCCCGCTCGCCCTCGGCTGCGACAGCGTCCTCTACGCCGCCAGCGACGGCGCCGTGCTCGCGCTGGCGCTCGACGCGGCCGGCCTCGCCGACTCGCCCTGGCCCAAGGCCGCGCACGACGTCCGCGGCACCGGCGACGCGCGCCGCCCAGTGCGCTCCGCCATCGGCGTCTGCCTGGAGTAGAGCTATCTACTTGGCCAGGTGATGGTGCCCGCCACCCGGTTCGCCAGCGTCGCGCTGCCGCGCGCGGGCTGCAGCACGATCAGCGCCACCGCCGACTCCGCCCGCTGCAGGCAGACCGCGGAGAGTTGCGCCTGCCCGTCGTCGCCCTCGAGCGCGCCGTCGATGCGCGCGCCGTGCTGCGGCTCGAGGCGCAGCTGCTTGAAGCGGCCCACGTCGGCGAGCCGCCACAGGTCGTCCTCGACCGCCGCGCGCACGGTGCGATCGCACTCGCAGCCGTGGCCGTGGCAGGGCGCCGCCTGCAGCAGCGTGACCGAGCTGCGGAAGCCTCCCGCGAGCCCGTTGGAGTAAGAGGCGCGATCCGCCGCTGACCCCGACTTGCGCCAGCCGAGCGGCACCTTCATCTGCATCGCGGCCGGCCCATCGCGCAGCGGGCCGAGCGCCGGCAGCCCAGGCGCCGCCACCACGCCGAGCGACAGGGTCCCGAGCAGCGCGCCCGCCGCCGCGGCCAGTCTGCGCCCCGCCGCTTCGCCCGGCCATTTCCGCGGCGTGAGGAAGAAGCCCAGCGCCAATCCCGCCGCGAGCCCGCCGGCGTGGCCCCAGTTGTCCACGCCCGCCGACCCGACGCCCGCCGCGAACAGCGCGAGCAGCCAGGGCACGACGCGCAGCCCGAAGTACGATCGCAGCGGCCCGCCCACTCCTCGCCGCCAGCCGAACGACACCGACGCGCCGAGCACGCCGAAGGCCATGCCCGACGCGCCCAGCGAGATCGAGTCCGATCCGATCGCCGACATCAAGGTCGTCCCCAGCGCGGTGAAGACCAGGACCGCGAGGTAGTCCGCCGGCCGCACCGCCCGCTCCAGCGCACCGCCCACGTTCCAGAGGGCGAAGGCATTGAAGGCGAGGTGCAGCGGGTCCTTGTGCAAGATGTTCGCGGCGAACAGCCGCCAGGTCTCGCCGCGATCGAGGATCAGCGGCGTCGCCTTGGCGCCATGGAGGAGCAGCGCCTGCAGGCCGAGGCCCGCGTGGACCCCGCCGGCCGCGATCAGGATCCAGCAGCAGGAGAGGAGCAGCAGAACTGTCACCCACGGAACACCCGCGATGGAAACCGCCTCCGTGGCTCCAGGGCGCACCGCGGCGGCCTCGGCCGAGGCCGGTGGGAAAGTCGCTTCTTCCGTCCAAGCAGGCATTTGCTCTAGGATGCTCATCCCGGGGCCGAGGCGGCAGGCCCCTGCTCGTGGACGGAGAGGCTCGCCGGTGCGAAATGCTCCGGGCAGAGGAGAGCAATGAAGCTCATCATCGAGGACGACGAGGGTCGAAAGACAGTCGTCCCTGTGGTTCGGGAAGAGATCACCATCGGCCGGCAGGACGGCAACACCATCCGCCTGACCGAGCGCAACGTCTCGCGGCGCCACGCTCGGCTGGTGAAGGACAACGGGAGCCTGCTCATCGAGGATCTCGGCTCCTACAACGGAGTCCGCGTCAACGGCGAGAAGATCGCCGGGCCCACCAAGATCAAGGAAGGCGATCTGGTCGAGATCGGCGACTACGATCTCGGCATCCAAGGCAAGCTCGATGCGCCCACGCCCCCCGGCACGTCGAAGACCGCCACGTTGCCGCCGGGCGCCCTCAAGGCGCCGGCAGTCGCCAAGCCTGCCTCCGCGCCCGCACAGTCCGCGCCACAACCCCAGACGGCAGCGCCGCCGGAGGCGCCTCCTCCTGCTCCTTCTCCGCAGCCCGCGCCGCAGCAGCAGTCGCCCTCGGCGTCGGCGGGCGGGGCCACCGCCATCATCCGCGTCAGCGACATCATGAAGGGCGCGCCACAGGGCGGAGAAGTCCGCGACCTGCAGCGCGCCGAGATGCCTCGGCTGGTCGGCTTGGCCGGGCCGTTCCGCGGCAAGGAGCTTTACCTCATGAAGTCGGAGGTGAAGTTCGGCCGCACCGACGAAAACGACATCTCGCTCGACCACCAGTCCGTCTCGCGGCAGCACGGTCGTTTCGTGCTGGACCAGGGGCAGTGGAAGGTGATCGACAACAAGAGCGCCAACGGCGTGCGGGTCAACGGCGAGGAGTACGCCGTCTCCAACGTCAAGGCGGGCGACACGCTGGAGCTGGGCCATCTCAAGTTCCGCTTCTGCGCGCCGGGCGAGAAGTTCACGGCGCCGGCGGAGAAGTCGGACGAGTCGCAGAAGTCCGGCGGGCTCAAGCCCACCACCGCCGAGCTGATCGCGGGCGCCTCGCAGCCGGGGCGCGGCATTCCCGGGCAGCAGGGCGCGGCGAAGAAGGGCCTGCCTTTGGCGCTGATCGGCGGCATCGTGGTCGGCGTGGTGGTGCTCGCCGTCGTCGCCTACCTCGTGCTCGGCCGTGGCAAGAGGGGCGATGAGGGCGGCGACGCCGACGACAAGGTGAGCGGGAGCGCCGCGGTCAAGGCGGGCGACGCCGCCTTCAAGAAGAAGGAGTTCATCAAAGCCGGCGAGCTGTACGAGAAGGCCTCTGTCTCGGGCGAGACCGTCCCCAACCGCAAGCGCGCCGCCGAGGAAGCAAAGGGCGAGGCGCTCTACCACCAGCTCAGGTCTTCGCTGGACTCGGGCGACGGCGACAAGGCGAAGAACATCTTCGACAAGTGCTCGTCGGAATCGTCCTTCTATTGCCAGAAGGTGCAGGAGATGGCCGAGGCGGTAAAGGCCTCTTACGCGAAGAAGCATCTCGCCGCCGCCAACGCCGCCAAGACGGCCGGCAAGCTCGACGCCTGCCAGGCCGAGGTCAACAACGTGCTGGCCTTCGACTCCGCCAACGCGGAGGCGCAGTCGCTCGCCTCGCAGTGCGGGCCGCAGGAAGCCGCCAAGGCCGAGGCGCCCAAGCACGAAGGCCCGAGCCCGAAGGAGCGCGAGGCAAGGGCGGCGAAGCTGGCAACCGATTGCAGCAACAAGTTGAACCCGGCGGCCCCGGACTTCAGCGGGGCCGTCAAGTCCGCTCAGTCAGCACTGGCGTTGAACCCATCGGACAGGAATACGCTGGGCCAGGCCTACCGATGTCTCGGCTACGGCTACGCCTACCTGAAGGACCACGCGGCTGCTGTGAAATGGCTGGAGAAATACCTGCCGTACTGCACCAACGACTGCGCGCAGGTGCACGCCTTCATCCAGCACTGACCCCGGCCGCCGATGCAGCTTGGCGACCGCGCCTTGGCCGGTGCCTTTGGTCGACCCCCGCTGGTGCGCTAGATTGCCGGCGGCCGGCGCGGTGGCGGATGACCGCCGCGCGCATTTGAATACGCCTTTGCGCGCACCATCGAGGAAAACTTCATGAAGCTGATCATCGAGGACGACGAGGGTCGCAAGACCGTCATTCCCGTCCTGCGCGACGAGATCACCATCGGCCGCACCGACGCCAACATGGTGCGTCTGATGGAGAAGAACGTCTCGCGCAAGCACGGGCGCCTGCTCCGCGAGCAGGGCCAGTTCTACATCGAGGACTTGAACAGCTTCACCGGCATCCGGCTCAATGGCGACCGCATCCACGGCAAGGCGCTGGTGCGCGAGGGCGACCTGATCCAGATCAGCGAGTACGACCTCTCGCTGCAGGCGGGCGGCCCAGGAGTCGGCGGCCCAGGAGTCGGCGGCCCAGGAGTCGGCGGCCCAACAGTCGGCGGCCCAGGATTCGGCGACTCAGGCCCGGGCCGAGACCGCAGCCCAGGCCGAGCCCGCAGCGCCGGCGCAACCTCAGGCCGAAGCCGAGCGCGCCGCCGCAGAGCAGGCCAAGTCCGACGCCGAGGCCGAGGCGAAGAAGCGGAAGATGGCCGAGACCGCCACCATCCGACTCTCCGATCTGCGCACCGAAGCCGGCGACCAGCCGGTGCAGGACGTGCCGGAGGGGCATCGGCCCAAGCTCATCGGCATCTCGGGGACGTACCGCGCCAGGGTGCTGGTGCTCGATCGCTCTCCCATCCGCATCGGACGCTCGGAAGAGAACGACATCGAGATCGACCACCCTTCCATCAGCCGCAGCCATTGCCGCCTGCACCTCGACGGCGTCACCTGGAAGGTGATGGACGCCGAGAGCCGCAACGGCGTGCGGGTCAACGGCGAGCCGTACGCGTCCATCGGTCTGCGGCACGGAGACGTGCTGGAGATCGGCCACCTGCGCTTCGCTTTCGCCGAGGCGGGCAAACCCTTCAGGCTGCCTTCGGAGTTCACGCCCCGTCAGGCGGGCCTCGGACGGGTGCAGCGCGGGAGCAGGACCGGGCTGTACGTCGGCCTGAGCGCCGCGTTCCTCGCCATTGCGGCCGTGGTCGCGGGCGCCGCCGTCTTCGCGCGGCACCGCGCCGCAGGCGAAGACGACGGCGTGGAGTCGGTGGAGGGCTCGAGGGCAGAGCGCAAGTTCGCGCTGCGCGCCGCCGACGAGGCGCGGGCCGCCCACCGCTACACCGAGGCGCTGCGCAACCTCGACGGCGCGCGCCGGGCCGGCGCCAGCGCCGCCGAGCTGAAGGACTACAACACCGTGCAGAGCGAGGCGCGCAGCGAAGAACTGTACCGCGAGATGGAGTCGGCAGCCGCGTCGCAGGACTGGGAGCGCGCCCGCAAGCTGCTCAACGTGCTCACCTCGAGCAGCACGCACTTCGGGCGGAAGGCGGTGGAGAAGGCCGAGGCGATCACCGCTGGCTACGTCAACCTGCACATCGCCGCCGCGGGCCTGATGAAGGACAGGGACAACGCCGGCTGCCTCGCCGAAGCGCAGCTCGCGCTTCAGGCGAACCCGCGGAGCGCGGACGCGCAGTCGCTGGTCGACACCTGCAAGGGCAAGGCGCCCACCGTCGCCACCGCCTCCCTCGCCTCTCCCTCCGCGCGCACCGCAGCTCCCGCGCGCGCGCAGTCCGCGAGGTCCGCGGCCGACGACAGCGAAGCGCGCAAGCTCGTCAACGACGGCAACCAGAAGCTGATCGCGCAGGACTTCGCGGGAGCCATCACGCTGTATCGGAAGGCGCTCTCGCTGCGCCCGTCGGACGCGGTACTGGCCGGCGTCTACCGCAGCATGGGCATCGCCTTCACCCGGCAGGGCAACATCGAGGAAGGCGCCCTTTACTACAAGCTCTACCTGCCGCTCTGCACCAACGCCGCGGAGAAGGCGCAGCTGCAGAAAGTGCTTGCAGATTACGACGCCCGCCGTAGGTAGTAGGTGCAATGGATACCACGGACTCGGTAGACGACCGCACGATGGACCCTGTAAGGTTGCCCGCTCCGGCCGCCAGGGGGTCCAGCGTGGACATCCGTACTCTCGTAGTCGACGACGACCAGGACTCCTGCGATCTGATCGAACGCATCCTGAAGAAAGAGGGCTACCGCGTCGGCACGCTCACCGACCCGCGCCGGGTCGAGGACGAGATGCGCCGCAACGACGTGCACCTCGCCATCGTCGATCTGAAGATGCCCGACCTCTCGGGGCTCGACGTGGCGCAGATCATCAAGCGCCAGGACTCGGACTGCTCGGTCATCCTCATGACCGGCTACGCGACGCTGGATTCGGCGGTCTCCGCGCTGCGGTACGGCGTGGTGGACTATCTGAAGAAGCCGGTCCGCGAGGACGAGCTGGTGGGCGCGGTCCGGCGCGCGCTGGCGGCGAAGGGACTCTCGCTCTTGCCCGAGGAGGAGCTGCACCGGAACATCGGGTCGGCCATCCGCGATCTGCGCAAGCGGCGGACGCTGACGCTCAAGCAACTCGCCAAGCGGACCGGTTTGTCGGTGTCGCTCCTTTCGCAGATCGAGCGCGCCGAGAGCAGCGCCTCGGTGACTTCGCTGTACAAGATCGCGCACGCGCTCAAGATCCGACTCCCCGAGCTCTTCGCGCGAGTGTAGTCGCGGTAGCGGTCGCAATCGCGGTCGAAGTCGAGGTCGCGGTCGAGGTCGCGGACGGTTCTCGCCCTCACCCAAGCACGACGAGCACGTCGCCCTCATTGACCGCCTGCGCCTCCTTGCACCGCACCTCCTTGACCTTCCCGTCCTCCGGCGCCTCCACCGGCATCTCCATCTTCATGCTCTCGATGATGACCAGCACGTCGCCGGCCTTCACCTCGTCTCCCACCTTCTTCTCGATCTTCCAGACGGTGCCGGTGATGTGCGCGGGAACCTCGATCATTTAGAGCCTCTCCAGGAAATGGGTGTCCAACTCGCCGCGGGCGAAGGCTTCGCTGGCGAGGATCTTCTGGTGCAATGGAATGTTGCTCTTCACACCCTCGACCACGAACTTCTGCAAAGCGCCGCGCATCCGCTCGATGGCCTGCTCCCGCGTCGGCGCGTGCGCGACGATCTTCGCCAGCAGCGAATCGTAGAACGGCGTCACCGTGTCTCCCGTCCGGTAGCCGGCGTCGATGCGGATGCCGTCGTGGAAGGCGCCGTCGGCCGCCACCGGCGTGTCGAAGCGCGACACCTTCCCCGGCGAGGGAAGGAACTTCACCGGATCCTCGGCGTTGATGCGGCACTCGATGGCGTGGCCCTGCGGCTCCTTGAGATCGTCCTGGCCGAACTGCAGATGCTCGCCGGCGGCGATGCGCAGCTGCAGCTGCACCAGGTCGAGGCCGGTGGTCGCCTCCGTCACCGGATGCTCGACTTGCAGGCGCGCGTTGAGCTCGATGAAGTAGATCTCGTCGCCCACCAGCAGGAACTCGCAGGTGCCGGCGTTGGCGTAGCCGACCGCCCGCGCCGCGGTAAGGCCCGCGTCGAGCAGCGCCTGCAACAGGCGGGGCCGCGGCGAAGGGTGCACGAAGGCGGTGGCGGGCGCCTCCTCGAGAATCTTTTGATGGCGGCGCTGGATCGAGCACTCCCGCGCGCCCACCGCCAGCGTGAGGTGGCCGTCGCCCATGATCTGCACCTCGACGTGGCGCGGCTTCTCGAAGTAGCGCTCGAGGTAGACGGCGTCTTTTCCGAAGCTCGCCCGCGCGCGGTCTGCGCAAGCCCGCAGCGCCTTGAGCAGCTCGGCCTCGTCGCGCGCCACCTGCATGCCGATGCCGCCGCCGCCCGCCGCCGCCTTGACCAGGAGCGGATAGCCCACCGACGCGGCCGCCGCCTTCGCCGCCACTTCCTCGCCGACGTGGCCGTCGGAGCCCGGCACGATGGGGACGCCGGCGTTGCGCATCACCGCGCGCGCCTGCGCCTTGTCCTTGAGGGCGCGCATCGCCCCGGGTGGAGGCCCGACGAAGACGATGCCTTCGTCGGCGCACGCCTGCGCGAAGTCGGCCTGCTCGGAGAGGAAGCCGTAGCCGGGATGGATGGCCTCGGCGCCCGTCTGCTTCGCCGCGCCGAGCACCTTTCCCATGTCGAGGTAGCTCTCGCGCGCGGGCGGCGGTCCCAGGCGCACCGCCTCGTCGCAGGCGCGCACGTGCAGCGCGTCCTTGTCGGCGTCGGAAAACACCGCGACGGTCTTGACGCCGAGCCCGCGCGCGGCCCGGGCCACCCGGCAGGCGATCTCGCCGCGGTTGGCGATGAGGATCTTCTTGAACACGTCGTCAAGCCTCCCGAAGGGCGGCGCAGTCTACTCCAACAAAACCCGGATTTGCTGCGTTGACCGCGCTCGGATGGCGGGCATAGTCTGCGGCCCGACTGGAGGCGGACTCGAGCATGGCGAAGGCGGCTCAGAAGGCGCGCGGCAGGAGGACCCGGCGGTCGTGGGCGCCGGTGGTCGATCTCTCCTCGGTGCGTGTGAAGAAGCGCCGGGAGGTGGCGGAGCGCCGCGTGCGCGCCGCCCTCGAGGAGAACCGCGCGGCGCTGGCGCGGCTGTTCTCGAGCGGGTTGATCTTCACTCAGAAGGGGGCGCGCGCCGGGCGCGACCTCTTGCTCGCACACCAGTCGCTTCTCAAGGTGGTCGATCTCTTCGCTCGGCTGGTGGAGCCGTCCTCGCGCGACGACGCGGCGCTCAAGACGCGGGCAGAGGAAGTCTTCGGCCATCTCGACGCGCAGCTGGCGCGCACCGCGCAGCTGACGGCCCGCACGGGCGAGTTTCTCTCGGGGCGCGGGCGAGACTAACGCCGCAAGGCGCATCCAAGACATCCACGTGCACGGACACGTTCACCTCCACGTGCACGCTGTCGTGGCACGTGCACGTGCCACGTGCCACGGAGCCGTGCACCGTGGTGGTGGTCCGGCTCCCGGGCGCACGTGTCCGTGGCGGTGGACGTATCCGTGCCCGAGGACGCACCCTCATCCGGCGGCCGCGATTAACGGCGTACGAGCTTGAGCCGCCGCCGCCTTCTCGTCGCTCTACTCGCCATTGCGCAGGAACGTCGGAATATCCAGCTCGTCTTCGCTGGCGCCCGTCATCTGCCGCAGCTCGTCCCACGAGATGTGGCGCACCGGCTTTTCCTGTTGCTGTCCGCGGGCGGGTGGAGGCGGAGGCGTCGCCGCTTTCGCCGTCCCCGGCGCGGGGGTCGCCGCGCGCTGAAGCTCGGGCGTCCGCGCTGCGCGCATCGCCGGCGCCGGCTCGGTGACTTGCGGCAGCGCCAGCGTTCCTTGCGGCGAGCCGCGGACCACGCGCGTCGCGTCGATGCGCTCGATCCGCCGCGCATCGCGGGAGGCGAACCCGGTGGCGATGACCGTGATCTTCACCTGCTCGCCCATCGCCTCGTTGATGACGGTGCCGAAGATGATGTTGGCGTCCTCGTGCGCCGCCTCCTGGATCAGCGAGCAGGCCTGGTTCACCTCGGCGAGCGACATGTCCGCGCCGCCGGTGATGTTGATGAGGATGCCGGTGGCGCCGTCGATCTGCACGTCCTCGAGCAGCGGGCTCTCGATGGCCATCTTCGCCGCGATCAGCGCCCGCTCCGGGCCCACCGCGCAGCCGGTTCCCATCAGCGCCACGCCCATGTTGTTCATGATGGTGCGCACGTCGGCGAAGTCGACGTTGATGAGGCCGGGGATGGTGATCAGGTCGGAGATGCCCTGCACCGCGTTGAGCAGCACCTCGTCGGCCTTCTTGAAGGTGTCGAGCAGCGTGGTCCTCTCGTCCGCCACCGCCAGCAAGCGCTGGTTGGGGATGGTGATGAGCGTGTCCACCGCGCCCTTCAACTCGGCGATCCCGTGCTCCGCCTGCTTGAGCCGCCGCTTGCCCTCGAAGACGAAGGGCTTGGTGACCACGCCGACGGTGAGCGCGCCGACGCTGCGCGCCAGCTCCGCGATCACCGGCGCGCCTCCGGTGCCGGTGCCGCCGCCCATGCCGGCGGTGACGAAGACCATGTCCGCGCCCTGCAGCGCGGCGAGGATCTTGTCGCGATCCTCCAGCGCCGCCTGCCGGCCCACCTCTGGATTTGCGCCGGCGCCGAGCCCCTTGGTCACCAGCGCACCGAGCTGGATCTTCCCGGCCGCGCGGTTGTGCTGCAGCGCCTGGCAATCGGTGTTGGCGGCGATGAAGTCCACGCCGGTGAGGCCGGCGAGGATCATGGTGTTGAGCGCGTTGCCTCCTCCGCCGCCGACGCCGATGACTTTGATGGTTGCGCCCAGGTCGGGCTCCGGAATCTTGTTCTCCATCTCACCCTCCATTCGTTTTGGCCACAGGCCTGAAGCCCGAGGCCTAAAAGAGTTCGCGGACCCAGCCGAGGAACCGTTCCCTGATCGAGGCGGCGTCGTTGGTGAAGGTGCGCGCGCCCTCCTTGGCTTCGCGCGCGCCGTAGAGGAGCAGGCCCACCGCGGTGGCGTGCTGCGGGCTCTTGACCACGTCGGTGAGGCCGCCGATCCCGCGCGGCAGCCCGCGCCGCACGGGAAGGCCGAGCACCTCTTCCGCCAGCTCCGCCATCCCGTGCAGCAGCGTCGAGCCGCCGGTCAGCACCACGCCCGAGGCGAGCAGGTCCTCCTGCCCGGCCTTCTGGATCTCGCGGTGCACCAGCTGGAACAGCTCCTCGACGCGCGGCTCGATGATCTCGCAGAGGATGCGCCGCGACAGCACCCGCGGGGCGCGCCCGCCGACCGACGGCACCTCGATGGTGTCGTCCTTGTCCAGCGACCCCGCCTGGGCGCTGCCGAACTTGACCTTGATCTTCTCCGCCTCGTGCATCGGCGTGCGCAGGCCCACGGCGATGTCGTTGGTGAGATGGTTTCCGCCCAGCGGAATCACGCTGGTGTGCTGGATGGCGCCCGCCGAGAAGATGGCCACGTCGGTGGTGCCGCCGCCGATGTCGACCAGCGCGACGCCCAGCTCCTTCTCCTCGTCGGCCAGCACCGCGTCGGCGGAGGCGAGCGGCTCGAGCACGATGTCGGCGACGTTGAGCCCAGTCCTGCCGCAGCACTTGATGATGTTCTGCGCCGATGAGACCGCCGCGGTGACGATGTGGACCTTGGCCTCCAGCCGCACGCCGCTCATCCCCAGCGGCTCGCGGATGCCGTCCTGCTCGTCGATGATGTATTCCTGCGGGAGCACGTGGAGGATCTCGCGGTCCTGCGGGATGTTGATGGCCCGCGCCGCGTCGAGCACGCGCTCGATGTCGCCCTGCTTCACTTCCTTGTCCTTGACCGCGACCACGCCCTGCGAGTTGAAGCCGCGGATGTGGCCGCCCGCGATGCCGGCGTAGACGGCGCTGATCTCCGCGCCGGCCATCAGCTCGGCCTCCTCGACGGCGCGGCGGATGGAGGACACCGTCGCCTCGATGTTGATGACCACGCCCTTGCGCAACCCGCGCGAGGGGTGCGTGCCGATTCCGATCACGTCGATGCCGTCGGGAGTGATCTCGCCGACGATGCAGCAGATCTTCGTGGTGCCGATGTCCAGCCCGACGACGATCTCACCCTTCTTTGGCGCCATGTCGCTACCTCTTGTCCGCAAGCGTGGCGGCGGCCTGATCGGGGCGCGCCGGGTTGTCGAGGTCGATGCGCGTGGCCCGTTCGCCACGGCGGCCGAGCGCCGCGCGCACCTGCGCGAGACGGCGAAGCTTGAGGGAAAGGTCGGCGGCGCCGAGCCGGATCTCCTGCACGCCGGCGTCATCCCCCCTCCCGTCGTGGGCGAAGAGGGTGAAGGCCCCGTCGTCGTCGAGCCGCACTTCCGAGAGCGCGCTGACCGCGAAGCCGGCGGCGCGCCAAAGGTCGAGCAGGTGGAGCGCTGCCAGGAGCCGCAGCTGCGAGTCGGGCCTCTGCCAGCCCTCGCGCGAACGGCCTGCGGCCTGCTCCTTCGGGCCTACGGCTCGATCCCACGTCGCGCCTGCGGCCTGCTCCTTCGGGCCTACGGCTCGATCCCACGTCGCGCCTGCGGCCTGCTCCTTCGAGCCTACGGCTCGATCCCACGTCGCGCCGGTGATGATGGGCAGGTCGAGGCCGTCGTCGGGCGCGGCGCGCTTGAAGAGGCGGCCCTCGTCGTCGAGCACGTAGAGCGCGCCCGCCTGCACCAGCGCCGCGGCGCGGTGCTCTTCGACGTCGATGCGCAGCGTGCCGGGCAGCTGCCGCTCGATGTGCACCGCCGCGACCCACGGCTGCGACTCGAGGGCGCGGGTGGCGCGCGGCAGGTCGGCGCGGAAGAGGTTCTCGCCGACGGCGAGGCCGCTCTTGCGGGTCATCTCGCCCTCGCTGGCGTGGACGAGGCCGGTGAACTGGATCTCGCGCACGGCGAAGAGCGGCGAAGCCGTCGCCCAGCGCCACGACTGCCAGAGCGCGAGGCTCAAGATTGCGCTGAGCGCGGCGGCGGCCAGCGTGCGCAGCGCCGCATCCAGCGCGGCCTTGAAGGCCGAACGCTCAGCCTCGGCAGCGGCGCGCCGCACGACTGCAGGATCTACCGGACGGAAGACAGCCATCATGGTTGCACCCGGAGGTAGGTCTTCTTGAGATCGGGAAGCTCGCCGGGCCCCTGCTCTCTCAGGAGCACCGGCACGAGGTGGTGCGGGGACAGCTCGGGCGGCAGCGGTGGATCGAACCCACCCACCAGCTTCACCTCCGGCGTGAGCTCGATGCCGGCCTTTGCCTGCACCGCGCGGCGGGCGGTCGCGATCAGCTCGACCACCTCCGCGGCCTTCGCTCCGCCGAGGTTGACGATGAAGTTGGCGTGCCGCTCGCTGATCTGCGCGCCGCCGCGGGTCAGCCCCTTGAGCCCCGCCTGCTCGATCAGCCGGCCGGCGAAGTCGCCCGGCGGGTTGACGAAGACCGACCCCGAGTTCGGCAAGGTGAGCGGCTGGGTGGCGCGGCGGCGATCGACGTCGGCCTTGGCGGCGCGGAGCTGCTCGATCAGCTCCTCGTCGGTGCCGCGGCGGACCCGGCAGCGGGCGCGCGTCAGCACCGCGCCGCGCGGCAGCTCGCAATGGCGGTACGACATGCGCAGCTCGCGCCCTTCGACCCAGCGCAGGCCGTCGGGCGTCGCCACTTCCGCCGCCAGCAGATGATCGGCCATACAGCCCGCGGGCGTCCCGGCGTTCATCGCCACCAGGCCTCCGACGGTGCCGGGAATTCCCGCCGCCCAAGCGACGCCGGCGCCGTTCTGCTCGCGCGCCAGCGAGAGGAAGCGCGCGATGGGCGCGCCCGCGCCCAGCGTGACCACCACGTGATCGCCCGCCTCTTCCACCTCCTCGGAGGCGAAGTCCTGCGCGAGCCGCAGCACCGCGCCGTCCACGCCCAGGTCGCCGACGATGGTGTTGGCGCCGCCGCCGAGCGAGAACCAGCCCACGCTCTCGCCCGCGAGCACGCGCAGCACCTCGACCAGCGCCGCCGGATCGCGAGGCCGCACCCAGAACCTGGCCGGCCCGCCGACCCGGACGCTGGTGCGCGGCGCGAGCGGCGCCTGCTCCAGCACTTCGCCGCGGGCCGCGCGGCGCAGGTTGGCGAGGAGCGCGCTCATGCGAGGAGCCCCAGCAATTCCTCGGCCGCGTGCGTGATGTCGCCCGCCCCGAGGGTGATGACGAGGTCGCCGTCGCGCACCCGGTCGCGCAGCGCCTGCGCCAGCCCCGCCCGCTCGACGAAGGCGGCGTCGCGGTGGCCGCACGCCTTGATCGCCTCGTACAGCCGCGCGCCGCTGACGCCGGGGATGGCGTCCTCGCCCGCCGCGTAGATCTCGGTGAGCAGCAGGGCGTCGGCGTCGTTGAAGGCGGTGGCGAACTCTCCCAGCAGATCACGCGTGCGCGTGTAGCGGTGCGGCTGGAAGGCGCAGACGATGCGGCGGTGCGGAAAGCTGGCGCGCGCGCCGGCGAGCGTGGCGCGGACCTCCGCGGGATGGTGCCCGTAGTCGTCCACCACGGTGATGCCCTTGAGCTCGCCGCGCACGGTGAAGCGGCGCTGCACACCCTGGAAGCTGCCCAGCGCCTCGGCGGTGGTGGCGAAGGGAATGCCCAGCTCCTGCGCCACCGCGCAGCAGGCGAGCGCGTTGAGCACGTTGTGCGCGCCCACCATCTTGAGGATGACCTCGCCCTGCCGGACGCCGCGCTGCGAGACGGTGAAGCGCGCCTGGAAGGCGGAGAGCTGCACGTCGTCGGCGCGCCAGTCGGCCTGCGGGGAGATCCCGTAGGTGACGTGACGCTTGGTGAGCCGCGGGATCAGGTGCTGCACCACCGGGTGATCGAGGCAGAGGACTGCGAGCCCGTAGAAGGGCACGCGGTCGGCGAAGTCGACGAAAGCCTGCTGCAGCGCTTCGACGGTGCCGTAGTAGTCGAGGTGGTGGGATCGACTCCGGCGTGCGCGAGGACGGTGGCGATGAGCGAAGTGGTGGTGGTCTTGCCGTGGCTGCCGGCGATGGCGATGCCCTGCTTGAGGCGCATCAGCTCCGCCAGCATCTCGGCGCGGGGGATCACCGGGATGCCGCGGTCGCGGGCGGCCAGCGCCTCGGGGTTCTGGGCGCGGCGCACGGCGCTGGAGGTGACGACGACGTCGACGTCGGGGCCGACGTTCTCGGCCCGGTGGCCGATGGCGATGGTGCCGCCCAGGGAGGCGAGGCGCCTGGTGATCTCGCTCTCCTTGAGATCCGATCCGCTCACGCCGTAGCCGAGGTTCAGGAGGAGCTCGGCGATGCCGCTCATCCCGATCCCGCCGATGCCGACGAAGTGGACCTTGACCTTCTTGTTGCGGAACACCGTTCAGCCCCTCGCGCTCGCCTCGGTTTACCAACCATGTCGCGAATGTACTCGATTCGATCTACGATAATCAATAGCGGAGCTTCACTGGATCCCTTTCACTGCGCAGCCGCAAACCGCCTTCGGCGAAGTGGCTGTTGCTGCCGGTTCCGGAGAGGTCCGAAAGACGCTCACTTGCGCGCCTCCGGTAGATTCCGCCCCTCGCGCACCAGCCGCCCCGCGCAGAGCGAGACGCAGACGTCGGCGATCTCCCGCGCGGCCTCCGGCCGGCCCAGCACGCCGCTCGCCCTCGACATCTTCGCGAGCCGCGTGCGATCCGCCTCCAGGGCCCGCAGTTCTCCCGCCAGCTTTTCGCCCGTCAGGCCTTGCTCCGCGAGCAGGATCGCGGCGCCCGCGTTCACCATCGCGCGCGCGTTCACCGTCTGGTGGTCGTCGGCCGCGAAAGGGAACGGCACCAGGATCGCAGGCATCTTGCACACCGTCAGCTCGGCGATGGTGGTGGCGCCAGCGCGGCAGACGAGGAGATCTGCCCCGGCGTAGGCGCGCGGCATGTCGTCGATGAAGGCGACCGCCTTCGCCTCGAGCCCGTGCGGCCGCAGCTTCTCGTAGCGCGCGGCGATCTCCCCCTGGTCCTTCACGCCCGTCTGGTGGAGCAGCCGCAGGCGGTGGCCGAGCTGCGGCGCGAGCAGCTCCATCGCCTCGGCGACGCGCAAGTTGAGGACGTGCGCGCCCTGCGAGCCGCCGGTGACGAAGATGGAGAGCCGCTCCTCCGGCACCCTGGTGTGCAGGTAGTTGTCGAGGAAGGCGCGGCGGATGGGGTTGCCGAGCAGGTGCGTCCGGTCGGGCGGGAAGCTGGTGCGCGCTTCCTCGAAGGCGATGAACACCGCCTTGACGATTCGCCCCAGCGTCTTGTTGGTGAAGCCGGGAAGCGCGTTCTGCTCCTGCACCGCCGTAGGAATGCCCAGCATCCACGCCGCCAGCACCACCGGCCCGCTGGAGTAGCCGCCCACGCCGACGACGACGTCGGGGTCGAACCTGCGCAAGATCCTCCGCGACTGCCAGAGCGCTTTCGGGATGCGGAAGAGGCCGCGGAAGAATCCAGCCGGGCCCATGCGCTTGAGCGGGCCGACGTCGATGAGCTCGAGCGGGTAGCCGGCCCTCGGCACCTCGCGCGCCTCGATGCCGCGCGCCGAGCCGACGAAGAGCACGTCGTTGCGCGGATGGCGCGTCTTCACTTCCTCGCCCAGCGCGAGGCCGGGGAAGAGGTGGCCGCCGGTGCCGCCGCCCGCGACGAGGAGCCTCATGGCGCGCGCCCCCCCGTCATCGCTGCGCTCCCACGCCGCGCTGGAGGAAGCCGCCCGGGCCGCCGCTGATGGAGAGGAGGATGCCGGCAGCGAGGCAACTGCAGATGACGCTGCTCATCCCGTAGGAGATGAACGGCAGCGCCATGCCCTTCGTCGGCAAGATCGCGAGCGCCATCCCGGCATTGACGATCGCCTCCAGCGAGAGGAGCAGGGTGAGGCCCAGCGCGAGGTAGCAGCCGAAGGCGTCGGACGCCGCGTGCGCCGCTTTGAGCCCGCGCCAGACGATGATGGCGAAGAGGACCAGGACGGCAGCGACGCCGGCGAAGCCCAACTCCTCGCCCACGATGCTGAGGATGAAATCCGTATGGGCGGCGGGCAGGAAGAAGAGCTTCTGGTGGCTCTCGCCGAGCCCGACGCCGAGCGATCCGCCCGCGCCGAAACCCAGCAGCGACTCGATGGTCTGGTAGCCGTGGCCCCGCGGGTCCTTCCACGGATCGAGGAAGGTGAGCACGCGCTGGAGGCGGTACGGCGACCGCCAGATCAGGATGGCAGCGATGGGCGCCAGCGCGCCGACGACGCCGAAGAGCCAGGTGGCGCGGGCGCCGGCGACGAAGAGCAGCGCAAAGGTGAGCACGGAGAGGACGATGGCGGTGCCGAAGTCGGGCTCGAGCAGGAGCGGCACCGCGAAGAGCCCCAGCATGATCAGGTGTGGAAGGAAGCCGATGGAGAAGATGCGGATGCGCTCCTGCTTCTTCGAGAGCGACCGCGCCAGCCAGAGGACCAGCGAGAGCTTGGCGATCTCGCTGGGCTGGAAGGTGATGGGCCCGAGCTTCATCCACCGCTGCGCGCCGCCCGCCGCGTGGCCGAGGCCGGGAACGCGCACCAGCACGAGGAGCAGCAGCGAGACGGCGAGCAGCGGCACCGCCAGCGCCTCGAAGCGGCGATAGCCGATCTTCATGGCGGCGAGCAGCGCGGCCAGCCCGAGCCCGGCGCCCAGCGCCTGCCGCTTGAAGAACCAGAGCCCGTCGCCCAGCCGCGCGCCGGCGTAGACCGCGCTGGCGCTGTAGACCATCACCACGCCGAAGGTGAGGAGCAGGAGCACGGCGGAGAGCAGCACCGGGTCGTAGCGGAGCGCCGGCCGCATCGACTCCGCGCGCTGCTGGGAGACGCGGGCTCCTGCCACCGGACTGCGCGCGACGGCGCTGGTGCTCATGCGAGCCTCCGCACCAGCGCCTTGAATTGATCGCCGCGGTCTTCGAAGTTCTTGAATTGATCGTACGAGGCGCAGGCGGGCGAGAGGAGCACGGTGTCGCCGGGGCGGGCCAGCTCGCGCGCCTTTGCCACGGCCGTCACCAGGTCGCCGCAGGGGAACAGCTTCGCCGCGTCCCCGAGCTCGGCGCCGATCTTCTCCGCATCCTCGCCGATGGTGAGGAGGGCAGCGACCCGCTTCCGGATCAGCTCGCGCAGCGGCGCGTAGGGCGCGCCCTTCCCCCTGCCGCCGAGGATGAGGACGACGCCGTGCTCGAAGGCCGTGAGCGACTTCTCCACGCTGTCGACGTTGGTCGCCTTGGAGTCGTTGATCCACTCGACGCCGTCGAGCGTCCGCACCGGCTCGAGGCGGTGCGGCAAACCCGGATAGCCGTCGAGCCCCTTCTGCAGCGCATCCGCCCCGACGCCGAGGTGGCGGGCGAGGAGGCAGGCGGCGAGCGCGTTCTCCACGTTGTGCGCGCCCCGCAGCGTGGCCGCGCGCAATTCGAGGAGCGCGCTGCCGACGCGGATCTTGCTCCGGGTGGGCCGCGCGCCGTCGGCTTCGGACGGCCCGCGCGGATCGAAGGTGCGCCGCCGCACGCCGGAGTTGGTGTGCATGGCGGCGACGCGGGCGTCGGCGAGGTTGACGACCGCGGAGTCGCCCCGGCGCTGGTTCTCGAAGATGCGCTGCTTGGCTGCGGCGTAAGCGTCGAGCGACGGGTAGCGGTCCAGGTGATCGGGCGTGACGTTGAGCACGGTGGCCGCCGCGCAGCGCAGCGACTCGATGCTCTCCAGCTGGTAGCTCGACAGCTCGCAGACGGTCGCGTCCAGCGCGCCGCCCTGAAGGACGCGGTTGGAGAGCGCGGTGCCCAGGTTTCCGCCCACGAAGACGCGCAGCCCCGCGGTCGCGAGGATGTGACCGCAGAGCGCGGTGGTGGTGCTCTTGCCGTTGGTGCCGGTGATGCCGAGGATGGGCTCCTCGATGAAGCGCGAGGCCAGCTCCACCTCGCCGATGATTTGCAAACCGCGCGCCCGCGCCTCGGTGAAGATGCTCGACGAGAGCGGCACGCCCGGGCTCACCACCACCAAATCGACGCCGCGCAGCGCCTCCGGCTCCACGCGCCGCACCTCGAAGTCGGCCGCCACATCCTTGTCGTCGGCGCCCACCACCGTGGCGCCGCGCGCGCGCAACAGCTGCGCCGCCGCGGTGCCGCTCTTCCCCAGGCCCACCACCAGGGCATGTCGGCCTTGGAGCTTCATCGCAGCTTGAGGGACGCGAGCGCGGTCAGCGCCAGGACGATGGAGACGATCCAGAAGCGCACGATGATCTTCGGCTCCGCCCAGCCCTGCAGCTCGAAGTGGTGGTGGATGGGCGCCATGCGGAAGATGCGCCGGCCGGTGCGCTTGAACCAGAAGACCTGCAGCATCACCGAGAGGATCTCGGCGAAGAAGACGCCGTGGATGATGGCGCTGTCCACCTCGTTCTTGGTGAGGACAGCCAGCGCCCCGAGGCCGCCGCCCAGCGCCAGCGAACCGACGTCGCCCATGAAGACGCTGGCCGGATAGGTGTTGAACCAGAGGAAGCTGATGCCGGCCCCGGCCATCGAAGCGCAGAAGACCGCCAGCTCGGCGGAGCCTTGAATGTGCGGGATCAGCAAGTAGTCGGCGATGTTCAAACCCTTGATCACCGCGCCCGCGAGGTACGCCAGCACCATGAAGGTGACCGCGCTGACGATGGTGGGGCCGATGGCGAGCCCGTCGAGCCCGTCGGTCAGGTTGACCGCGTTGGAGGTGCCGACGATGACGATGAAGGCGAAGGGCAGGTAGATGAACCAGGGCAGGCGCGGGTTGAAGGTCTTCACCTTGACGAAGGGGATGGCGAGCCGCGTATCGAGGGTCAGCGTGCCGGTCTTCCAGTCGACGAAGAAGACGCAGATGACGGCGATGAAGATCAACGTCTGCCAGAGGAGCTTCTGTTTTCCCGGCAGGCCCTTCGAATTCTTCCTGGAAAACTTGAGCCAGTCGTCGGCGAAGCCGATGGCGCCGAAGCCGAGGGTGAAGATGAGCGCGGCCCAGACCATGCGGTTGGTCAGGTCGGCGAAGAGCAGCGTGCCGAAGAGCGTCGCCCAGAGGATGAGGCCGCCGCCCATCGAGGGCGTGCCCTGCTTCGTCTGGTGGGCTTCAGGCGTGTCCTCGCGCACGCTGCTCGTTCCGTACTGCAGCCTTCGCAGCGCCTCGATGTAGCTGGGACCGAGGAGCAGGCCGACCACCAGCGCGCAGAGCCCCGCCATGAGCATGCGGAAGCTCGGGTAGCGCAGCACGTTGAAGAGCGGGATGCGGTCGGAGAAGGGGAAGAGGAGGTTGTAGAGCATCAGTGCCCTCCTTTCGATGCTCCGCCCTGCGGGCTCTGCCCGTCGCCGGCAAGGCCGGCTCCTCCTTTGGATGCTTCGCCCTGCGGGCTCTGCCCGTCACCGGCAAAGCCGGCTCCTCCTGCGCCCGTGAGCGCATCGCTGACCCGCTCCATCCTCATGCCGCGCGAGCCCTTCACCAGCACCACGTCCTCCGGCCGCGCGCGCGACTGCACCAGCCGCACCGCCTCCAGCGGGTCGCCGTCGACGTACTCGATGGAATCGGCGGAGAGCCCCGCCTCCTGCGCGCCCTCTCCCAGCGCCCGGGCGCGCGCCCCGAAGCAGACCAGCAGCGACAGCCCCGCGCCGGCGGCGAAGCGGCCCACGTCGCGGTGCAGATCCAGCTCGGTGGGACCCAGCTCCAGCATGTCTCCCAGAACCGCGATGGCGCGCCCCTTGTTTTGTACTAAGTGTGTCAGCGTCAGGAGCGCGGCCTTGGTGCTCGAGGGGTTGGCGTTGTAGCAGTCGTCGATGAGGAGCGCTCCGTTCTGCATCCGCTCGGGGCGCATGCGGCGGCCCGGCGTGGTGGCGTTGGCGAGGCCGCCCAGGATGGTGTCCGCGTCCAGGCCCAGCGCGAGGCCCACCGCGGCGGCGGCGGCCGCGTTGCTGCCGTTGTGCGTGCCGATCAATTTCAGCTCGACCGCGCGGCGGGCGCCCGAGAACTCCAGCTCGACGCGCAGCCCGAGGCCCTGGTGGTGGGCGGAGATGAGGCGCACGTCCGCGCCGTACGACGCGCCGAAGGAAACGAGCTTGCGCCGCGAGAGCCGCGCCTGCTGCAGGACGCGCGCGTCGTCCGCGTTGGCGACCGCGATCGCCTTGTCGCGCAGCGCGTGGAACAACTCGCCCTTGGCGTGCGCCACCCCGTCGAGTGAACCGCAGCCTTCGAGGTGCACCGGCCCGACGTTGGTGACCAGGCCCACGTCGGGGTCGGCCATGGCCGCGAGCCGCGCGATCTCGCCGAGGTGGTTCATGCCGCACTCGATGGCGGCGTAGCGGTGCTCGGGGCCGAGGCGCAGGAGCGTCTGCGGGACGCCGATCTCGTTGTTCAGGTTGCCCTCGGTCTTCAGGCTCGGGCCGGCGGCAGCGAGCACTTCCGCGATCAGCTCCTTGGTCGAGGTCTTCCCCGTCGAGCCGGTGATGCAGACGACGCGCAGGTCGGGGAGCCTGCGGCGCCAGGCCGCGGCGAGGGCGCCGAAGGCGCGGCCGGTGTCGGGCGCCGAGAGCACCGCGACTCCGGCAGGCGCTTTGGCGACGGCGTCCGAGGGCACCAGCACGCCCGCCGCGCCTCCCTGGATCGCCTGCGCGAGGAAGTCGCTGCCGTCGAAGTTGTCGCCGCGCAGCGCGACGAAGAGCCCCTTGGCCACCGGCTTGCGCGTGTCGGTGAAGACACCTTCGAAGGGCCCGCCCTGCGCGTGCACCTGAGCGCCGGCCGCCCACGCCGCCCCCTCGAGAGTGAAGCGAGCGGTCATTCAGCGCCCCTCCCGCTGCAGTTCGAGGAGGAAGCGGCGCGCTTCGGCCCGGTCGTCGAACGGCCGCTTCTCGGTGCCGACGATCTGGTAGTCCTCATGCCCCTTGCCGGCGATCAGCACCGCGTCTCCCGGCCTCGCGCAGCGCAGCGAAAGCTCGATGGCCTCGCGCCGATCCGGCACGATGCAGTAACCCTCGGCGCCCGCGCGCGCGTGCCGCGGAGCGAGGGCGCGCTTGCCGCCGGCGGCCAGGCCCGGCTCGATCTCCGCGAGGATGGCGAGCGGGTCCTCGGTGCGCGGGTTGTCGCTGGTGGCGATGGTGAGGTTCGCGCGCGCGGCGGCAGCCGCACCCATCAGCGGGCGCTTGCCGCGGTCGCGATCGCCGCCGCAGCCGAAGACGCAGACGATGCGCGGCGCGGGTCCCGCGGCGCCGCGCACTGCGTCCAGCACGCGGGCCAGCGCGTCGTCCGAGTGCGCGTAGTCGACCAGCACCACGCGCCCCGCCGGATCCTGCACGCGCTCGAGCCGCCCCGGCGCGCCGCGCGCCTCGGGCACGACGCGCACGATCTCGCCCAGCGGCACGCCCGACCCGAGCAAGAGGCCGATGGCGGCGAGGAGATTTTCGGCGTTGTGAGCTCCCAACAGCGGGCTCTCGACGTCGGCGAGCTGCGCGGGCAGCGGCGGGGCGGTGCGGAGGCGGAAGCGCAACCCGCCCAGGGTGCTGCGCAGCTGCTCGGCGATCAGCGCCGCGCCGGCAGCTCCGCGCAGCGTGAAGCCCAGCGCGTCGGGGACTTCGCGGGCGAGAGCGGCGACGCGCGGGTCGTCGTAGTTGAGCACCGCCGGCGCGCCGCGGGGGAGCAGCTCGCGGAAGAGCTTCGCCTTGGCGTCGAAGTACGCCTCGAGCGTGCCGTGGTAATCGAGGTGATCGCGCGTGAGATTGGTGAAGGCCGCGCCGGCGAAGGTGCAGCCCGCGGCGCGCTCCTGCGAGAGAGCGTGGCTGGAGACCTCCATCGCCACCACCTGAGCGCCCGCCTCCAGCATCCTGCGGAGCAGCGCCTGCAGGTCGTGCGACTCGGGCGTGGTGTGCGTCGCCGGAAGGCGGCCGCCGGGCCAGCGGCACTCGATGGTCCCGATCAGGCCCGTGCCCAGCCCGCGCGCCGAGGAGAGCTGCTCGAGCAGATATGCGGTGGTGGTCTTTCCATTGGTGCCGGTGATGCCGAAGAGCGAGAGGCGGCGCGACGGCTCGCCGTGGAAGCGCGCCGCCGCCAGCGAAAACGCCTTGCGCGGATTGTCGGCGACCACCACCGGGGCGCCCGCGTCGAGGCCGCGGCCGGCGAGCACCGCCACCGCGCCGCGCCCGACTGCCTGCGCCGCAAATTGCGACCCGTCGGCCTGGACGCCGGGCAGGGCCGCGAACAGCGAGCCGGGAGTGACCCGCCGCGAATCCACCGCGAGGGCGCGCACCTCCACAGCGGCCGCATCCTGCGGCACGGTGGCACCCACGTTCGCGAAAAGTTCGCCCAGCTGCACAGGATCCCTCTACGCCGGCTACCCCGGCGGCGCCAGCGTGACCTTCACCCTTGCACCGCGTTTGACAATCGCTCCCGGCCGCGGCGGCGCCTGGCCTCGGGCCTCGTGCTGCGCCGGGCCTCGGGCCTCGGGCTGCGCCGGGCCTCGGGCCTCGGGCCTCGGGCCTCGGGCTGGGAATGCGTCCGACATGTCCGACGTATCATCGCTGTCGCTGGCTGGAAGCCCGATCGCGGAGGTCAAGATGGTCTCGCGCGATTGCTCGGGCATGACGCCGAGCTGGCGGAGCGCTTCGCGGGCGATGGCGCCCCAGGCGGGCGCGGCGACCATGCCGCCCGTCACGTCGGCGCCGATGCCCTTCGGCTCGTCGATGACGACGAGGATGGCGACGCGCGGCGCGTCGGCGGGCACGAAGCCGACGAAGCTGGAGAGGCGCTTGTCGCTGTAGCCGCCGCGGACGGGATCCACCTTCTGCGCGGTGCCGGTCTTGCCGGCGGCGCGGTATTCGGTCAGCGCGGCGCGCGTGCCGGTGCCCTTCGCCACCACTTCCTCGAGCATCGCCGTCACCGTGCGCGCGGCCGAAGGCCCCAGCGCGCGCCGGACTTCCTCGCGCCCGCGCTGCTGCAGCACGGCGCCGTCCGGCGCGACGACTTTCTCGACCAGGTAGGGCCTGAGCAGGACGCCGCCGTTGGCGATCGCCGCCATCGCCACCGCCTCTTGCAGGCCGGTCGCCGACATGCCCTGCCCGAACGCCGTCGTGTCGAGCGCGATCTGCGCCATCTTCTTCGGATCGCCCAACGCCCCGCGCGCCTCGCCAGGCAGCCCGACGCCCGTCTTCTCGCCGAAGCCGAACGCTCTCAGCCCTCGGACGATCCTCTCCTTGCCCAGCCGCTCGCCGATCTTCGCCGCGCAGATGTTCGACGATTCGCGCAGCACGGTGGCGGGCGTCGCCCAGTCCACCGGGTGCGTATCGTGCAGCTTGCGGCCGGCGTGTGCCCAGACTCCGTGCTCGCAATAGAGCAGCTCGTCGGGCCGGAGCACGCCCTCCTCGATGGCGCGCGCGACCACGAAGCTCTTGATGGTGGACCCCGGCTCGAGCTGGTCCCGCACGGCGCGGTCGCGCCAGACCATCGGATCGCGGCCCGGCTTGTTGGCGTCGAAGGCGGGGTTCGAGGCGAGCGCCAGCACCGCGCCGGACTTCACTTCCAGCACCACCGCCCAGCCGCCGATGGCGCCCGCCGTCTTCACCGCTTTGGCCAGCTCCCTCTCGGTGACGAGCTGGATGGCGCTGTCCAGCGTCAGCGTGACGGTGGCCCCGGTCAGATCGGTCGGATCCGGCACGCCGTGCTCCAGCACCATGTTGCCGCGGGCGTCGCGCGTCGCCTGCACCTGTATGCTCTTGCCGCGCAGCAGCGGCTCCAACTCGCGCTCGAGTCCCTCCTGCCCCGCCTCCTCGCCGACGAAGCCGAGCACGTGCCCAGCCAGCTCGCGCTGCGGATAGAAACGCTTCGGCTCCTTCACCAGCTCGACCCCGTCCAGCGCCAGCGCGCGAACGCGTGCGGCGGCGGGCTCGTCCACCCTGCGCTTCAGCCAGACGAACTTCTTCTCCGGCTGCGAGAGCTTCTCCAGCACCTTGCGCCGCTCCATCTTCAGCGCCGGCGCGAGCAGGTCGGCGGCGTGGTCGCGCGCGCGGGGCGAATCGAAGGCGGAAGGGTCGACGAAGATGGAGTCCACGTCGCGCGTCACCGCCAGGGGCTGGCCGCGGCGATCGAGGATGAGCCCGCGGCGCGGCGCCCACTCCAGCTCGCGCCGCGTCTGATCGCGCTGCAGCCGCGAGAGGCGCGAGCGGTCGAAGAGCTGCACCTTGGCCGCGCGCCCGAGCACGATGCCGAAGAGCGCGACCAGCACGGCGCCCAGCAGGATCGCGCGCACCCGCATCCAGCGTCCGTCCTTCGCAGCTGGAATCGAGCGCGCCATGCGGAGACCTACCGTACCGAAGCGATCATCGAGCTGCGCACCGCGCCGCCGACGAGGACGACGACCCTGTCGATCGCGGGCGCTCCCATCGAGAGGCGCGCGCGCGCCAGCTCCTCGATGCGCTGCGAGCTGCCCAGCTCCGCCGCCTTGATCTGCAGCGCCTCGTGCTCGCGGGCCAGATCGCGGTGCTCGGCCGAGAGGCGCGAGAGCCGGTAGCCCTGCTCGGTGACGCGGGTGCGGACCCCGGCGTGGAGCAGCATCGCCGCGGCCACCAGCATGCAGGCCAGCGCGGTGGCCGCGAAGTTCTTCAGGCCGCGGCGATCGATGCTGCGCCGGATGGCGCTGTCCGGGCTACGCCCGCGACGGGCGGAGGCCGAAGGCCGCGGCGTCGGATGGGACCGATCGGTCATGAGAGCCTCTCGACCGCGCGCAGCCGTGCGCTGCGGGCGCGGGGGTTATTTGCCAGCTCTTCCTCGCCGGCTTGCACCGGCTTCTTGGTCAGCACCTTCCACTGCGCGGTGCGCCCGCAGGCGCAGACCGGAAGCAAGGGCGGGCAGATGCAGCCCGTCGACAGCTTGGCGAAGCCCTGCTTCACCATGCGATCCTCGAGGGAGTGGAAGCTGATCGCCAGGGCGCGTCCGCCGCGCGCGACGATGCGCGGCAGCTGGGAAAGCCAGCCGGCCAGCGCGCCCAGCTCGTCGTTGACGGCGATGCGCAGCGCCTGGAAGGTGCGCGTCGCGGGATGGATGTTCTTCGGCCACGCCTTGCGCGGAATGGCAGCGGCGACGAGCTCCGCCAGCGCCTTGGTATCTGAAAGCTCATGCGCTACGTGCGCCCGGTGGATCTCGCGCGCGATCTTCCGCGCGAACCGCTCTTCGCCAAGCGAATCGAGGATCCGCGCGAGCGCCTTCTCGTCCCACTCGTCGAGCCGCTCCGAGAGCGGCCGTCCGCGCGTTGGATCCATGCGCATGTCGAGCGGCCCTCCCTCGCGGAAGGAGAAGCCGCGCGACGGATCGTCGAGCTGCGGAGAGGAGACGCCGAGGTCCACCAGCGCGCCGTCCACCTCGCCGAGCCCGAGCCCGTCGAGCACCGCGCGCGCGTCGCGGAAGTTCCCGTGCGCGATGACGACGTCGCGCCCCGCCAGCCGCTCGCGCGCCGCCTCGAGCGCCGCCGGATCCTGATCGAGGCCCACCACCCGCGCGCCCGCCTCCAGGAGCGCGAGCGCATGCCCGCCGCCGCCGAGCGTTCCGTCGAGGATCAGCTTCCCCGGCGCAGCGGCGAGCAGCGAAACCGCCTCCTTCCGGAGGACGGTGCGGTGGACGAACTCGCTCATTTGCGCAGCATCCTCACTTTCACCGCCGGCGCCATCGCAAAGGTGGCCTCCTCGACGCTGCGGAAGAGCGCCAGGTCGCCGCCGCCCGCGGCCTTGAGGATGTTGCCGACGTAGGGGTTGCGCACCGCGATCAGCAGATCGCCGCCGCGCGAGAGCAGCTCCTTGCGGCGCGCGACGATCTCCGGGATGCCCGAGTAGTCGAGGTGCGTGACCTCGCGCAGGTCGAGCACGATGCGCCCCGCCTCGGCCGCGGCGCGCCCGATGGTGTAGTCGATGGCCCAGAGGGCCTCGCGGTCGAGATCGCCGCGCACAGAGACGGTGGCCACGTTCTCTTTCCAGGGAACGCCGAGCGGGCGCGGGCCGGGCGCGGGCTTCAGCGCCAGGACCGCCGTCGAGGGCTCGCTGCGATAGCTGCTTCGGGAAGACTTGTCCGCCATCGAAATCCTCCGCTTGCCTAGAAGAACTCGCTCAGCCGCTTCGCCAGCTCGGGACCCGACTCGCCCGCCCGGGCCTTCTTCTGCACCTCGGCCCACTTCGCCGGGGTCCAGATCTCGATCCGCTCCACCGTCCCCGCCCAGGTGATTTCCTCGACGATGCCCACCGCCTCGCGCAGAGTGGGCGGGATGAGGATGCGGCCGAGCTTGTCGACGGGGCACTCGTGCGCGGGCGCGATGAAGGCGCGGGCGATGCGGCGGATGTCCGGGTCGAACATCGAGCGCGCGGCGACCTTCTCGGCGAACCTGGTCCAGGCGGCGGGCGCGAAGGCGGTCAGGCAGTCGTCGATCAGATCGATGGTGATGAAGAGCTTGTCGGCGCCTTGCGCGGAGAGGATCTCGCGAAACTTCGCGGGGAGGCTGGTGCGCCCCTTGGCGTCGATCGAATGCTGGAAGACGCCGGAGAACATGGCCTGCGATCCTCTCGGTGGCGTGGCGATCCACTTCGTGCCACTTTGATCCACCGAGCGCAGCCTGCGGCACGCCTCGTTGCCTGTCAAGCAAGCTCAACCTGAACGGAAAGTCAGCGGATTGCCTAGTGGATCGCGGTTGTCCGACACGCAGGCGCTGGCGTACCCGACAGGAACTTCGGTAGTCAGATGTAGGGGGCTACCTGGGAGAAATTTTGTACAAAATTTCTTCCCGGCCCGGGACCGCTACCGCAACAACCCCTCGATCACTGCCCGCGCGACGTGGTGATACCCGTCGCGCACCTCGGTGAAGATCCGCTCCGCCGCCGCGCGGTCCGACTTCGCGAGCTGCTGGAAGACAGGCCGCAGGTACTTCATGCGCCCGGTCTCCAGCGCGACGCGGCGCGCTCCCTCGATCGCGCCCGGCAGCCCCGCCCGCAGAGCCGCGAGCACGAAGGTGTGGCGCAGCTCGAGGCTCTTGCGCTCCCACAATCCGAAGCGCGCGTCGATCGCCCGCAGCGCCGCGATGGAAGGCGAGGGCGGCAGCGACTGGAGATAGACGAGCAGCTCGGTCGGCGTCAGGTCCAGAGCGGGCAGCGCGCCCGACGCCGCCAGCTTCTGCAGCTCGAGCAGCCGCGCCGACTGGGGCCGCGGCGCATCGGCGGGCAGCCCCGGACCGTCGATGAAGCGCAGCGCGTCCGCCCGCGCGGCAAGCCCGGGCATCCGCTGCTCGAGGAAGTCGAGGAACTGCTGCGTGGTGATGCTCTGGAAGCGGAACTTCGCCATGTACGCGCGCAAGAACCCGTCCCACGCCGCGCGCCCGCTCAGCTCCTCGAGGCGGCGGAGGAGCAGGTAGCCCTTCTCGTACGGCACGTTCGAGTAGGCCTCGTCGGGATCGACGCCCGCGAGCTCGGTGCGCAGCCGCGTCAGCTCCGGCCGCATGGCGAAGCGCTCCAGCGAGACTTCGAGGTCGTGGCGCCCGATGGCGGCGTGCAGCTCGGACTGCTCGCGGCCCGCAAGCTTCTCGAGGATGCGGCGCTCGGCGTAGACGGTGAAGCCTTCGTTGAGCCAGAAGTCGTTGGCCGACGCGTTGGTGACGAGGTTGCCGGTCCAGGCGTGCGCCAGCTCGTGCGCGATGACGTTGACGAGCGATCGATCTCCGGCCAGGAGCGACGGCGTCACGAAGGTGAGCCGCGGGTTCTCCATACCGCCGTAGGGAAACGACGGCGGCATCACCAGCACGTCGTAGCGCTGCCACTCGTAGGGCCCGAAGAGCTGCTCCGCGGCGGCGAGCATGCGCTCCACCTCGGCGAACTCGAAGGCGGCAGCGCCGGCGACCGCGGGCTCGGCCCACACCGCGCAGCGATCCGAGAGCGGGCGGGAGGTCAGGTCGCCCACCGCGAACGCGATCAGGTACGGCGGAATCGGTTGCGGCATCTCGAAGACGTCGGTCGCCAACTCGGGCCCCGCCGCCTCGCGGCCCTTGGCCGCCGCCGCCATCAGCGTGCGCAGCTGCGCCGGGACGGTGAAGCGCGCCGAGCCCACCGTGATGCGCACGCGCGGCGTGTCCTGCAGCGGAATCACCGAGCGCGCGTGGATGGGCTGGCACTGCGAGAAGAGGAACGGCTGGGCGCCGCCCGCCGTCTGCGCAGGTGAGAGCCACTGCAGCGCCGTCGCCTGCGGCGAAGTCAGGTAGCGGATGCGCACTCCCGAGGACGCCTGCGGCAGCTCGATGCGCAGCCGCGCGCCGAGGATGGGCTCGGGCGCGGCGAGCGTAAACGCGAGCGGCGCGCCGTCGAGCGCGGCCACCGATTCGATCTTCAAATCGCGCGTATCGAGATCGAGCGGCCCCGCGCCGGAGGCATCGAAGCGCAGCGCCACCTCGCCCGCGATCGTGCGCGTCTCGAAGTCGACGCGCAGATCCAGCTCGATGCTCCTGGTCTGCGGCTGGTTGGTGTCGGCGTAGCTGTGGGGGTCGAGGCGCGCCATGGGGAATCACTTACCCCGGCGCGCCCCCCTCCGCTACGAGCGCCTGCGCGCGTCGGCGAGCCAGTGGATCAGCCGGATCACTTCGCCGCAGTCGGCCACCTGCCAGCGCGCGTTGGTGCCCGATCGCGGCGGCGGTCCGACATGCACGGTGATGCCGCTGCGCCCGTTCAGGGTGTCGAAGATCTCCTCGTCCGCCTCGCCCGCGCCGACGTAGACCGGCAGCGCACCGCGCAGCCCCACCAAGAGACCGAGCACGGCCTTCCACGCGCCCGCCCCTTCGGGCAGCGCCTCGAGCGAGTCGACTCCGCGCCGCAGCTGCAGTCCCTCGCACGCGACCAGCTTGCCGAACTGCTCGGCCGCCTCCACCTGCACGGGCGGCTCGGCGTTGCGCAGGTGCAGCACCAGCGCCCAGGTCCGGTCCTCGAGCGTGATCCCCAATTCTTGAAGAACCGGCACCCGCGAGCAGGCGCGCCGCAGCTTCGCGATCGCCGTTTCGGCCAGCTCGAGATCCGGCTCGGTGACCATGCGCAACCCGTTGCAGGCGACGTCGGCGCCATGCACGCCCACGTATCCCAGCCGCTGCAGACGCAGCCGGCGCTGCAGCGTCTCGACCTTGCGCCCCGAGACCACCGCGCCGCGTGTTTCGGGCGCCGCGCAGAGGCGGATCAGCGCCGCCCGCGTCGCCGGGTTGGTCCGTAGATGTCCGTGCGACGCCAGCTGCGACAGCGCCGTGTCGAAAGAGAAGAAACCGTACAATGCGGTCGCCTCGCCGATGCGCTCCTGCAAATTGTCTGCTTCCGACCACAGTGGTCGGACAACCCCCGCCCGCCCTGGCTCCGTGTTGCGCACTCGCCGCCCCCCTCGCCTTTGTGAGGCCCCGCACACGAACATGTGCACGAAGGTAGGAGGAGGCGAGGTCGTGCTCTTCAACAGCGGGCGGGCAGCCAGCCGCTTCGGCGACGGCGGGCACCATCGTCGATCGCTTCAAGCGCGCACGCGGATGGCGCAGGCGCTCTTCACGCTGCAGGGGGACCTATCGCTTTGCCAGCCTCCGCAGCTTGCCGCGCAGGCTATCGTCGATGGCATCGAGCGCGAGGCGCTCCTGCTCGGCGTATGCCTTTTCGGGCGAAGCCTGCGCCGCTGCGCGCAGCGCTACCGAGCGGGCGGCGAGCGAGAAGAGGCAGATGAGTACGGAGGCGATCGCGGCCAGCGTCAGCTTCATGACGATTTCACTCCTGTCGGGACGCCTTTTCATGGCGTCCTCCGCGACGTTCGCACCACGGCGCGTTCCGTCAATTTCCCGAATGCCTTCTTGCGCGCTTGCTCGGCGTGCGGTAGGCGAGAAACCGCATGCCACAGAAATCCCAGGAGCCCGTGATCGGCGACGGCACGCTGCACGTCGGCGATCGCGTCGTCTATCCCAACCAGGGCATCTGCAGGATCACCGGCGTCTCTACCAAGCAGATCGCTGGGCAGAGCTGGGAAGTGGTCACCCTCTCGCGCGAGGAGGACGGCGCGACGGTGATGGTCCCGCGCGCCAAGGTGATGGGCATCGGCCTGCGCAAGGTGGCCGACGTCGCCGCCATCGACAAGGTGTTCGACGAGCTGGCGTCGCCGACGAACGATCCGCAGCTCGACTGGAAGGTGCGCCACCGCGAGAATGCCGACCGCATGTCCGGCGGCGGGCTCTTCGGCACCGTCGAGGTGCTGCGCAGCCTGCACACCTTGAGCCGCGTGCGCCCGCTGCCGCCCAAGGAGCGCGAGCTGTACGACAACGCGCGCCACCTGCTCGTCGGCGAGATCGCGGCGGCGATGAACATTCCGCTGCACGTCGCCGAGGACAACCTCGACTACGCCCTCTGGCCGCCGCCGGGGATGAAGCGCAAGGGTCACCCGCTGCCGCCCGCGACGCTGGGGCCCCCGACGCCGCCGATGCGCGCGGCCGGGGCCGACGACGATCTGGGCTTCGAGGAGGACGAGGCGGAGGAAGAGCCGGCCGCCGCGGCGCCCGCCGTGGCGGCGACCGACGACGACGAAGCGGAGGTGCCGGAACCGAAGGCCGCGCTCAAGGCCGCGCCGAAGAAGGCGCCCGCCGAGGAGAACCGATCCGCTCCGGCCGTTGCCAAGCCTTTGGCGCACGCCGCCGAGAAACCCGCGCCTGCGAAGGCGCCGCACGCCGCTGAGAAACCCGCGCACGCCGAGAAGCCCGCGCACGCCCAGAAACCCGCGCCTGCCAAGAAGGCGGCGCCTGCCGCTGCCGCCAAGAAGGCGTCTGCGGCCGCGGCGAAGAAGTCCGCGCCGAAGAAACCGGCTCACGCTGCGAAGAAGCCTGCGCACGCCGCCGCGAAGAAGCCCGCAGCGAAGGCGAAGGCCAAGAGGAAGAAATGATCCGCATCGTGACGCTGTCGGAGTTCCCGCCCGACGTGATCGACTTCGTCTCGCGCCGCATCCACGCAGCCTACGGCATGGGCTGCGAGCTGGAGGGCGAGGGCGAAGTGCCGCGCGGAGCGCTCGACGACGAGCAGTCCACCTACGACGCGGTGAAGATCGTCGACGAGATGGACGACGACGTGACCCTCTACGCCGACGACAAGATCATCTACCTGACCAAGGAGCCGCTCTCCGCGCCGCCGGGCCCCATGGGCGTGGGTCCGGTCGACGGATATGCGCAGTACGGAGGCGGCAAGGCGGTCGCCACCGCGCACGGGCTCGGCGAGAAGGGCCTGCCGCCGCTCGAGGTCGGGCTCGCCAAGCGCGCGGCGCACTTCGTCGGGCACCTGTGGGATCTGCACCACTGCTTCGATCCGCGCTGCGCCATGCACCCGGGCTGGTCGCCGGGGTTCGCGCAGTATCCCGAGGTGGCGCTGTGCCTCTTCTGCCGCGAGAAGAGCGAGCGCAAGATCAAGCTGGGGTCGTCGGGCTGAAGCGGCTTCGGGCTTCGGGCCTCAGGCTTCGGGCCTGAGCCTCAGGTGAAGCGGCTTCGGGCTTCGGGCCTGAAGCCGCAAACGTCGGCGCTGAGCTATAAGGGCCCGCGTGCATCGGCTGCCCCTCGCTCTCATCGCGCTGATCGGAGCCGGCTCGCTGGTGTTCGATCTGACGCTCTCATGGCGGCTGCCCTCCGATGCCGACTGGGCGGAGGCGGCCGGCGCGCTGCGGGCGCGGGCCCAGGCGCGCGATGCGGTGCAGCTGTGGCCCACCTGGGCGGAGAGGGCGCGGCTATTCGTCGACGCGATGCCGGTCCTCGCCGAGGAAAATCTCGCGGCGGCGGACTACCTGGGCGTGCAGCGGCTGTGGGTCCTGTCGCTGCCGCGCACGCCGCACTTCTCCGCGCCCGACGAAGCGCTGCGATCGCGCGGAGCCACGCCTGCCGCAGACGCGCAGCGCTTCGGGGCGCTCTCGCTGCGGCCGTGGGATCTGCACGCGCCGGAGGTCGCCGCGGACCTGACGCGATCGCCGGAAGAGCACGAAGTCGATTACCTGGCGCGGCGCTGCCTGCGAGTCGCCGTCGGATCGCGCTTCATCGCGCGGGGTGCTGGGGGAAGCGCGATCCACGTGCGCGCTGGCGTGATCGGCGAGCGCGCCTACGACGCCGACATGCCCGCGGTCGTCGTGCAGGTTTTCGCCGACGGCGCGCCCGTCGGAACGCTCGAGGTCCCTCGCACGATGCGCGACGGCACCGGCTGGCGCCGCCTCGACGCGCCCCTGCAAGCCGGCGAAAACGAGCGAACATTCGTCTTCGCGGCCTCGTCCGCCGATCCCGCGCGCCCTTTCTGCCTGCAGGCATGGACGACGAAATGAACCGCCTCGCGCGCACGCTGGGCTTCTGCACCGCGGCGGCGATGGCGCTGACCCAGGCGCCGGTCGGTTTCGTGCGCGACGAGGGTTACTACTTCACCGCCGCGCAGAGCATCGAGGCCTGGCTCCGTCTTCTCATGACCGCGCCGCTGCAGGCGCTGGCGGAGACCGAGCGCTACTGGTCGTACAACTTCGAGCATCCGGGCCTCACCAAGCTGCTCTTCGCCGCCTCGCACCTCGTCTTCACCACCTGGCTGAAGCTGCTCCCCGACGCGCTCGCCTGGCGGCTACCCACCTTCGCTTTCGCCGGGCTGCTCACCTATTGGCTGTGCGTCCTCGGCAGCTCGCGCTCGCGCGCGGCCGGCGTGCTGGCGCCGCTCTTGTTCTGGTGCGCCGAGCGCACTTTCTTCCACGGCCACCTTGCCTGCTTCGACGTTCCCATCTGCGCGCTGTGGGCGGGCGTCGGAGTCGCCTGGCTGCGCGCGCTGGGCGCGCTGCCCGGGCCTCGAGCTTCCGGCCTTGGACCTCAAGCCTCAGGCCTTGGCCCTCAAGCTTCGGGCCTCGGGCCTCGGGCCTCGGGCCTCGGGCTGAGTACAAAACTTTGCTTTGCATTCGTGTACGGCGTCGCGCTGGGGGTGAAGCACAACGCGTGGTTCCTGCCACCGGTTCTGCTCGTGCACGCGCTTTTCCTTCCGCGCGAGCAGCGCAACGCCGCGCTCAAGACATTGCCGTTCATTTTCCTCTCGCCGGTGGTGTTGTTTCTCGCCTGGCCGCTGCTCTGGCACGAGCCGCTGCGCCACCTCGGCGACTGGATCGCGTTCCATACCCACCACGTCCACTACGCGTGGTGGTACTTCGGGCAGGTCCTGCGCGGACCGCCCTTCCCCGTCATCTACCCGCTGGTGATCGACGCTGTGGCGCTGCCCTTGCCGCTGGTCGCGCTGCTCGCCGCCTCCGGCATCAACCTGCTCGTCGATTTCGCGCGACGGCGGCTCGACCCGCAGCGGTTGCTCGAGCTGGGCCTCGCCGGCGCGGCGCTCCTGCCCTTCCTGCTCACGACCACGCCCATCTTCGGCGGCCTCAAGCACTGGCTCGCTTTCGTCGCGCTCCTGACGCCGGAAGCCGCCGCGCTGCTGGTGCGCGCGGCCGAGCTCTCCTTGTGGCCCCGTTCGCGCACGCTCCTTCTGGGCGCGGCCGCGGCGCTTCTGCCCGGACTCTGGCAGATCGCGCACACGCACCCGTACGGAACCAGCGCGTATGGCGAGCTGGCGGGCGGGATCCCCGGCGCGGCCTCGCTCGGCCTGCAGCGGCAGTACTGGTCGAACAACGTAACGGCGGTGCTGCCGTGGCTGAACACGCACTGCCCCCCTGGCGCTCGCGTCTACTTGCACGAGGTGAACGTCGAAAGTTATCGGACATATGTCACGAGCGGAATGCTCCGCGCCGACCTCCGCTACACGCGCGGCCCCGCCGAGTCGGACTACGCCGCGCTCCAGTGGCACCGGGAGTTCCGCGACCGCGAGCCGGAGACGTGGAACGCCTTCGGTACGCATCGCCCCGCGACCGGCCTCTACCTCGACGAAGTTCCACAGATCGTCGTCTATGCCCGCCCCGGCCTGCCCGGCGCGCCGTAGAATCGCTCCATGGGCACGCGCTGGGACCACATCCTCGACCAGAAGCCGCAGGATCTTCGCGATTACGTCCTCGACAAGGTCGCCGACCAGCTCGCCGACGACCTGCGCAACTTCCCGCCGCCGATCGACGAGTGGCTCGACGACGCGCTCAGGGCCCGCTACGCGAAGGTGCTCGCGCGCACCGGCAAGCCCGAGCTGGAGACGTACCGCGTCGCCTGCGAGCTGGCGCGCGAGGAGATGCTGCGCGAGTACGAGCTGATCGACGCCTTCTGCCGCAGCACCGAGTGGAAACGCCTCTTGCCGACGGAGATCGAAGAGCAGACCGCCCACTTCATGACGCGGTACCTGGTGGACGGCGCGCTCGCCTTCCAGGAGCACGCGCAGGGCAAGTTCCGGCGGAGCGATCTGGTGCAGCTGATGGAGAGGATCGAGGACCGCCTGCTGCGCGGCTATCGATTGCGCCTTTAAGGATGCCCGACGGCGCAGGCGGCCTGCGCGGCCTGCTCGCTGGGAAAGCAGACTCCGCCCGCTCCGCAGCTGGTGGTGATGCAGCGGAACCCCTTCATCGGGCACTGGCTGTCGTCGGTGCAGGGGCTCAGGTGCGAGATCACCTGGCACTGGCTCGGGCTGCCGGAGCACACCATGCCGGGTACCGGACCGAATCGGTTGTTGCAATCGACGATGCTGCTGCATCCTCCGAGGAACAGCGGGAAGCAATTATTCGAGCAGACCTGCGGGCAGCCGCCGCCCACCGTGCACGCGGAGCACGGGCTCGAGCCGCACACGATCGGAAAGTTGGCCGGGACGCAGCAGTTGCCGATGCAGGTCCCGCCGATCGGGCACACCGCCGTGGCCTGGCACGCCTGCGTGCAGCTCGCGGTGCCGGTGACGCACGCGCCGGAAGCGCAGACCATGTTGAGCGCGCAGTCCGAGCTCTGCGTGCAGCCGGCGCTGCAGCGCGGATGGTTCTGGTCGGCGGTATTGCAGCCCGAGCCCAGCGGGCAGTCGGCGTTGGAGACGCAGCCGGCGTGGCAGCTCTTCGAGCCGTCGGGATTGGCCTGGCAGATCTGCCCGCTGGTGCAGTCGGAGTCCTGCGCGCAGAGCGCGAGGCGAAAGCAGGCGTTGGCGCGGCACTGGTAGCCGGGCCCGTTCTCGATCAGCGCGCAGTCGCCGTCGGAGGCGCAAGCGTGGACGCAGAGGCGGCTCTGTGGATCGCAGGCGTCGCCGGCCGGGCAGGTGGCGTTGCGCGCGATGCAGGCCTTGAGCGTCTGGTCGCAGGTCTGCAAGGGATCGGCGCAGTCGGCGTCGGCGGCGCAGAGCTTGAGCGAGTCGGGGATGCAGGCGTTGGACTGCCCGCCGGGCGGGATCGCCTTGCAGGTGCGCAGCGCGGTGTCGCAATACCGGCCCGGGCCGCAGGCGCTGTTGGAAGTGCAGCCGCCCACGGCGGCGACGCAAAGGCCGGTGAAGGCGTTGCAGAACTTGCCGCCCGGGCAGGCCGCGTCGCTGGCGCAGACGCAGCGGCGCAGCTCGTGATCGCAGTGGAAGTTGGCGCCGCACTCCGAGTCGCTCGAGCAGGTGTCGGGCAGCGCCGCGAGCGGCCGCGGGACGCTGCTCGTGCACGCTGCCAGCGCGACAAAAACGCATTTCCTGAGCATGCCCGCTGGTTACCGTGCGCCTCGGATAGGCGTCTATCGGACAACCGGAGATCCGGGGACACCATACGCAACTCATGCCAAGTCAGCGCGAAGTTGGCACGGAGTTGCGTATGGTGTCCCCGGATCTCACGCGACAGATCACTTCGGGCCCTTGCCCGACTTGCGGCACTCCGCGTGCTTTTCCTTCGCCGTCTTCGCCGCCGGCGAGTTGCGGTGCCCCTGCGTCACCTCGTCGTAGAACAGGGCCGCGTTCTGGCAGTCGCCCTGGGCCTGGAAGGCCATCCCGATCTTGAGCAGCGCGTCCGGCACCTTGTCGGAGGTCTTGTGCTCCTTGAGGACCTTCTGGAACTCGACGATGGCGTCGTTCCATCTCTTCTCGGCGTAGTAGGTCTCGCCCAGCCAGTACTGCGCGTTGGGCGCCAGCTCGTCCTTCGGATGGCGCGCGAGGAAGTCCTGGAGCAGCTCCCGCGCGCGCGCAGTCTGGCCCGCGTCCAGCTTTTGCCGCGCCAGCGTGTAGATGCCCATCCGATCGGTGGGGTGCTCCGCCTTGTCCAGCTCCTTCTGCTGCTTGCTGACGAACTGGTTCGCGGCTTCGAGCGCCTTCTGCTGTTCCTGGGCCAGCTTGTCCAGGGCGTCGATGCGGTGCTGCAGCACCTCGACCTGGCCGCGCAGCGCGGTGACGTCGTTCTGCGCCTTCTCCAGATCGACGGCGAGGTCCGCCCCGCTCTTGCGCGCCGCGCGGTTGAGCGCGTCGAGGGCGTCCTGCAGCGCCTTGGCCTTCGCCGCCTGATCGGCGGCGAGCTTCTTCCGCTCCTCGGTGGCGGTGTCGACCTCTTTCTTCAAGTCGACGCGCAGCGCGGCGATGTCCTGCCGGATCTGCTCGCCCTCCTGCGCCCACATCACGCAGCCCGTCAGCGAGAGAAGCAGCAAAAAGATTGCGGTTGCGGTTCGCATTTACTGCTCCGTGAGGATTTCGACGCGGCGATTGCGGGCCCAGGCCGCCTCGTCGTGGCCCGGATCGGCCGGCCGTTCCTTGCCGTACGAGATCGCCTTGAGCCGCTGCGCGTCCGCCCCCAGCCCGATCAGGTACTTCCTGACTGCGCCGGCGCGCCGCTCGCCCAGCGCCAGGTTGTACTCGGTGGTGCCGCGCTCGTCGGTGTGGCCGGAGATGAGCGCGCGCCGGAAAGCGGACCTCCGCAGGCACTCGAAATCCGCGTCGAGTTGCTTGCGGGCCTCGGGCGTGAGCGTCGCGTCGTCGAAGCCGAAGTAGATCGCCTTCACCTCGCACTCGCCCAGCTTCTGCGAGCTTCCGGTCTTCAAGAGACCTTGCGCCTTGCACAGCTTGTCGACGCAGGCGCTGCCCTCGCCGCAGTCGGCGTCCGCGAGACACTCTTCCTCGGCGGCGCAGCGGCCCGCGACGCACTTCTTGCCCTGCCCGCAGTCCTGCGCCGCCGTCTCGGGGCTGCACTCGGCGACGCACTTGCCCTCGGCCGAGCACTTCTGTCCGGCGGCGCAGTCCTCGGGCTTCGCGCACTGCGACTTCGCGGTGCAGATCGCGTCCCTGCAGACGGGCTTGTCGGGCTTGCCCGCGCAGTTCGCGTCCTCGCGACACTCCTTGCAGAAGCCGGCCAGGCACACCTGCCCGTGATCGGCGCAGTCCGGGTCCACCTTGCACTCGGGATAGCTCACCCTGGCCGGGCAACCGGCGAGGAGCGCTGCAGCTGCGAAGAGTGCGAGGCGGCGCATGGAGGCGCGTCAGTTATCCGCGACGCAGCGGAGTGTCAAGGAGCGCGAGCTTGCCCGTGCGCTTGAGCCGCTTGAGCGCGGCCTCACGGCGGAGCGCTGCGGAGCGCGTGCGCTTCTGCTCCACGTGCACGATGACCAGCGGGCCCCGCCCGCGCGTGTAGCGGGCGCCACGGCCGGTGCGGTGCGCCGCGAGCCGCCGGTCGAGGTCGTTGGTGATGCCCGCGTAGAGCGTGCCGTCGCCGCAGCGGAGGAGGTAGACGCACCAGCGCACGGCGACAGGATGGCGGAGACGATCGCGCCGCGCAAGAATCGCGCTCGCCTCCCGCGCACGCGCTTCTCGCGCGCCATCTGGTCGCGGTCGCGGTAGTCGCGGTCGCAGTCGCGGCCGCCGGCATGGACGCGAAGTGCGGTCTGTTGCATCCTGATGAACCCATGCCGGCCAAGCGCCCACCTGCAAACCAGTCCCCGGGCGGGACCGTCGTTTTCGAAGGCAACGACGATCGCACTTCTCCCAGCGAGGACCCGATCCCGGAGGAAACATTCGGGGCGGACGAGCCGGCGAAATCGGACGAGACCCCCGGCTCCACGGCCTTCGTGCGCGTCGATCAGGCGCCGCTCCAATCGGCCGAAGACGATAACCCCGGCGCGACCGCCTTCGTGCGCGCCGGCCCCGCTCCCGGCAAGTCGTCGCCGCTGCCGGCGCGGCGCGCCGCTCCGCAGCCGTCCGCGCCCAGGAAGGGTCTTCAAGTAACGCTGCCCGACGACGAGCCGGCCCCGCCACCGCCCAAGAAGGTGGCGCCGGCAGAGCCCGAGCAGAGGGGCCGCCGCGGGAGTTGGTGGGACGCCAAGGCCGAGAAGGAAGAAGAGCCGCCTCCTCCACCGCCCGAGCCGGAGCCGCCTTCGGAAGATGACGTCCCGGGCGCCACCGCCTTCGTGCAGGCGCCGCGCCCGAAGCCGAAGCCGCGGCTGGAGCCCGAGGTCGCTCCCTACCGGCCGGTGATGGCCGACGATTACGCCGGCCACGTGAAGCCCGGCGAGCCGGCCTGGAAGATCTGGACCCGGCGCGCGGGCTGGGCCTGCGTCCTCCTGGCGGTGGTCGCCATCGCCTCCGCGATCGGCGGCTACCTCTACATCTCTCGCGAGATCCCGACCTTCGACAGCATCCGCGACTATCACCCCTTCGTCGCCAGCAAGGTGGTCGCCGCGGACGACAGCGTGGTGGGCCAGTTCTACCGCGAGCGCCGCACCGTGGTGCCGATGGTCCAGATCCCGCGCGTCCTGGTGCAGGCGGTGACCAGCGCCGAGGACAAGGACTTCTACAAGCACCCGGGCTTCAACCTCATCGCGCTGGCCCGCGCGGTGGTGGTGGACGCCATCTCCGGTCGCAAGCGGCTGGGCGCCTCGACCATCACGCAGCAGGTGGTGAAGAACTTCTTCCTCTCCAGCGAGAAGAAGTGGAAGCGCAAGCTCAAGGAGATCCTGCTCTCGGCGCGCCTGGAGCACAACCTCTCCAAGGACGACATCCTCTATCTGTACCTGAATCAAATCAACTTCGGCAAAGCGCACTACGGCGTCGAGGAAGCGTCGCTCTACTACTTCAACAAGCACGTGCAGGACATCGACCTGGGCGAGGCCGCCATCCTCGCGGGCCTGCCGCAGAATCCCTCGCGCATCAACCCGCGGCGGCATCCCGAGCGCGCTAAAAGGCGGCAGATCTACGTGCTCGACCGCATGCTGGCGAACCACTACATCTCGCGGGAGAGTCACGACCGCGAGGTCGACCGGCCCATCGTGCTGCCGCCGCCGCCGTCAGATCCGCCGGGCGCGTGGTACCTCGACGAGGTGCGCAGGCAGCTCAACGCGCAGTTCGGCGAGGCGGCGGTCGACACTTCCGGCATGACCGTCGAAGTGGCCATGGATCCACATCTGCAATCGGCGGCGGAAGTCGCGCTCCGGGAAGGCCTGCGCACGGTGGACAAGCGGCAGGGCTGGCGCGGCCCCGAGGCGAAGCTCGACGCCGATCGCATCGACGCCTACCGCACCGCGCTGGGCCGCAAGCTCGCCTCGGTGGCGCAGACGCCGGACCAGGCGTGGGTGCTCGACCTGGAAGGCATCCACTCCGCGGCCATGCGCAAGATCGCCGGCAAGCTGTTCAAGGCGGGCAAGAAGAAGAAGGCGGTCGCCGACGAGGCGGACGACGCCGAGGCCGCCGCGGACGCCGACGCCGCCTTCGACGTGGCCGCGGGCAGCCTGCCGCCCGACGTGGTGGCGCGCGCCGCCAAGGTCCGCCCGCTGGTGCCCAACGAGATCTACGCCGGCATCGTCACCAGCGTCTCGCGCAGCGACGCCACCGTCGAGCTGGCGCCCGGCATCGCCGGCAACCTGCCCTTCTCCACCATGAGCTGGGCGCGGCCCTTCAAGCCGGAGCGCACGACGCCCGCCCCGCGCGCGCCCTCCGACGTCGTCTCGGTCGGCGACGTGGTGCCGGTCCGCATCGCTCACGTGCAGACCAGCCACACCTCCAGCGCCACGCGCGTGCTGCGCCTCGAGCTTTCGCTGGAGCAGACGCCCAAGGTGGAGGGCGCTTTCGTCGCCATGGACCTCAAGTCGCGCGGCGTGCTCTCGCTGGTGGGCGGCTACGACGTCGCGCTCTCCTCGTTCAACCGCGCCACCCAGGCCAAGCGGCAGCCGGGCTCGTCGTTCAAGCCCTTCCTCTACGCGGCGGCGCTCGACAACGGCAAGTACACTCCGGTCACGCGGGTGGACGACTCGCCGGAGGTGATCGTCGACCCCTGGACCGGCAAGGCCTGGAAGCCGCAGAACTTCGAGAAGGACGAGTTCGACGGCCCCATCACGCTGCGCAAGGCGCTGGCCGAGTCGAAGAACACGGTGGCGGTCAAGCTCCTCATCGACGTGGGCATCGACAAGGTGCGCTCGGCGGCGCGCGCTGCCGGCATCTCGAGCGAGGTGCCGCAGAGCTACACCGCGGCGCTCGGCACCGGCGACGTCGGGGTGCTCGAACAGATCAACGCCTACGCCACGCTGGCCGCTCTGGGGAGGCGCACGGAGCCGATGCTCATCAAGAAGGTGCTGGCGCGCGACGGCAGCACGCTCTTCGTCGCGCCGGGCAACGCCGAGCAGGCGATGAAGCCGGAGACGGCCTACCTCACCGCGAACATCATGCGCTCGGTGATCGACGACCCTTCGGGCACCGCGCACTCGCTCTCCGTTTTGGAGCGGCCGGCGGCAGGCAAGACCGGCACCGCCAGCGAGCACCGCGACGGCTGGTTCATCGGCTTCACGCCGTCTCTCATCGCGGGGGTCTGGGTCGGCTTCGACACGCACGAGATGATGGGCAGCTTCGAGACGGGCGGGCACGCCGCCGGGCCCATCTGGCTCACCTGGATGCGCGCCGCGACGGTCAACACGCCAAAGGAAGACTGGCCGCCGCCGCCGCCGGGCGTGACGGTGGTGCAGATCAACCGCAACACCGGGCTGCTGGCGAAGGAGGGCGACCCCTACGCGGTGAGCGAAGCGTTCATGTCCGGCACCGAGCCGACGCAGGAGGCCGACGACCAGCAGCAGGAGCCCGGCCAGGAAGACTGGTACAAGGCGCCGGGCAGGTGATGCCCGGAAGTTCCAGGTCAGCGGATGGCGCTGGCCTTGATGGCTGCCTTGCCCTCCTTCTCGTAGACCGAGAAGCGCACGCCCTTGCAGTTGTGCTTGGCGACGAGGTCGGCGCGGTTCTTCTTCAGCTTGGCGGCGAACTTCTCGAAGCTGATCTTGTCCGCCGGCTCGCCCAGCTGCGCCTTCAGCTCCTTGAAGCGGTCGTAGGTCTCGTGCCAGTGCTGCTCGTCGGGATCCTGCTCCGCGAGCGAGGGCATGGAAAAATCCTGCATGGTGACGTTCGCTTCCGGCGCGGGGTCCGCCTGCGCTGAGGGTTCGGGCTTGGATCGTCGGCCCTCCGCCACACGCGATCCCCAGGCCTGCGCGGCCGGCGCCTTCCGGGACGGCTCTTCGTCCCGCTCGCGCAGCTTGTCGAGCAGCGCCGCGCTGACCCCTTCGATGCGGGTCGGCTCGTCGCCGGGAAACGGCTCGGGCCCGCCGGGCGCGGTGGCGTCTGGATGGTCCTGCGCCAGAGAAGACCGCGGCTCTTCCTTCCCCCGCGCCCCGCGGTGCGAATCGTCGAGCAGGCCGGCGAAGCTGAAGTCGCCTTTGGACGCCGACGACGCCGCTTCCTCCCCGGAGGGCGGCGACTTCGACGGCTCGCTCTCCTTCTCGACCGGCGCGGGCGTCGGCGTGAACGGATCGGCGCTCCACATCGGATGCTCCGCCGCCACCGAGTCGGTCGCCGGCACCTTGGCGTTCGCGGCGGGCGGCACATCGAGGTAAAGCGGCTCCGTCCCTGACGGCGAATTCTGCGCCACCTCCGCCGCCTCCGAGGCGGGCCACGGCACGTCGTCGCTGGACGGCGGCGCCGCGCGCGGCTCGCCCACGTCGGTGCCGATCAGCGACGAGGCCGAGCTCGACGACCGCGCCACCGGCGTCGCCGACGGATCGGTGACGCGCTGTACGGCCGCGCGAGCCGGCCGCGCGAGCAGGCCCCAGACGAGGCTGAAGAGCAGGAAGAGCGCGAGCGCCAGCGCGTAGAAAGCCTGGTAGCGCCCCAGCCAGCCGAGGTACGGCACCGCAGGCACCGTGAGCGCCGCCTGCACTCCGGAATCGAGCGGCATGAGCACGCCCCGCACCGCGTAGCGCGACGCGCCCCGCGGCAGCCGGCCGGACAGCGCGTTGTCGATGCCGGGCAGCCGGATCTGCAGCACGCCATAGCCGGGCGCGGGCGCCGCCGCCCAGCGCAGGAGGCGCGCGCGCCCGTCGCCCTGCGGCAGCGAGCTGGCCAGCACCTTCCCGCCCTGCACCAAGGTGACGTCGGCGTCGACCTGGCTCTTGAGCTGCGCCGCGAACCGGTCGTCGACGAGCATGCCCACTACCACCGCCGCGCCGTTGCCGGGGATGCGCGCCGCCGCCGCGCGATAGACGGCGCCTTCGAAGGTGGCGAACGCCGGGGCCGGATTTCCCTCCAGCGCGGCCTTGGCCAGCGGAAGCCGCGCAGCGTCGTCGAGGCCCTGCGCCGCCTTGGCGCGGCGCGAGAGGATGGCCCCCTGCCTGCTCACCACCGCCAGGAGATCCGGCTCGGGAGAGAGCGCGGAAGCGGCGGCCCGCAGCGCGCGCTCGTCAGGGCGCGCCAGCGGCTGCGCCGGATCGGCGGGCGCGCGCGTCGCCTCGACGAGGTCGGGCGTCGAGGCCACCGCCCGCGGCGCCAGGCGGGCGTCGAGCAGCTGGAGCTGCGCGTGCAGCCCGCTGGTGGACTGCGCCAGCCGCTCGCGGATGTTGTCCTCGCCGGTCTGCGCCACCTTCGCCGACAAAAGCGCCAAATGAAGGACGAGTGCGGCCGTCACCAGAGCTGCGAAGATCCAGATCCGACCTCTCATGACTTGCACAGCTACCGCCAGACGACGGCGGGGTCAAACAATGTGTTGAGACAGGAAAAGCGGCTTGGGGCTTCGGGCTTCGGGCCAGAAGCCTGATGCCACGCGCGTGAATCACTCGGTGCCGTCTTCCAGAGGGGTGTGGATGACTTCGCGTAACACCGAGAGC